>JYMV01012997.1_pt1 | contig 89378 bp, 80 predicted proteins | sample 338911 | NCBI WGS metagenome assembly JYMV01 (sample SAMN03354496, study PRJNA234377) | hydrothermal vent metagenome | biome: Deep sea; feature: Hydrothermal plumes at the Eastern Lau Spreading Center, Western Pacific Ocean; material: Seawater | place: Tonga | collected 2009 | depth 2000 m m | reverse complement strand
GGTGCTTGACTGTTGATTGAGAATGCGCCAGTACCATCAACAGTTCCATTTCCAGTGATATTGATTAATTCAATTTGCACATCTTGTGGTAATGGATAACTCAACTCATCAAGGAATCTAACATCGCCTGAAATAAGCAATATATCGCCACCACCAACCCATTCATTGTCAAGAATTTCAGGGCTGCCATCAGTTGGGTTTGTCTCATCAATAACATGGAAACTAGTTATTTCCATTCTTCTTTCATGGTCTGTTGAATCAGTTGAGAGGCGTTCAGTGTGGTTAGAATAAACAGTGCCAGCCTGAGCCTCCCAAACAATATCTTTCTCAGGAGGCCAAGCCCAATCAACTTGTAAATCCCATTGAATAAGACCGGTGTCAGAGTTAAGAGACTGCCACTGTCCAGATAAACTTTCAACATAACCTCCCGGGTCATTCACCCAGACGCTAGAGTTAGAGAGTGAATACAATAGAGTGGGTCGCAGTGCCACGTTTTGCAGTTGAGGAGTGAGGCCTACCCATGAGAGATTTGTCAATCCTTGGTATGAGGTGACCTGTACGGAAAATTGGTGAGAAACTCCGTTTGGTACGAGTGTTTCAGCGGGTAATGTGATTGTACCGATTGAAGGCGGGCGGTCTCCTGTACTAATCATTAAGTTGGATAATTCTACAACTCCTGCGGAGCCAGAAGTGACATTGATTGAGATACTGACATTCCCAGTCGCGTCTGGGGTGAGATTTGAGAGATGCTGGTTAATTTCACTGACGAAATCACCGTGTGGGGAAATAGTTACGGTTGGTTGCCAATCATAACGGATGTCGATATCGTCTAGAATTAATGTTGCGTTGCCACTGATATTTAGTGGGATGTCAACAAATTCGTTACCGTAATCATCGGTGAAAGTTGCGCTTGCATTTGCTAATAATGAGTTTAGCGTTGAGGAAAAATCAGGTATTGTCGTTGCGTTACTGAGGTTTCCCGCGTGACTCCACTCCCAACTGTTATCGTTGCCAACATCAAATCCAGCCGTGACATCATTAGTTCCTTCAAACAAAATTACTAATTTTGGCCCATGGGTTGAATTATCTCGGGACATAATTTTGAGCATTGAAGCGTCTGGTTTGTTGGTGTTTTCATCACCGAGAAGAAGGATTCCTTGATTGGTAACACTGCCATTTACCCAGCTCTGAACAAGGTTTGTTAGGCTTTGAGAATTGAATTCCATCCATGTTTGCTCAAGGTTGGCTGGACTTTCAGTAATACTTGCAACAGTAGCACCACGGTCAAGAGTGCTTGAAGCACCTGCAGAACTCCACGCATAATCAGTTCCAGTCAAATTATCAATTGCTTTGTTCCAAGTAACACCTGGTCCTTGTGTGACCTGAACGTTGTAATCCAATCCTTCAACCCAGTCCTTTAGAAGTGGCCGAACAGTGTAGGTGTGTTGGGCGGTTACAGGTTGTCCTGTATTTGCATTGTTTGCAACATCATCAACCCAATACGAGAGATTTGCGTCTAGTACCGTGACAGAGGGAAGTTGGGTTAGGTCAAACCAGTATAAACTTCGATAAATATGCCAGTTTGACCATTCGGTTTTTCCAATCACAGTTATTGTTGAATTTCCATAATTGCAATCCTTGTATGTTGCATTTCCCCAAGTCGGATTTGGATTATGGATGTAGGCATCGCGCATATTGACACCTGAGAGCGTGAGTTCACTAAGGGTTGAGAAGTTGACACTGGCGGAATTTATTGTGGCGTTGAGTGGTAGGCGTAGAGAATAACTTGTGTTATACCCTGTTGAGACATTAACTCCAACTCCTGACCAGCCATTTGAAAGTTCATTCAAATGACCAAATGATCCATTTCCTGGGCCTCCGAAGGCCCATTCCAAGTCTTGGTCATCTCCTACATCAATGGAGATTGTGTTAGGTGTGTTGCCAAGGTTATCTGGCAAGCCTTTGACATCTAATTCAGCCCAACTAACAACTTCGTTGGCGCCTAAAGTGAAATTGCTGCTGGTATCATAACCAGCCGAGGAGAATGTGAGGTTAACTGAGGACGGTTGACCAGCCATACCAAAATGAGTAACTTGTCCACCAGTTACTGGGTTAACTATCAGATTTGGAATAGTCGCCAGCATCAGAACTGACAGCAGTATGGCCCTTATCTTCATGGTTGCGAATTTGCCACCTCACCAAATAGGGTTTTGGTGGATAGATTCAATTCTTGCTCGGTATTTTTAACCCCAAAAAACACATCCCCAGGTCCTTTTTATTAAAAAAAACTCTATTTTTGGTATTTTCTATTATGCCAACTTTGGTTTAGGGGTGCAATCTAATTTCGCCCTCATCGCCATGAATTAGTAATTCACCAATCTGTTTGCCACTAATTTTTGACGCAGCCATTATTCCAGTCATTACCACGCCTAGAACGCCGTGTGCTGCAGTAGATTGGCCACAATGATACAATCCTGAAATTTCAGTATTTATCGGCAATGCACCAAGTCCGAGTTGCTGTTTTGATTTGGCTGTTGCATACAGGTTTCCACGATATGAATTCACATAGTGTACATTGGTTAGCGGGGTCCCTAACTCACAGAGTACTAGGTGGTCACGAAGATTTGGTACGACACCCTCAATGGTGTCAAACATTCTCTCAGTTAGACGTTTCTTAAATGCAGAGTATTCTTCTGGCCGTTCTTCAGTTTGACTATCTTTCCATTGTTCAAACGGCTTGTAAGATACAAAAATGAAAGCCTCCATTGTATGAATACCATTTTTCATTTTGCTCGGGTCTTTCTTTGTTGTGACCGTCAAAAATGCACCGGGAAATTTTCCCTCACCATCTAGTTCGTCTTTCTCAGCGAAACGATATGTTGCGTCAACATCAGGGCTATTCATTATCCAATAATTTCCTGAATCAAGTCCTAAAGAATCAATATCTAGGTCAGTTGCGAGATATAGACTCAAGGCGCTAACTGATGGTTCTAGGTTAGCAATTTTCTTTGCCAGTTTTTTAGATAGGTTTGTTTTGCCAACAAGGCTATTGTAAGTAATCCAAGCGTCTGCATTAGAAATAATTGTCTGGGCACGTATTTCTTCCCCACCTTCTAGAAGTACGCCAACTGCACGTCGGTCTTTTCCCTCTTCTTCAATGATTATTTTTTCAACCTTTGTCCTAACACGAATCTCACCACCATTTTTCTTCAAGCGAGAGATAAATGCCTTGGGGATTGCTCCTCCACCGCCTTTTGGATACCAACCACCTTCCCAATAATGGCCATCAATTGCAACATGTTGTGCGAATGGCACTCTAGCAGGCGAGATTCCGTGGTCACCAGAACGTGATTCTAAAATTGCCTTCAACTTAATGTCCTTGACATATTTATCAATTATTTTTGAGGCTGGTGTCAGCCCTTTGAAGACAACTACTGGGGCTTTGAAAATCAACTTTACACCATCTAATAGCCCGTTAACATCTCCTGCACTATTCAGCCCAGTATACATCTTTTGCATCAAATTAAAGTATTTTTCAATCCCTTTTTTCTCATCAGGAAATCGTTCAATGAGGCGAGCCATAAATTTTTCTCGTCCGCTAGGTATGTCAAAAGTCTCATCTTCAAATACCACGTGATCATAGCCATCCGGATTTAGTTCACAGAATTCTAATTCTCCACCAACCCCCAATCCTTCAAACAATTTTCTTGCTGGGCCACCTTTCTGCATTTGGCCGATGTAGTGAACCCCAGGGCTAAACTTGTGCCCATCTAATGAGAATGAATGAGTCCATCCACCAGGAAGGTAATGCTGTTCAAGAACCAGTACACGTTTTCCGAGATTTGAGAGGGCTACAGCGGCGCTAAGACCACCCGCACCCGAACCAATTATCACTACATCCCAAGAGGACATGTAGTTACCAGCGAGTGGTGATGAATTATCATGCTTGTCTATGACGGAGATACTGCATCAAATGTCATGCCAATTCTAAATTCATCAAAGAAAATTGAATTGTTCGTCAAAGTAGAATCCTGACCCACCTCACCTCGATAGAGTCCTGCCTTCCAATAGTGAGGCCGCCAGTTATGCATATTTGGCCCCGTAGTTAGAGTGCCATTCGTGATCGATTCTCCATTCAGCCACACCTCGGTGTAGCCATCGTCAGCCATTGACCACCCGATGTGGTAGACTAAATCATACCAAACTCCTTTGTCAATTGGAATTTCAGCCATGAAGTGACGGTTTACGTCATTCAAACCATACTTGAAACCGATTCCCGTTTGTCCATCGCGACTTCCGTAGACGATTGATAGAGGTGGGTTTGCTGTTGAGTGGTTATCTGGGTCACCGGTTTGATCGTGCCACTGTGCAATCACATTGAATCCAGTCCCGTTCTCTGAATTGACGATGTAGTTTTCTGGAATCATGAACGACCAACCATACCAGATGTCAATACATTCACCATGTCCTGCATTGATACCAAACTCCGCCCTGTTCTTCACCGGTCTGTCGGAGCCACCCTGAGTTTGGTCGTCTGGTGTGATGTTCACCCTAAACGACTTGGCACCAGAACGAGCTACCTCAGTGACAATGGTGTATCCTTCTTCTGGGGCCCCCTCCCAGCGCTTGAAAATGGTGTTTCGTGGGTCATCGCCCTCCACCTCCTCAAATCCTTCGTAAATTACCAATTCATCTTCGCTGTATGGCTCAAAGCCATCTGGGCAACCCGGTTCAGGAGTTTCCTCCTCAAACTCGCAAGAACCGTCATCAACCGTGGCATTTGAATCGTAATTAGTCGCGTTTTCATTCATGCATCCAAGAATATCATCAAGCGGGTCATCAGGAGGGTCTGTAGTGGAGTCGTCGCCGGTGCTGAGACAGCCAGACAGTAGCATTAGCGTCGCGAGTGAGAGGGCGAACACTCGTGGTAATAGGTCATCCATGAACCTGAATGGTGTCAGGGTCATGAATGTCACGCACTCATTCACCGTGTGCTTCCAATAGATCAAGAGGAATTATTGCCAACGCCTCTTCATGGGTACTTTCTAGGCTCACTGGACATGCCACTCCTTCTTCGGCTGCATCCATCCATGTTTGGGCACACACACACCACCTGTCTCCAGGGACAAGTCCTGGGAAGTTGAATTGCGGGGCTGGAGTAATCAAATCATTACCCTTTGAGCGAGCGAATTCAAGGAAATCTTCGGTTAAAATACAACAAACAACATGTAGTCCACGGTCGGTCTTGTCGGTGTTACAACAACCATCACGTTGCCAACCTGTGAGAGGGTCCATTGAGCAAGGTGCAAGGTCGGTGCCAAGGACATTGATGCTTTCGTGCATGAGGGTTGGCTACCTGCTTGAGGATATTAACCCGTGTTCTCACATTTATTCAGCGAGTGATTTCACGGCCAATGATAAGTCTCTGAATCTCAGAAGCACCTTCGTAGATTTGGAACACCTTTGCAGCCCTCATTAATCTAGCAACCGGATATTCTTCTGAATATCCATATCCGCCAAAAATTTGTACGGCTTCAATCGTTATTTCAGTTGCCATGTCAGCGCAAAATCTCTTGGCATGAGCCGCTGCTTCAGTATTCGGCTGACCATTATCAGCGAGCCAAGCAGATTTCCATACCAATAATCTTCCAGCCTCGATGTTGGTCTTCATATCAGCGAGTTTTGCCATTATCATTTGGTGATTGAAAATTGGTTTACCAAATGCCTCTCTCTCTAGAGAGTATGCGAGTGCGTGTTCGTAAGCCGCTCGAGCAACTCCTACTGCATGTGCAGACACACAGGGCCTTGAGAGGTCAAAAGCACTCATTGCATTGAACCACCCGTTTCCTTCTTCGCCACCGATGAGGTTCTCAACTGGCACTTTCACATCTTGAAAAATAACTGAGCGAGTGTCAGAGCAACGTTGCCCCATGACATCTTCTTTCTTGCCAATGCTAACTCCATCCCAACTAGACTCAACGATGAATCCTGACATGCCTTTGTAACCAGCCTCCTTATTGGTGTAAGCAAGAACAAAAAACCAGTCCGCATATTTTGCCCCAGTGATGAACATTTTTGTACCGTTAAGAACGTAGTGTTCACCATTCAGTACTGCATTTGTATTAATTCCTTGAACATCACTCCCAGCCACTGGCTCGGTAACACAATACGAGCAAAGAGCACCATCGTCGATCAACATTCCAAGATATTTTTCTTTTTGGGCGTCAGTTGCACCAGTTATGATAGGTGCGCCGGTCAAACCATTGGCGTAGGCTGCAGTTGCAAATCCTGAGTCACCCCATGCAAGTTCCTCTTGAACAATCACTTCTGCCATGACTCCCATCCCCATTCCACCATAGGCTTCAGGGATGTGTAAATTGGTTAGTCCGGTTTCGTGGCATAGGCGAATTGCATCACGTGGGTATTCACGATTATTGTCCCAGTGTTCTGAGTTGGGGCGAAGTTCAGTCTCTGCAAATTCGTGAGCAAGGTCACGTAACATCTCTTCTTCTTCAGACAGAGAGAACTCGACCATGTTTAGGGGAGAGGCCATTCTGCCTTTACTATTGGCATTTATTCACAGAGTGTTTCATGTTAGGTAAGGTAGTAAAGTAACGATATGAAAACTACATAGCAACCAATTAAAATCCCACCTTCTTGGCGGTTGAATTTGAAGTCAGTCCACATGAATACCAATGCAAGTGCTGTACAAAACAGGGTTGCGGGGAATATGAGTTGGTAGAATAGTTCAGTGTTGTAAACTGTAATTGGGTTTACTAGTGCAGCTAAGCCAACTGATAGAAGAGGGTCGGTAATGTTTGAGCCGATTAGAGTTCCAACAGCAACTCCGGTGCTTTTTCGTGCGGCCAAAATTGCAACTGCTAGTTCTGGAACAGATGTGCCAATTGCAGCCAATGTAGTACCTACCACTGCTGATGGTACTCCCAGTTGTACTGCAATATTAGCCGCAGATTCAACGACTCTTGCAGAAGCAAACATTGCCAGACCAAGACCAATGAGTAGCATCACAAAATATGTTGCACCGGTCCAATTCATTTCAAATCCAGTTTCGGTACGTATGTCCTCAATCATTTCAAATTCTTCAGTTCGTATTTCGTCTCTGTGCTGGACTAGATATGTAATATAGAAAACATATAGCAGACACAGCAATCCACCTTCAACACGATTCAAATCACCATCAATCATTATCAACATTGAAAGTAGGAGGACAGCAGCGAACATCATTGTACCATCTCGCTTAATCCAATCTGGTTTCACCTTCATTGGCTTGATAATAACAACAATTCCTAGAATCAATGTGATTTGTACTAAAACAGAACCATAGATGTTGCCAAGTGCAAAATCAGTAGCACAGTCGGTAGCGCCTTGTACACAGGGATTTACATGTGCTTCCCACGCTGCTTGAGTTGAAATCAAAATTTCTGGAAGTGAAGTCCCTAGTGAGACAATTGTCAGCCCAATAATGATTTCAGCAATTCCGAACCGGCGCGCCAATCCTTTTGCGCCTTCAACGAAGAAGTCTGCTGAAGTGATTAGAAGTCCTATTGCGAGAAGTAGAAGGAAACCGGTAACAGCCATTCCGGGGATACTGTTCTGCCCAGCAGTGATTGTCTGTAAACCCATCATAGCAAGGAACAGTGAAGCGATTATCAGCACTTGATTCCACATGAAAAGGGAGAGAATACCTCGGACTTTACTGTTCTTTTCAGGCCTACTAGGACTAACCTCTTGGGCTGTTTCGCTGGGCTGCTCAAGGTCGCTCTGCTCACCCTCGGACATGGCTCAAACCTAGCCTGCGCTAACACCGTTACCCCAATACACTATCGCCTAAACTTTATCTAATTTGAACAGAGATTTCGTAGGTGTTGAACTACCAAGTCAACATCTGGGATGCTGTGGTCTTCTAGAGTCGGTGAAAACGGTACCGGAGTATCCAATGCCCCGACTATTATTGGGGCTGCCTCAAGATGGTAGAATGCTTCTTCTTGGATGCGACTTGAAATCGTGTGACCAAATCCACCAGTGTATTGCGCCTCTTGTAATACGATGAAACGCCCTGTTTTCTTGACCGATTGTACACAAGTAGTAGCATCAAAAGGTAAGATTGTTCTCAGGTCAACAATTTCAATTTCAATGCCATCTGCGGCTAAGATTTGTGCTGCTTTTAGGGCCACGTGAACCATCGCCCCATAGGTGATAATGGTAGCATTTTCACCACCTCGTACGATGTTCGCCTTACCGATTTTGAATTGTCCTGAGCCAGAATCAAGGTGTTTTAGCACACTATCTTTGTCTAACATTTGATTGATGTTGTCGCCCCAACCAGTCAATCCACCTCTTAGCCCATACATTCCAATGTGCTCAAGGAATACCACAGGGTCGGGTAGTGCTGCCGCTTCAACTAGCATATCGTAGGCATCTTGAGGTGTTGATGGGAACAGAATTGTCAGTCCGGGGTCATTGGTGAACCAGGACTCAATCATGTTTGCATGGAAAGGTCCAGAGCGAGTTTTACCGCCAAGTGGAATTCTAACTACGAGTGGGACATCTGCGCCCCATCGCCAACGTAGTTGGGCGGCGTTGTTAATCAGCGGATTCATTGCTAAGGCCGCGAATCCGCCAAACTGTATCTCAGCCACCGGCCTCATTCCAGCCAAAGCAGCGCCGGTGGCTGCGTGAATGATAATCGCCTCAGACAGAGGCATATCAAGCAATAGATCACCATGGCCTTTAGCTTTCAGTGGTAAATTCATCCCAAAAGCGCCAGCAAGTTCCATATCTTCACCCATGAAAATGGTTCGGCTACCCCAACGCTCAGCAATGGCTACCATCCCTTGCTGAATTGCTCGGCTGAAAGAAGATGAGCCAGTTTCAGAGGAAAATTCAACATAAGTTTCACCAGAGGAGACTGTATTTTCTAGTGGTTCTTCTCCTGCTCCTCCGGCTAACCTTGAGAGTTGGTCAGCATGGCTGTCAGAGTCATGAAAACTGGTTATTCCGGTGGTGACACTTTCACCTTCGGGCCATAGCATGTCGTCTAGCGTTTTGCGTGCGTCATCAACATTGGTCTTCTCTTCTTGTTCAATGCGCTCCAGTTCTTCCCCTTCAACTCCAAGTCTCTTGAGTAAAGAGCGATGGTTTGGGAGTGGGTCTTTCGCCTCCCAATAGTCTAACAATTCCCGGTTTACATATCCAGGGGGATTGCCACTTTCTGCACCTAGGTATAGGTCATCATGATGGTGTGCGTGGCCACAGCCACGCATTGTTTCAACGTGGATGAGAGTTGGACCACCACCTGTTAGTGCGAATTCTCTAGAAGTGGCGGTAGAAGCATAGAATGCGGCTGGGTCTGAGCCATCAATTGTCCATGACGGTAGTCCAACTGCCTTACCTTTATCAGCCCATAATTCGGCATTGTTCTGAGCCGATGGAAACGTGTCCAATGCAATCTGATTGTTTTGAATCATGTATGCTATTGGTAACCCTCTAGCGCCTGCAAAATTGAGTGCTTCCCAGAACTCACCACTGCTTGAACAGCCTTCACCAACTGGTGCTAGTTGGAAGCGGTCTAGTTCCATTCGTTGGCTCGCAAGGGCGATTCCAGTAGTAGTGGCTGAGGCAATTGGTAGAGGAGCGGTTGGTGGCAGAATCCCAAGCGGCCAATTGCCAATATGCAAATCACGTCCACCAGCATTGTCATGGCCGCCACTCATCAAGGATTGTGATTTGCCGGCCTGAGCGGCAAAAATCTCTGCTGGAGTTTGACCCATCGCTAGAGCAAGACCGACATCGCGAATCATTGGTGCGACAATATCACCAGCGTGGCGTTGGCCTGGTGGCTGGTCTATTGCTCGATTCAATGCGCTAACACAAGCAACCACTGCTTCTTGCCAAGTTGAGCGGAAACCTTTGCCTCCAAATTTGCTACCATCCGGTGTCTCAAGACCATCCATAAATAGGTCTTTGAGGTGATTGTCAAGGTTTCGAGTACGTTGCATCCACCGTTGCCAATCAAGCCGCTGTTCAACGGTTACTGATTGTAGGTGAGCGATTCTACGAAGTGCGAGCCGCAAGTCAATTACAAATCGTGTTGTGCGCCGCATTAGGTGTAGTTCTCCACTGCGTCTTGGGATTACCTCATCAGCAGAAACTGCCTCAGTTAGATCTTCTTCAGAGCGGCGGTTTAGGTTCCCTCTAATTCGTTCACATAATTGAGCAGAAAAATCGTTGAATTCTTTGCCATCCCAACTCTCAATATCAGTGGTCATTTCATCCCAAATAAAGGCGAAAACTCGCAGATGCCCATCTTGTTGTTGAGCGACTTCACTCATCATCATTGAGCGAGCATCCGCCACTGTAAGTGGCGAAGAAAACTCAAGGTGAAAATTAGGTTCCCAGTCCGAACCCCAAATTGGTGGTAAGCCATCCGATTGACCCAAACTCATTCCTCCTAACTACTGCGAGGTGAAGTCAGCCTTCAATTCATTCGCAAGTTAATCTTCATTTTCAGGCAGGAAGCCCTCAAGTGCTTCTTTTGCATCTTGGGCCAAAAGTACCGCGTCTTCAACCCGATGTGTTAGCGTAGAATCTGCTAATCGCCCTGGTATTCCAATTTCCCAAAGAAGTTCATGGATTATCTCGAGAGTGCGCACAGTCATGTTGAGTGCGTCTGGGTCTGTAGGGATTAGGCCAGTCTCCTCAGTTAGTATCGCCACTTTGTCTGGTTGTTCGTTCAACACTGGGTCAAGTGCCGCCTCCAAGACCTCCTCAATGTGCTCGGCCTGCCTGTCTAGAGCCTCTTCTAATCGGCTCATGCGCTTGGCTTCGTCACCATCACCGTGTTCTTCAGTTGCGTCTAAAATTAGTGCGTCAAATGTTGTTCTGAGGATAGTTTTCAGGGTTTCAGGATCAAGGTCTTCAAAGCCATCAAGCTGGCCTTCGACTTTGGTCATGATTTCACTCACAAAATCGTCGTCTAGTGAATCTTCACCGAGTAGTTGCTCAAGTATTGGCAGGCTCCAAGAAGGGTCGCCTGCAGTTACTTTGATGTCAAAATAGCCGCCCTGTGTGCCTTTGTTTACATCTGCTGGCGGCGGCACAAACAACTTGTTAGCGTGTTTTGTTAGTTGGGTGAGTAGTTTACTCATATCAACTGGTTTTGCTAAGACTTCAGCAACACCGGCTTGTGCGGCAGACATTAGGTATTCAGGACCAGAGTCGCCGGACATAATTACAACTCGGCACTTCAAGTCGAATTCTGGGTCAGTAGTCAGTTTACTAGCGGTGTCAACTGGATCACCTGTTTTCCAATCACTGTTCATCAGGACTACATCTGGCATGGTTGCTAGAGCAGTACCTTCACACTGCCTAAGAGTCGCAGTTCGGGTAACTTCGTAACCCTCTCGCTCAATAGAACCAGCAAGCAGATTTCGCCGCCCCTCGTTCTCATCAGCTACTATGACAGATGGCATTCAAGACGAGCGTACAGCCGGGATGCCTTCAACCTTACAGCCCTCAATACTTCGGGATAGTGGAATCCAAGAGGTCTGACCAAGCATGGACTCCTCCGCTGAGATTTAGTATGGCGTGAGAAAACCCAGCATTTTTGATTACGTGAGTTGCAGTAAGCGAGCGCGCACCTGTGCGGCAATAGACAACGATATCACGGTCTTTAGGAAGTTCATCCACTCGCGACATCAAAGCAAGAATTTCAATTCGTCCATCTGTACCTGGTAATGAAATGATATCTGCTTCATTTGCTCCTCGGACATCTAGGAAATATGGTTCCCAACCTTCATTTAATTTTTCAACAAATTCGTCTGGCCGAATAGAGCCTAACCCCTCGCTTGGGAAGTCAGATGTGGAAGGGCCAGAATTGGTCGCTGGTTTTGCTTCACAATATGCATCCAAAAGTGTGAGCTTTGTTACCGGTTCACGGGCAGGTAAATCACCTACTCTAAGAGTTTGAAAATCAATGTTCTTAGCATCATAAATGAGCAATTTTCCGGATAATGTTTCACCGATTCCAAGAATCACTTTCAGGGCTTCAGTAGCCTGAATAGACCCGATGACACCGGGTAATACACCTAAAACTCCAGCCTCTGCACAAGAGGGGACCGCCTCAGGTGGTGGTGGGTCAGGGAATAGGTCACGATAATTGGGCCCTCCAAGGTGGTTGAACAGAGAGGTTTGTCCTTCAAATCGGAAAATGCTTCCATAGACCCAAGGTTTCCCTAATATCTCACATGCATCAGAAATAATGTAGCGGGTTGGGATGTTGTCAACTCCATCAACAATGACGTGGTATTCTGCTAAGATTTCAAGAGCATTTTCAATGCCGAGCCTACAGTTGTGGATTTCAACAGTGATTTCTGGATTAAGTTCAGATATTCTGCGAGCAGCCGATTCAGCTTTTGACTCTCCGATGGCAGCGTTTGAGTGGATGATTTGGCGTTGAAGGTTGGTCAAATCAACAATGTCGTCATCAACGATTCCGATGCGACCTATTCCAGCGGCTGCAAGATAGAGAAGGGCAGGCGAGCCCAAGCCGCCTGCGCCAATAACACAGATACTTGCATCTTTCAATTTCTGCTGGCCTTCAATACCAACATCAGGTAGAATAAGATGGCGCGCGTAGCGCCCTCTTTCATCTGCTGTTAGGTCGCTCATTAGGTAACCCGAGGTGACACTCACATATTCGGTTTGCCACTAATTTTCTTCAAGCCATTTTTCAGCGTCCATGGCTGCTTCGCATCCCATGCCAGCCGCCGTAATCGCTTGGCGGTAACGTGTATCAACCACATCTCCTGCAGCAAAGACTCCTGGTACTGAGGTCATAGTGTGTTCAGAATGGATGATGTATCCGCTCTCGTCAGTCTTAACTTGTCCTTCAAGGAATGGGGTGTTCGGAGTGTGGCCTATTGCGATGAATGCGCCAGTGCAGGCTATTTCGTGCTCTGAACCATCTCGGGGGTCCTCAAGAATCGCTCCAGATAATCCTGATTCGTCAGAGAGCCAGCGCTTGACTTGTCTGTGTAGTGCAATCTCAATTTTCGGGTGGTTAGCCACACGGTCATACATTGTTTGTGAGGCGCGGAAGTACTCTCGTCGGTGAACAACGGTTACCTTAGAGGCAAACCGGGTAAGGAAATGAGCCTCTTCCATTGCTGAATCTCCGCCTCCAACCACAATCACTTCTTGGTCTCGGAAGAAGAATCCATCACAGGTTGCACAGGTGCTAACACCCTTTCCTTTCTGCTCCACTTCACCTTCTGCATTGAGCCAGATTGCATCGGCTCCAGTAGTGACGATGACGGCTTTGGCAAGGTGTTCTTCTCCCTCTACCGTGATTTTGAATGGGCGGGAAGAAAAATCAACTTTCTCAACATTCTTGTCTTCCACTTTCAAACCAAATCTTTCAGCTTGCTGGCGGAGTTCGACCATCATTTCTGGGCCGCCGATTCCATCAGGGTAACCCGGGAAATTTTCGATGTCAGATGTTAGCATCAGTTGGCCGCCAGAAGCATATCCTGCAAACATCAGAGGTTCTAGCATCCCTCTTGCTGTGTACAAACCAGCTGTGTATCCTGCCGGCCCTGAGCCTATGATGATGACTTCGTGGACATCTGCCATGATGTGGCGGGGGTGTCGGCCCCTCATCAATCTTGAGAATGAAATTCAATTCAACATCTTGGCGATTGCTACTACTGCGGCTCGAGCGTGTGGCTCTAGCCGAGGTGCGATGTGCTGAGGTTCAGCACCCGGTCCAATGATTCCCAGTCCAACTGGTTTGTCAAAAGCGAGTTGTGCTTCAATAAGTGATTTGATGACCGCTTGACCCATTGCCAAACCATGTTGTGTTTCACCTTTCTCAATGATTCCTAGACATGCTACGCCTGCGATGTCATCTTGCTCAAGCAGTCTTGTGGCTGCTAATGGTGCTTCCATTGAGCCGGGGACCCAAACCACTTCTGTGACAGATAGGCTGAGTTCTTGAGCGGTGTCATTTGCGAAAGCAAGCATCTGCTCAACTTCAGCGCGGTGGAATTCCCCACAAACGATGCCGATGTTGTTGCTCATCTCTTCACTTCCATTTTTTTCGGCAGGCTTCTTGGATTTCATCCTTATTGCTGGTTTGCTAACATCTGTTTTGCCGATTCAACAGCGGCAACTGTTGCTGAATCAAGTTCAAGATTGACTTGGTCACCAACCTGTTTTTCACCAATTGTCGTGACTGCGATTGTCTCTGGAATCAAATGGACATCAAAGGTAGCCGTTGAGCGATTCACTTCACCAACGGTAAGGCTGATTCCATCAATTGCAACAAATCCCTTTGGCATCAGATAGGAAATTTCTTTTTCTTCACTGGTTAACTGTAGAGTTCTGCCGTTTACACCTTGTTTGACTTCGCTGATGGTAGCAACCGATGTAACGTGCCCAGATACATTGTGGCCACCGATTTCATCACCAAATTTTAGTGAGCGCTCAATGTTTGCCTGAGTGTTTTTACGCGCCATATCTAGAGTGGTGCAACGGATGGTTTCCTCAATAATGTCGAATTTTGCCAATGATTCAGCGATTTCAACGGCTGTCAAACAGACTCCATCAACTGCAACACTGGCTCCAATTTCTAGGCCTTCAATCAGGTTTTCACCTAACTCTATCTCAATTGTTAAGATGTCATCACGCTGGGTGGCTGAAGTAATTTCAGCAGTTCCTTGAACGATTCCACTGAACATTAATCCTCACTCCCTTCAATATCATCAATCTGCTTTCGCACCGCTGATAATTCAAGAATTCGGGAGATAATTTTGCGAGTCCCATCAAGGTCGTCTAAGAGTCCTTCAACTCGACAAACTTGGATGTGTTCTTTGCCTCTCTTTAGGAGTTCTCCTTTGACCCACTCTTCGGCGTGGTCTTGGTCATATCCCAATGCGATAATATCTGGTTTTACATCATCAAGAATGTCAAACATTGATTCAGATGGTGGAAGTCCGGTAATGGCCACATCTACCGGTTTCAATCCTTCAACCATACGTCTTCTTAGGTCCATTCCAGTTACAGGTTCATGCTTCCTTTTTCTGACGGTTTCATCATGAGCAACTACTACTGTCAAATGGTCACCAAGAGCCTTTGCTTGCTCAAGATAGTGAAGATGACCAGCATGTAGCAGGTCAAACACTCCAACTGCCATCACCCGTGACATCAAATTCAACTCCTTAGTCGCCCCACTTCAACTCATTGATTGTCCATTGCTGCCAACAAGTCAGCTCCGCTGACGAAAGGAATTCCTCTTTCTTGGCCGTATTTCTTTGCTTCTTCAAAAGGCAATGCACCATCGCCATTTGGTTGTAGCATTTCTGCACCGATAGTGCAAGCAACGTTTCCAGACAAGCGAGCAATCGCAACTGCAAGTTCTGTGTGGCCTTGCCGCGTAGCAAGTCCTCCCGGCGATTCGCGGCACAAAGGAATGTGCCCAGGCGTGCGGAATTCTAATCCAAGTGCCGTAATTGCTTGTTCCTGTTTTGCCTTAGTTTCCACTAGTTCGCCGGTCAATTCTCCAAAACGGCGAGTGGTTAATGATCGGTCACGGTCAGTTATTCCAGTAAACGTGTCTCGGTGGTTTAGTGAGAGGGTGAAAGCGCTACGGGTGTCGTACCGTAAATCATCGGTGATTAACACATCCAAAACCGGGTGTTCTACTACGATTGTAGGGTTAGTATGTAGGTCTTGGAGATAAGGAAGGTCGAAAAGTTCGCCCACGTCGTCGCCGATTGCAAGGAAAAGCAAGCCGCCGCAATCTTTGCGTAATTGGCGCATTACCTCTGGAGTTGCTGCAGTGGCTGGCCAAAGTAGGTCGGTTTCCCTCTCCCTAAAGTCTGAATCAAAGACTAAAACTGGATTTCCATCACGAAATGCAGAGATAGCATCAGCAAGCGCCGACTCGCTCATGTATCGCGGAGGGGGCTCAGATACCCGTTACTTTCGGTTGGTTAGTTTTTCATTATTTTATGAGGAGATTATTCATGCAATAACTTCTCCCGAGGTTTGTAAGAGGTTGAGTGCCGATGAATCAAAATGGTAGTCGAAGTTTACCAACTCTAGTTTTGTTGGTTTTGCTGGCTTCATCATTATCTCCAGCTCTTGGGGGGGCCGTACAAAGTTCAGGCTCTGACCCTTTGGGGGTTGAGTTCACTGATGTTAGTAACATTACGGGACTTCACAACCTCTCTTCTGGGCCACTTTCCAACTGGGCATCTTACGGGCCAGGAACATCATGGGGTGATTATGATGGAGATGGTGATTTAGACCTCTATGTCACCGCTCGGTTCGACCAACTTGGGATGGAAACTGAAGAAAGTTTTGCAGAAGGCACAGATCAGTCAGTGATTGATGCTGCAATAGTGGAGAACCGTTCTGGTCAGACATTTTTGATGCGAAATGACGGCGGCCAATTTGTTGATGTTTCAGTCGCCGCAGGTGTCAAATTGGTCAATTCAACTGCAATTGGAGCAAGTTGGGCAGATTTTGATGGGGACGGTGATGTGGACCTTTACATTTCCAACTTCGGGGCTGCAGACTTTTCAGCATCTGCAATTCAATCTGGTGGTGAAAAAAACATCATGTTTTCCAACAATGGCGATGGCACATTTAGTGATGTGACTGAACTTACTAATCTTGGAAATCCAGGTCATTCTACAGGCGGAGTATGGGCCGATTATGACCACGATGGTGACCTTGATTTGTATTCTATAAATTCGGGGATTGTTGATGAGAGAGATTTTGAGATGTGGCCTGAGACAAACATTCTGTACCGGAATGAAGGCGATTCCAATGGTGATGGGGTTCCTGAATTTAGTGACCAGACAATTGAAGCTGGCCGTCTGTCGGGTCAAGAACTCAACCCTACAGAGGATTTCATTCCATCAGTTTCGAATGAATCACAAGATGATGCACCATCTGGGGCTCAAGGAGGTAATTTAGCGCTTGGCAATGGAAATATCCTTTCACCGGCTGGTACAGGGGTTACTTGGGCAGCATTATGGTTTGATTACAATCAAGATGGTTGGGAAGACCTCTTCATTGCCAGTGACTTTGGTATTTCACCCTTATACGAAAATAATAGGGATGGTACCTTTGATTTGGTAACGAGTGAAGCGGGATTGTTACTACAAGGGACTGGTATGGGTGCTCATGCGGCTGACATTGATGGTGATGGAGATTTTGACCTTTGTCAGACAAATTTCGGACCTAATTTTATCTGGTATAATCAAGACGGACAATCATTTGAAAGAGAATTAGATAGTGATTTTCATAATAACGATGACAAGAGAATCACGGTAAACTGGGATTGCCACTTTTTTGATTACGACCTTGATGGCGACTTTGATTTATTCACAACTGCTGGCCGAATCAACACGTATGTTCCCACTCAGGAAAACACACTCTTTCGTAATGATGGTAATGGTTGGTTAACTGATATCACCGATGAAGTTGGTTTAGGTGGTCACAAAAAGAGCATGGGTGCTTCAACGGTTGACTTTGACGGTGATGGAGATATTGACATAATAGTCGCTAACTCTGATGGGCCATTACAACTGTTTGAGAATAATGCTGCCCAAATCACTGGCAATCACTGGCTCAAAATTGAATTGAGAGGAAACCAGTCAAACAGTTATGGGATTGGAATGTTGGTTGAGGTTGAATTATCCAACGGTAGTGTAATTTCACAACAAACCTACGCAGGTTCAGGTTATCTTGGCTCAGGAGACCCAGTAGTCCATGTTGGATTGGGTAGTGAAACCCAAGTGAAGGAAGTGCGAGTGAAATGGTCAACAGGCCATGTTCAAGTGATTCAAAATGTAGTGATTGACCAGACATTAGTGGTGCTAGAAGAGGCTCCGCCACCAGTTGAAGATAATTTGTGGCTTATTTTAACAGTAATAGCAGTTTTATTGTTGGGAATCCGCGGAGGTATTTTCGTAGTTCAATTACGCAAAAACTCTGCCCTTAGTGAAGTTGAGTCTAATTCCTCTGAAGATTAATCAATTGGTTCAAGTAGGGCGGGTCACAAACTAATAATGGCGGAGGACTTTTTGGCAATTTATTAGCCGTAATGAGCCTGTCTGCACACAGTATTAACAAAGAACAGCGATTCGGCCGGGAGGTCGGAGGGGATGATGGGGTGTCACTAAAACTAGGTCCGGCGGGTGTTCCGCTTTCATGTAAGGGTAGAACAATCGTTGAAGGGATGGATGACATCACCACTCTTGGACTTGAAACGATGGAGATTCAAACCGTCAGAACCGTGCAACCAAAGCACTTTGACCAGTATTGGCAAGCAGGTGTACTTTCTCATAAAACCAAATTTGAGATGAACTTGCATGGGCCATATTACGCAGAGTTGCTTGGGAATCGTCGAGAACGGAGCAGAACCTTGGCAAAAATGGAAGCATCAATTCAAGCAGCCAAGGTTGTAAATGCTCGGCATATCGTTTTCCATGTTGGACCTTATATGGGATTCAGCAGGGGTAAAGATGCCAACGAGCAGGTTGCTAACATTATGGCCGGAGTGGTTGAAAGAGTTGGCGAATTGTGGGGTGATAAATCCCTTGAAGAACAGCACATCGCGTTCCCTTGGTTAAACGATGACAAGCCAGCGTTGGTTGGGATTGAAACCAGTGGTCGACAAGAATTATGGGGCACTCTAGAGGAAGTTTTGGAGGTTAGTAATCACGTTGAAGGCACAGTTCCAGTGCTCAATATGGCACACATCCATTCCCGCGGCCATGGACGTCTCAGAACCAGTGAAGATTATGGGGAATTATTTGATTTGGTGCGAGACACATTAGGTGGTAAAACGTTCTACTGCCACTTTTCTGGAGTTGAACATCGCATGGGTAATGCTCTCCACTATACTCAAGTCAAAAAGTCAGATCTAAAGTTTGAGCCTTTGGCAGAATTTTTGGCAGAAGATGGCGATTGGCTAGATGTTACTGTGATTTCCGATTCACCTTTGCTTGAGCACGATGCAATGTTCATGTTGCAGCAATATGACCGCTCAAGACACAGATTGCTTGAGAAGCAAGCTCGTGATGAGCGCAGGATAAAGTTGGCATTACAACAGGGTCTTGACCCTGAAGAGTTGGCTGCTAGAGAAGAAGAAGAAAAGAAGAAGCGTTTGGCAGCGGAAGAAGGAGAAAATAAGTCGAAAAAAGGTAAGAAACCCGCTGCGAAACCCGCTGCGAAACCTGCTGCGAAACCTGCAGAAAAATCAAAAGATAAACCTGCTGAGAAACCGGCCAAGAAACCTGGTAAGTCTAAGGCTAAAGGTAGCAAAGCCAAGGCTGATGATGACATGTTTGATGACAATGATGATGATGATGATCTCTTCTGATATCAGCGACAATCCATTCCTCCAAGAATTAAATTAACACCGATAAATCGGTTCTTGGTTGCTAGTATGGAGGCAAGCGTGATATTCTCCCTTACTTGGCCGCCATCACATGAGTGACAAGAAGGCGTGGTATACATCATTCACGAAGTCACTCATTAATACCCAAGAGATTATTTTTCTAACATCATCTTTGTTAGCAATTGGCATCATAGTTTATGATTCAATCAATGATTTACAGAACACAAATACTTTTGAATGGAAAATTTTAGTTATCATTGACATTATTCTGTTGGGTTATTTTGTCACCATATTAGCAGATTCACATTCTAAAAGTGAAAATCGTGCTAAATGGTGGAAATGGAATTGCTTGCAGGTAATTGCCTTGTTCCCGCTACTAGGAACTGCCATCCCCGGATTGGGTGAAGCAGGGGTACTCAGATTTCTTCTCTTAGTTCCGGCAATACAAGCAATTTTACGAATGCTCAATATTGCTGAAGGCGGAGAAGTCTCAGTGCAAAAACGTATAACTCATTTATTCATTATCGTTTCACTACTAACCCTTGCAGGTGCAGTATTAACTCTCATGTTTGAGATTCAGTATGAAGACAAATGTATTGCTGACCCGACCTGTAATGAGGCCACACTAGTACTGACTTTTGATAATTCGATTTGGTATGCAGTTGAGACGATTACTACGGTTGGATACGGGGAATATTTTCCACATTCCGTTGGTGCAAGGGTGGTTGCTACATTCTTACTCTTTGTTGGAATCGGAATGTTTGGTACATTAGCTGCTACGCTATCTCAACTATTCTTTTCTAATCAGATGTGGAGAAACAAACAACGTGAAGATTTTATTGCCAAACTTCACCTCCTTACAGAACTTCATGACAAAGGGGACCTTTCGGATTCACAATTTATGAGTGCCAAAAAAAGGCTTGCAGAAATCCGTCAAGATGATGAAAAGGAGTTGTCGGAATTAGATGCTTCCACCGGCATGATTGCAAGGAAAAAATCAATCGATATTTCCAAGCGTAAAGAGCGATTAGATGAAGCAAAACAATTCTTCAGTGAGATTGCTGAAAAAGATAAATAGTTCTTTTCACCATTTGGCTTTCAATGATGTGTTGATTTAATTAAGGGGTCAAGCCTGCCTTTAGTTAATGCACATTAGTGGAAAGATAATGATACCCTTGGGCATAATACTGTGCCTTGCTGGTGTGCTAATGATGGGTGGAGGTATCGCCAAGGGTGCCGGAGACCTTGCTGGATTGGAAGACTTTGGATTTGCAGTTGAGAATGCAACATCGGGCACAATTGAGATTGAAGATAACGATGGAGAAGGGGATTTCGGGGTAACATTCTGGGTGGAGGGTGAGTATGTTGACGAAGATGAAAATGGAATTTGGGACGTCTGTGATAACATCAATATCACCATCATCCAACATCCGTCAGTAAATACTGATTGGAGCGGAGACTACGATGGTGAATTCTACTACGAAGTCTATGATTCCTATGATGGATGCAAGGCTGATAATGAAAACCAAAATCATGATCTTAGGGATTTGGGATATGTCAAGGTTGGTCGGGCTTGCCTTGCCTGCTATTCAGGGACATTGGAATTCGAGTCTAATGCTTCGGTCACAGTTAGTTATGACGACCCATTCTTGATACAATTGGGAGAAGGTGTTGGTGCGTTGTTTGTTGGAACTATTGGCGGTACCATTTGTTGTGGATGTGGCGGATTAATTGCATTCATTGGGCTCATTCTAGGTCTAACATTGAAAGATAACAAACAACCACCAGGATACCAGCCCCCAGGGGCAATGCCACAGCAACCGGGATACCAAGCGCCAGATGTAAGGCCACAGCAAGACATGGGACCGGGATACCAAGCACCAGGGGGAATGGCACTCGAACCACCCAGATACACCTGACTCAAGGTTTCAGATATGATTGTAATTCACTCAATTAGCGGGGCGCCTTGATGGGCGTTCTTGATATGTAGGGGATGGCTGGACTTGTTATGGCAGGTGTTGGTGAGTTCATCCAAATAGGGATTCTCACATCTTCCGACCGTGCTAGCAGTGGGGAATACGAGGACCTAAGTGGACCAGCAATTCGTGGTTTCTTTGAAGAGGCTTTACTTTCTGAATGGAATGCGGTTTCCGTTGTTGTTGCTGATGAGCAGAAGGCCATTGAAGCAGCACTCATTGATTTGATTGATGTACAGGGATGTAATCTTGTTGTTACTACTGGTGGCACAGGGCCAGCACCAAGAGACGTGACACCAGATGCGACTGAAGCAGTGTGCAGTAGAATGTTGCCGGGATTTGGTGAACAGATGCGCGCAGTTTCACTTCGTTATGTCCGTACAGCGATTTTATCGCGCCAAAGCGCTGGCATCCGTGGCAAAGCGTTAATCATCAATTTACCAGGTGCGCCAAAGGCAATTCGCGAAACCATTGACGAAATATTTGCTGCAGTTCCATACTGCATTGACTTGATTGGTGGGCCGTACATTGAGACAGACCCTGCAGTTGTAGATGCATTTAGGCCAAAGCACGCGCGCCGCTAAGAATGGAATGTATTCTGCTACGAACGCGCTTAAGAGGGATGGGTAGGTCGGCGGCTCAATGGCGAAATTAAAGAAGACCGACCTTGATATCTCAAGGGACAACAATGAGATGAGAGAAATCTCAGTCACACTAGATTTCACACCGAATGCATTGGCATCAGTTCTTTACAAGCAGGGTGACACAGTTGTGCTAGCTTGCTGCACCAAGCAGAACTCGCTACCACGCTGGTTCCCACGAGATGCAGACCGTGGTTGGATTCACTCAGAATACTCTCTTCTACCGGGTTCAACAGACTCAAGGTTTCAGAGAGAAAGGAGAGGTGCTAAAGGCCGTACTTACGAGATAGAGAGACTCATCGCCCGTTCACTACGTGGCGCGATTGACCTAGAGGCACTTGGTCCAGTTGCTCTTACAGTTGATTGCGATGTCCTGAACGCAGACGGGGGAACTCGCTGTGCTTCAATTACTGCAGCAAATATTGCTCTGAGATTAGGAATTCGTAGGTTAATTGCAAGTGGCGATTCGCTACCAAAGGATTTGCGCCCTACTTACGAAGAGAAAAAATCTGGTTGGAAAGCGCCTGAACTTGATTCAGATGCGCGGAATGCACACGAGCAATCTATTCTTGCTAACGATATTGCTGCGGTTAGTGTTGGGCTTGTTGATGGCGAGACCTACCTTGATTTGGATTATATTCTCGACAGTAATGCAGATGTCGACATGAATGTTGTAATGACCAGTGATGGTCGCTTCATTGAAGTTCAGTCAACTGGTGAAGAATCTACTTATTCTCGTGAAGAATTGAATGAGCTTGTTGACTTGGCTGAAATTGGAATGAAGCAGATACATGACATCCAGAAGGCGACTCTTGACGGCGTTGAATGAAACGGCTAGGCCAAAAGGCTTGAAGAGCGAGGCCGAGTCGCCGGAGCACAAGCGATAGTAACTCAGCTGGGAGAGTGCCAGACTGAAGATCTGGAAGCCGCCGGTTCAAGTCCGGCCTATCGCACTTTTTATTCATCCCTTACTTCTAAATTATTGAGGGATTTGGGTAATTTTTCCTTTGCCTCATCTGAACAGTTTGTCTGACATTAAGTGACAAATTCAGTTTCATCAAGGGTTGAACCTTCTTCGTCATCAATGTCTTGTTCTGCTACTTCTTCATCATGGCTGGTTTGAGATTCTTTCTCATTTGCATCTTTTTCAAGAATCTCCCGAATCTTTTTTTCTCTTACAAACACGATGTTTGCTATCGGGTCACCAGGCCGGACCAAAGGTGTAGTTGCAAGGCCCACGACGTAACCATTTACTGGGCTTGTCACATCATCAACGCGAGCACCGAATGGGTCGGTGACATATGCGATGGTCTCTCCTTCTTTGACTGTTGAACCTCCTATTACTAGGGTGTGTAGAATACCTCCAACAGGCGCCCGAACCCAGCGGAATTTCCTAACGATAATCCTCCAGTTTGGTCTAATAATGTCACGTTTTAGCATACGCAGGTGGGCTAGGACATTGAGAATCCCCTTCACACCACTCTCCAAGGAATCAGGTTCAAATCGGTGAGAAGTACCACTTTCAAATAGAATTGTAGGGGTTCCTGCCTTGGTTGCTTCGCGACGGATGCTGCCTTTGGGTCCCTTTGAATTCATGATGACTTTAGTTCCAAAGGCACGAGCAATTTTTCGGCATTTTGCATTATCTAGGTCGGCTCTAATTTGTGGCACATTCATCCGCGTGATTGGTGCTGTATGTAGGTCAATCAGGTAGTCAGAACGTTGTATGACCTCGGTGAAAAGAGCATGAGCAAGTCGGCGGGATTGATTTCCTGATTCAGAGCCCGGGAAAAGTCGATTTAAATCTCGGCCATCAGGAGTTGTGCGCGCCCCCATCATCATTCCTTCAACATTTACTACTGGAACGAGAATCAACGTACCAGATAATTGAGTTGGGTCAATATGGTCATCTGGGGTGCCAGGGATATGGTCGTCACCGTAAACTAGGTGATGGATAATTCCTGTACCGTTTAGTTCGTCACCATGGATTGCAGCGGTTACTGCGATTGTTGGGCCTTTTTTTGCCCCATGTAGAATTTGCACAGGTATATTCGCGCTTTGCCCCATAGGGTCTTTGCCAACAGCTACGGCGGTCTCTAAACGGTTGCCAGGTGCTACTTTTTGGCCATTAAATACGAAATCGTCCCAATCGCCCATTGACTTGAGGCAACCAGTGTCTGCTTCTAAGCCCATGCACTATGATTACCTGTTTTGGAAGCAATCTATTATGAACCGTCGGGTATCGGTGATGACTCCCGGAGGTGATGGAGTGCAGAGTCTTACCCAACCCGCACGCCAGACTGTTGCCTCGGATGCATACACACGGAGACGTGCGCGTTCGGAGTTGTCTGAAGCGGTTGGGTTACTCAAGCATTCTTGAATTTCCAATTGCAAGAGGAATTGCGTATGACAGCAGATGAAATAGATGATTATGTAAAGAGAGTACTGGAACAGGCTAAGGACGCTGATCCAGTAAAAGTGCGAGAAGAGTTTGAAAAATACCTTGAAGATTTTTTACTACCTCCCAAGGATTCATTCCGTTCTGTTCTGAGGCGCTTTGAAGTTAGTGAAGAGAAGGTACAAAGTGCAGCTAGAACAGCATACAAAGAGACGAAGAAGGTTGACCGGTTTGCTGAATTAGGTAGTGAAGACAGTAATGTTACCATTGATGTCAAAGTAGTTACGTATGTCTCGCGTATTCAAACGGTTCGTGGCGAAGAAAAACAAATTGCATTCGGCTGGATTGAGGATACCCCTTACGGGGAATCAGGAAAATCCGAGCGTTGGGATTTCAAAGATTGGGGTGAGCATGCCGAAAACATGGCCCCAGGTTCAGTAGTTCGCATGGAAGGTGTGAGTGTGAATGAATGGAAAGGAAAGAAGTCAATCAACATCAATCGCAGTAGTCGAATAGTTGTTCTTGAAGAGGGCGGACCTGCAGTCTCGCTTGCTACTAGTGACCCGATTACAATTGAGGAAGCCTGGAAACGAGATGGTTTTGTGACTATCGTTGGTCGTTTGATGGCAGTCAATGCGCAAACCATTAGCAAAAAAGATGGCAGTGGAGATTTAGACATTATCAAAGGAAAAGTAGCGGATTCTTCAGGTGCAATTGGATTTGTTAGTTGGTCAGATTTTGACCACGAAGTGGGAACTCTAATTCGCATTGAAGGGGCATCAATCCGCCGCTTCCGAGATACTCCAGAGTTGAATATTGGTGACCAAACAAAAGTTGAGGTTTTCCATGATAGCAACTTTGCTGACGCAGTTCAACTTGAAAGTGCATCAAGGTTGGAAATTTCAAGCCTTACAGATGGTTCTAGGGATGTTTCAGTAGTTGCACAAATAGTTGAGTGGGCCGAACGAAATTTCACTAATTCAGATGGCGAAGAGAAGACACTTTGGGGCGGGGAAATAATTGACCCGACCGGAAGGTGTAGAATGACTGCTTGGGAAAAAGTGCCAATCAATGCTGATGATTTGCCAGTATACGTATCAGTAAGTGGTGTAAGAGTGCGGGCATGGCAAGGTACTCCTGATATTACAATTGACCGAGCAGACCAAGTTGAGATATTGAAGACCCCTCCTTGGGATGAGATTGATGCAAGCAATCATTGGGTGGCACATGACCTCTCCACACTTGTGCATGGAGGTTCAGTAAATGGTGTCGAGACATCTGGTTGTATTGTTTCAGTGCGTTCGGATAGCGGCATTATCCACAGGTGCCCTGAGTGCAGGCGGGTTCTCAGAGAACATGCTTGTGCTGACCATGGTCATGTCGAAGGCGTCAAGGATATGCGCTTGAGGTTAGTAATCGACAATGGCTCTTTCAGCGCCTCAGTTTTACTAAATCGTGCATCCAGTGAAGCATATCTTGGAAAGGATATTGATCAAGTAACTTCTCAAATTGATAATTTTGGCGCTGAAGTTTTCGTAGAAGACTTGCGTACAGAACTCCTTGGTAAGTCTGTGACGGCACGGGGCCGTTGCCTAGTTGACGAGCAGGGGGCAATGTTCCTTGCTTCCGAATTAGAGACCTCAGATGTAGCACCTGCTGAAGGGGCGAAAGCAGTTAGAGCAAAGTGGGGGGTGGCAATTTGAGCCGTTTCACCCGACAGCCAGCAATCAGATTATTCGCTAGAGAATACTTTGAGTCAGATCTCATTGAACAGGGTTCTGGGGAATATGACCCAACTTTCGTCATCACCAAATTGGGGGCTAAAGTGAACAGAATGATGGTAGCTGGATTGCTTGAGCGTATGGAACGAAGAGATGGAGATAGTGGGGCAAATTATCGTGGGTCAATTCGAGACCCAACTGGGCTTCACATGTTCAATGTAGGCTCATTCCAACCAGAAATCCATGCACAAGTAGAGGAATTGGTTGCAAAATTTGACCAAAACGTAGAACCAATTCTACTTCTCGCAATAGGCAAGGCCAGTCCATATCAAACCGACGATGGCGGTGTTTTCACCGGTATGAGGTTAGAGGAGTTTACCATGATTAATGGTGAAGGGTATGCTAATTGGCTAGTTGAAACAGCAGATGCAACTCTTCGGCGAATTGATTTCTTTCAAAAGAGCCGTGACTTAGAGCCCTCTGCAGATGTGTACCGTAAGGTGGGAATTCCAGATGACCTTGTTTCGGGATTGATTACTGGTAGGGGTCATTACTCCAGCATTGATCCAGATGTATACATGGTTGGTGTCTTGAGGGCACTTGATTATTCAGAAGGTAATCTTACCACAATTTCCTTGCAGACAGAGTCCTCAACGGACGAATCTTCTGATGATTCAGATTCCTCCTCTGAGCAAGTGAAAGAATGGATTTCTGAATACTTGTTAGCAAACAATCCTGGTGATGGTGTACCTTACGATTCAATAATGAATGATCTAGCATCAAAAGGAATATCGAGAAGTGTTGGAGAAGCAACAGTTGACTTATTGATGGATGATGGCTTGGTGTTTGAGCAATCCTTCGGATTCCTTGGTCACATTGACTCAAATTGAGTTAGTTACGCGCTACCTTCAATTAGAGTCCGGCACGTGTCCCTACTTGAGGGAACTCAAATGTCGGACGGTCTTTCCTGTTTCATTCGCTCATTAGACGGCGATTGGTTGCAATTAGATGGTTGCACCGTAGCGATTGAAATTAGGCGTAGATTTCAACGTGAAATTGCTCGTGATGGGGAAGGGGATGATTTAATCGACCAAGGGTCAGAGAGTATGGAATTCGCATTGAGCGGCCGAATGGACCTCTCAACTTATCTCAAGGCTCAAACAATATTTCGCTCTGGAACCTGCTGGTTCATTGATCCATTTGAAGAACAAGAGATTAAAGTCTGCTTTGCCCGTATTCGCTATAATAGCGATAGCAATGATTTTGAATTTCAACTCATTGAGGATGTAGTCTGAAGGAGTAATGGATAAAATGGGGGCTCAAGAAGAGGATATCAACCTCATCTACGCACTCAGGGGTATCCAAGTACTAATTGGTGCTGGAGTTGGATTGGAGGCTTCAATGACTCATATCGCCAAGGGCGGTTATGGAATCATTTCATCTGATTTTTCTAGAGCTTTATCTGGTGTTAATTCAGGACAGCGATTAGAAGATGAATTACGTCGTCTCATCAAATCGTCAAAAAGTTCTGATTATCAACGTTTACTTACCTCAATGCTTAACAATGTCATTTCAAACACGGATTTGGTAGCGTCTCTTGAGCAACAAGCATCAAGGGCAGAAGAGAATCGAACAGACCGATTGAAGCGTTACATCGAAGACTTGTCTGGCCTGCCAGAAAAAGCACTTATCCTTGGATTTCTAGCCCCGCTGATTCTCGGGCTCTTGGCAATTTCACCATTCTTATTGGGTGGCTTACAGGGGGTCCCAGGGGTTACTATTCCCCCAATTGACAAGATGATGTTTGCTTACAAAGGTGGATTGCTAGTTACGATTGTTTTACTTGTATTCATGTTGTTAGGTGCTAAAGCGAAGGATCCCGGGGTGTGAAAATGGCAATTGGAATTCCGGGACTCTTGGATATGGTAACAGATTCGTTTCTGATGTCCATATTTGTACCCCTAACAATCATTTCAATGGGTGGTGGCTTACCATTTATGTTAGAGAGCAGAAGGTTGAAGAAAATAGAATCTGGTTTACCTGAACTTCTTGAAGGAATTTCCACATCTCTTGGTGCAGGTCTTGGATTACAACAAGCGGTGACCTCAATGGCCAATCAAAGGGACGATTTGCTAGGTCACATGTTACGAAAAGCAATAGCTCGTAGTCAGGTAACTACATTTGATGCAGCAATTTCTGAATTTGCTCTTGACACCCGTTCTTCAACGGTTCAAAGGGCCTTCAATCTTCTACAAACGGCTGACGAAAATGAAGCCCCACTTGCAGATGTAACCTTCTCGATGAGTCTGGAATATGATCGATTAATGCGTTTACGAAATAAGCGAACTCTAGACTTGAAGGGTCACGCACTTACCCTTCAGATTCTAATGGCCGTTCTACTCCCAGCAACAATTGGATTCATGTTTGGCCTCTTTGCAGGTCCAGAATCGGGGATTCCTATGGCTCTGTTCCATCCTTCTATGCTACTTTATTTTACGGCAGGCTCAGCATTTTCAGTGTTGGTATCTGGAGTAATGTTAGGTAATTCACTAAATTCATCTGTTTGGTGGATAGCACCGTGGGCATTACTCTCACAGATTGTTTACATGGGGTCATATTTGGTATCATCATTATTTGGTTGAAAATGGAAGTGAAAAAATGAGTGAAGAAATCATGGCAAGATATGACAACGTTACGATTTACATGGAGCGCAATCACCCTAGTCCAATGTATCATGTTGATGGAAATACCCCGGCAAATCCCTATGGTGCTCTCAAACCACTTTTAGAAGACGATTTACTTGAGGAAGTGATGTACAACGGTGGTCAACAATGTGTGAAAGTTGCTCACCGAGAGCATGGGATGTGCCGAACAAACATTTGGATTGAAGATGAGGAAGGGTTGAAGATTGCATTAAACATCGCAGCGTTTACCAACGTCCCATTAGGAGATGGTCCAGGGCAAGTACCATTGTTTGATGGAAGATTGCCAGATGGAAGTAGAGTGAACGGGGTTATTCCACCGGTATCTCCTGATGGACCTACACTAACTATTCGAAAATTCCGAGCCGACCCAATTACAATTATTGATTTGATTGAGTTTGGTACTATTGATGTTGCCCTTGCTGCCACTATGTGGTGCTGGGTAGATGGTCTTGGTTCTCGTCCAGCGAATTTCATTATCTCAGGTGGTACTGGTTCAGGAAAAACAACTACTCTGAATTGTCTTGGGATGTTCATTCCTTGGGATAAGAGATTGTTGACTGTTGAGGATACCGCTGAATTACAACTATTCCATGACCACTGGTTGCGCATGGAGACCCGCTCTGAGCGTCCTGATGGGACTAGCGAGGTTGATATGGATGATTGCTTGAGGTCAAGCCTTAGAATGCGACCTGACCGAATTATCGTTGGTGAGGTAAGAGGTCCTGAGGCATCGACTCTTTTGACGGCAATGAATACTGGACATGATGGTTCATTCGGTAGCCTGCACGCAAATACAGCAATGGAGACTGTCACTAGGATGACGAGCCCACCGATGAATGTGCCGTCAATCATGATGAGCGGACTTGACTTAATTATTGTACAAAGTAGAATTAACAAGGGTGGAAAGCAGATACGTCGAATTATGGAAATTGCTGAAATTGCCGGAATGGAGGGAGACCGACCTCGTTTGAATCCTATTTGGAAATATGATCCTGCTACTGATACAACAACTCAAACGGGAGTGCCAAGTAAATTAAGAGAATTAATTTGCACTGCAGTTGGATGCAGGCCAGCAGATTTCGAAGCTCACGTCAGACAGCGAGAGAAGATTTTGATGGATATGATTTCAAGAGGTATTCGTGACATTGAAGGCGTAGCGCAGATTCTCCAAACCTTCTATTCACGACAATGAAAATTGTATTCAATTTTCACCACGGCTGAGTTTACGAAGCAATGCATCGGCGGCATCAAGTTTTGCCTTTACTCTATCAGTTTCAGTTTTTTCAGTTCCATCATCAGAAGTTACTGATTCAATTGTCGGAGGTGCTCTACCCATATCCGTGAGAATTTCTCGCATTGAATCAACGACACTGGACACCTTTTCTGCATCTAGGGAGATTGATGTAGGTAGAGAAGGAATGTCTTTGTCGGCAATGTATCCCATTTCAGAGGCTAAAATACCAGCAGCGGCGAGTAATCGTGGTCGAACTTCAGGCTGATTCGGGTCCCATCCCCGTCGTTCAAGGAATCGAACAAGAAGTGCATGTTCGGTAGGCCCGAATTCACCTTCAGAACGACGGACAATGGTTTCAACAACTCGTTCAAAAGCTTCCATTTGGGTCTCAATCTTCCCAAGTTGAGCCATTGCCTCTTCACTAACCTCGTGACTTCTGCGATAGAGCGTCTCCATGGCTCGATGGCGTCTTGCAGTTACCGGGTCAATCTCTGCATCACTAGCACGTAGTGATACTTGCAGGTCAAACAATCCATGTACTCGGCCACTAATCGCAGCCAATTCTAAATCAAGACCTACATCAAGGGCGGCATTTTCAAAATCAACTCTAGCAGAAGCGATTTCACCGCCTCGTCTTTCAAGAATCTCATCTAATCTGTCAAGTAAGTTAGGGCGGGCATCCTCTAATTGTCGCAATGCTTGCTTTTCTCGCCAAGAACCTGGTAATGTAGAGCGAGCAGAATCTTCTTGTTGCTTAAGTTGAATCATTTGTTGTAATTCATCCAATATTTTTCCTCGAACAACTTCGTGCTCAATTCCAAATCCTAAACGGCCTAAATCTTCAATGAATGCAGAAACATCGTCCTCATCTTGTTCTCGACCAATTAGCAAGAATTCTCTCAGATGGCTTGTGAGTTCAGCCTTACGAGACTCAAGACGTACTAATGCTTCACCTGCTCCTTCATCTAATGTAATTGGTGTGGGCGAGTGAACTATTTCGTCATCCACTTCCAAAGCAATCTCCTCAATCACTGGAGGTTCAATTACTTCCACTGGTGTGACTGGCATTGGGTCAACTGTAGTATCCCCCTCATCTACCTCAACCCTCTTCTGGCCAGTTCGCAAACTCTTCTTCACCCTCCCCCAGGAGTTTTCTTCTGACGATAGTACTCCGGCAACTCTTCCCATCAGGACAGTCTTGTTGCCTGAGCGTGGTAAATCAAATGTAACACAAAGTACATGCAAATCCTCTCGAGTCATCTCTCCAATTGTTGCTACATTGAGCTTTTTTGGGTCGCCATTTAGATGTAGCCAAAGTCGACGCATCTTTGCTTTTTTCGAACCAGATTTCTTTACTCCAAAGAGTCCAAGGACTTCTGTCAAATCATTATTTTGCATCTTATTGATGCCTGTATCTGAGAGGTCAATATGGTTCAAAACTAGTGTTGCAATCAGTTTTGCCCGCAGTTGTTCAACATTGCCGGTTTTTGGGAGGTCATTTTCCACAGCAAGGTCCCTTAACTCTGCGAGTTTCGCCTGAAAAAGCGAATTCAGCAACTCTGTGTTGATGGCCAAACCCCGTTCACCTATGGTGTAGTCTTCACCATCCTAACATCTATGTTGCGCTTGATGAGGGTGCGAAAGTGGCAGTTGTGGAGGCTAAAGAGTGAAACCGAGATGTTGCTCAAATGTATATTTGCGACATATTAACTCGTCTACCTTAGGTTACTGTTTCAGAGATCGAGGAATTTTCCTTCTCGAGTTCCAAGTTTTACTAGTTTTAACCATTCATCGGAGAGGAAGTTTGTGACGGCCACAGCGTCTTGCAAATCAGCGATTCTTTGCATACTGATTGTAGAGTTTCCTCGATGGCTGACGAGTTCAATTTGAATATCGATTTTCACTTCATCAGTCGTAATTTCGCCCTCAGGGTTGATGAGTGCATTGCGGGTCAATAGGTCTCGCCTTCTCTCCGCTTCACGTATCAGAGTTCCAGGCTGCCTATGTCTTACTAGAATGCCGACTTTGTTCTTTATTTCTGGATTCATATTTTTTACAAGTGTTTCATTCACTTGCCATGAGGATTCAGCTTCTTGGTCAAGTAGGGAGGCAATTCTATTTCGAGGGAACCCTGTTCTGCCGATGATAACGATAGTGCCAGCGTGAGGTAGTGGGAGGAAACGGAAAAGTTCCTCTTCGCCAGCATCTTGTGTTAGTGCGTGGCGCCGGGTTTTGAAACCTGCGAGGCGATGAATGTGGCGTGGGATTGCATAACCGTCAATGTCCTCTGATTGTCGTAGTTCTTCTGCCCAATTTACGAATGAATAGATATCATCGTAATCTAGGGCTTCAGGTTTTTCAGTTTCAGTAATTCCAAGATGTGCTTTTGCTGACCGCACTCTATTATCAGGACGGAATCTTCTGAGTTGTCGCCTTACCAGTTGATTTTGACTCAAAATGATTGCATTTTTGGGTAGGTGATTTGGGCGGTTTTCACTAACTAGGACATAATTCCAGTCACGTAGAGGTAGTGCTCCCACTACCATCAAACCTTCTTCCAATTCGCCCGATTCAGAGATATCAATTGCTGCGGCTAGTAAGAGGTCAGTCTCACCATTTTGTAATTTCTCAAATCCCTCAATAAGGGAGTTGGTTGAAACCTCTGTGAATTCAATTTCAACATCCTCTAAGCCGGAAAAAGTTCCGAGTAGGTCTGCCGAATCAGTAGGGGCTCGAGCGATCAACAGTGGCCCATCTTCGCTCATTATGGCACTTCCAGTATCGCACCCCCACAGCCACCTGTTGATATATCCGACCCTTGTGCAATGGATGAGTCGGATGCAATCAGCGGAGAATCATATCATTTTCCTTGAGACTAAACGAGATGAGGTTGAATCTGCTTTGCTTGCTCATGTTGAGGCGGCTAGTAAGGGTGAAAATTCGGAAATAATGGCCCTTGCACAAGAAGTTCTGATGGCTGGCGGAAAACGGTGGCGACCGATTTTGATTTTACTTTCCTATCAATTGGCTGGTGGGGAGGATGAGAGTGAAATTATGCCACTAGCCCTTGCATTTGAGATGATACACACTGCAACTCTTGTACATGATGATATCAATGATGGAGCCAAGTTTCGGCGCAATGTTCCAACATTGCACGAACGATATGATTCTGCTAGAGCGCTAATTGCTGGTGACTACCTTTTTGTTGAAGGTTTTGGACTAGGTGGCAGATATGATGAACAGATAGTTCGGCTAATGGCAAATTGCTGTGCTCAAATTGCTTCTGCGGAATTGATGCAACTACGTCATGTGGGTAATTTAGCAACGACTCCTGAAGATTACTATCAAATCATCTCTGGGAAAACCGCAGGTCCTTTCGCTGCTGGATGTACAGCAGCCGCTTTAGTTGCTGGCGCTAGTCCAGCCCTATCTGATATCCTAGGGCAATTCGGGTTAGAATTAGGATTGGCTTTCCAAATCGTTGATGATTTACTCGACCTTGAAGGTGATGAACGAATGGGTAAACCCCGTGGTACTGATGTAATTGAAGGGAAAATGACACTACCGCTAATCCATTCACTGACCCTTTCACACGGAGATGACCGCCGCAGATTAGCGGATGTGATTGCTGGATTTCATCATGGATTATGGGACGAACTAACTGAACTGCTAAACCGTGCAGGGAGTTTTGGATATGCTCAAACTCTTACGAATAACCATCTTGAACGAGCTATTGATGCCCTTCTTCAGTTCCCAAAAAGTGAGGCAAGAGATGCCCTAGAATGGCTCACAAGACAGGTGATAGAGCGACATGAGTAAGAAGGGTTCAGAACCAGAACATCGAGAGGTGCTGGTAGTTGGTGCTGGACCTGGTGGTTCAACTGCTGCGAACCGTTTGGCAGAGGCAGGGATGGATGTTGTTGTAATTGAGCGCCGACAAACTGTAGGAAATCCTGCTCAGTGTGGTGAATGTATTCCAGCGTGGGGTGAAATGAGTGATGCATTTCCAGCCATCAAAAAAGATCCTTGGCTTGAGGATTATTGGAATTTCCCAGACCATGTATTAGGACAATACCTTGAATGGATGCGTGTATACACACCGTCAATGAAGGAATATGGATTTGAACTTGATTGCTATGGAGCACACCGTCTTCAATTCGATGGCCACTTGGCTGATAGAGCGGTCTCTATGGGTGCAGAAATTAGAACTGGTACAGAGTTGAGAAAGGTGCAAAACCAAAGAAAGTTAAATCGAGAAGTTTACCGTACTAACAACGGTTCATTTACCGCTGATTATGTGATAGATGCATCAGGTGCTTTAGCCCATGTTGGGAGGTTACGAGGTAGTAAGGATAGGCCTGGTGGGCAGTTACCGACAATCTACTGTCAAGTGACAGGCCATGATTCTGATTCATTTGATATTTTCATGGGTAGTGTAGCACCCGGTGGATATGCATGGATAATTCCAAAGGGAGATATTGCGAATGTCGGTATTGGAGTGCGATATAATCACCTAAACGTGCCATTGAAAGAGCGATTAGACAAGTTCTGTGACGGCCTTGGGTTGACCGTTCACTCTTATGGGGGTGGATGGATTCCACTTGGCGGAATGGTGAAATCAGCTGTGAATGATAATGTACTATCAGTCGGTGATGCTGCTGGTTTGGTAATGCCATCAAATGGAGGTGGAATTGGGCAAGCAATAATTTCGGGAAAATATGCTGCAGAAGCAATTCTTGCTGACAAAATGGATGGCACCTCATTATCGGATTATGATAATATTTTAAAGAAGACAATGGCAAAGCAGTTGCGGATATCTCGGCGCTCAAAAAATCTATTCTGGGCTTTCTGTCGCAACGATTTTTCTACTGAATGTGCCATGAGGTTGCTCGGGACAAATGGTTTGCGCCGAGCAGTTGACTGTAGACGCCCGTTGATAATTATCTAATTATATAATGAAATATCGCAGTAATAAATGGTATACAAAAGCCCATATACTGTGTGATTTATGGGCATTTATGCGATATGTAGCTATGCTGTTTTGTATGTTGATGATGTGCTCTAGTCTGAGTGGTTGTTTAGGTGGGCCTGATGTTGAAACTAGTGAGGGAGATCCTGTCGAACTCGGTGAATCCACTGACGATTGGCCAACATATTATGTCCTGACCTCAGCAGACCTGCCTGCTTGCCCAGGAACAAATAATGAAAATATTGGGAAATTATACTATGTGGAAGCTGATGTGAATTTCCAAGTTTGTATGTCTACTGGATGGCAGGTTGTTCAACTCGGTGGCTCAGGTGGAAACATTCTGATGAACCAGCCACCGTTAGTCGAGGCGAATGTCTGGTTAACTAATCATAACCTTGTGGTCGATGATGGAGATGGAACCTATTCAATCCTACTTGGCTTACATTGGAATTCTACTGACACAGATGGTACAATTTCTCTTATTGGAATAGATTATGATGGGGATTTAACCATCGATATACCCCTGTTAGGCAATACTGGGGCATATTCAGCAGAGGATTATACAACTCAAGATGGAGAGGTCTATTCTGGTTTTTTTGCGATTCCATTTGAATCTGGATTATCTTTCCATAGAGGGCAGACTCCAACAGATTGTAAATGGTCCATAACCCGTACGATTACTGTGATGGCAGTTGATGATGATGGTGCAACTTCGTTTGATTACATTACAAGCAACGCATTCAATCCAGTAATCTCAGCAAGCATGGGCTATTTGTACTATAACGCCTATGACGCAATGGACTTTGAACAATCCTCGCCAGGAATTATCTCGCAGGCTGATTATGATTGGATAATGGGAGTCAGTCCAAGCACTTGCCCCGCTCCAGCTGTATTTTCACTGACATTTGATTCGGGGGCTGTCAGTAGCGGCGACACCGATACATTAGGCGTATTGACTTTGGTCTCTGGAGCAGCAACCAATGTTCAGGGCCAAGATGGTTGTAATCCAATTTATATTGGGTTGTCTTGGGATGGTCAGAACTATGGTCAGTTATGCTCTAGTTTTTCCGTCCAATTTTCTGGCACGGATGCAGCAAATCCGGTTGCAGGCGACACATACACAATTTCAGAAGCAAGCGATGATGTGTGTAATCCGACCAATATTTGCGATGGGATCTATGTTGATTTTAATCACGATGGTGGAGGTGACCAAGTAAGCCATCGAATTTATGCATCTTGAGAATGATTACTTGGCTCTGTGGGCAACGAATCACTGTGGCTTTGTTGCGATGAAACGGACTGCCATTCCAGGGAACAATAGTCTTCCCTTCACCGGAGCAAACCCAACTTCTCGCATCATCCGTTTGTATTGACGAGTTGTGCCAAAGTGGACATAAGTCTTGGTCAGCCATTTCCATGGGTGCTCATCTTGTTTACAGACTAGACGAGCGTAAGTTCCGACCCACAGTTTCATCCACAACCAACCCATCCATCCGTGCAGGAAGTTCGCCTTCCCAGCATCGCAGATTACTAACTTCCCACCGGGTTTCAAGACTCTAATAATTTCCTCTAATCCCTTACGTTTGTCTTGAAAATCTCTGAATGAAAATATACAACAGACTACATCAAATGAGTTGTCGGAAAGTGGGATTTCTTCAGCTGTCCCAGCCACAAATGTTGCTACAGTTTCTTGGCGCTCGGCGCGGGCGGCGTTGACACGAGTACGTGCTACATCTAACATCGCCGGTATTGGGTCTAAACAGGTGACTTCGCAACCGACAATTCGCTCGGCGAAAGTTCCCGGCCCACATCCTACTTCTAAGACGGTGCTTCCGGTTGGGATTTGTGCTCTCACTCCTTTGCGCCAGCGTTGGTCTTGACCGAGTGTAGCGAAGCGATTTATGCGATCATAAACGGGAATGGTTGCTTCTAAATTTGCTTGCAATTCAGACCAGTCAGAGTCGCCAATATGCTCGCTGTCCATGACTCTCCCTCTACCTTGGGTCAGGGGTTTTATGTTTCAACGCGTCGGATGGCTGGTACTCGGTGAAACTCACTGTCAAGGCGAGTGAAAACGCACCTATTTTCGTACCCTATTTCCTCGTCTGATTGGCAACTAATATTCAGGGTAGTTCAGGAACCTGCAAGAATCGTTTTGTTTATGGGTCGGTTACACTCATAAACCGTTCATCTGTCGCCCATCCACCCAAGGGGTGGTTCTATGTCTCGTGAGGAAGTTCTTCGTTCAATAAAGGATGCTGAGAAAAAGGCTAATCAAAAACTTGCCAAGGCTCAAAATGATGCTAGTGGCATTGTAACTAAGTCTCGTACTGATGCTGGTGAAGTAGTTGCAAATGGAAAGAAGGAAGCAGAGGCTGCTGCACAAGAGATTCTTGGTGATGCTCACAATGCAGCTAACAAAGATGCTGACAAAGTTCGTGCAAAAGGAGAGAAAGACCTTGATACAATTCGAAGCCAAAGTGAGAGCAACCGTGTAGCAGCAATTGAAGCGGTTCTAGACAACTTTACTGCCGAGTAATTGAAGTGAGTTTTTGGAGTTGAAGATATGGGTAAATTAACGACTCAAGGGATGTCTCGGTTAACTGCCGCAGGCACAGTCCCTAACCTCGATAATGCCATTGAAGCACTTGCAGCTCTGAAAGCAATTCACGTCGTTGATTATTCTGGTGATGAAGATGGCCTGAAGTTAGGCAAGCCAAATCCATCATCGGAGGGAATTGGGCGAAATTTGAACCGATACCGAAGCGTCATCTCACAAATTACTACTAGTGACATCAAAGTTCCTCTTGAAGCCAAACCAATCCGCTTGAAGATGGCTGCAGATTTACCTTCTCTAGTTGATGAAATGCTAACTTCCTCTGACAGAATAGATGCCATTGAGGCTGAACAAGGTGCAATCGCTGAAGAAGCGAGTGCACTTGAAACACTCAAGCCACTGGGTATTGATCTTGATTTGCTTTCGGGATATGAAGGTGTCACAGTATTTGTTGGCAATGTTAGTGGTGCACCGGCTACTAAGAAAGCAGCTGGCGATGGAATCGCAATCATTGGCGGCGACAAGAAGAAAGTGGCAGCAGTATTCTGCAGAAATGAGAATGCACCGACAGTTCAGTCCGCACTTGATGATGCAGACTTCTCTTCATTAACGGTACCAGTAGGCGAAGGGGATATTGGTGCACGACTTTCTGATTTAGCAGCACGAAATCAAGACCTATCAAATGAAATGGATGACCTCCAATCAGAGTTAGATACTTGGGGCGAAAATAATGGTGCATCTTTGCAAGGGGGTGTTGAACTCCTTGAGAGAGACATGGCAATTGCTCTAGGCCCAGTCAAGGTCGCAACTAGTGAGCACACTTTCGTACTTGATGGGTGGGTAGAAACCTCTCGAAGCGATGAAGTGAAAGCAGCCCTTTCTGAAACCTGCCTCTATGTTGAAACCGAGCCATTCAAGATTACTCCAGGTGGAGGTGGACATGGTCACCATGGTCCAGAACTAGAGATGCCTCCAATCAAGTTTGCAGACAGACACACCAGCAAGCCAATGGAATTGATTACTGATTTGATGGGTCGGCCATCCTACGGTAAAGTTGACCCGACATTATTCATGTTCTTCACTTACCCTCTTTTCTTCGGGCTAATGCTTGGGGATATGGCGTACGGATTTATGACAATGGGTGTTGGTTACGCACTTTACAGAGCAAAGGGTCATGATGAAACCATGATGCTAGCGGCTAAATTCCTAGGTTACATTGGATTAGCCACAGTATTCTTTGGTTATCTATACGGTGAATTTGCAGGGTTTGAGATATTGCCTCATGGTAGTTGCGATATTGGAACGATTGTTAGCGCCCACGCGTGCGAAGCCGCACATGGGCAGTGGCACTGGACTGCTTCTGAAGCACCTGCTTGGGCAACATGGCCAACAATCTTCTATCCAAATGGTGGAGAATTCCACTGGTCAACTAGTGAGTTGAGTTTCTTCGCTTTCGCTGGAATTGAGCATGGCCTTCCTTTCGGAGCGGCCTTCTCATACCCATTCCACAGAGTCACAATGGCATCTGTTGGTGGTAATCTTGAGGATCTAATTCTTCTAACAATTTACTTAGGTGTATTCCACACCTTGCTAGGATTAGCCATCGGATTTCGTGATTCATGGCTTTACGGTGATTCACATGGTAATGTTGGACCAGCAGTTGCCTTCTTTGACAAGGGCTCTTGGATTGCAATTCTAGTAGGTGGATTCCTCTTTGCATACGCCTTCCTTGGGATGAAAGGTGACCACGGCCAAGGTTATCTTGACTTCCTTTCTCAAATGCAACTTATTGGTATAATCATTGCTTGTAGTGGTGTATTGATGTTGATTTATGCCTCATACAAATACCACGGTATGCCACTTGCTATCGCAGCAATGTTGGGCCCGATTGAAGGAATTGGTATGATGTCAACAGTCGTATCCTATGTGCGTCTATTCGCAGTAGGTATTGTCGGAGTTAAAATTGCTGAGACTGGGAATCATATGCTCTACGGGCAAATGGAAGATGGTCACGGTACTGGAATGGTGGGACTGATTAACGATTTATCTCATCAGGATGTTAGTGGATTTATTCTGGCTGCAATCCTTTTGCCAATGATACTGCCATTTGTTCTTAAGATTCTCAAAGTAGATATCCCCCAACTTAGTTTCAAGATGCAACTCTTAGCAGGATTTGTTATTTCAGGAGGTCTTGGTTTCGCATTTGGTGTAGGTAGCAGTATTTTCCTACTGATTGTCCTTTTCTTTGGTTGGTTGGTTGTTCAAGGGTTCGCTTGGTTACTAGGTGTTGTTAGCCCTAACATCCACGCTGCTCGACTTCACTTGGTTGAGTGGATGAAACAATTCTATGAGGTTCTAGGTGAGAAGTTCTCACCATTTGGGTTTACAGCTCGAACTGTGGAGGTTGAGCAATAATATATCAGATTCCTATGCAAAGCATGGAAAAAATGGAGGAAAGAAATATGAAAATAAATATGGTAAGAGGAATGCGTTTGATGCTTGTTCTAATGAGCATCAGCCTGATTGCTGGAGTAGTTAGTGGACAAACCGCTGACGAAATAGCTGAGAAGGATACAATGGCAAAGTTAGGTGCGGGTATCGCACTTGCAGGTTGTGGAATTGGAACAGGTCTTGGACAAGGACAGATTGGGGCTGCAGCAGTCGGAATGATTGCAGAAGACAGTTCAAAATTCGGTACTGGTCTACTGTTCACAGTACTACCTGAGACCGTTGTGTTGTTCGGATTCCTTGCAATGTTCTTGTTGTGAGTAAATCGTAATTGGAGAATTGGAGGAGGATGAACTGAAATGACGCTAGAAGCGTTGGCAAGCGAAATCGCCATTGCGGCGAAAAAGGAGGCGAAGGGTATCACCGACGCAGCCAAAACAGAAGCCAAGGGAATTCTCAATGAAGCAAAGGCTGAGGCGAATGCACACAGTGAGGATATCAATTCTCGTGCTGTTCGTGAGAGCTCCCAGATTAAGACTGAAACAGTTGCAAGTGCACGACAGGCTAACCAAAAGGCACAACTTATCGCAAGGCGCGAGGAGTTGGATGCTACATGGGACGCAATTCGTGAACAGGTAGGTTCGTCAGGTATGAAGGGTCGAGCAGGGCTAATCAAAGTACTTCTCGCTCAAGCCAAAGGTGAAGCGGAAAAAGGCATGATCATACGTCCGGTTGGTATTGACCGACCGGTATTAGAAAAGGCCAACCCTAGTTTTGACTTCGGAAACGATGTTGAAGGCTTAGGTGGGTTTGTGCTGGAAACTGGGGACGGCTCAGTCGTTCTTGATTACCGCTTTGATGGGCGATTAGAAGATTCATGGAAATCATGTCTCTCAAGCGTGACATCAATACTTTTCGGAGACGCCTAAGCGGATGGTGGATTAGTTATGGCATCGATATCTCGTGGCAAGTCAAATTGGGCAAATGCCTCTGCGCGCAGTAAGGCGCGTAAGGCTGGCTTAATTGACTCAACACAAATGCGACAATTATTGTTGCAGGAACCCGATGCTATGGCTTCCAGCATTTCTGAAATGGGTTACAGGGCTGATTTAGACCTGTATGCTACCCGGCTCAGCGGTGCAGACCTTGTTGAGGCGGCACTAAATCACAACATGGACCGAGATTTGAATCAAGTACTCAGATTCTGTCAAGGACACCTTGGTGATTTGGTATCTATCTATGTTGAGAGATACACCTACCAGAAAGTAAAGACCGCTCTGCGGGCTGTGCGCAGTGGAGTATCAGATGAGATAGTATCGAGTCAAGTGCTCCCAGAAGAGAATCAAGCTAACAGCCAGTGGCTAGAACTTGTAAAGAATTCAAACACCCTTGATGATGCGGTCTCAGCACTGTCCGGGACAAAGTTCGGCAAGGCATTGTCATCAGTTGAGGATAGTAACAACTTGATGGCTTTGGAAGATGCTCTTGACAGGCAATACTACCATGATGCTACTGAAAAGTTACGAGCAGGTGCAAGTAGTCACCCACAGTTACTCAAGTACCTGCGTACTGAAATTGACCATCGAAATGTAATTAATTTATTCCGAGCCCTGAAGCAGGGCTTCTCTTCGGAGAAAAGGAATGAATTAATGTTGAAGGGTGGTCATGCACTCAATTCAACAACTCTAAGGCAGGCTGCAGAAGCAGAAACTGAGGAAGCGTTGATTGAGATATTACGTAGGACACAGAATTTCAACGATAGTGGTTTTGATGAGGCTCTCATCGCTTCACGCGAGAGAGGCACACTTGACCCAATAGTGAACAACTTAGTTGATCAACGCATGGTAATGCTGAACCGAATGGCGACATTGAATCCTCTATCGGCTTTCCCTGTCATCAACTATGTAGAACGAAAGGCTTGCGAGGTTTCTAACCTGCGCATGATGATTCGTGGAAGGGCAGCGGGCCTTTCTGATGAAGTCATTGAAGCCCATTTGAGAATTTAAGGAGGGAATGACATGGAGATTGCAGTAGTAGGCACACCCGAATTCAGCCTTGGATTCCAACTTGCGGGAGTAACCCGCATACTAAACCCGCCAAATGATGAGGAGATGGAGAAGGATTTGCGCCAACTCCTCAATGACAAGGAGGTCGGTATCGTCGTGATTGATGCTACAGACCTTATCAAGATGCCCGACAGGCTTCGCATCCAGCTGTCGGACAGCATATCTCCGACGTTTCTTGGCATCGGCACCGAGCAGGATAACACCCTGCGGGAGCAGATAAAGAGTGCAATAGGCGTTGACCTCTGGAAGTGAAACTCAAAAAATAATTTTAAGGAAGTGATGAAATGAGCGAAAACGGACAAATATACAGAATATCTGGACCAGTAGTGACAGCAATTGGATTGGACGCAAAAATGTACGACGTGGTACGAGTCGGTGACGAAGGCCTAATGGGTGAAGTTATCGAATTGCACGGCGAAAAAGCGGTCATTCAAGTGTATGAAGATACCTCGGGTGTACGCCCTGGTGAACCGGTGACAAACACCGGCCAAACCTTGTCAGTACAGTTGGGGCCTGGCCTGTTGACCCAGATTTATGACGGGATTCAGAGGCCTCTACCAATTCTCCTAGAGAAGATGGGTACGTTCATCACCAGAGGTGTTGATGCAGACGGTCTTGACCAAGAGAAAAAGTGGACCTTTGAGGCTACTGCTAAGAAGGGAGACAAAGTTGAGGGTGGCCAAGTAATTGGCACCGTCCAAGAGACTGAAACCATCGTCCACAAGATCATGATTCCTCCGAACATGACTGGTACAATTAAGAGTATCAAAGGTGGCGATTACACAGTATCAGAAACAGTCTGTGTACTTGATGATGGCACAGAGATTGCAATGATGCAACGCTGGCCAGTCCGTGCACCTCGTCCGTACAAGCAGAAGTATGCGCCAGACACTCCTCTAGTGACTGGCATGAGAATCCTCGACTTCTTGTTCCCACTTGCAAAGGGTGGAGCAGCAGGTATTCCTGGCCCATTCGGGTCTGGAAAGACTGTGACTCAACAATCACTAGCAAAGTACTCCGATGCACAAATTGTGGTTTACATCGGTTGTGGTGAGCGTGGTAACGAGATGACAGAAGTGTTGGATGAGTTCCCTGAACTTATTGACCCAAATACCGGCAAGCCATTGATGAACAGGACAGTGATGATTGCAAATACTTCTAACATGCCTGTAGCTGCTCGTGAAGCATCTGTTTACACAGGAATCACAATTGCAGAATATTTCCGTGACATGGGTTACGATGTTGCTTTAATGGCAGATTCTACCAGCCGCTGGGCAGAAGCAATGCGTGAGATTTCTTCACGTCTTGAAGAGATGCCCGGAGAGGAGGGTTACCCTGCTTACCTATCTAGCAGACTTGCTGAGTTCTATGAGCGAGCAGGCCGTGTTGAAACCCTTGAGGGCGAAGATGGTTCAGTTACCGTAATTGGCGCTGTGTCTCCACCTGGTGGTGACATATCTGAGCCAGTCAGTCAAGGAACTCTTCGTATTGTGAAGGTTTTCTGGGGTCTTGATGCGCCTCTCGCAAGGCAGCGTCACTTCCCAGCAATCAACTGGCTAAACTCGTACTCTTTGTACCCACAGTCGCTTGACCAGTGGTTCAAGGACAACATCGCGCCTGACTTCCCTGAGATTAGGACTGAAATCAGCGGATTGCTTCAAATTGAAGCGGAGTTGCAAGAGATTGTACAGTTAGTCGGTTCTGATGCTTTGCCAGTTGACCAACAATTGACTTTAGAAGTTGCACGAATGATTCGTGAATACTTCCTACAACAGAATGCATTCCACGATATTGACTGTTTCACAGGTGTTGAACAACAATATCACATGGCAAAGGCAATTCTGACATTCCAGAGTGAAGCCAAGAATGCTATTGAAGCAGGTGGAATGCTTGAGGATGTAGTTAACGTTCCAGCACGTAGTAATTTGATGCGCGCAAGATTTGAAGATAATTATCTTGACCGAATTGAAGGCTTAGTTGCTGAAATGACAAAAGAAATTGCCGCTGCGGCGGAGGAGAATTAAGGGGGAATTTAGATGGCAGGAAAAGAATATCGTACCATTACAGACGTTAAGGGACCACTCGTGTTCCTGAACAAGACAGAGCCAGTCGCATTCGGAGAAATCGTTGAATTGCGTCTAAACGATGGCAGCATGAAGAACGGTCAAGTTCTCGACACTAGCGATGATCTGGTGGTTGTACAAGTTTTCGAAGGGACCGCAGGAGTTGATAGAACAACAGGCGTTAAGTTCCTTGGTGATGTTTTCAAACTCCCAGTTAGTAAGGACCTAATTGGTAGAATTCTAGACGGTGCTGGCCGCCCTCGTGACGGTGGTCCAGAAATTATTGCTGAAGGGAAAGCAGACATTATCGGTGCTGCAATCAATCCGTATGCACGTCAGAGTCCACACGACTTTATCCAGACTGGAATCAGTGCAATTGACTGCTGTACAACGCTTGTACGCGGTCAAAAACTGCCTATCTTCAGCGCATCTGGTCTTCCACACAACGACATCGCTCTGCAAATTGCTCGTCAAGCAAAGTTGACTGCAAGCGATGAAGAATTCATTGTGGTATTCTGTGCAATGGGAATTACTGCAGAAGAATACAATTTCTTCAGAAGCGATTTGGAGCGCACTGGTGCACTAGAAAACGCGGTTCTGTTCGTCAACCTAGCTGACGACCCAGCAGTTGAGCGACTTATCACACCAAGACTTGCTCTAACAGCTGCAGAGTATCTCGCTTTCGAGCAAGATTACCACGTGCTAGTCATTTACACTGACGTTACCAACTACTGTGACGCACTACGACAAATTGGAGCGGCTCGAGAAGAAGTTCCAGGAAGACGTGGTTACCCGGGTTACATGTACACTGACCTAGCAATGCTATACGAGCGCGCTGGACTAGTGAAAGGGAAGAAGGGGTCAATTACTCAATTCCCTATCCTTACCATGCCTGGTGATGATATTACCCACCCAATCCCTGACCTTTCAGGATATATTACTGAAGGCCAGATTGTGATTTCAAGAGAGTTGCATGGAAGTGGTATCTATCCACCAATCAACGTTCTGCCAAGTTTGTCCCGCCTGATGGGTGGTACAATCGGTGAGAAGACTACCCGAGAAGACCACAAGTCGGTTTCTGACCAGATGTATGCTGCATATGCACAAGGGCGCGAATTGCGCGGTCTTGTAGCGATTGTTGGTGAAGATGCACTAAATGAGCGTGACAAGCAACTGTTGGCTTTCTCAGGATTGTTTGAGGACAAGTTCCTGCGCCAAGGTCGATACGAAGACCGAAGCATCGATGAAACTCTTGATTTGTGCTGGGAACTAATGTCTACAATTGAGACAAAGTACCTAGTCAGGCTTGATCAGCAATGGATTGACAAGTATCATCCAACTGAGAAGAAAGAGTGATTTTTGGTAATGTTACCTTAGAACGGATGTAAAGGGGGATTAGGAAATGGCATTGGATATCAAACCAACGCGAAGCGAACTGATTAACCTGAAGCGCCGAATTAAACAGACAGAGAATGGTTACAATCTCTTGAAGTTGAAGCGAGACGGTTTGTTCTACGAGTTCCGAGTACTTTTATCCGAGATGATTGCTGCTAAGCAAGCACTTGTTGCAACCTATATCGAAGCAAAGCAGGCAATCAATTTGGCAAGTTCAATTGAAGGTGGTTTAGCCGTCAAGAGTGCCGCTATCGCAGTAGCACAAAGCCCAGAGGTGGAGGTAATTCGCCACAACATCATGGGTGTCGTGGTCCCAAAAGTGGAGGGCAAGTACCTCTCACAATCTTTACAGGAACGCGGTCTTGGATTAATAGGCGGTTCACCTTACTTGGATGAGGCAGCAGATTCGTATGGCACTCTGATTGAGAGCATTGTAAAGGCAGCAGAGATGGAATCTACTCTCAAGCGATTACTTGTTGAGATTGAAGCAACCAAACGCCGTGTAAACGCTCTTGAGTTCAAGGTAATTCCTGAGATGCTAGAAGCGCAGTCATTCATTCAACTTCGGCTTGAAGAAATGGAAAGAGAGGAAACTTTCCGTCTCAAGCGATTCAAGAACAAGTGATTCGCTTCAGAAGCAATCGATTTTTTGAAAACATTTCCACTCTTACAGAGTGGATTAATTGGTCAAGGGTTGATACGGCATGAGCCTTCCCGGTGGTGTGGAGGCAGTGCATGTCTGAGGATGAGGAGCAACTCAAACCACTCTTGCTTCAGAAGAAAGCATGGAGCAGTCTTGAACTTCTTGAACATATAATTGATCGCCACTTCAGACGGTTGAGGGATGAGCTAGGTCCTTTTCCATCTTGGCAGGTAACCCCCATTGAAGGCACTGCTAGTGAAGCAGTTGCGCAATTGGATGAACATTTACACGAGCATGGATGGAGAGCCTTGCTTGATGTTGGTGAACCTTATGTTCTAACTCTCATTGACTTACCAAGTGACAGACATCCTGACCAAACTCCCTTAGTACAAACCTTATTTTGGGTATTAGCAACTCTGTTTAGCCTCACTCTTGGTGCGACTTGGATATCATATCAGGATAGCAGTGTAAATTGGTATGATACTGCAGTCTTGCAATCTTCAGCGATGTATTTCTGTGCCCCGTTGATGACTGCGATAGGGGTTACCTCAGTAGTCCGAAAGAATATTTTTCAGAAGCATGGGGTTGATGTTGGCCACTTTCTTGTAGCGATTTCACCAATCATGTTTTTCAGTAAAGCAGTCATTATTTGGCCGTTTGGTTTATTTTTCTTCATGAATCAAAAATTCATGCAAACTGTTGCTTGGTCAAATCGGCGGGGTATGTTGATTTCTGGCGTTGTAACGCCGATTTGTTTCATCACATCAGGACTAATTTTCTCCGTTGTTGGAATTCTCATGACAGCAAATAATCCAGTAGATTTCGTTGGCATGCCGGCAATAATACAACTTAATTCAATCACTAATCTCATAGTTTCATTCTTCATTACTCCTGAAGAAATCGCGGTTCGTACTGTTTGGTTACATCCGCTAGCATTAGCCGGCCAATCACTGATGACATTTGGTTGGATTCTATTATTGCCTATCCCAGGATTCCCTGGTTACAGATTGGTATGGGCAATTTTTGGGCGAGAAACGATGACTGATTCTGGCACTGAGTTAGCTCTTTATGGCTTATTTTTGTTTGCTGCGGTGATAATTTTACTCACATCAGGATATATGCCTTGGTTAATCGTAATTTCACTTGGGGTTTGGCGGATGTTTAGCGAACAATCGATCACTTCAGCCGGCCTAATTACTGATGATGTAACTGAATTAGACAGTAGATATGGATTCCGCGTTTTCATCAGTGTCGCATTCGCTCTGATGCTCACCTTCCCAGGATTTGCAGCAGTTGCACCTTACGAAAATTGGGAGGAAGGATTGGCCCTTGAATGGGTTGATGAACTAGAATTACAGGTTGACGAAGAATGGTCACACACACTAGATTTCGAGATGGTAGGGATTTCTCAACGATTCGTGCAAGTATCGGTTTGGGCTGATCCGCCACGGCCGGATTGGAATCTAGAAATTGAGTGCGGTTCTGAAAATATAGCGTTGCCCGCAACATGTGATGTCGGCAATGTTGATTTGTTAAATGATGGTGAAGCGACTCTGACAGCCTCAATCTCTAACAATAGCACGATGTTGTTGCCAACTGTGCTACAATTCATCATTGATGCAGGCTCGGAAAGGTCGGTAAAAACCATCACTTTAAACCCTGAAACAGCGATTTCCCCTATTCAAGCACATTGGCAACTTGAGCCTACTTTCGATGGTCTCCTAGCCTGCACGAATCTCACTTTTAGTGGTGGACAAATGACAGGAAATCTCTCTACCCCAGTCCTTCTTTGGAGCGTCACGACTCCAACGGATGGGATTCTCACAACAGATGGCGAGCCAGAAATTTGTGTAAGTGGCCCTAATCACGGTAGGATGGTTCTCGAATCGGATGACTTTGGCCAGATTTTACCTCTATCATTCATTAGTGATGAAGGAGAAGAAACTCAATGGCCGCTGAGATTACAGAATCCAACCTATACTCTACCTATTCCAAATGAAGGTTGGATATTAGATGGTAAATCCGAGCAAACCCCATCTTGGTTGTCAGCGGGAAGTCATGTAGCATGGGGTGAAGGCGAACACGTCTGTACCAAAATTGCCCGTGAGCCAGGCCTAGTAGATGGTGAGGTAACTTGGAACGTAGAGACAAGGGAAGAAGTGATTATCCCAGATGTTGATGGTGATAAGCAAATGTACTTTATTCCCCCAATTGGAGGTGTAGTTTCAGCTTGTGATGGTGACATGATTCCACCTTTAAGAGTGAACTTCACTACTGCTTCAGGACCAAGCCTAGCATTGCGGTTTGGAGAAGAAGTCACCTGGGCGTGGGTTGACAAGCCACTAGCAAGTGGAGAATGGGAGTTTATCAATCTTGGAAACACCTCAATTGTAATTGTCACTATGAGTCATCATGGTCTAGACGATACAGAGACAGGATGGGCTGATTCATCAGGCGTAACAATTCCACCCGGAGGGTCAATACAACTAGATTTGACTCAATCTTTTGACCCAAACGAGGTATTACAAGTTGCTTGGCTTTCTTTACATGAAGAATCAGGTGTTACCGATTCAATCAGGCTGAATTTCGGCTCATGGTGCTATTCGGGTGCTGATATTGACCAGAATGATGGCCAAGTTGAATGCATTATTCCGGAGGCTTGAACTTGCGAGTTGCAATACTTGGAGTCGGAGCAATTGGTTCTGTTTTTGCCGCCGCTTTTGCAAAAACAGATGTTGATTTAATTCTCTACTCACGAGGTTCACAGAGTGCTGCTTTAGCATCAACAGGCCTAATTTTAACGACTGTTGATGGCGATGTTGAGCACCACCAACCAGACCGCTGGGTAGTTTCTGATTTAGAAATAATTGAACCACTCTACAGTTGCGCAGATGTTGCTTTCATCTGCGGCAAATCAAACTCAACACCGGCTTTAGCTGTCGCTGCAGAGATACTGTTGCGACCGAATGGAATCGCGATTAGTGTGCAAAACGGGATGGGTCATGCGGAGAGGTTGGTGGCTCGGCTTGGCAAACACCGAGTATTGGCTGGTTGCACAACGCATGCGGCTATGAGAAATGGACCAGGTGAGGCACAGTGGACTGGACGAGGTGCGGTACGCCTTGCTTCTCTTGATGAATCAGACCTTACTCCTGATGACCGGAGAGTGGACGATTTGCTGAATTTATTGGATATTTCAGGGTTGAATCCTGAATGGGAATTTGATTGTGCTGAGATGCTTTGGCAAAAACTTCTGATTAATGTTGCAATCAATCCTTTGGCGGCAATTTGTGGGGTCAGAAATGGCGAGTTGTTGGCGCGGCCAGATTTACATGAGCAAGCGCTTTCAGCAATGTTGGAAGCTTTTCAAGTGGCGACTGCTGAAGGGGTTGATATGTCCTTCTTTGATTGTGAACCTGAACTGAAAAGAGTGCTTGAGGCTACAGCTACTAACCGTTGTTCAATGTTGCAGGATGTAATGGCTGGGAGATTAACTGAAATCGACTCGCTTTGTGGAGAGGTTGTTAGACGGGGTGAGGAATTAGGGATTCCAACGCCGTTGAACCAACAGTTGTTGACGCTTGTGAAAGGAATTGAGCATTCAACAAAGACCGGGTGACTGGGGCGCTGCTCACCCCCTAGCGTGTGTGCTCGACAGCAGTACACCATTCAAACCCTGAAAAAGACCCTGTTTTGGAGGTGATTTCACCTTCTTCAACAATGGGTAAAAGTGATGAAAACAGTGGTTCAACAATAAGTGGTTTCGATGGGAACAGTGTGCTCAACTCAAACAGTGGCTGCTGCTTAAATGTCACGAACATTGGCAATAATTATGAATGAGTTTATTCTCCAAGTATTATGTCTCGCCGTAAATCAACACCAGTGATACTCGCTCTCATACTCGTGTTGAGTGGGTGCTTAAGCACAACAGAACCTCAAATCATTGACATCATCGATACCACTGATGACGGGGATGGATTGAGTGATAACGGCACTGATGACAATTCCACAGATGACAACTCCACCATTGAAAATGGAACCACTGAAGTGGTCGAAAACAATTCTGCGCTCGGCGCATCATATCTCATCATTCATTTTGAACCAGCAACCGACACCCAAATCGATGAAATGTGGCCTTACTTACAGGATTTCATCACCTCAGCTGATGCTGGAAATCACCACCTTACACTCGCCTTTGCACACCATTGGGCTTCCAACATCTTGGCTAATTCGACTCGATTGAATGAAGTTCGCATTTGGGAAACAAATGGGCATGAGCTTGCATTGCACCATCATTCACGCGATCACCCCACTGAATGGGACGGATATTCGAATTCACCAACCCCACCTCGACCAAACGCCTACAAAGGAAATATGTCTGCTTTGATGGAACTGATGAATCAACTCCCAGTCGATGGACAAATAGTCACTGCTGCCGGCGACGGGCGGGAAACGGATTGGCATCCAGAACTGTTGTACAGCGCTGAAGCCGGTGACAAGGTGCCGGCAGATATGGTCAGCCAACCCGAAACGAAGACCTATGGAGGAAACGACGTAATGATGGTCACCAAAGCCGGATACAAGGTCCACTTTACTAGTTATGATTTGACCTTGGATTTCATCGACTCAGAATTGAATGCAACAACGGATGCAGATATTCTCGGATTTGTGATTCAGAATGAGACATTCATTGACTATGTCAGCGAACTTCAGGCCCTCTTTGACCTGCTAGAATATCGAGGCGTTCCGCTTCGATCATTGGGTGATATTTTGTCGAATTACAGTGATGAAGATGTTGGGGAGGTAGACCAACCCGTTCTGTACCTCTCGTTCACCTTACACGTCGAAGGTTGGACAAATGAAGATATAAATCAGGAAAAATTCAATCGCCACAGTAACATCATCCAGAATGCTTCAGACTTGTTCGCATCTTATGGTGCATACATGAACATCGAAGTGCGTCCGGATGAATTTATTGCGGGAGCAATTGCTTGGAATTCAACTATTCTTGCGGACTTGGAAGCGGATGGGCACACAATTGGTATTCACGCAGACATTGGCAATGCACCAGGGACAACCCTTCAATCGATGACAAATGTTCTGACCAACATGAAGGCTTTGGGTGAAGCCCAAGGCGTGTCTATCCGCGGTGTTTCCGGTATTTGTTCAGATGTGGATTGGGTCCAAGCCGCTTTCGATGCGGGATATGAGTATATCACGAGCATAGTCGAATACTGCATGATGTCGATGACCAATGAGACCATACCTGCTGGATACGAAGATGTACTGAATTGCACAACACCTGCTGAATGTCACGATACCGCCTTCCACGCGGCACCCGAGTACTCCATGCATCCCTACAGGCCTGATAGTGGGGTCGATTGGGCAAATATCAACCACTCAAGCGCTTATCCTGTACTCATTATGAGTGGTGTGCAAGAGCGTTCATTCCATTGCCTTTCGACAAATCCTGCTGGGGATTGCGCCTACAATAACGGCACTATCATCGCTTACATTGAGGCGGTTGAGTTGGCTTTGGAGAATCTAGACGCTAATTACCTCAACACGATGAACGCTGTTTGGAGTTTAGGTTCAGATATCCCTATTGGACTCCAACATGGATTGTTCACAGCGCTCCAACCCTACATCGATTCTGGCCAGGTGGAATTGGCATCGGTAGGAGAGGTATACGACCTATACCTCGATTGGGCATCTGCACAAAGTGAATGAGAGAGTCAGTTGTAGGTGAGACTTTGCACGATGAAATGATGAAACACACTCAGCTTCACCTCTTGCTTTCAATCGTTGCGCAGCAGTTTGGAACCGATTGCCGGCAAACTTGAGAAAAGTGATCTGAGAACCGGACTTTAATACTGGGAAGACAGCAATTTTGAAATTGCTCTCAGGTGATTAGCATCCGCCCAAAGCCCATACTCAAACACATTCTTGTCACTTTCACCTTAACTTGACACATGAATCCAATAGACTGAAATTAAAATGAGAACAGTGGTTTCAAACTTATGGAAACACTGGTTTAATTAAAGCCCTAATATGGGTTGGAACAGAGGCTCCCCTCTAGGTAAGGTCAAGGTTATAGTGAAGCCCAACATTCACCTTTCTAGCCAAAGAAGCAGACATAATCATCCCCGCCAATTGCACCATATTTCTCAACTCAACAATTTCCCTTGAAGGCAGACAACGCTGCCAAATGCGTTCAACTTCCTCATTGAGCAGAGCCAATCTCCGCTGTGCTCTTTCCATTCTCCTGTTACTCTTCACTAGCCCGAGGTCATCACTCATTGTGGAGCGTAGTTGTGCTCGGTCGTGGACCAAAGGTGCATGTTCTTCTAGGTCGGCAAGCCCTTCAGCTCGCCACTCAGGTAGGTTGGTTTTTTCTTCTGCCGCGGTCGCTAACCATTCAAGCACCCTAACCCCTGCTCGGTGAGAGAATACCACCGCCTCAAGCAATGAGTTGCTGGCTAGTCGGTTCGCTCCGTGAAGGCCTGTGCATGCAGTTTCGCCAATGGCAAATAATCCGTCAACTAATCTGTCACTTTTCGCACTGAAAGTGGGGTCATCGGAGTTGAGGTCACGTTGCCAAACTTCCCCCCATTCATTAACCGCTAAACCGCCAACAATATAGTGAGCAGCAGGTGCTACAGGGATTGCATCAACCCCAATTTTTAATCCATTTTCAAGCATTTTACCAGCTATATTTGGGAATCTAGTTGCAAGATGCTCGGCATCTAAATGCTCAGTTACTAGCAATACATGGTGTCGGCCACTGGACTTCCGCGAGCATCAGTTTTGCGTATAAATGAGAAATCGTTTGGGTCAGCGTTTGAGTCAGATTGTTTGGCTTGATACCAGTTGTCAAGGTCTTCTGCAGTCATCAAGACTGCACCATCGCCTCTTACTGCTTCTGAAATCAGGAACGGATTTGAATCTCCGTTGCTGTATGCTGTGGGATGAAATTGAGCAAATTCAAGGTCGGCAACGGCAGCGCCAGCTCTGACAGCCATTGCGATTCCATCTCCTGTTGCAACCGATGGATTTGTGGTGTGTCGCCATAACTGTCCAGCGCCTCCAGTGGCAATTAGAACAGCGCGACTTGGTAGAGTAAAAACAGAACCATCAGAATTGAGGCACCATAGACCAGCGACTTTTCTTTCATCTGAATCTCTGTCATCTAAAATAAGGTCAAGAGCAAGGCAATCTTCGTAGATTGTAATCCTCTCCTCCGAGTGGCAAGACGCAATCAATGCGCGTTCGATTTCAGCCCCAGTTGCGTCTTTTGTGTGTAGGATTCGTCGTTCTTTGTGCCCACCTTCCATGGCTAAATCGTAAGCACCAGTCTCTTCTTTGTCGAAGTTTACCCCTTCAGTTACCAAATCTTGGATTCTGGCTGCTGCCTCATTAACGACCATGCGTACGATTCGTTCATCGCCAATTCCTGCTCCAGCCTCTAAAGTGTCACGAATATGCGCCTCAACTGCGTCTGAGTTATCCGTGTCTAGAACCCCTGCAATACCACCTTGAGCGCGGTTGGTTGACGAGTCTGAAAGCCGTTGTTTAGTTACTAGCGCAACATTTTGACCAGCTCTGGCACAACGAGTTGCAACGAACAGACCGGCGATACCTGAGCCGACTATGGTTACATCTACCATGCATAGGTCTCCGGGTCATCGCCTCTAGCCCATATGAATTGAAGGTTACTCTTCGGCATCCTATATTCAGGTGCAGGAGAGTTGTGTTTTACATCCCGTATTACAAAACTACTAACAATCTCCGGCTCCTCCTTATCAATTGTGACAAAGGCGAAGCCGTTGATTCTCGCCATTGTTGGTGTTCTTCTACTGTCATTTGTGATTTACAATGTTGAAGTTGGTTTGTACTACTTTCAGTATCCAGACCAACTAATTCATTACAAAATGGAGATCATTGAAATCATATCTGGTAATTGTGATAGGGAAGTCATCAATGCTGATTTGGCAGACCATCAAAGCAATCAATGCCTATCTCCTTTAGGAACATATTACGCCATTGATATCATTATTGCAGCAGTTGGATTCGTGTTTTCAATTTCAGCACCAATATCTGCTTTGAAGCAATCAGGCAAATTAAGAATTTCAAGAGGTTGGTCAAAAAATATGGCTCGTCTGCGTCTAGTTCTAGGTGTTAGTCTAATCACAATCGCAGTTTGTGATGCGATTGGTTTGCTCACAACAGAGGGACAACCTCTTGATTGGGCACTGGTTCTAGGGATTCCGATGCCTGCGTTCTTGGTTGAAGTGTCGCTCCTGATATTGGGTGTAATGGTCATCAAAAAGGCTGTACGTCGCCTTAAGTCAAAGCCGAAGTCTGAATTTACTGAACCATGGCAAATGGCGGGCGCTAGTGACTTCCGCGGCTCGCTTGAAAAGAAAGATAAAGGCTCCAAGAAAGGAGGTGTGATGACCGTCGGTGACCTTCGTTCAGCACTCTCACTAGATCAGTACGAGGATATCTTTCAACTTGGTACTAGTACTAATGACGATATATCAGTTGGTCGCACATGCCATTATTGCAATGGCCAGGGTTGCACACAATGCGATTTCAAAGGCGAATTCATGTGAGATGGGTGGTTTTACCCAGCAAGATTTAATTTAATTTCCTTCACACCAAATGTTGGGTGAGAATGAACTACTGAGAAAAGTGGTTTCTCGTGATATTATTGACAGTTGTTGATAGAATCTATGAAACGCTTGACGGCGCTTAAATTGAGGTCTTTAAACCGCCCTGCCGCGCGTGGCGGACCACCATCATTTATAGTCCCTTGAAATCCCCCGAAGAATTCGTGGTCGCGTTTCGCGGCCAAAAGGCAGGGGATGGGATACTTGCATCTGAAAGCAATAGAAATGGAGAATTTTAAATCGTTCAAAGGAGAAGTTGTAATACCGTTTGAAGTCGGTTTTACTGGGATAACTGGGCCTAATGGTTCTGGCAAATCAAATTGTGGTGATGCACTACAGTTCGTGTTGGGGGCGAAGAGTTCGAAAAGCCTACGCGCTGAAAATGTTGGCCAACTTATTTTCAATGGTGGTAACCGCGGTAAGGCAGCAAAAAATTGCAAAGTTTCCCTCGTTTTTGATAATCCAAAAGATTCCTTAGGAAATCGAAGATTGATGGTTGACACCGACGAGGTTCTCCTGACAAGAACTGTCAGGTTAAGTCGTAAAGGCAATCCCAACTCAGCTTACTACCTCAATGAGAGGCCTTCTACTGCAACTGAATTCCGACGTCTCTTGACAGGAGCAGGTGCTAGAGGAGATGGTTACAACATCGTACTCCAAGGTGATGTCACCCACCTTGCCACCATGACTGATAGAGCCCGCCGTAAGGTGCTTGAAAATGTTGCAGGTGTGACTTCCTATGACGATGAGATTCGTAAGGCAAACCGCCAGCGTGACAAGGTTGAGCAGTATCTAGAACAGATTACTCTGTTAGAGGATGAAATCAACAAGCGAATCAAAACGCTGGCTAAAGAACGTGAGCAAGCGATGAAATATCGTGATTTAAAGGAATCTTTGGAAACCGCTCGTAGAACTTTGATGCACTCTCGTCACCGTAGCCGATTGGAAGAAATTGAGTTGGTTACAGATGAGCGAGGCAACTACATCATCCGTCTCAGCGATATTGGTGAAGAGATTGAAGCTGATAACAAGCAAGAATTGTCGATTGATGATGAGTTGGCTGAAATTCAGCGGCAATTGAACGAAGTGCTTGGTGATGATGGCAAAAAATTAGGCGACCAACAGCGTCGTTTGGAAGTTGAAGTTGAAACTAGGAAAGACCGTATTTCTAGTTTGAAGGAAGACATAGACGATGCAGGTGATGAACAAGAAGTACTCCTTGCAGAACAAGTTGAAGCCGAACAAGCACTAACCAATCATGAAGAATCTCTAGATTCAGCAAGAGCAGCACTCAATCAGGCAGAAAAGGACCTTCAAGATGCTGCGGATGTTGAAGAAGATGCTCGGTCTGCCCTTGATTCAGGAGATAAAGTAGTCCACGAACTCAACCGTGCTTTCGGTAAAGCAACCGAAGCAGTTGAAAAGACTCAAGAAGTTGAGAATAAAACAATTCTAAAGGTGGGTGCTGAAACTCAGAATGTAGAATTTTTGCACCAACAACTTGCAGACCTTGAGGGCGCTCTTGATGAAGCAAGATTGAATCGCGATGACCTTTTACTTCAAGGTGAAGACTTAGATGCTAATGCACCAGAACAGGACCGCACCAAATTGGCTCAAGAGTTGGCAAGAATCCAACGCCAAGAACGCGGGTTGCTTGACGATGTGCAAAGGTCTGAGGAGCAATTACGCGATGCGGAGATGTCCTTGGTCAGAGCTCGCGGTGAACTTGAGAATCGCAGTGGTAGCACTACCGGCATGGCCCGCGCAGTGAAGGCAGTATTGGACCTCAGAGATTCGGGAGAAGTTAGAGGGATACTCGGCTCAATGTCAGAACTTTGTACCCCAAAAGATTCTCGGGATGAAGAAGCCCTCGCTTATGCAATGGGTGGCGGAATGAATAGTATTGTAGTCCGTGATGATGAAACTGCTTCCCAGTGTATTTCTTGGCTACGAAGGAACAAAGCGGGGCGGGCAACTTTCCTACCGTTGAATCGTTTACAGTCTCGCCGCCCTGGTGGCCGTTCTGTGATGGTTTCGCGCCAACCCGGTGTGGTAGGATTCGCTTCTGATTTGTTAGATTACGATAATTCAATTGAACTCGCAGTCATCAATGTAGTACGCGATACTCTAATCGTCGAATCAATGGATGTTGCTCGTCGCCACATGGGTGGCGTCAGAATGGTAACCCGTACTGGCTCAGTGGTTGAAGGAAGTGGGGCGATGGTCGGAGGTTCAACAAGAACAAATAGGCCACAATTTGGCGGTAAGATGGCTGGTAGTTCAGTCGTTGAGAAGGCTGAAGCAGATGTTGACCGCCTTAGCCTAGTGGCCGAGACTGTGCGAGCGGCATTGGCTGAATTGCGACAGAGCGAGCATCAACTTCGTCAACGAATAACCAATCTTGCAAACGATGACCACGCTTTTGAAGCTCGGGCTTGGAAAGAAGATTTAGGCCGTGCTGAGACAGCATTCAAAGATTCTGAGAGTAAAGTTACAGTTGCCTTGAAGAATTTAGAAAAAGCAACTGCAAAGCAGAATAAGGCTGAAAGCGCCGCTGAATTAGCCAAAAACGATTATCAAAATGCATTGCAAGCAAAGACCGATGCTGCAACTGCACTTCAAGAAGGCAGTCCACAACATCTGTCACGGCGCCTGCGCGATTCTCAAGAGCAGCGCAACGAAGCAGAGCGGGCAAAACTTACTGCAAAGGGAACGCTTTCTGGTGGTGAGAACCAGTCTATTCTGCTGACCAACCAAATCAAGGAATTGCAACGGCGTATTGATGAACAACAGTCACTCGTAGACAAGGCTACTAAGAAAATTTCAGACGCTGAATCTGAAATAGAAACTTACCAAAAGGAACTTGATACTGTGACAGAGGCGCACTCACAGATTACCGAGGAGTATCGGGAATTAGATGACAAGAGACTTGACCTTCGCGAAGACCGTGTTAAACTGACTACACGCTTGGAACAAAAAGTACGTGACCGTGATGCGATTAACAAGCGAATTACAGACCTCAATCTTCAGATTCACCAAAAGAAAGAAGCATTGCGTGAATTGGATGCGGAAATGTCAGAACTTGAAATCAAGCCAGCCTCTGATGATGAAATTCTACCGACTGTTCAAGAAGCTGAAGCATCGGTTAGAAATCTTGACCGCAGGGTTAGCAACCTTGGGGATGTCAACATGCGAGCGATTGAGCAGTATGATGAGGCTGAGGAGCGCAGTGCCAATTTGAGTACAGACTCAAAGCGACTGCGTGAGCATCGTCAAAGTCTGATTTCGTTAGAAGACCAACTTGAAACAGAACGCAAAGACCGCTTGACTACTGTGATGGATATCGTCAATGTGAATTTCAGTAGAGTATACCAACATCTTCAGCCAGGAGGAAGTGGGGAATTACGTTTTGAAAATCCAAAGAAGCCATTTGAAGGAGGACTTCAAATGTGGGCGAGTCCACCAGGTAAGAAGAGCGGATTGGGATTACTTTCCGGTGGAGAAAAGTCAATGGCCGCATTGGCATTGATTTTCGCTATTCAGGATTATGAACCATCACCATTCTACTACTTTGATGAAGTTGACCAGAATCTTGACACCTTCAATGCTGAAAACATCGCATCATTATGCAGATTGCGTAGTGAGCAGGCCCAATTCATCATGGTTACTCTCCGTAAGGTCAGCCTACAATTGGCTGACCACCACATCGGAATTACTCACGCTGGAGATGGCTGCAGTAGAAGGATAACTGACTTTGACCGGGACCAAGCAATCGAAGTTGGCGACGCAGCCCACGAAGAACTTGAGGCAATTAAGAAGACAAAGGCTGCAAAGGAAGCACTTGATGAATTACCAGCAGTTGAAGAGATGCCGAAGGCACCTGAAGAAATGGCTACACCTGCAAGCCTTGGTGGTTTAGATATCGAAGATTTATTGGCTGCAAATCAAGAATCAGAACTGAAAGCCGAGGCTGAATTGGCCAAAGAAGCAGAGGATGATGACACGTTGTTATCTCTTGGTGACAGAGCTAAGGATTACCGGGAAGATATGGAAGAAAAACTCGAAGTCGCCTTGCCAATTGAGCAGGAGCAGAGAGATATTCTTGATGCCCGTGATGCTGAGGAAGAGGTTGACGATCTTGATATTGATGGGCTCACAACAGATGAAGGAGAGTGATTTCAATGAGTAGTCTTGATTCAGAGACTCTGCGAGACGATATCATCGCTGAGATGATAGGCCATGACGAATCCCTTCCTCTAAACAAGAGTAGGTATGCCGAACATATCCAAGAATTAGTTGAGATGGAAGAAGCCGAGCATAAGGCTCTCAGTCACCCTTTTGACAGAAGTATTGCACTAGTTCTACAGATGTTTCAGGACGCAACACTTGACCCTTGGAATGTTGACCTAAATCGTTTCATCAAGTTGTTCAAAGAACGACTTGCAGATGCTGAAAACATCGATTTACCAACTTGTGGTAGACTCATTCGGATGGCTTGGCAAATCTTGCATGGGCAAGCGGCAAACCTGCTGGAGAGGGCGGAGAATGCCGACCAAGATATTGATGACGACTGGGATTACATTCCGAGTTGGCAGACTGAATACGATGACGACGACTTTCACTTCACTACTACAGTTCTAGCTGGTGAAGCATCCGACGAATTACCAGGATTGTTCGATGGTCGCATCAAGCGCGATGGCGGCCGCCCAGTAACTCTCGCAGAACTACTTTCATGCTTATCAGAAGCACATGATGATGCGGAAGAGCGGCGCTTGAGGGAGAGTGCTAGAGTAGAGTATGCATTGGAAGTAAAGAATGCAATTGCCAATGTTAAGGGGCGAGTCCACCAAGAGAACTTGGAAGAAGAAATACGGGCGACTTGGGCATCAATTAGAGAGTTATCACCTGAAGGCGAACCAGTTACAGTGAAATCAGTCACTGAGAAGTTGAAAGCCAAAGGAATTGATGCAGGTTGGAAGCCTGAAGATGCGGAAGCAGAAGGTGGAATAGTTGGTTTTGTGTCAGCACTTTTCCTGACTCACAGAGGTTACACAGACATTTGGCAAACAGAATATCCGAATGGGGATATATTCCTTCAAGATAAGTGGCCAGAATTTGGCACATTTGATGCAATTACTGAACATCTTGCACCAGAGGTGATGGCATGAGTGATGATTTAGAACTCACAACTCTGCTTGAAGCGACTTTATTTGGCGCAGGGCGCTCAATACCTCAAGCAGAACTAGCAGAACAATTCAAAATTACTGAGTCAACCATCAGAATGGCTCTTTTAGACTTGCAACAACTGATCTCAAATAGAGAACAATCGGCGATTCAACTAACTGAAATAAATCGCTATTGGGTACTAGAAGTAAAACCACGGTTAGCCAATCATATCCCTCAGATTGCTAGGACAGAGATTCCAAAGAGATTACTTAAAACTGCTGCACTAATAGCCTATCACCAACCAATGGCTCAGAATAAATTGGTGGAAATGGTTGGCCAGGTGACATACGAGCATGTCTCAGATTTGAGGGAGTTAGGTCTAATCGACAAACGCCGAGATGGTAACACACGTAGATTAAGCACAACTAGGAGGTTTTCAGAATACTTTGGTTGCCCCCATACATCGACAGCAGCGGTTGCACAATGGTTCAAAGAACAGGCCGCGGGCTTAGGTTTGACAGGTTCACAACTAGCTGATGCACTTTCTGGCGAAGAAGAAACCAATGGTGAAGAAGTTTAATTTGACCCTCCTGAAGGGGAAATACCACTTGAGGTTCACGAGAATGGTTCGTTGGCGGAAAGTTCCGAAGAAGAGTGATTTTCTTGTTCGGAAAGCCGTTTTTTTTAAGAATCATACGCTATTAATGGCCATTCAATAGGGTGCATTCAAGTAGTATGGGTTGGGCGAGGTGGAAATATGGCCGAGGGTCAAGTAAAGTGGTTTAATCAGAGCAAAGGATTCGGATTTATCGAACGAGATGAGGGAGATGACCTCTTCGTTCATATTTCCCAAGTTGAAGGTCGCATCGAAGATGGCGACAATGTGGAGTTTGAGATTGGTGAGGGTCCAAAGGGTCCAAACGCAATCAATGTCCGCAAAGTCGATTGAGTTCAATACTCCCAACATGGTGCTTCGGCACTCGAAATTCACCTATGGCGGACTTGTTCAAGGGCCGCCTCAATTGCAGTAGCAGTAATCCTGCCAGATGCGCGAGCAATTTCAACAACCTTGTCAACCTCGTCATCATTAGCACCGGCAGTAACTGCCATGTTTCTAGCATGTAACTTCATGTGTCCTGCCTGAATACCGACTGTGGCTAGCGCTCGAAGAGCGCCTAGATTTTGAGCAATTCCAGCCGCAGCCATCACTTTGGCTAACTCATCAGCTGTTCTTGCACCGATTATTGCGACATTTGCTTTTGCAGTAGGGTGTACTCTAACAGCCCCACCAACTAAGCCTACTGCCATTGGTAGTTCAATAGATCCGACTAGATTACCATCACCATCTTTCTCCCAATGTGTCAAGGAGCCATAAACACGCTCGTGAGAGGCGTATGAGTGGGCTCCTGACTCAATTGCCCGCCAATCCTGGCCACAAGCCACAGCGATAGCCGAAATAGCATTCATGATGCCCTTATTGTGGGTTGTAGCCCTAAATGGGTCGGCAGCAGCAAAATGGTAGGCTTGTAGTATGCCCTCAATGACTTTGGCACCTTCTTCTACCGTTTCCCCGGTATTGGCCATTTCTGAAGGGGTGAAAGTTGCACTTACTTTTGCTAGGCGATGAACCGCTAAGTTTGAAATAATCCTCAATATAACTGTACCACCAGTTATTCTTTCCACTTTTGGGGCAATAGTTTCAGCCATTGTATTGACCGCATTTGCACCCATTGCATCGCGGCAATCAACCAATATGTGGACAATCACCATAGGTCCAGAGTCAGTGTCGATAACACGTGCTTCTAGGCCTTTACAACCACCTCCAAATTTGACTAAAATAGGGTCAACTTCGTTACACGCGGAGATCAATTCATCTGCACCAGAAAGGACGGCTTCTTTGGCCCCAAATGGGTCTTCACAGCCGACCACTTGTATTTGTCCTATCATGATTGGTTCGGTGTTATTGGAGACAAATCCGCCGGTCGCATGGCAGCGTTTTGCCATGTTGCTAGCGGCGGCTACAACAGAGGGTTCTTCCAAGGCAAATGGAACCAGATAATGGTCGCCATCAACGATGAAATTTGTTGCTACTCCAACCGGTAAAGCAAGGGTGCCAACAACGTTCTCAATAATACGGTCTGCGGCAGACTCAGAAAGCTCCCCCATTGCTGCTAAAGCATCTACTGCTTCTTGGTCTAATCCAGCTAGTTCAGCGATCATATCTCGGCGTTCTTTTACACTCAATTTGTAGAAACCTTTCAAGCGGCTATTATCAACAGGCATTGACTTCCCTCAACCTTGATGCCCGGGCCGGACTCCCTAAAGCATTCCGAGCATTATCAAAACACTCAGATTACTAGTATGGGTGTTGTTGATGATATCATTTTCCAGAACAATGGCCTATTAATTATCTCAGGGTCAATGCGTTAACAAAGCGTTAATTCATAGTGAATAACGGGTTAACGCTTTTTTCGATGCGTTATTAACGCGTTAAAGCGGTAACTGAATTCCATTATCAAGGGAGATTTTGCCAATAAAAGGCAACTCCGTGACTTGTTCAACGCTTCGCAACGCATCATTTTTACAACATAAAATGCGTAAATATGTTAAGTGGACTTCAAGTTCGCTCCTATTATGCAATCAGCAGCACTAGAGATGTTGAATCTCCCTGCCCTAAGGTCCAATCCTTTTGACACTAGACCACTAAGTCGAGAACAGTTGGAGTTGATGGTTGGCAGAGATGAAGTGTTTACCGCTTTAGCTAACAATATCAGGCTCGCTTCTCCTCGTGTCGCGGCAGTAGTAGGTGAGAAGGGTTCTGGGCGTTCATCATTAGTCCAATGTGTGGCTTCAACAGCCGACCAAATCCATACCGTATTTTGGCCATCTGGAGACCTAGTTACTACCATTCTACATCAGATGTATTGTGACTTGATGAAGGACTTTGAAACCCCTCCTGTACATAGTATGATGATTGACCGTTTGGAGGAAGAATTAGCTGGCCGAACGGGGCTTCTTCCAGTGATCATTTTTGACCATTCTTTACTCTCTGGCCCGGTACTTGCTGAAGTGCTATCTCAACTGATGCCAGTATTGACAAAAATACGCGCTTTAACCATCATCACACTCACTCCAGGACAGAAATCTGGGTTCCCAGAGGAACTACTCTCGGAGATGGATGTTACACCACCTCTAGAATCGCTCACAAGAGCCGAAACGGCGCGCTTGATTGGTAAGCGAGTACACAAGGCGAGCCGTTCATCTTGGACGGCTCCTGAGGCACTTCTTGATATGGTAATGAAAGAAAGTGGTGGCCATGTGGGTAGGGCGATGAGATTTTTGCGAGATATTGTAGATCACACGCGTGGGATGCCGCTGATTGATGGTCGCAAATTAGATTTGAAAGTTGAAGTTTCACCAAAGCCTACAACTGTTGTAGAGGATTCTACATTTCAGCGGGTTGTTGATGCCGCCCCACCGTTAAGTGAAGTAAATGTCAAAGTTTCAGAAACCGCTGAAATTGACACACAATCTGAGGGGATTCCATTTTCTGATGAAGAAGAAGATACTCCTTCCGGCTTAGAATCAGCAACTACAATTGAAAAGCCAAAAGAGATACCTGAATTTGATGAAAGCCAGACCTTATTCCCATCATTATCAGATGCTGCAGATATGTGGAAGGATTTTGGTGATGATAATGGCCCACAATTGGATTTGAAAGAAAATACAGATGTTGAAAGTTCAACCCAAGACAACGAAGAGTCAGAAATCCCATCAGAATCAGAAAATGAATCTGATTCTGACTCTGTTGATTCTAGTTCAGAAGTGAATGATGAGGAACAATGGAAAACTGAATTCAGCGATGAAATTGGTGGTGCAGAGGTTTTGGAGATGGCCGAAGGCACAGCGCCAGCGTTTGGAGGTGGTCATTTCGGTGGGCTTCTTTCTCGCAATAAAAAGGCAAATATTGGTATTTCTGCTGAAAACAAAGGTGCACCAAGAAAAACTCAAGGCCCTAAAGAAGGAAAGCCAAACGAGGTGGGAACTGACCCTAACCAATTGCGCCGAATCAAAACGAATGACCAAAACACAGAACTTTGGATTGAAGATGGAATGGACTCACCTTTTGGAAATTCTCCAAACATAGAGCCACAGCAGATGCAACCGAGTGCTAATCTTCCTACAAACATATCAGATTCTGAAGCAACACCTCAGTCTACTCCACCATTTGAGGAGACAAAAGAGTTGCAAGATGAAACTCCAGTAGAGGAAAGTGAATCATGGGATGAAAGACCAGAACCAACTCCTAAAGAAGTTCTTACAGCGCTCAGTTCTATCAGACGAGTTGCACCACCTCGGGAACCAGATGTTGTGCTTGATATCAACGCGCTAACTAACCTCAATAATGCTGAAACAATGATTCTGACTGAAGCCGTTGAGCGAGAAGTTTCTCCTTCTGACAATTTACTTCAGGAGGAATTAGAAGTAGGCCGTCCACGGCTTTCACAAATCTTCAATGGATTACTAAAATCAGGCATTCTAACTGTCCGTAAACAAGGACGTAGTCGCATGTATAGGATAAGCTCCCCGGCCAAAGATCACCTAATCAACCTAGGTGCTGGGGGCGAATTCTGATGGCTGGTGATTGGCGAGTTTCTTGGAGTCATCAACTTGAAGGAAAAGTTGGTGCAATTGCAACTCTCAACGACGGGGTCATCATTGCAACTGGTGGAATTGTAAGATTAGTCAATGATTTGGGCGATTTCATTTGGAAGCGAACTTTTCAGTTTGATGTTTACAGGTTAGTATCAGACGGGGCTAGTGTGGCAGTTCTTTCAGGCCCCGGTTTTCATCTTCTAGATATCAGAACCGGCAATCCTCTGGGGGAAGGTCGTTCTGTTTCTGGTGGATTTCGAGATTGTTTGCCTCGTCCAGGAGGCGGTTGGCTGTTGGCTGACCGAGGTGACCACATCCACATGTTCAATCGAGAAGGCAGGGGAATTCGTCGCCTTCGACCAGGGCGAATTAGAAAATTGATTGGCTGGCTTGACAGAGAACATCTAATTGCCATAAATGATGATGGACACCTCACTTGCTTACGTCTATTTGGTGAAAATTCTCAGAGAATTATTGAGGATAGGCGTTGGTCTTGGGCTAGCCGCCTATCAAATGGTAAATTACTGGTACAATCGGTTGATGGGGCTATTCACGAAGGAGTTCCAAATCCATTTGGTTGGGATTCACTTGAACAGTTGATAGAAACTGGAGTAGACCCACTTGAAGCCGCAATGACTGGGGATGGTTGGTGGATGCTGTCAATGGATGGTACTCTTGACAGAATACCACCTGCAGAAGACGAATCTTGGCCAGCTGGCGTACATATTTCTAGCAACGAGTCTGATATAATTACAACTGCAACGAGAGATGGATTAATCCGGTGGTGGGAATCACCTAAACTCATCTCAAAACGTGATTTATTTCTCAGAAAATTGGTTACAGAAGAGCGCCAAAGAATTGACTGGGAGCAGCGCCAAGTTATCTTTGAGGCGGCTAGAGACGCTGAAGATAATGGTATGCTGACTCGAGCAATTGAATTGTACAATACTCTAGGTAGGCAAGAGGACGTGCGGCGAATTTTGGCCATTAAGGAGGCCGGTTGATGAACTCACAAGTAACTCAAGAATTGGTTGAGAAGTACCTTGATTTGACTTCACGTGCTAAAGGAAAGGCAACACCAATACACAGTGATAATACCCCTGAGGCTAAGCAATTGAGCGATATGATGGGGATGTGTGATGATTATGCATCAGATGCGCGACATTTCATGGAAACTGGTGATTTAGTCAGGGCTTTTGGGGCGATAAATTATGCTCACGCATGGCTTGATGCTGCTGTAAGAATTGGACTACTAGATGGGCATGGAGACGATCAGTTGTTCACCTTGCCTAAGTGAAGGTAATCCAATTCAAAAGAGAATGTTGATTTTAGTTAGTTAATGACCACAATTGCTAAGAACGTTGGAAGTTGGAAGCAAACGGTTCACAAACCGGGTTGTAGGTTGGATGGTCAGCGAGACATTGGGAGGCAAGCGAGTGGCGGGATATTTAGACAGAATTGGAGCGGGCAAGATTCTCATCGATGCAGAGCCCCTGTCATACGATTATGTGCCAGAAGAATTAGTTGGTAGGGATGAGCAGTTACAACAGATGGCTGGTATTTTTCAACAAATTAATGACCACCGAATTTCTTGTCGCGTAGCAATCACCGGAAATGTAGGATGTGGTAAGACAGTCCTTTCACACGTTTTTTCAAGGGATTTACAGAGGCATCTTGGTGAGGAAAGGGCACTCAAGTTGGTTCATGTCAATTGCCGAAATTTTCCATCCAAAGCACAGGTTTTACAGCGTATTGTCACAAATCTTGACTCTAGGCATCCGGAGCGAGGTTTTGGTAGCGGCGAGGTTTTACAATCAATACGCAAGCAATTGCATGGCAGAAATGAACACTTGCTATTGATTTTAGATGAAGTTGACCATTTACTGAGAGCTGACAAGGGAGACCTTCTCTATCAACTTCTGCGGATTGACGAAGGTCGTGAGATTAAAGGCACGATTTCACTAATAATCATCAGTCAAGAGCAAGTTCTTGACCAGTTAGAAGGGGCCGTTTTGTCGCGTTTTGGTCAAAGCAATCACATCAGGCTTGAAGCCTATCAAGAAACGGCATTAACTGCCATCGCTACACAGCGGGCTGCATTATCATGCCATGAGGGCTCTATTTCTGATGGTGTATTGCGCACGATAGGACAACGTTCTGCTGAAACTGGCGATGCTCGAGTTGCCATTGAATTGTTGGAGGATTCAATCAAGAAGGCTGAGCGAGCAGGTCGAGACGAGGTAATCGCCAATGATGTACGATTTTTGGCAAGAGAAATCGGTCGTACAGTGGAACCGAGCATTGTTGTTAATCTAAACAAACACGCTCAGATGATTTTACTAGCACTTTGCCGGAGACTTCGCAAGGAGTCTGAAGTGACAACTGGTGACGCAGAAAAGTTGTATCGTGTAGTCTGTGAAGAATATGAAGAAGAACCACGTAGCCATACTACTTTCTGGAAGCATCTCAAGCGTCTAGAAGACTTAGAATTGATTGAGTCGCATATATCTAGCCGTTCCGAAGGACGCGGCCGCACCCAACATATCTCAATGCCGGCGGCCCTACCGGGAGCCGTTGAGAAACGGCTTGAGAGTGCCCTAAAGGGCAAATGAGGTGAAATGACGTAGCCCTTACAGGGCGCAATTGCCTTATATGGGTCTCTTGTCGGCGGGACGCTGATTACCATGGCAGTTACAGGAGACACCTCATTTATGGCCGCGGTGAACGACACCGACCCTGCAAGTAAGGGCAAGTCATATTCGGTTGAGATTAAGGGTTCAAATTACAATCACTTTCTTGGAAAGAAGATTGGTGATGTAGTAGATGGACAGTTCGTAGGTGAAGGCGACCAGTCACTTCTTGGATACAAACTGCAAATCACTGGTGGCTCTGATAAAACAGGAACACCAATGCGTAGCGACATCGCTGGTGGAAACCGCCAAGCAGTTTTAGTTACCAAAGGTGTTGGATACAAGGCTCAAAAACTCGTAAAGAAGAAGGGCGATACTTACCGATACACCTACGATGGAATCCGCAAGCGCAGATATTTCCGTGGCAACACAATCAATCAAGACACCCGTCAGTTGAACCTGAAGGTTGTTGATAACGGCAAGAAGTCTCTCGCTGACCTTCTAGGTGACAGCGGCGGCGATTCAGACGAGTCGTGATAGAGATGTACAAGGAGAGGATTTCAACTGGTGAGCAAGTTACCTCGCCAGCCTGAAGTCAATATTGGATTAGTAGGTCACGTTGACCACGGTAAAACAACTCTCACACAAGCATTGTCCGGGACTTGGACAGATACTCATTCAGAAGAGCGCAAGCGCGGGATTTCAATCAAGTTAGGATACGCAGATACTGCTTTTTACAAGACCAAGAAGGGTGAGTACTACACCACTGGCAAAAGACCAGACGGAAAAAAGGACAATGAAAAAGAACTCTGTCGAGTGATTTCATTTGTTGATGCGCCCGGTCACGAGACGCTAATGGCTGTGATGATCAGCGGCGCTTCCATTATGGATGGCGCCTTACTGTTAATTGCAGCTAACGAAAATTGTCCCCAAGCCCAAACTCTTGAACACTTGATGGCGCTGGAAATCGCTGGCATCAATAACATCGTAGTCGTGCAAAATAAAATTGACATCGTTTCCCGTGAACAAGCAATGAAATCATATAATGAAATCAAGGACTTCTTGAAAGGGACAATCGCTGAAAACGCACCAATAATTCCTGTCTCAGCCCATCACGATGTTAACCTTGACATTCTAATCTCAGCAATTGAGGAATTTATTCCAACACCTGATAGAGACCAGAAAGCAGCAGGTATTCTCCATGTTGCACGGTCTTTTGACATCAACAGACCTGGCTCAAGACCACCAGAACTCAAAGGTGGAGTGATTGGAGGAAGTATCGTAAGTGGTAAGTTCAAAGTCGGCGACAAAGTTGTAGTCGCTCCAGGTCGCAAGGTAGTACAAGGAAAAAAGGCAACATGGGAGCCTATCAATACCCGTATCATCAGCCTAAAGGGTGGAGGCAACGACTTAGATTCAATGCACGCAGGTGGGCTATGTGGAATGGCCACTCCTCTAGACCCAAGTATCACCAAGGCTGACGAACTCTCTGGACAAGTCGTGGCGCGTGAGGGTGAATTACCTCCGATTTGGAATGAGGTGGACCTTGAACTAACACTCTTGAAGGAAATGGTTACCGGAGGTGGTGGTTCAGCAGACCCAGTTCGGCCTTTGCAGCCAAATGAAATGTTGATGGTCAATGCATCAACAGCAACTTCAGTGGGTGTAGTATCTTTTGTTAAGGGCAAAAAGGCAACACTTTCACTTAGGCTACCAATATGTGCTCCGAAAGGTGGGCGAATTACTCTCTCTAGACGTATTGGCGCCAGATGGCGACTGATTGGCTATGCTACCATTAGTTGATGTGGGGTTGGACGGCAGGGATTTTACCCAGCCGCAACTTACGAATGATTGGAGGCAATTAGATGACCCAAGTACTGATTGATGCTTGCGGCTGGGTTGCAATCATTGAAGGCGGCTTGAATGTTGATTTGGCTATGGCTGATGTAGTTGGGACCTTTGAGCCAGTTTTATTGAAACGAGTGTTGAAAGAATTGGAGATGATTCAGGAGAAAACCACTTCTCCTCTCCTGCTTGATTTCTTGACATCTAGATCTGTTTTTCTTGAGGGGCCAGAAGAGGCAAACCATCCTGATGACCAGTTAGTAATAGTCGCTTCACAGGAAAACTGGCCAGTGTTGACAGTTGACAGTAGATTGAAGCAAAGATTAGTTGAGATGAATTGCTCCTACATTGAAGTAATGAGTGGTCAAAATCTCCGACTTGTCTCACTTTAGACAAGGTGAAATGGCTATATTTTTCTGATTAGAAAAATTTACTCTAAGGCTAAAATTGACTTCTATCCGGCATAGAGATTATATTCTTGACAAGTCGGCTGGGTGTCATGCCGCAGATAACAGTAACCTCAAAAGCATCCTCAACCCAACCAGAAAATCTAATTGTTGATATGCTGGATAATATTGGTGTTTCAATAAATGTAGCATATGTGTTAGTCTCTCTTCATGAAGGTGGAAATTTGAGCAGTAAGGAGTTACAATCCTCTTGTGGACTTCGCCAACCAGAAATCAGTGTGGCTATGAAAGAACTTCTCAATGACGACATGGTTAGATGTGAGGCCCAGAACGGAGGCGGTCGTGGTCGACCTTGTCACCGCTACAGTCTAAATGGAGATCTCTTTGCTGTGATTAAACCATTCATCAATGATGCAGAGTCTCGATTGAATAAGTTGACAGTGGACCTTGCTAGATTGGACAAAGTCTCCCAATCACTGGCTAGTGCTGCAACATCTTGAGTTGTAAGCGCCGAATTTTTCTTTTTGAAATCACGGGATTTCATCAAATTGATAGCCTTCTTCCCATTGCTTTTCGCCTAGAATTACTTCTAACTCAAATGGAGTCAAAAGTGGCTTCGCATATTTTACAGAATCATCAATTGCAATTCGTGGACAAGCAGTATTGACAAACGCATCCACCGGATAAAAATCAATTAATTCTGGTCCAACATGTTCCAGCGCCAGCAAATATCCTTTTTTGCCATGTTTCTCAATCAGTCGCTTCAATCTCAATGCCATGCTGCGGCGCATTTGTCCGGGTTTTTCGCCAATTAATATGCCGAAAGAAGTTGCCTTATCAGCGGCCATAATTAAGCCGAAACGTTGCCTCAAAATACGCTCAATCTGTTGTAAGGACATTTCCCTAGCTTCACTCGTATAAGGGTCTAGAATAGATAGAGGTTTTCCGGTGTGGAGAACTAGCCCAATAGGGTGGAAGTCACCAGAACCAAGGAATAAGTAGTGACCGATTGAGGGGTCATCACCTGAGTAATTACAGCCCAAAACTTGACCTGGGAAAGTGAGTCGGTCACCACCGGTTGGAATAATGACATCAAACCCTTCATTTTCTAACATAACTTTGTAATCTTCAAGCAAATGGAGGTGTTGAATTGAACCCACTAGCCCTAATTTAACATCAGTAAGAGGGGTAATTCTGCCAACTGCATCAAGGAATCTCTCTTGTGCTTCTGCTTCGCCAATCTCCTGAACACTAGTCTCACTAAGGCGTTCTTGAGCCATTTTTTTGTGGGTTGATAAGAAAGGGATGACTGGTGCCAATTCTGGGGTCCCGTCATAAGTTACGTCAATGAATTGGGTTTCCATTCCTGAATCAATATTCATTTGGCTGTGTCCCATATGTGCTACCAAATCTACTCCCATCATCTTCATCTTGTGGTGAACCAAATCACAGGCACCATAACATGGGTCAGCGGCGATAATGATTTGTGCATCTGTATTAGCTTCTAATGAGTCAATCATATCTAAGGCTTGAATTTTCAAACCTTCAGGAAGTTGAAGGGCAACAAGCCGATGGTCACCAGTGTGAATTTTCTCAACTAATTCGTCGAGTTGAAAGTCGTGGCGGTTAAGATCCATTCATTCACCTCAGTCAAGTAGGATTACTTCATCCCCGTCCATTCTAACTCTAACAAGAGAGCGGATTGGCCAGCCAGTTTCTGCAACTATTTCACTTACGATACTGTTCTTTTCAAAGACTGCAACTACATCTTGGACAATTGCACCTGCCTTTTCCACCCCTGTTAAAACGGCTCGCAGTGTGCCACCTGTGCTGATGACATCGTCAATCACAAACACTCGCTCACCTGGATTTATGTCATTAATGAAAATACTTCCTTTTGAGTAGCCAGTGGATTGGTCGACCCTTACTTCACCGGGAAGTTCGTAAGGTCTCTTTCGGCCGATTACAAGTGGTTTCCCAGTTGCGATGGAGATACAAGCTGCTAATGGAATTCCCATCGCTTCAATTCCAAGAATCAAATCTATTTCATCCCAGTTGACCATCTCTAATACGATGTCACGTGCCTCTGCTAGCATTTCACCGGATTGACGAGGTACACCGTCTGAAAGAGGGTGAATGAAGTAAGCGTAGTCACCTTTCCAAATTGTTGTTGAGTTTACAACGCTTTCACGCAAACGAATTATCCGCTCGTCGGATGGTTGGGCCGATGACATCCTCTAGCCTCAAACGAGTCCCTTGAGATGTTCATGGCCACGGTCAACAACGATTGATGATGTAGTTGGTAACTTACAGTTTGCCTTGCGAAGAGCATCTTTTGCTGCAGCAAAGTGGGCTGGAGATGTTTGGATGGTGATAACCTTCTGATTTTTTGTTACTCGGGCGGCGGTGCCGACATTTTTGCCGAATGCACAGCGCATACCTTGAGAAACACGGTCAGCACCTGCACCAGTTGCCTGTTTGTTCTCACGGAGAACCTGGTGAGGATAAACACGAACACGGAGTGAGTAACCCTGTGAACCGGCTGCTGCACGGATGGTTGCATTCACGATAATTCGAGCCGCTTCTAAAGCGGTGTGCCGGATTTGACAAGCATTGTCAACTTTAAGTGTCAATTCAACAGGGAATTCATGCTTTTCACCAGCCACTCGGTTACCCATGTGGAAGTTTGTAATTCGGCTGTTTGGAATCCCACCGGTGTATTCACGACGTGTGTAAGATTGTCCTTTCGCGCTGCGGTACATCTTTGCGGGTTTTCTTGCCATGTTCCATTCCCCTGCCTTAGGCAGGGCCGGCGACCGCCCTTCCATATTTAACGGCATTCACATCGGAATAGTATCAATTCGGGCGGTCAATACTTAGTCTGCCGTAGTCTTGGCATCCTTGATGGCGGAGCCACTTGCACCTTCTTGGCTAGTCACTATTGGCGAGTATCTTCAAGAAGAGAGTGAAAAGCAGTGGTTTTGGTTTTCAGTATTTATCGTGACACTGCTCGTTGGCGCATTCTGGTTGGAGGCTAGTTTGACCCTTCCTGGTGTTGAAGAGAACCCGATGCTGGGGGAGGGCGAGATAATTGAACAAGTGCAATGGAATAACGAAGGAACTGAGGCGCTAATTTTAGTTGGGCGAACAGATAATTCTCCACTGCGATTCTCAACAACCTCGGGAATCCTAGAAGTGAACTCGGGTAATTCTGTTCCGCGCCATATTTCCATCACTAATTCAGGATGGTTAGTGTCTGGAAATGATGGCTATTTAGCAAGTTTCAACGGCAACACACTTACTCTTATTGCACTGGATTGGGGTGACATGGATGTACCAGATATTGTATCAGTAGCTAGTAATGATGGTGAGAGGGGTTTTATGATTACAAAGCGAGGTTCTTCAACTCAATTACACACTTTTACTGAAGGTGAAGTTTCAGATGGAACTCCTGCCCCTGTTGATAGTACTGTAATGACAAGTGTACATCTTTCAAAAAGAGGGCATTTAGCAGTTGTAATAGGATATGACACTAATCTTGGTAATCCGTCCTTCGGACCTGCAGGTGAGGTGATTATTCGTGCAGACGCAGTGCTTGGAGAAGCACCCACGATGTCTCTTTTACACCATGGTGCAGGTGGAGCGATTCACTCTGCTTACTTCGTAAATGAAGGTGCTTGGGGTGATGATGTTGAGATGGTAATAGCAGGTGGAACTAGCACCTTGTTATTGCTGTCTGATTCGACAATCATTGACCTCCCAGGTGTCGGTGGTTCAACAGCAGCAACTATTGATGAAAACGGAGTATTCTGGTTAGCAAGAGGTGATTCTTTGGAACTCTTCAGTATTTCTTCGGATAGGGCGCAGTTGGAATCTCACAAGATTTCCGACTCGGTTGCAGTTGATGCAAAAGTTGGTACCGCGGCAGATGGTGAAGTTCAGTTCTATGGTACTGGGGTCGATGGTTACGTAGGTGTTCTCAGTTTCGACCCAGGGGATAGAGACGATGTTAGCCAAAGCTTAGCATTGTTTGGAGATTTATTGTTCGTGATAATAGTCATCTCCTGCCTCGTAATAATTGGGCATATGTTCTATATTAATGACCTCAAACCTTGGTGAAACTGAAACGTGATATGTTACAGTAACTAAGCATGGGTTCATCTATTCGCGGCACGTAGCCTATGAGGATGAGTGATGGGGCATCTGCTGGAATTAGCAAGGCTTCCAACGGCTTCTTTGACGGCGGCGCCATTATTCATCTCAAGTTGCTTTTTGTAGCGGCATCTTGGGGACTTGCATGGGCTGCAGGGAGAGAGTTAGCCTTAGCCCTTCCAGAAGCAATTGTGTCTTGGTATAGATACGCAATGACCATCCCACTTTTGTTCATATGGATGTACTTCAAAGAGAGAGGCTCAAGAGAGGGGAAATCAGCAATATTTATTCCTCGCGGAGAGATGTTTTGGAAGTTGGCTTGGATCGCCTTTTTCTCTACTTTTTTGTATCAATTATTTTTCATGCACGGAATGGAAAGAACCGCTGCAGGCGACGCGTCGATATTGATAACATTCAACCCTGCATTTACTGCACTGCTAGCCATTCCACTACTAAGCAGAAAATTAAGTCGGAATTTAGTTTTTGGACTAATTATTGGTCTTGCAGGGGTCGGAATTGTTACTGGTTGGAGTCCAAATACACACATCCCAATGAATCAAAGATTAGTCGGGGATTTCTTGATAATGTGTGCGGCTGGGAGTTGGGCAGTTTCAACCAATTTGATGAAACAAATTTTAGAATCTGAAGACATTGAAGATAAGCCATCTCCAATAGCAATTGTTGCTTGGGCTTCATTCTTAGGGTGGCTACTTTTGACACCTCTAGCCGCATTTGATTTAGTCACTTTTGGTAGCGCCGCAATTCCCAATACAGAAGGGTGGATTTGGATATTTTATCTGGCCTCTATTTCAACGGTGTTAGCATATGCTTGGTTTGCGGATGGAGTGGATAAAATAGGGGCAACAGCGTCTGCAACTTACGTCTATTTGGTGCCATTTTTTGGCATACTTTCTGGAGTATTATTACTCAATGAATCAATTGGCTGGTCGTTTCTCATTGGATTCGTTTTGATTTTAGTAGGGGTCAAACTTTCTCAACAGTCAGCCAATGAAGCCGAAGGCTGATTTGAAGGGGTTTGCTTATGGAGCGTCACACACCCGCTGAAACTCCGCCCGTAGGGCGGGAGCGCTCAATGAGTTGCACTGGAAGAAGGGGTAAGCATGTCAACACCGATGATGGAACAGTTTCACGCCATCAAGGCTGAACACCCAGATACCGTTCTATTTTTCAGAATGGGCGATTTTTACGAGATGTTCCACGATGATGCGGTGTTGGCAAGTGACGTGCTTGGAATCACCCTAACTAGTCGGGAGAAGAACTCGGACAACCCAGTTCCAATGGCTGGAGTACCATGGCACTCGGTCGAGGGATATTTGCAAAAAATGCTCAAGGCTGGCTACAAGGTCACACTTTGTGAGCAAGAAGAGGAACTTCGCCCCGGAGAAAAACTACTCCAGAGGGTCGTGACTAGGGTTTACACCCCTGGCTCACTTTACGAAGAGAGTTTGATTGGTGAAGAATCGTCGGCTTTACTTTCAGCAGTTATTTTGCAGTCTGATTCTCTGGGCTGGTCGGTTGTAGATCCTAGCACTGGGCGTGCTTGGGCAGGCGAATTTACCGGTGCTGGCAGATTTGATAGGCTACTTGATGAATTGTTGAGATGGCAACCTCGCGAGTTAGTGATGAGTCGTAACGATGCATCTTCTGATGTGGTGAAATCAATTTTAGCATCTGTTGATAATTTGACTCTTTCAACTCATGAAGTGCCGCGCAAAGCGCGGCTTGAAAGTTTGAAATCTGTCTTAGAAGTCGCTGATTTAGGTCATATTGACCTCGATTCTAAGCCGATGGCGATGGAGGCTTGTGGAATGGCAACATCTTACTTGTCGCGACTCCATCTGACAGCGACTGTGCCACTACGCGACATTGAATTCGCTGAAGAACAGCGTTACATGGTGTTGGATGAAACAACTCTTAGAAATCTCGAAGTCACTCACACATTGGGTGGAGATAAGCAGGGAAGTCTGCTTTCATCAATTGATGCTACACGAACTTGGATGGGCAGGAGGATGTTGCGCCAATGGTTGTTGATGCCGCTTCTTGACCGTCAAGAAATAGCCAAGCGGCATGGCGCTGTCTCCAGTCTAGTCAATGCAAATAGGAGACTGCGAAATCTGCGCGAGGCGCTGAAAGGTGGCAGAGATTTGGAGCGGCTCTCAACTCGGCTCGCTTACGGGCGAGCCAATGGCAGAGACCTTGGAGCAATTTCAGATGCACTTGCAAGACTTCCTTCTTTACACGCAATTCTTACTGAAGGCAGTGATGAACTACTGGTTGAATGTGCAGAAAATCTGCTGGATTTAGATGAAATCCGACTTCTAATCTCAGAAGCACTCAACGATGAATTGCCTGTTACAATCCGAGAAGGCGGCCTGTTCAAGCAAGGTTGGTCGCAAAAGCTCGATACCCACAGAAGTGCGGTGGCAGAAGGTAAAGAGTGGTTAGATAATTTAGAGGCAACAGAGCGAGAGCGACTTGAAATCCCGCGTCTAAAAGTGAAGTATAATCGCCAGTTTGGCTACTTCATTGAAATCTCAAATGCACATTTAGACAAGGTGCCTGAAGAGTATACGAGAAGGCAGACATTGGTTAATGCTGAGCGTTACGTCACTGAGGAATTGAAGGAAAAAGAGGAATTGATTCTCAATGCAAAAGGCCGAGGAAACGAATTAGAATATGCACTTTTCAGGGAGTTGAGAGACCAAGTGAAGGAACACTGCCAAGCACTTTCACTAATTGCTAGGAAGGTTGCCACAACAGATGTTCTTTGCTCCTTAGCACATCACGCACGTCGATTTGGATGGACTAGGCCAGAGATGAGTGAGGATGAGAAGTTGGACATCAAAGCAGGACGTCATCCAGTATTGGAAGCGAGTGCATCATTTGTGCCCAATGATTTGACATTGGATAAAAAGCGCCGGTTTTTGTTGTTGACTGGCCCCAATATGGGAGGGAAATCGACTTATCTTCGCCAGACTGCTTTGATTTCGATATTAGCGCAGGCTGGCTCTTTTGTGCCTGCAGAAAGAGCGCGAATAGGTCTAGTTGACAGAGTGTTCACACGGGTTGGAGCCCATGATGATATTCGCAGAGGGCGCTCAACTTTCATGGTTGAAATGATTGAGGTTGCACATATTCTCAGGCGAGCGACTTCGCGGTCGCTCGTCCTTCTTGATGAGATTGGTAGAGGTACGTCAACATTTGATGGGTTAGCGATTGCTTGGGCAGTTACAGAAGATGTAGCGACCCGCGTTGGAAGCAGATGCCTATTTGCAACTCACTATCACCAACTTGTAGGTTTAGAAGCAGAAATTGAAGGCTTGGTCAATGTCCATGTTCAGGTAGCACAAAGTGGGGATGAACTCAAATTCCTATACACTGTTGGTGATGGTCCATGTGATGATTCGTATGGAGTACAGGTGGCTGCACTTGCAGGTTTACCTGCTCACGTTGTTGAAAGGGCACGGGATTTACTACTCTTCTTGGAGACTCAGGCTGAAGGAGCGCGGGCTGGCGAAGATGGAACACCGCTTTCAAGGGGTGTCGGCCAATCATCACTGTTTGGCTGGATGCTACCAAAGGTGGTTGGCGCAACTCCGGAAACGGAGGACGCAGACACAGAAGGCCCAGCAGAGGTGCCAATGGGGGCGAGGCTTGAGCCGACAGAAGCAGCTGCGCTAGCGAGGTTAGCAGAAATGGACCCCGATGCAATGTCACCTCGCGAAGCGATGGATTTGATTTACGAATTGAAAGGAATTCTTAGAGGTCAGCATGAATGGTTGGAGGAGTGAAGATGGTCATTTCTGAGGAAATCACTCCGCCAACAATTGTTCAATTGGATGACAAAACGATTGGGCTGATAGCGGCCGGTGAAGTCGTTGAAAGACCTGCTCAAGTAGTCAAAGAATTGTTGGAAAATTCGGTTGATGCAGGTTCAACTCGCGTCAACATTGAGATCCAACGAGGTGGATTTGATTTGATCTCAGTGACCGACAATGGTCATGGAATCCCAGAGTCAGAACTAATTTTGGCGGTAACCCGTCACGCTACTAGCAAACTAACAGATGCATCAGATTTGGCAGCCATCGGCACTCTTGGATTTCGTGGCGAGGCTTTGGCAAGCATCGGCGCAGTATCACATTTGAAAGTAGCAAGTAGGCCAGAATCTAGCGAAGGTAGAGCAATTGTTGTTGAGGATGGTGATGTGCATGAAGCAAAGCCCGAAGGAATGGCAAATGGCACGAAAATAGAGGTCGGAAATCTGTTTGCGAATCAACCAGCAAGATTGGCTTTCCAGAGAAGGGCTGCGACCGAAACCGCACAAGTGGTGGATGTAGTTGTGTCTCACGCACTTTGTAATCCCCAAGTGTCATTCCGATTGACTGTAGATGGGCGGCCAATTCTTGAAACACCAGAAACCGAGGATATGCGAGACAGGTTGTACGATTTGCTAGGTGCTTCTAGTGAGAAAATGATTCCTCTGACATGCTCAGATGTTGATTCCGAGGCACCAGGTGAAGAGCGATGGAGAGGGTGGATTTCACCACCAGATATTAGCCGAGGAAAATCAGATGATGTCCACATTATCATCAATGGTAGGCCAGTTGCGGCACAACCGTTTCTACAGTCTATCAAGCGTGGTTATCACACTAGATTGATGGTCGGCAGGCATCCTGTCGTTGTTTTACTACTCGATTTGCCTGCCGACGAAGTTGATGTCAATGTTCATCCAACTAAAAGAGAAGTGAGACTGAGAAATTCGTGGCGGGTGCTAGAGAGATTGGAGAGAGCCATCAAGCACACGCTGAAACAAGTCCCAACTGGTGAAGCGCCAACTCGAGAGTTCCCACTTGGGGCAGTTGATGGTGGGAAGGAGCAAGTTACGGTTACAACACCAGTGAGTAGTGAGGTCCCATCATGGGCTAAGCCGAGCGTCAGTAGAGCCGGCGCAAATTTGCCACCTCAGCCAGCGCAGGCGGATTCATCAGCACAAACATCGTTTTATCAAGGTGCAAAATCAGATTCAAAACAGGTTGACAAGCCACGCCCAACCTCCTCTTCTCCTGTTTTACAAGAGACACTCCCCGGTCTAGAAGAAGCGCCAGTATCACCTGCGTTAAGCAGTGCGGAAAGAGAATTGCACAGACACTCAAAGGCGGGTGAAGCAGTTTCCCCTCTTGATGAGCCGGAATTAGAAACCAAGCAAGAAATTGTCACTGATGTGCCAGTAATGGAACCATTAGCACAGTTTGCAGATTCGTATATTTTAGCACAAGGTGAGGGGTGTTTGTATGTGGTTGACCAACACGCTCTGCACGAGAGAGTACGTTATGAGAGACTACGAAACAGTATGGCTAACTGGGGGTCTCAGCCGCTCATTGAGTCGATATCTCTAGACCTTTCAGCGGTTCAGAGTTCGGTGGTTGAGGCTTCACGAGATAGACTAGGTGAACTTGGTTTTGAGTTCACAGACGGAGATGAAAAACTCGCCTTAACTTCTGTTCCTGTAATGCTTGCTGGAGATTCCCGATTGCATGGATTCCTCATTGATTTGATTGTTGAATTACAAGAATCTGGTGAGGCAGGGCCGCTGAATGTTGCTGAAAATTTGGCTGATGAGATCGCCTTCATGAAGTCCTGTCGCGGCGCAGTGAAGGCGAATCAGGTTCTGTCAATTGCTGAGATGAGACGACTGCTAGCTGATATGTCAACCATTGAGAATCCATGGGCTTGTGTTCATGGCAGGCCTACTGTGATGAAATTAGATGTCAATACGCTTGACCATCACTTTGGCCGACACGGTTGACTTGACTCTTGGGCGAAGTATTGAATGGAACCATCATCTGTCAACAATTGGTGAAATCAACTATGCAGGCTCGTATTCTCGTCTGTTTTCTGACCCTTTCCCTGCTTTCTGTTTCGTGGGTTGTACCAGTTATGGGGGAGGTCGAGAGTGATGGTCCGGAACAAATTCACTTAGCACTGAGCGAACAGTCGTCAGAAATGGTTGTGACTTGGATTACAAGTTCTCACACTGGCGGCGGAGTGGAATGGGGATTGTCCGCAATCTCACTCAATAATTCTGTTTTAGGGGTCAATCATACCTACACTGCTGATGATTGGGAAGGAGTTGTTCATGATGCAGTAATGGATCCACTATTGCCGGGCACTGAATACTTCTACAGAGTTGGTGATGAAGTAGGTGGTTGGAGTGCAGTCTACTCTTTTTCAACTGCTCCAGCCGACGATTCGCGGGTCCGAATCGGCTTAATTGGCGACATGGATGAAACCGATGGCGCAAGAGATGTTGTCAGCGAAATGGCAAGCCAAAATCTCGACCTTGTATTATTTGCTGGCGATTTATCTTATGCTTATGATTCTGCGAGATTTTGGGACAAAGTTGACGGAGATGAATGGGATGATTGGGGCCGACTTTACCAGCAAGTATCCGCTAACACTCCAACCATGTTTGCAGTTGGCAACCATGAAAATGAGGAACAGGATGGTTGCGAAGGGTGTGGATTCCAAGCGTATTTGAACCGCGTCAATATGCCCTATGCAGCAAGCGGCTCAAACTCGGAATTTTGGTACTCCTTCAATTATTCATTATTCCATATTATTTCCATCTCAACTGAGCATGATTTTGAAAATGGCTCAGCCCAGCACCAATGGTTATCCCAAGACCTAGAATTGGCAACATTGGATAGAGAGGCACACCCTTGGGTGTTGGTGTTTTTCCATCGCCCTATGTACTCCTCAACATCTGGTGGCCATGGTAGTGATTTAGAGGTCCGCTCAGCCCTTGAATCGCTTTTAGTGCAACATTCAGTTGATATTGTTATTACTGGCCACGACCATAATTATGAGCGCACTTTCCCAGTTAATTCAAGCCAAGCTTACCAGACAAATACGAGCCAATTTGTCAATCCTAAAGCACCGATTCACTTGGTGGTGGGAACTGGTGGGAGGGTTCTCTATCGCTACGATTCGAGTGAGCCAGAATGGTCGGCCGCATACGACTCAACCACGCACGGATATGGGGTTCTAGAGTTGCTGAACAAAGACGCACTTCAGTTCACTTTCTATGATGATGAACATGGGGATGTTGTTGATACTTTCACCATCAGCAGAGGTGATCCGGTGACATCTGAAAATACTGTGAATTATCAACCCGAATCAACTACACTAGAGATAGTAATGACCATAATTTTGATTTTATTTGCCCTTTATCTTGCTTCTTGGCTGTACCGAATATTTCGGTTTCAGTTTACTGAGAAGTGAATTTCAATTTGTTGATGAAATCCGGGTCTGAAACTGCATAGCAGTTTGGATGCGATAGAGTTGCTCCGACTTTGCTTGCTAAGCATGCTGCAGTCATCCAAAGTCGGTGGTCTGCGTGAGTTTTGACAATTTTATTTGGTGAACTTGGTTTTTGTCCGCCCGCAATTTCCAACCCATCTTCTGTTGGAGTGGCAGTTAATCCGAACTGTGCTAGCAGTTCTGCAGTCTTCTCAATTCGATTTGATTCCTTGTGGCGGGCATGGCTAGCGCCGGTGATTGTGCCACCATTTCCTAGAGCAAGAATTGCTGCTAGTGGGGGCAATAAATCGTTTGAGTCACGTAAGTCAATTTTGAATTCTTCAACATCAGACAGCATTTGGCCACCGGCGCAGGTGGCCAAGATTTCAGCCCCAAGAGAATCCTCATCTGATGGTAAATTGGTAACTTCAACTTCAACCCCCTGTACCGATTGATAGAGAATTGCAAAAGCCTGTAGACTCCGGTCGCTTGGAATCTCAACAACATCTGGACATTCTACAACCCAAGATTTGAGTTTGATATGTGGTCGCCAATCCATTTGGTTTTCGGAGCCGGTTTTTCCGGCAAGTTCGAAAGATAGTTGTGCGTGCAATCGTGAAACCCCTTGACCTGCTAAGTTGACCCTAATTTCTCCCTCAAGTGCGGGCATTGAGAGGAGAAGAGATGAGAGTGGTTGGCTAGAGCGGGAGACATCAAGTGTCACTTCTCCGGGCTCCATTGGGCCGTGTACAAGGTAGGGCAGAGATTCCAAACCCGTGCCATGACTCACTTGGGCACCAAGGTACTCCAAGATGTGCAGTAATGTTTCTGAATGGCGTTTGCGCAGTGTATGATCACCGTCTAGCATTATTGGGTAATTTAGTCTAGCAGCGGCTATAGTTAGCAGGCGGAGTGTAGTTCCAGAATTCCCACAGTTTAGCACTGAAATTGGACGTTTGAAGCCATTTACTCCGACTCCTGAAACCACCCATTGCGACTCATTTTTTTCTATTGCAACTCCTAGTTGGGATAGGCATCTCGCCATTGAATCAACATCTTCTCCAGGTGTTCCTGAGAAATTTAACGTGACTTCTTTTTCGCCTTGAGCCGCAAGCAGTAGCCAGCGAATCATGTGACTTTTTGATGGTGCGAGTTGCCATTGGATTTTGGTTGTAATATCTTGAGCTTCGATTGGGACAGAACCACCAGTCGCTTCTCTGCCGATAACCGCATGGTACGGCTGCCAATCCTCAAGTCCGCCCATTCTTCTCAAACCTGCGAGAGGGTTTGCCATTCAAGCCCTTTGCGTCGCACACGCGAAGTTTTCAGGAGGCTGCAGGTAGGGTAACTGCGAATATTTCGCCATTACTCCGGCCACCACTTCCTTCAAACAGCATTCTAAACGTCCAATCTCCGCTATCACTTCCAACGGTTGCGGCATCTATCACAAAGTAATCACCGGTATTGACTGTGAATCCAGCATCGCGGTCTTGGAATGAGACATTTTCGCCAGACACGCCGTAGACATTAGCATCAGATGTATAACCTGAAATTGCGATAATGCTAACACTCTCGGGTGGGATTAGTTGGAACTTACATTTGAAAGTCTCAATTTGAGCACTCATTTCGGTAATTGTGACCACTTGGTAACCATTATCAAGCATTCTAACGCTAGCTTTAGCAGTTGGTACGCCCTTGTTTGGCGCTTGCACACCAGAAGACATCATCAAGTAGACCGCACTGGTTAGTAGAACGGTAATTGCTAGGAGAAGAATTGTTGCAATGACTGGAGAAACCGCCTCTTCTGGCTCTCTCGTAAGTCTTCTTGCTCGATTCATCTCTCCCCTCTCACGCAACTCTGTCCACTGTCTCTGGAGTTATACCTTCTTCGGCAGTTACACGGAAGGTGTAAACGCGTAGGTTTTCAGGTGCGTTCCGGAATTTTCTAACCACCATTCTAGTTTCGAAATTATTAGCAATCATCTTGACTTCAAAATCAAATACGATATCACAGATAAGAGAAAGTTCTCGCTGTACACTTTCTGGTATTGAACCGCTTGAAGCAGAAACTAACAATATTCCTCGATTTAGTTGAGTATGTGCTTGCATTACCCTGACCATTGAGATAACTCTTCTTGCTTCGTTTCTTTGGAAAAAGAAATCAAGGTTATCAATTGCGCATCTAAAGAATGGTCCGAGTGATGTGATTTGACTTGCCATCGCAACAAGATAATCTGTTGAATCTTCTTCAACGAATCTGGTCTGAGCAAGTCTCTGAATATCTTGCATTGTAAAGCCTTCAAGACGGAATCGACTGGCTTCCATGTCCTTCTCAAGTACCTGTTCATTGTACTCTTCTCCGAGAGTTCTCACCTTGAGGTCAAGTGGCCATTCATAGCGTCGGAAAACCTGTAAAATCTCATTTTGGCTTTCCGCGGTTGATACCAACACTGTGTTTTCAGGGTCTTCAGCTACTGAAGTGAACTGCTTCATGAACAAGTCCATCCCAGCACCTGGCTCCCCAATACAAAGAATTGTAAAACCGCGAGGAACTCCTCCCTTCATCATCTTGTCAAATTTTGGAGAGCCGATGCTAGCAATTTCTCCGAAGAACTCAACGTCCTCTGGGTCAAATTCAATTCGTCTCGCCATTTATCATCACCTCAGGAAATAACAACCTGTCCCCGGTCTACCAAATCAGTACAGTATAGGTCAAGGTTCGAAAGAACACTTGGAGGAGTTTGGTCTGGAACAGTTACTACTGCACTCAGTACATCACGCGCACGGAAGGTATTGATGAAAGTGTGAAGATATTCTGCAAGCATTTTCTCTTCGTTGTAAATTGCTAGCGCGTTTACTGAATCTAGAATGACGAAATTTTGTTCTGTAGGCATTTGGCGCAAATGAAAAAGGGTCCTGAGAAGAATGTTTTCAAGCATAATCGGGCTGTCAATGTAAGAAATATTGGTGAATTGATTTTCAGTGCCACCTAACAATGCAGATGAGACGCAATCAATGAATTGAATTCCTTCGATTGGGATATCAATTTCCTGGAGGGTGGCAATTAGTTCAGGTGCAGGGCGGCTTGCAGAAATGTAAACGCCGCCCATTTGAAATTCGTTGATGAGCGGCTCAATGAGTGACGCTGTAACTAGAAAGGAGTTACTTGACCCGCAACGAACTTGTAGCGAAGAATTCAAAGTAATCTCGGTGAGTTGTTCGGCAATCCGTTGGTCTAACTCAATCATTACGTGTCAACTCCCCACTTCAGCATCGGAGTCATCATAACTCCCATAGGTGTCAATTCTAAAGCATATTTTGCCCGAGAGTGGTCAGTACCTCGCATCTTTACAACCTGCAAATATCGTAACAAGTGTCCCATCCTATCGATGTCACCCATCACCATAATTCCATCTAAAATTGCCTCTTCAACACCGAAAGAAGACCAGTGTGCCTTTGCACCTGCAGAAGTAATTTCAGCAACTAGGAACGATGTGCACCCCTGAGTGGCCAGAGTTTTTCCGAGAGTAAATAGGAAGTCGCGAATAAGTTGGTCATTTGGAATCTTGTAACACAATGTGGTCACTGAATCAATAACGAGGCGAGTCACACCGATGGTATTGACAATATCAGTAATCGCTTTCACTAGTGAGTTGATATCGTCTCGGTCAAAAGTTGCCTTTGTTAATCCGAGCCATGAGTAAACGACATCCATGTCAAACACATTGATGAGACCTTTATCCACCATTTCCATGTCAAAAAAGGTGTACTGTCGAATATTTTCAAGTAATTTTACAGATGGTTCAGTGGCTGCGAAATACGCACATGCTTCTCCCATTTGGGCACCATGAACAAGGAATTCCATAGTCAACGTAGTTTTACCAGAACCACATGTTCCTCCTATCAGCACAGTTGCTCCATAGGGTATCCCGCCACGGGTTATTTCATCTAATCCGTGAATGCCAGTGACACAACGGTCGCGTGTGTATTGTGCTCCCCCCTGCATGACTACCAACGATGCAAAGTCCGACCTCCTCTAATAACTCGTTGCCAAATGAACACGCCTTTAGGCGTGGATGTAACAAAGTGGAATCTAATCAAATTTGATTTCAAAGGATTCCAGGAGTTCCCCCGGTAGAGCGGCCCCAATTTGAGGAATTAGAAGCCCCACCACCAAGCCAATTTAGAGCAATATCGCTGTCAATGCTCCAACTAGAGACCCAGTCAACCTCCATTTTAGTTTCAGTTTGGGCTATTCCAGGGTAAGTCCATGTGAGAGTTAGTGTGTCATCTAATTTGTTGAGCCCATCAACTGCTCCTCGCCCTAGAATCCCCGAAAGTCCAAGGTCAAGGACAACATCAGCACCCTGATTTTCTTGTAGAGATGGTTTACCAGAACACAGCATCACATCGCCCCCTGCCAGAGCACCGTCGCCAATTAGTGAGTGAACCCCTCCACTTGAGGCGCGTCCAATTCCCCAACCAGTAAGATTAGCTGCAAAACCGTCACGATTTTCCAATTCAACCCATTCTGGATATCCTAATTCTGGTTCTGCCATGAATTCAGAGATTACTAAGTGTGCCGGCATTCGGCCAGCGTCATGAACTTCTAAAATAATCTCAAGGGTTTCTGAATTTAGCATCATCAAACGGTGCGCTACTGCGCTATTAGCGGCTGCATCGCGGCTTGCACCATCCTGAAACAATATCAATCCCTTTCTGTTAGAATCAGGACTTTCTATGACTCTAATTGTGAGGTTAATACTAGCCCAAGCTGGAAGTCCAAGCCCTTTGATAAATTGATCTTGAGTGATATTGGCTATCCCATCAAGTCGCTCGGTATCGAGTTGCCCCAATGTTCCGGCTAATCCCGGTTGAACTACGCCGTTTAGTAAATTAGAAGCATTGTAGCGATGCCATTCAGAAGTAGCATTTGCTAAATCGCGATTTCCAAACTCATCGTATGGTGTGTACCAACCAGCATCAGTTGTTAATCGCTGTAAACTTTCCAAAGCATAATCATCTAATTGGTCGGTTCTTGGATGGTTTGAGCCAAGTTGAAGTCCGGCAAGTGAAAAGAAAGCTGATAGGATGATGAGAAATAAGACGAAAGCGGTTAGGAATTCAATAACAGCAGTCATTCCACCGTCGGAATTTGTTATTTGGCGAGCCGTGTGCATCGTCATTCCCTATCCTGCCGAAGGTTGTGTCCATCATCAAGTCTGTGCTTCATGGAAGCCCCATAAAATTGAGTAGGAATAGAATCGGGTCACCAATAAGAAGCAACGGTATAATTCCGAACATCAAGAATGCCATGAATGGGTATTTTTCTGTCGTCCAGGCCTTTTCTGCTCCAAGTTCTTCAAGTTCTGAGAGCATCTCTTGCAATTTGTTTTCAGCACGACCACCGCGCTTTGGCCGCATTCTAGTTTCAACCTTTTTCTCGCCATCTGCTCCTTCAATTACTTCATCCAATAACCAGACATGACGATTTGGGATATCAGAAAGAGGTATTCTGCGGGCATGCCAAGCCATTTTCAAATTCCTAGCATCACCGGTAGCCAAATTCATGCCAAACACATAAATTGGTAAAATCAGAAAACTCATTGCCCCCCAAATAAGCAGTGAAATTGCAGGTGGCATCAGGGCGTCTCCAGCGGCTGAAATCTCGCCCCATCCAGGTAAACATAGAGCAACGAACATCATGGCTTTTGCATCAGCACCGCCATGCAACATTCGTAATTGATAGCACATTTCGAAGAACAATAAAACTGCGCCAATTATCAACATCTGTCCCCACAGGTAAGAGGCTTGGATTTCAACTGTAGTAGAGCAGAAATTACAGTCAACAAGGGAACCGAACCCTAGCCCGTCCATCAACGGTGTTAGGTGCCGTAGTACCCCGAATACCAGACCAACGGCTGAGACAAGATACCACAGGCTGACAATAATATCTTCCGGTGAACCACTTCGCACATCATCCAAGGTCGGTCGACCAATAACTGCGGTTGAAGCGTATGCCACGACTGCTGAGGCGGTAAGCCAAACTGTCCAGTCTGCTTCTAAAGCCCATAACTCAAGACAAAGGAGGAACAATGCAGGCTTTGCCCAAGAGATCCACCAGTCGTTGGGAACACGGCGAATTTTGAGGTCTAAATAGGTCGCTCCACCAAGGCACAAAACGAGGGTAACGATGCGCGCGTAAGTGAGGATTTGCTCGGGTGTCACCATGTCCTTCGGGTTCGGTCACAGGTAAGTGCCATAAATGAGGTGCGGTTCGGCCCCGTTAGAAGCATGCTTTCAGAGGTTGACTCATATGACCATAGAGACGCGAATAGAGCAGATTTCCACTGTAATTCTACAGTTAGATGATTCCAAGGTGCCACGAAATATTCGTGCCGGCGCTAAAGAAGCAGTTGACAAGTGGCTGTTGAATAAATCCAAGGATTTGGATGTTAGAATTGCCATGGCTCAGAACAAGTTAGAAGAGTTGTCTGAAGACCCTAATATTCCTATGGAATATGGTGTGTTAGTCCTACAAGTGTTGACAGCGCTTGAACAACTGCTTGGTGAAGTCTGATTTTTGGCTACGAGAGATTTCCTCTCAATCATCTAACCATTGTTCCCAATCAGTGCCAGAGTTTGTAGCGCGATACCAAGTTGCACCACCTTGTTGTAACCATTCGTAACCATCTTGACCAACGATTCCCACAGCATTTAGTGAAGGTGGCGTAGCTTGAGAACTACTTTCCCTGCTAGTCATTCCTTCAGCAACAATTGATGCGGGGGGGCCTTCTGGATTATCAGCCAATTCTTTTTCTGGCATTTCCTCGTGTAAATCCATTTGTTCAATTTCTTGGTCTACCATATCGGTCTGATTTTCATTGAAGTGCATTCCCTCGCCATCAAGAGCATCATCTAACTCGGCACGAAGCCGTTCTAGCCGAATGCCTTGATGGGGGCCAAGCAGTCTGAGCATCAGGGCATATTCTGCCTTTAGCGCAATATCCTCTAACTCTTGCTTGGTACGCGCCTCACTCAACATAACCTCAAATCCGAGGCAGCGCCCATTGCGTGTTACAAAGCCAAAAGCAATCCAAGTGAAGAGAGGAACACCGACTACGATTCCCATTAAATCCCAAGCACTGAGGCCAATGGCACCATTAATGGGTTTGAGTTCAAGCGGAGTTCATCAGTATCAGTCCATCCATCACCATCATCATCAGTATCGGCGTTGTCACCTTCGCCATCCCCGTCAAAGTCTGAACATTCCTTGTAATCTAGTGGGAATATGTCATCCTCGTCTAGGCAACCATCATTGTCATGGTCACCCGGACTTGCAAGTTTAGGAAGAATGTCAATACTGTCATTGTATCCATCATTGTCATAGTCGTTCAGGTATGGGTCGGCTAGAGTTCCAGATTGATTGTCACCAAGTCCATCTCCATCAATATCTTCCCACTGTGTTGGATTATCTGGGAATAGGTCAGGCAAACGTCCTGCGAGGCTATCACCATAACCATCCCCATCTCTATCAGATTGTTGAGATGAATCAAATGGGAATGAATCACCATTATTCCCGATTCCATCACCATCAGAATCAATCCATTCATCTGGGTTGTTTGGGAAGTTATCTGGTTGATTACCAGATGGGTTATCTCCATGGCCATCATTGTCAGAATCAAGCCATTGACTAGCATCATTCACGAAGTCATCATCCTCGTCAGCTACACCATCGCGGTCAGAATCAGCCCAACGAGTGTGGTCGTTTGGAAACCAATCGCCTTCGGTGCCATATGGATTATCTCCGTGCCCGTCTAAGTCTGCATCAGCCCATTGTGTGCCGTCACTTGGAAAAGCGTCAACATTTGTTACATTCGGGCCATCATTATCACCGTAATGGTCTCCATCTCGGTCTAACCATTGGGTACTATCTTGTGGGAAAGCATCCCCTTGGTCAGACCAACCATCCCCGTCAGAATCAACACAGCCTAGCAAATCAATAAGGGAATCACCCCATACATTTGGACATCCGTCACCACCATTGCCATATTCATAATCGCCGTATCCATCTCCATCAGTATCGGTCTGTTGAGTGGAATCTGCATCAAATTCATCGGCATTATCTCCGGTCCCATCACCATCAAGGTCAGACCATTCTGTAGGGTCATGGGGGAACGGGTCACGGATATTTGGTCGCCCATCTCCATCATCATCTACACAACCCATCTCAAATTCAAAGGTTGAATTCCCACTATTTCTGGGGCATAAATCAAGAT
>JYMV01015962.1_pt2 | contig 89999 bp, 79 predicted proteins | sample 338911 | NCBI WGS metagenome assembly JYMV01 (sample SAMN03354496, study PRJNA234377) | hydrothermal vent metagenome | biome: Deep sea; feature: Hydrothermal plumes at the Eastern Lau Spreading Center, Western Pacific Ocean; material: Seawater | place: Tonga | collected 2009 | depth 2000 m m | reverse complement strand
AAAAAGCAAGGCGATAACGTTGTTGCAGTATATGACCTAGGTGGTGGTACGTTCGATATCTCTATCATCGAAATTGATGAAGTAGATGGCGAGCACACGTTTGAAGTACTAGCTACGAATGGTGATACACACCTTGGTGGTGAAGACTTCGATAACCGTGTTATCAACTACCTTGTTGAAGAATTTAAGAAAGACCAAGGTATCGACCTTCGTAAAGATCCGCTTGCTATGCAGCGTCTTAAAGAAGCCGGTGAAAAAGCGAAGATTGAGCTTTCTTCTTCACAACAGACTGAAGTTAACCTGCCTTACATCACTGCTGATGCAACAGGTCCTAAGCACTTAGCTATTAAGCTTACTCGTGCAAAACTTGAGTCTTTGGTTGAAGACCTAGTTAAAAATTCACTTGAGCCGCTCAAGAAGGCACTAGCTGATTCAGATCTTTCTGTAGGCGACATTAACGACATCATCCTAGTTGGTGGTCAAACTCGTATGCCGCTAGTACAGAAGTACGTGACTGAATTCTTTGGCAAAGAGCCACGTAAAGACGTAAACCCTGATGAAGCAGTTGCAGTAGGCGCAGCAATTCAAGGTGGCGTACTGTCAGGTGACGTTAAAGACGTACTACTTCTAGACGTTACACCTCTGTCTCTAGGTATCGAGACTATGGGTGGCGTGATGACTGTGCTTATCGAGAAGAACACGACAATTCCAACGAAGAAGTCGCAAACGTTCTCGACTGCTGAAGACAACCAGTCTGCGGTAACAGTACACGTACTACAGGGTGAGCGTAAGCAATCAAGTGGCAACAAGTCTCTTGGTCAGTTCAACCTAGAAGGTATTCGTCCAGCAGCACGCGGTGTACCGCAAATCGAAGTAACATTCGACCTTGATGCTGACGGTATCCTACACGTGTCTGCGAAAGACAAAGACACAGGTAAAGAGCAGAAGATCACTATCAAAGCCTCTTCAGGCCTAAGCGATGAAGAAGTTGAAAAAATGGTAGCTGACGCGGAAGCGAATAAAGAGTCTGATAAGAAGTTTGAAGAGCTGATTCAAGCGCGTAACCAAGCTGACGGTATGGTTCACGCCACACGTAAACAGCTTGAAGAAGTTGGCGATGCACTAAGTGCAGAAGACAAAGCGCCAATCGAAGAAGCACTTTCAGCACTTGAAACTGCAGTTAAAGGCGAAGACAAAGCGGACATCGAAGCGAAAACGCAAGAGCTTATCCAAGCATCTAGCAAGCTGATGGAAGCGGCGCAAGCTCAGCAAGCTGCAGCCGGTGGCGCAGAAGGTGCAGAGCAGCAAGCATCTTCTGGTAAAGCAGACGATGACGTTGTTGACGCTGAATTCGAAGAAGTGAAAGACGACGACAAGAAGTAAACTGTTGTGTCAGGCCCGTTACTTAGCATGTTAGCGGGCCGTGTAAGCAGTTCAGGCGCAGCAGGAATTTCTTGTTGCGCCTTTGTTGTGTAAATGACTTGGCTTTATTGAATGTGTGTTCAGGTTATTTTCACAACAGTCAGATGTAGATTCGATGAGCATAAAATGCTTATCGACAAAAAGTAGGATATGTAAACGATATGTCGAAACGAGACTACTACGAAGTACTCGGGGTAGATAAAAGCGCAGGCGAACGCGAAATTAAAAAGGCGTATAAGAAGCTGGCGATGAAATATCACCCTGACCGTACGCAAGGCGATAAAGGCCTGGAAGATAAATTTAAAGAAATCCAGGAAGCCTACGAAATTCTGTCAGATTCGCAGAAACGTGCAGCATACGACCAATATGGCCACGCGGGAGTAGATCCTAACCGTGGTGGCGGTGGCTTCGGTGGTGGTGCCGATTTCGGCGATATTTTTGGTGATGTATTTGGTGATATCTTCGGCGGTGGCCGAGGCGGTCGTCAATCTCGCGCACGTCAAGGTTCAGACCTTCGCTACAACTTAGAGCTAACGCTTGAAGAAGCGGTTCGTGGCAAGAGCGTAGATATTCGCGTGCCAACTTTGGTTGAGTGTGAAGTCTGTGATGGTTCTGGTGCGAAGAAAGGTTCTTCACCTAAAACCTGTCCAACCTGTCACGGCAATGGCCAAGTTCAAATGCGCCAAGGTTTCTTTGCTGTTCAGCAAACTTGCCCAACGTGTTCGGGCAAAGGCAAGATCATTGAAGATCCTTGTAACAGCTGTCATGGCCACGGTCGTAAAGAAAAGACTAAGACCCTTAACGTTAAAATTCCAGCTGGCGTAGATACTGGTGATCGTATTCGTCTATCAGGTGAAGGTGAAGCCGGGGAGAACGGTGCACCTCCAGGTGATTTATACGTTCAGGTTCATGTTCGTGAGCACGATATCTTTAAGCGCGATGGCAACAACTTGTACTGTGAAGTACCGTTAAGCTTCACTACGGCAGCCCTTGGCGGCGAGCTAGAAGTGCCAACGCTAGATGGCAAAGTAAAACTGAAAATCAGCCCTGAAACGCAGACTGGCCGAATGTTCCGTCTACGTGGTAAAGGTGTTAAATCAGTGCGAAGTGGTGCCATGGGCGACTTAATGTGTAAGGTTGTGGTCGAAACACCAGTAAACTTATCATCTCGCCAAAAAGAACTACTTCAAAAGCTTGAAGAGTCGATGGGTAAAGCGTCAAGTAAGCATAGTCCGAAAGCGCAAGGCTTCTTTGACGGCGTTAAAAAGTTCTTTGACGATTTAACGAACTAATAGCTTAGTAGTACATACTTTATTTGAAAGCCCTCAACTGAAGTGACCCCCAATAGTTGGACTATCCAATTACTGAGGGCGCTTCAGTCGAGGGCTTTTTTATTTTTGAAAGGCATTTAAACGCGCTCTTATGAGAGGCCAATTATCTATGCAGATTAATGGTATTTGTAATAGAAAGTGCTCACTTTAAGAAGGAAAGGGGGAGTTAGTCTTTTCTTTACTTACTTTTACCGCTAAAAATCTTGCGCATCACCCGACTATTCGTCACGATAACTCAAGTATCGGGACTTTTAGCTTGTTGATTACAAGGCTTATAAGCCCGTTTGAGACCAATGAATAATATTTACCTAACAAGGGAACAGGCATGAAATTTTCAAGTAAATTGCTACTGAGCGCTGCCACGGCAGGCGCAATCTTATCAGGCTCGGTATTAGCTGCTGACGTGACAGAAGCAACGTCAGAAAAACACGCGGGAGCTGCAACACAATATCGCCAGGCCGTTTTTCAGTTAGTACGCAGTAACATGGGACCTTTAGGTGGCATGGCAAAAGGTGCTTTACCTTTTGACGAAAGCGTTATGGAAACCAATGCCGTACGTCTAGAACAACTTGCTGACATGATGGGCGATTATTTATCAGTTGATACCCGTAAGTTTGACGTTGAAACTGGCGCAAAAGATGAAATTTGGGAAAATTTCTCAGATGTAGAAAAGAAAGTGATGGCGCTTAAAACGGCAGCACAAGGGCTTCAAGCAGCTGTTGAAGCGGGTGATGAAAGCGCGTATAGAGGTGCAATCGGTAAAATTGGTGCAAGCTGTAAATCTTGCCATGACGACTATAAGAAGGACTAGCCCAAGCTTGTTTTTCAACACGTGAAAGCGCTCTAATTTCGGGTCAGTAAAAATGTGCCTATTGCATTTTACTGACCCAAAACCTCGATTAATACTTCGACGTGTTAATTGGAATTTTATAATTCAACCATACAGGTAAATTGAAAGTGGCGCTGAAGCGCAGACTCGCAACCTTCCTCAAACAGCAGTGTACTTTTTCGTCCAGAGCTTTGTAGGTAATAAGCATAAGACATCGCCACTCACTTAGCCACCTCAGGAATTGACTTCATTATTGCCTTGTAGAACGTATCTACAAGAGTACATCGTTAAGACCCATACGCTGTGGTATATTCGAAAGTGCTTAACAACAGATTTTTAATATGGAGATAAGATGCGACCCTCGCTAACGTATGTAGGTACACTGGACGATGTTGTAGAGCGTTTTCCTTGGCAATTCGACGCAGATATAAACTACTTTAATCAATTGCTAGTGAGGAAGGCTATATTAGGAGAGAAGATACTTATCAATGATGGGTATTTACTGAATAATAGTGCGGCAAGGCAAGCTATTCTAAATCCCAGTTGTTCTCCGCTCACGTCACTAATCGAGCAAGGTTTTGTAAGGATCTTATCGCGAAACGCCGATTTAGTCTCCTTACCAGAGAAAATGGCGGATCAAGGTGTTACCAGTTTCAACGTTTTGAAAAATTCTGCCGAATGGACAAGTTTGAAGCGAGAATTGCGTAAGTGGCAGCCACTGTTAGAAGAAACGGATAATTTTATACCTTGGCCAGAAAAACACATCAGTCATGGCTTTGATCAAATGATCATGCGGTTGGCTGAACGCACACCAGAGGACTTATCAATTGGCAATGTCAGTCATGACCAGTGGCGACGAGCGTTTGATTTGTATGAACAATCAAATCGATACGACAAAGAGGCTACCCGAACCCGTTGGGAGTCTGCGGTCACTGAGTGCTTAGCTGATAACCATCAAGGGCGTCTAGCTATGATGCACCTGGCCTGTGAGGCGTATCACTATAATTTCGGTGTTTGCTTGGGTAGCCAGCCATCTTTGTCGAAACAGCAAATTTTGGTCGAAACACGGTTTAGCTCAGCGTTTGCTGACTTATCCAAAGTAGATCAAGAGTTACAAATGCAGCACGTTTCAATACCCGGATTGCGTGTACCGCGAAATATATCAATGAATAGCGGGCCAAAATGGGCGGAATTGGTATCTCCGTTTAGCGATGTCGGCAAACAGTTGAGAGCGTACCGTCAAGCTCAAGATGACTATTTTTCTGGGCAAGGCACAGAAGAGTGTTTAACTGCTGAGGCTCGTGCCTATTCGAAGCAGTTGTCATCGTTGTTTGGTGAAAAGCAATCGGAATCTGCAATTGCGAGGGTCGCTATTGGCGTAGGCTTTTTCGCTGCCGGGCTTATGGCGGCGGGTCCAGAAGTAGCGGCAGTCCTTTGGCTGACAGAAAATTACTTGTATCCGACAATAACGCGTAAATTCAAGCTACGTGACCGTGAATTTTTTAGCAAAAATACAGCCCTTCCCACGCAAACTGTTTCTAGCGCGCTAAGCTCAGTAGTCTTAGATCCTGTTCAGATAAAAGAGCTCGCAAGTACTATCCCGGATTTTAAATAGTTAATTCGTAAAAAAGAGGAGCTTTCCACGGGTTCAAAACGTTTTAGCGGTTTTTTGCTGGAAATTTGTACAATTCTTGGCTATGTTAAACACTCAGGCTTGGCGATAATTTTCTTCGACTGAAGGTATGCGTTTAGGTCCCCAATCGTCGCAGGTCCTGCTTTTAAAAATATAAAACAGCTCGTAGACAACTGAAACAGCAAAACTTGTAAAGCGCTTAAAACCACGACACAACTTTTCATCCTTTTATTGTCGTGCTGCTATCGTTTGTGCTGAATTCGAAGAGATATCAAAAGGTTTGCTTAGATGGATTTACGCAGTGAACGCATGTTGTCAACCATGCGCACAACACAGCAAAATATTTCTGTGTTGCTCAATGAAAGTCGAACGAAAACAGAGGCTCTGTGTATATTACTTGCCTCGGTAAACCCTAGTAATGGAAGAGCGACGGTATTATCTTGCGACGTAAACCACCTATCATTAGAAGCCGAGAGTGTTGTTTTTCCTTCACATGTATTGCTCATGCTCCCGCTTACGCCTTTGAGCGCTCCAATACCTTGCAGAGATTTTATCTTTCCTCCTTCACTCGAACATTATGCTGATAGCTACGTAGTAGTCGCTACTGTGCGAGATATGCAAAATGAAGTAATGGGTGTAGTTCTCACTTTTGTACGTCACTGTGTATTGAGCCCTCTACAACATACATTGATAGATATTACGCGCCAAAAAGTAGAGCTTAGTTACCAATACGAGCTGGCGCGTCACCCTTATTCAGACAAATTATCCGAGCAGCTTGCCTTGTTAGAAGAGGTGAGTTCAATTTCTAAAGTGGGTGCTTGGGAGATTGACAGATTCACAGGCGTACTTTCTCTGACTGAGGTGATGAAAGCCTTATTAGGCTTACCTCGTGTAAAAAGCGTTGGCCTTAATGAAGTGCTCGATATGTTTAACTCGAGTGATAGAAGAGATTTAAAGCAGCGCGTTTTTAAAGCGCTTAAAGAAGATAGGGAGTTCGTAAAGCACTTCGAATTTCACGACAAGCAAGGTCGTAGAAAAAGTATAAAACTAACCGTGTTCTTACAGGTTCAGAGAGGAAATACTAGCGGAATTAAATTAACCCGGCTTTATGGCGCTGTGCAGGACGAAACGGAAATACAGCGTCTATCAGATTCACAACATAACTATACAGACTATCTGACCAGTTTATTAAATAATGTGGATAGTGTGGTGTTAAGTATAGATGAACATGGCACTATTTTAACTGCAAATGAACGCGTTTATTCCGTATTAGGCTTTGAGCCCGATGAGCTGATTGGGCAAGATATAAAATTAATATCAACCAAAGTGCAAAATACCGATGCGCCTTCTTGTTTTCTAAATTTACCAGCAGGTTTAGCATGGTGTAGCGAAAATGGCTCGGTAAACCAATGTCTTCGCCATAAAAATGGTAAACGTATCGCTTGTGAAATTAATTTGTCTAAATGCTCTGTACACAATCAACAGTTAATTATCGCCTCAGTGCGTGATATCACTAATCGAAACCACGAAATTGAGCATTACAAACAACTCGCCTTAACCGATACTGTGACAGGTCTTCCGAACTTACACCAATTTGAGCGATACCTTGGTGATAAAGCTCATGACGACAAGTCATCTAGGCCATTTGCCACGTTTATGCGGGTTACTGTCTGTAACATAAAAGAATACGAAAATGCGTTTGGGGAGCCAACGATAGACTATATTCTAAGAATTTTGGCCAGTCGTTTCATTCGCATATTCGAAATTAACAAGCGCAATTCAGCCAGTATATTCAAATGTGAGAGAGGCGCTTTTTATATTCATCTTCATCAATATTTTAGTGAAGAAGCACAGTCTCTAAATGCTGCACACGATTGCGCTATTCTTATCCACGAGGATGTGCTTGCGCCAATAACCCTGCATAACAGCCTCTTAAATATTGAAACGCAAACCATAAGTTGCACGGTTCCAAAGCAGCATTTCTCGTTTAAAAAGATAAAAGAACTATTGTCGAGAAAACCTATAAGAGAGGTAAAAAATACTTCTACTTTTAAGTCGGAGCACGAGTACTTTCATGTTAATGCAAGTGATATCGAGAGGTACAATTACATTAAACACTCACTGAGCAGGGCTATTTCTAACAGCGAGTTATATATTGAGCTTCAACCTCAATATGATGCAGCGCAGAACGTTATAAGTTCAGAGGTGCTGTTGAGGTGGGAGCATCCTCATATGGGCACGGTAAGCCCCTCTGAATTCATTCCTATTGCTGAAGAGAATGACTTTATTGCTGAACTCGGGCTGTGGGTGTGTGACGAAGCCTGCAGGTTACTCAGTGAGTGTCAGTCAAAGAACATTAACACGAAGTTGTCTGTCAATATCAGTGCAATGCACTTAGCGCGAGCTGATTTTGTTAGTAAGTTTGTCGCAATAGTAAATAAGTGGCGCGTGTCACACAGAAATTTGACTCTAGAGCTCACTGAAGGTGCATTGATAAGGGGGGTGAGCGTTATTCAACGTCGCGTTAGAGAGCTAGCGGAACAAGGGTTCAGTTTGTCTATCGACGATTTTGGCCTTGGTGATTCAAACTTAAATTACCTGCAGGATTTGCCAATTACCGAACTTAAAGTAGACAGGGTATTTGTTGAAGCAATGGAAGGCTCGCAGCAAAAAACATTATTGGTTACAAGTATTTGCAACATGGCCAAAGCGTTACACATAAATACCGTAGCCGAGGGAATAGAGACAACGGGTCAATTAGACCAAGCTAAGGCATGTGGTTGCGGGGCATTTCAGGGATATTACTTAGATAAACCCATGAGTGTAGATGATTGGAAAAGTAAAATTAGTGAGAAGCAATATAAAGAGAGTAGTTAACCCTATGCGGTAAAGGGCTTATTCAAGTATGCGTTGAAACAACCACTTCGATATCTCTTGTTATTAAATAGGGAGATAAAGTTTAATTTTATGTAAATCAATTTGTTAGTCGATCTACGCCTGAAGTCTTATTAGTAGATGTCATGTAACTATCGTAGGGTGAATATAAACCCTACTCAGGACATGGTTATGACTTATAAAGATGAATATATTGCCTCGACCCAGCACCCCGATGAGTTTTGGTTAGAACAAGCACAAAAGCTAGCGTGGTTTCAACCTCCTCAAAAAGGATGTCAACCTACAGATAATGGTTACTTCGACTGGTTTAGGGGAGGGCAACTTAACACCAGCTATTTAGCGCTTGATCATCACGTAAAAAATGGCCTTGGCGATAAAACCGCGCTTATTTATGACTCACCTGTTACTCAAACCACTCAGCACTTTACTTACAAAGAGCTATTAAACCGTGTTGCCGAATTCGCAGGCGGTTTATCTCACTTGGGGGTTACGAAAAGCGACCGCGTGATTATCTACATGCCCATGATCCCGCAAGCAGTTATCGCGATGCTTGCTTGCGCTCGTTTGGGGGCTGTGCATTCTGTGGTGTTTGGTGGCTTTGCCGCAAATGAGCTAGCAGTACGAATAGATGACGCAAAACCGGTAGTTATTGTTACTGCGTCATGTGGCATTGAGGGCAGTAAAATTCTACCTTACAAACCTCTTGTTGATGAAGCAATATCATTAGCAGAGCACAAACCACAGGCATGCGTGTTGTTTCAACGCGCTCAGCTAATTGCTGAGTTAAATGAAGCAACTGACCACGATTGGCTCTCTCTGGTTGAAGCTAGCGTGCCAGCTTCTCCTGTTCCCGTCGATGCAGCTGATCCGCTTTATGTTCTTTATACTTCAGGTACAACGGGTAAACCCAAGGGGGTCGTTCGAGATAATGGCGGGCACGCGGTTGCTCTTCATTATTCAATGGGCGCGATTTACGGTATTAGTGAGGACGATATTTTTTGGGCTGCATCGGATGTTGGTTGGGTGGTCGGTCATTCATATATTGTCTATGGCCCACTCATAAAAGGCGCAACGACGGTACTGTACGAAGGAAAGCCCATTGGCACTCCTGATGCCGGTGCATTTTGGCGTATGATAGAGACTCACAAAGTGAATGTGCTTTTTGCAGCTCCAACAGCATTTAGAGCAATACGAAAAGCGGACCCTGATGCTAAGTTTTTATCTAAATACAATACGTCGAGCTTGCGTACCTTATTTATGGCGGGTGAACGTCTAGATCCGCCGACATATTTCTGGGCGAGCGAGAAAGTAGGTGTTCCTGTTATCGACCATTGGTGGCAAACCGAAACTGGCTGGCCAATTTGTTCAAACCCGATGGGGCTTGAGCCAATGGCTACGAAACCCGGTTCATCAAGCGTGCCTACACCTGGATTTAACGTAAAGGTGTTGCAAGGTGCTGATGAACAGCAAATAACCGGTGAAAAAGGCGCTATTGCTATCAAGTTGCCGCTTCCCCCAGGCTGTTTGACAACGATTTGGCAAGACCATCAACGGTTTGTTGATGGCTATTTACGAGAATTTGAAGGGTATTACAGTACCGGAGATAACGGGTACGTAGATGAAGATGGCTACGTATTTATTATGGGTCGCACCGACGATGTCATAAATGTTGCAGGCCATCGCTTGTCTACTGGTGAAATGGAAGAAGTGCTTGCAGCGCACCCGGCCATTGCAGAATGCAGTGTCATAGGCGTTAACGATGCACTGAAAGGGCAACTCCCCGTCGGTCTTGTGCTACTCAAAGATGGCGTTAATATTGATGAAAAAGCGCTTGAACAAGATCTCGTTCAGTGTGTTCGCGACAAAATTGGGCCAGTAGCCTGTTTTAAACGAGCGATCGTTGTTAACCGTTTACCTAAAACCCGTTCAGGGAAAATACTTCGAAAACTACTGCGTCAAATTGCAGCCAATGAGTCTGTTGCTGTTCCTTCGACAATTGACGATCCATCAAGCGTAAGAGAAATAGAGTCGATAATGCGGGAAAAAGGCCTAGTCAATGAGACAAGTGCAGTTTGATGTAACAGCCTAACGACATTATGAAGGGGACTGACTCTCTCCTTAACAAGGCGAGGGGCGTCTTGTTAAGGAGAGAGTCAAACTACACCTCTAATTGAGCTGTGTTGAGCGAATTGGAAATAAAGTACTTTTTACTTAATAGTAATATTCATCTACCTGTGGAGTGGGCGGGTATACTTCAATGGCTACGTAAACGACAGTTGCAGAGATAAGCGCAACAATCATCGCGCGCAACAGCCGAGAGTCAGCGATGCCAGCAGTTTTTGACATTTTTTTGCCATGCACCATGGCGGGAACCAATTTTTGCTTCTTATACACGCTGTAAAATATTACCGCGCCTATATGAAGTGCGATAACGTAAAGTAACACATCAAAGGCAAGGTGATGCAGAGTGTTCATTAGCGCTAATGTTTCGTCTGAGGCTAGCTGGCGATAGGGGCCGTCTAAGAAAATATCATCAGTCATGAATAATCCTGATATCGCTTGTATGGCAAGCAACACTAGCATAACAATAACAAACCATCCGCCTAAAGGGTTGTGGCCAATGGCGGGTTCTGACTGCCTGTTAAATAAGGTTTTTATATAATTGAAAACCTTTCTGGGGCCAGTAATAAAGCTACTGAACTTGGCGTGTTGCGTACCAACAAATCCCCAAATTATGCGGAAAACGATAAGGAATAAGGTGAAGTACCCAATGTAAAAGTGCCACTGCACTTTGTTTTCAAGCCATTCTACTGTTGCATATTGCGCTAAAAAGCTCGCTACAATAAGCCAGTGAAAAAGTCGGGTGGGAATATCCCATATAAGAGTTTTTTGCATAGTAAATTTAGTCGGGTTGTATTTTGACTTATTCACACTTGCCATTCAGCGGCGACGAATAAGCATTAACTCATCTGTTAATTGCTATAGCGTCGCTTAACTTACTCTATAAAACAAGTAGGCCCAACGGAAGAAAACCTCTGTTTGTCTTAGTGTTGCAATTAAGACATGTTGATCTTTGTTTCAAAAATGCGCCGTAAAGATCAACATGTCCTAAGCATCGTGTACTGAAATTTTTTCTTTTCATCTGAGCCTGAAGTTTTGGAAATAATCTATGCGGATCGGAATTAGTTAAATCTTACCGATTCCTTGTTATGCCTATTTAATATGAATCTCACATTGCAATAGTGACGGCATTTGGCAAAATGCCTCACAGTTAAAGGTTTATAAAAGTGTAAAACGAAAAAATGAAAGTAGGATTATTTGGCGCCAACGGGCGTATGGGGCGGGTTTTAGTTGAAGCGCTAGATTTAAGTGAAGATGCACAACTTAGCGTGGCAACGGTACGCGATGATTCACCTTGGGTTGGACTAAATGTAGGTGAACTTGCGGGCATAGGTAAAAAAGACGTTGATTGTACTGCGCTATCAGATTTAAGTGATAGTGATGCGGATGTAATGATCGACTTTACCCTGCCTTCGGTTATTGAAAGTAATCTTACGTGGTGCGTTAAAAATAAAATGCCTGTTGTTATTGGAACTACTGGATTAAACGATTCACAGTTGGCGGCACTCGACGAAGCAGCAAAGCATATACCTATCGTATTTGCGGCTAATTACAGTGTGGGCGTAAATTTAATGCTTTCCCTCGTTCGACAAGCTGCAAGTGTGCTGGGTGAAACGGCTGACATAGAAATTACCGAAGCCCACCATAGATTTAAACAAGACGCGCCTTCAGGCACCGCTATGGCTATTGGTGAAGCCATTGCCGATGAGTTGGGTCGCGACTTGAAAACCTGTGCTGTTTACGGCAGAGAAGGAAAAGAGCCTGAGCGCGACCAAGGCACCATTGGCTTTGCCACAGTTCGCGCTGGAGACATCGTTGGCGAGCATACCGCATTATTTGCGGATATCGGTGAACGCTTAGAGATTACGCACAAAGCATCAAGCCGTCTGACTTTCGCAAAAGGTGCTGTTCATGCTGCAAAGTGGTTGTATGGAAAAGAACCTGGTCTATACTCCATGGTTGATGTACTTGATTTAAAGCTATAGTCGTTTTTATGCCAGCATGCTGTAGCTAAATTAGCAGGCGAGCTTGAGGGCGTTATCAAAGTGTTAAACTAAAGTTGCACTTTAAATGAGCAATAAGCCGTACTTTCGGTGGTTCTGCGCAAAAATGGTGGTATAAGCGGTATTTTAGTAAATTATTACAAATAAATTTGCCATTTTCGGTCAGTGATGTATACTCGCCGGAATTTGCCAGAATTTCGTATTCTGAAGCCGTCAAAATGGCTGAAGAGTGCGGTTTTATTAGCTGCAAAGATCGTAAAACGGGATGTATTGTTATCAATAACTCCCGTTTTTTGTGGGGTTTGTGCAGAAAACTGCACAAACACATAGTTATCCTTAATCTGGAGGTTGACTTGGCTAATTCTGCCCTTTTGGTGTTAGAGGATGGTTCTGTTTTTAAAGGTACGGCGATAGGCGCTACAGGCTCCGCCGTTGGGGAAGTTGTTTTTAATACTTCCATGACCGGCTATCAAGAAATTCTCACCGACCCATCCTACGCTGAACAACTCATCACCCTTACTTATCCACACATTGGCAACACCGGCACTAACGAAGAAGACGTCGAAGCAGATAAAATCTGGTCGAAAGGTCTAATCATCCGTGACCTACCTCTTGTTGCTAGTAACTTTCGTCAACAGCAAACTTTGTCTGAATACCTTAAAGCGAAAGGCGTTGTGGGTATTGCCGACATTGATACACGTCGCTTAACGCGTATCTTGCGAGACAAAGGTGCACAAAACGGCTGCATTATTTGCTCTGATGAATTAGACGAGTCTAGCGCACTAGCGCAAGCAAAAGCTTTCCCTGGCCTTAAAGGCATGGATTTGGCAAAAGTAGTAAGTATTACTGAGCCAAAAACATGGACAGAAGGCAGTTGGGAACTTGGTAAAGGTTATGTAACACCAAGCGAGTTCAAATATCACGTTGTTGCTTTTGACTACGGCGTTAAAAATAATATTCTTCGCATGCTAGCTGACCGCGGTTGTAAAGTTACGTTAGTACCAGCGCAAACGCCTGCTGAAGACGTACTAGCCATGAATCCTGACGGTGTATTTTTGTCAAATGGCCCGGGCGACCCAGAGCCATGTGACTACGCAGTAACCGCAATCAAAACTATCGTCGAGACCGGTACGCCTGTATTTGGTATTTGTCTTGGTCACCAGCTACTTGCTATAGCAAGTGGTGCGAAGACAGTTAAGATGAAGTTTGGTCACCACGGTGCAAACCACCCGGTTAAAGACCTTAAGCGCAATGTAGTTATGATCACTAGCCAAAACCACGGTTTTGCTGTTGATGAGTCTAGCTTGCCAGATAACCTAGAAGTAACTCACATTTCGTTGTTCGACAAGTCGTTGCAAGGTATTCACCGCACCGACAAGCCTGCGTTCAGCTTCCAGGGTCACCCTGAAGCCAGCCCAGGTCCTCATGAAGCGGCACCGTTATTCGACCACTTCATCGAACTTATTGAACAACACAAGCAGTAGGAATTAGCCCGCTATGCCAAAACGTACCGACATACAAAGTATTCTTATCATTGGTGCTGGCCCTATTGTTATCGGCCAGGCTTGTGAATTCGATTATTCAGGCGCGCAAGCGTGTAAAGCCCTTCGAGAAGAAGGCTACCGTGTTATTTTGGTTAACTCTAACCCAGCAACCATTATGACCGACCCAGAAATGGCAGATGCGACTTACATCGAGCCTATTCACTGGGAAGTGGTTCGCAAGATCATCGAAAAAGAACGTCCAGATGCCATCTTACCTACAATGGGTGGACAAACTGCGCTTAACTGTGCGCTAGAGCTAGACAAGCACGGCGTACTTGAAGAGTTCGGTTGTGAGCTCATCGGTGCAACGGCAGATGCAATCGATAAAGCAGAAAACCGCGAGCGCTTTGACAAAGCAATGAAAAACATCGGCCTTGAATGTCCACGTGCGGAAATCGCGCACAGCATGGATGAAGCGCACGATGTACTAAGCCGCATCGGCTTCCCTTGTATCATTCGTCCGTCTTTCACCATGGGTGGAACCGGCGGCGGTATCGCGTACAACATTGATGAATTTAATGAAATTTGTCACCGTGGCTTAGACCTTTCTCCTACCAACGAGCTGCTTATTGATGAATCGTTGCTAGGTTGGAAAGAGTACGAAATGGAAGTAGTGCGCGATAAAGCAGATAACTGCATTATTGTATGTACTATCGAAAACTTCGACCCTATGGGCGTGCATACCGGCGACTCAATCACAGTTGCTCCAGCACAAACCCTGACTGACAAAGAATTCCAGCTAATGCGTAATGCAGCGATGGCTGTACTGCGCGAGATTGGTGTTGAAACCGGTGGTTCAAACGTACAGTTCGGTGTAGATCCGAAAACTGGTCGTGTAGTAATCATCGAAATGAATCCTCGCGTATCGCGTTCATCAGCGCTTGCTTCGAAAGCAACAGGTTTCCCAATTGCGAAAGTAGCAGCGAAACTTGCGGTAGGTTATACGCTAGATGAATTAGCAAACGACATTACAGGTGGCCTAACGCCAGCATCTTTCGAGCCGTCTATCGACTACGTAGTGACTAAGATCCCACGCTTTAACTTTGAGAAGTTTGCCGGTGCTAACGACCGACTGACTACTCAAATGAAGTCGGTAGGTGAAGTGATGGCCATTGGCCGTAACCAGCAAGAATCACTGCAAAAAGCCCTTCGCGGTCTTGAAGTAGGTGCGACAGGCCTTAACCCAATGGTTGACCTTGAAGACCCTGAATCACGCAATAAAGTGGTTTATGAACTTCGTCAGCCTGGTGCAGAGCGCATTTGGTACATCGGTGATGCATTCCGTATGGGCATGACGGTTGAAGAGGTATTTAACCTTACCAATATCGACCGCTGGTACCTTGTACAGCTTGAAGATCTTATTCTTCTTGAAGCTAAAGTAGCAGAGCTTGGTTTACCGGGTATTGATGCTGACTTTATGCGCGCACTTAAGCGTAAAGGCTTCTCTGATGCGCGTCTTGCTGAGCTAACCAAAGTGGCAGAAAGCGATATTCGTGAAACCCGTCGTGACTTTGGTATTTCTCCTGTCTACAAGCGTGTAGATACTTGTGCAGCAGAATTCTCTACCAGTACAGCTTACATGTACTCAACGTATGACGAAGAGTGTGAAGCAGCGCCAACTGACAAAGACAAGATCATGGTTTTGGGCGGCGGTCCAAACCGAATTGGTCAAGGTATTGAGTTCGACTACTGCTGTGTTCACGCGGCGCTTTCAATGCGTGAAGACGGTTACGAGACCATTATGGTTAACTGTAACCCTGAGACAGTATCTACCGACTACGACACATCAGACCGTCTGTACTTCGAGCCAGTAACGCTGGAAGATGTACTTGAAATCGTTGCTAAAGAGCAGCCGAAAGGCGTTATCGTGCAATATGGTGGTCAAACGCCACTTAAACTTGCTCGTGCACTAGAGGCGGCGGGTGTACCGGTTATCGGTACCTCACCAGAAGCGATTGACCGTGCTGAAGACCGTGAGCGCTTCCAGCAAATGGTGAACAAGCTTAACCTCAAGCAGCCTGCGAATGCCACGGTAACTAACGTTGAGCAAGCGCTAACTATGGCTGAAGAGATTGGCTTCCCGCTAGTGGTTCGTCCAAGCTACGTGCTAGGTGGTCGTGCGATGGAAATCGTGTATGACCTCAAAGATCTTAAGCGTTACCTTAATGAAGCGGTTAAAGTGTCCAACGACGCGCCAGTATTGCTAGACCGTTTCTTGGATGATGCTATAGAAGTTGATATCGATGCTATTTGCGACGGCAAAGACGTAGTGATTGGCGGCATCATGGAACACATTGAACAAGCGGGTGTTCACTCTGGTGACTCTGCGTGTTCATTACCTCCACACTCGCTTTCAAAAGAGATTCAAGATGTCATGCGCGAGCAAGTTAAAGCCATGGCGCTTGAACTTGGCGTAGTCGGTCTGATGAACACACAGTTTGCGATTAAAGATGGTGAAGTATACCTAATCGAGGTTAACCCTCGTGCAGCACGTACCGTTCCATTCGTTTCTAAGGCTACGGGTGTCCCTCTTGCTAAAGTTGCAGCACGTGTAATGGCTGGCGTGAGCCTAGCCGAGCAGGGCGTAACAGAAGAAGTGATTCCACCTTTCTACTCTGTGAAAGAAGTGGTGCTTCCATTTGCTAAGTTCCAAGGTGTTGACCCACTGCTAGGCCCAGAGATGCGCTCTACGGGTGAAGTAATGGGCGTTGGCGATACCTTCGAAGAAGCCTATGCTAAAGCTAACTTAGGTGCGGGTGCGCCACTACCTAAGCAAGGTAAAGCGCTTATTTCAGTACGTGATAACGACAAGCCTCGTATGATCGCACTGGCAAAAGCGTTAGTCGAAGCGGGCTTCAGCATTGAAGCTACCCGCGGTACGGCTACCGAGCTTTATGATGCAGGCATCATGAGTACTGTGGTTAATAAGATGTCTGAAGGCCGCCCTAATATTGTTGATGCAATCAAAAATGGCGAATACGCGTATTTGATTAATACAACAGAAGGTCGTCAAGCCATCACCGACTCAGTGTACATTCGTCGTGAAGCCTTGCTAAACAAGGTAACCTACACCACGACAATGAACGCAGCGTTCGCAACTATCCGTGCTAAGTCTGCTGATGACCGCAATAAAGTGGCGTCAGTTCAAGAACTACACGCTAGACTCAAACACTAATGACATACGCTAGGATACGAGGTATCCTAGCAATATTACATTTGTGTGAACGAATAAAAAGTGCGCCTTCGCGGCGCACTTTTCTGTTTAAATTACTAGCTAAGTGAGACGGTATTCATGAGTCAGTATCCAATGACAGCGCGCGGCGCTCAAATGCTGCGTGACGAATTAAATGAGCTAAAAACCAAAACACGCCCACGTATTATCGAGTCTATTGCCGAAGCACGTGAACATGGTGACTTAAAAGAAAATGCTGAATATCACGCGGCCCGTGAGCAGCAAAGCTTCTGTGAAGGCCGCATTCAAGATATTGAAGGCAAGCTATCAAATGCACAGATTATCGACGTTACCAAAATGGAAAATACGGGTAAGGTTATTTTCGGTACTACCGTAACCATTCTAAACGTCGATACCGATGAAGAAACCACCTACCGTATTGTTGGTGATGACGAAGCTGATATTAAGAACAACTTGATTTCGGTTAATTCACCTATCGCTCGTGGTCTAATAGGCAAAGAGCTTGATGACATGGTAACTATTCAAACGCCAGCCGGCGCGGTTGAAGTTGAAATCATCGAAGTAGAATATATCTAACTACGCAAGCCAGCAGAGTCCTTCTGCTGGCTATATTTTCCGTCACAAAACTTCTGAATCCGATCATGGATTTGTAATCTGTTAAGCCAAAGCGTTTTTTAATTTTCTTGCCTGTGTATTGTTGTTTAATAAGCATTGATTGAACTCAACGGTTAGCCCTGTTCCTGCTGCGCTCGTACTTTAAGAATAAAATTAAGTGATGACGCTGTCCCGTTAGCTCACTTTTGCGTTTTCCTATCCCAAAATACATGCGATTTATAGTATAAAAATCCACCGCTTTTACAAAGAAGCCTATACTTAGCTCTGGAACCAGTTGTAGATGTATCGGTTTTATCACCTTTTCATTAATCCTTTGCTTCGAAAGAAGTGATGCATCTCGTACTGTTAACACAACCATCTTGGCTTTACGTGACCTTATTCGGGGGTTAGGCCAGTCGATAAGCACAAGCTCTCGATTATCAAACAATTTAGAAACGGCGTGCGCTGAAATGCTAAGTGACGCTGGGAGTACTCAGCAACTCACCACTAATATTGCATCGGCGGTTGAAGAGGTGGCGGTAACAAGCCGTGAGATTGCCAGTTCCTCGTTGGCAACGCTTAATGCGAGTCAAAGCCTAGATCGTTTAGCTGACCATTCGCTCTTAGCCAACGACAATATACGAAAGAGCATGGTAGTGCTTTCTGATGATATTCGAAATGTTCAATCTAATGCCGCTCAAATGGAAATGAAAGTCAGCGAAATAGGAAATATACTGGAAACTATCAATACCCTTTCCGACCAAACTAATCTTCTCGCACTTAATGCAGCAATTGAAGCTGCTAGAGCAGGGGAGCATGGCCGAGGCTTTGCCGTCGTTGCTGACGAAGTAAGAAAGCTTGCACAAAGTAGCAGGGAATCGTCAGATAAAATATCTACGCTGTTAGTGAGCCTAAAGGACGCTAGCGTAATTGTTGTCGATGATATCAACAAGAATGTTGTATCTATAGAAGCGTCAATGAATACAACTATTGAAGGGCGGCAAACTGCGGAAAAGGTGAAAGAAGCAGCGTGCGAGCTCGAGCTTATAGCGAATAATATGTCGTCTGCGGCCGAGCAACAGTCAGTGACCACGGAAGTGGTAGCTAAAGATGTAGTAGCGGTTGAGGAAGCCGCGCGGCACGAACTTCACATAGCACAACAATTGTCTGAGCTGTCTGATGAAATGCAGCGCAACAACCAGTTACTGCAACGCACTATTGCAGGGTTTAACGTAGATTAAGAACGGTAAATAGCCCGAGTTTAAAAAATTGTAGTCTCTGACTGGCGGGCGCTCTACTTAAAATCATTGCTCAATCTACTTACACTAAGTATGATTTTTCCTTTTGTTTTCGAAAGGATGCATCATGGCTTATGATTTTGGTTCTCAGACGCTAGGGATAAAGAACCCATTTAAGACAGAAGGAGCGCTTAGAACACTGGGTGGTGTCTTAACGCTATTGTTAGCGGTTTACGTTGTTTTCACAGTACCGGCAATATTTGAAGCCAACAAGGTGAAAGGCTATACCTTGCTAGCGGTTGGTTTTGTTTTAGTAGTATCGGGAATACGCCATACGGCGGTTGGTATCCTTCAACTTATGCGCTTTTTTGTAGGTAGAACGGTTCCCACTTCACTGGCCTACAACTTCTCAAAATCTGAACAAGATGCTGCTCAGGCAGAGCAAAAATCCCTGCTTTACTCAAAAGAGTCACTGCACTCTATGCTTATGGGAAGACGAAATACTACCTTTGAGGAGCCAAAAGGCTGGCTCGCTCGGCTAGTTCACAGCGTTTTTCCTAAGCTTGTTTTCTTACCTTACCCGCTACGCCATCTTGCCCAAGAAATTTTAGCCATGGGGGCGACACTTATCGTGGGCTTAGTTACCTACGCCATCGTCTATTTTTTAGTAAGTAATGGCTTTGCAGGTGAAGTCGCAAAAATTGTCGTTATGCCTGTTCTTTCTTTGGTATTGCTTATCTATTTTGTTGCCAACTGGACCTCTACGGCAAAGGGCATCCATAACGAAGGAAACTCGCAACTTGCTAAAGCGGGAGGGTTGTCAATTGGTGTAATCATTGGATTAGCACTTGTCGTTCCTCTTGGTGCGGGTGTGTTTCTCGATGGTGTGGTGGGAAGTAATATCAATGAACTTAAAACCTGGTCTGAAGAACACGCTTTTTTTAGCGCTTGGCTGAACTTTGTATACCTTTTCATCAGTATCGGCGTGGTGATAGGTCTTGTATTTCCATTACTTAAAAAGCGCATGGATTTAGTGACACCACAAACTGAAGTCAGCGAATTTCGAGCAAACATGCAAGAGTCTGTTCATCCCAATGAGATTTTTATCAATATAGAAAACATCGTGCTTGCCAACCGTCGTTACAAGGAAGTCCCAAACAGAATATACGCAGACTTTGTTCCTAAGCTTAAAGAGCAGGCTGAAGGGAAGGGTAGTTTCGAAGGGGAATTACTGATAGAAACTCAGCCAACCCTCAGTGAGGGGTTGGCATTACCCAGAGGGGCTAAAGTAGCGCTGAGCGCCATTGCGCAAGTTGCCGTCGTTGTTGCCGCGGTATTGTTTTACTCATCTGGCGTACAGCTTGCTGAGCTACTACATCTGGTTATCAATATCGGTGTAGATAACAGCGCACTGTTGAACAATGCTTTTTCTATGGTCAATAATTTGCTCATGCTGATATTCGCTTGGCTTACTTTCAGAGCGGCAGGAAGTATTTTAAACAACGCGTCTCACATGTTTTGGGGCGAGCTGAACTTTAACTCTTTGCTTATGTACATGAAAACCGAAGGCACGTATACCGAGTCTAGAGTTTCAACAGGTATGGCAATTCACGATTCTACACGGTCTGAAAATGTCGTAGTTAGAAGCAGTATCACACCGTGGATCATTACTAGCCGAATTAACACTTCTATATTCGCCACTAGCGGTATGAACAATCTGGAAGCCCCGCGCTTTGTAATGGGAATGAACAAAAACGACGGAGAATTGAAGGAAATCGTCGACGAAATTAAAGCATTCTTACGCGGTAGAGAGACCATCGCTTCAATCACTAATGAATCAGACTTAGCCAATGCAAGTACCATTCATCAAGTTAATCAACAAACCCGAGCGTTTAACAAAAACCCTGACGATCGCCTAACACTTAAAGAGACGGAAGAAAGTGCAGGTTTTCTTCGAAACGAAAAAGACAGTGAGTGAGGAGTGAGGCATGGCTGATATTAAAACACTAGATACAAAAGTTGTGTACGAAAACAAATGGCTTCGCGTAAGAGAAGACAAAATACAACGCAGCAGTGGAAACGAAGGCATTTACGGCGTGGTGGAAAAGCCTGACTTCGCTATTATTTTGCCGATAGAAGGCGATACGGTTTACATGGTTGAGCAATATCGCTATACCATAAAAGAGCGCCAGCTTGAGTTGCCTCAAGGTGCATGGGAAAGTAACCCTGATGTCGACCCTGTTGAATTGGCGAAAGGTGAACTTAAAGAAGAGACTGGCTTAACTGCAGATTCAATGGAATATGTGGGATTTCAATATTTAGCATACGGTTTTTGTAATCAGGGTTATCACATTTATGTAGCTAAAGGCCTCACCCAAGGCGCACAAAAACTCGATGTCGAGGAAGAAGACTTGCGCGTTGTTTCACTCTCCTTAAATGAGTTAAAGGAGAAAATAAAACGTGGAGAAATCAAGGACGCAAGCACCTGTAACGCAGTGGGGTTAGCCATGCTTAAGGGGATTATCTAAACACCCTGTTACAATTTGCTGACTGTTTTTTTCTTTCTGAGAAGCTAGGGTTTACAGTTTATAACTAAAAACCATTTATAAAGAGATATTTATGGCGTTCAAAGGAAGTTTTTCCATTACTCAATGGGACGAAGACACACTTAGTGAAAGATCAGAGGGAATTAAGGTATCTCACGCTAGTATTAAGCAGGTGTATTCTGGTGAAATGAGTGGCGAATCTAATGTCGAGTTTTTGATGTCTTATCAATCTCAGATGTCTGCCAAATTTACCGGGTTTGAAACCTTCGTTGGTGTAGTAAACGGTATGCGCGGCACGGTTACTTTTCAGCATGCCGGTAAGTTTGAGAATGGAGTTGCAAGCAGCGAATTTATATCAATTGAAGGGTCTGCTACAGGTGAACTGACGGGAAAAAACCTTCGAGGTAACTTTAAGTCTGGTGAATCGGGTAAAGCTGATTACGCCATTGAAATCGACAACGCTTGAGTAATGGGTAAGTGGCAACGAAAAGCGATTTTTTTAAGCCCAAAAAAAACGGCGCCGAAAGGCGCCGCTAAAAGTTGGGAAACAAACCAAGAAACTAACTATTAATTTTCAATTAAACGAGAACCAATCTCTATTTGACGAGGCTTCTTGGCTTCAGGAATGACTCGCTCCATATCGATGTGTAACAGACCGTTTTCCATATCTGCAGCTAGCACTTTTACATGGTCGCCAAGTTGGAATTTACGCTCAAAGTTACGCTCTGAAATGCCCTTGTGTAAGAACTTACGCTCTTTGCTTTCTTTATCGTCCGCTTCCGTTTTCTTCGTGCCCGTAATCGTCAACGTGTTTTCTTCAACCTGAATAGAAACGTCGTCTTTACTAAAGCCGGCGATAGCCATGGTTACACGATACTTGTCATCGCCAAGTAACTCTATGTTATACGGCGGGTAGGTACTTTGCTTCTCAGCACGAGATGCTGCATCAATTAATGACGCTAGGTGATCAGAACCAATGAATGAACGGTAAAGTGGAGATAGATCGATAGTACGCATAGTCATATCCTCAAAATTAAGCAATATGTTAAAAGTTTAAATGCCCCGACTCTGCGGCGGCGGTTTTGTCGACCTGACCTTTCAGCGCCGACAAAACATATATAGGAATGGCCCAAATACTTTTCAAGAAAGAAAATGCATATTTTTCCAAAAAACTTGGATTTAATTTTAAGTGTATGTATTTATTGGTTTTATTTGTTTCTTTTTTTACGGCATGAAATGAATCGCGTGCTTTTCAATAAATATTGAGAAAAAACCTCACATACAATAAGTGTATGCGATGTTTTTTATAAAACATTTAGCAATTGTTTAACCAATCCGGTTGTTTATAAATGCTACAATTTGGTTAAGCAAAATGTCTTACCACTTTTATTTGTAAATTTAAAAAATGAAGAAAGAAGTTATAGTTTTAAATTGCGGCAGTTCGTCCGTAAAGTTCGCGATAATTGACGCTGACACTGGAGAGGCTGGACTGTCTGGTATTGCTGAAGCACTAGGTAATAGTGATGCTAGTTTGTCTTACAAGTTAAACGGCAAAAAAGAAAAACGCGCACTACCTGAAAAAGCTGGCCATACCGAAGCGTTAAGCGCAATTTCAGAAGTTATCGCTAGTACGGGCGTTAAGCCTATCGCAATAGGGCATCGTGTTGTTCATGGTGGTGAAAAGTTTAAGCAGGCTGCACTTGTCGATGATAGCGTACTAAAAGCAATTGAAGATTATGCAAGCATGGCTCCGCTTCATAATATGGCGAACCTAAAGGGGATCGTCACGGCGCAAGAGGCTTACCCTGACCTGCCTCACGTAGTCGTATTTGATACTTCTTTCTTTCAAACCTTACCCCAAAAAGCCTTTATTTATGCTTTACCCATGTCGCTTTATCGCGAGCACGGCATAAGACGTTACGGATTCCATGGAACCAGTCACAAGTTCATACTTGATAGCATGGCAAAAATTCTTGAGAAGCCGGTTTCAGATACCAGCATTATCAGTGCCCACCTAGGCAATGGCTGCAGTGTGTCGGCTATAGAAAAAGGTGTGGCGGTAGACACAAGCCTTGGCTTTATTCCTCTTGAAGGCTTAGTTATGGGCACTCGCTGTGGCGACTTAGATCCGAGTCTACCGGGAACGCTGCAGAAGAAGCTTGGCAAAACCGCAGATGAGATAAGTGATTTACTGAACAAACAGTCTGGATTACTTGGTATCTCAGAGCTGAGTAACGACTGTCGAACCCTCGAAGATGCGGCGCTTGAAGGTCACGAAGGTGCATTATTGGCCATTGAAATTTTTTGCTATCGCTTAGCTAAATACATCGCGGGTTATATGGTAGCCGTGCCCACGTTAGACGCTATTGTATTTACAGGCGGAATAGGGGAGAACTCATCGCTTATTCGTGAGACAACTATGGGGTATTTCGCCCACTTTGGAATTAGCTTAGATGAGCAAAGAAATACCGACGCGCGATTTGGTCAAGGTGGAAAGATTACCGCTGATACCGCATCAACGGCAGTTTATGTTGTGCCTACAAATGAAGAATGGGTGATAGCCGCAGAAGCTGCAACCTTCGCGTAAATTATATAAGCAACGCCAACGCGTTAGCAAAAGCAGGAGTAACTATGTCTCGCAGAATTATGTTGATCCCCGTAGGCACCAGTGTGGGCCTAACTACGGTCAGCATGGGCCTTGTTCGTGCTATCGAGGAACAAGGCATAAAGCTCAATTTCTTTAAGCCCGTTGCACAGCCACGCAAAGGCGATAACGGCGAAGAGCGCTCTACAGCAATTATTGCGCACCATGCCAGTGTGTCGCCCATCACGCCTTTCGAGCTTGAATACGTAGAGCGAATGATCAGTAACGACAGCACCGATGAGCTCTTAGAGGAGATCATCGAGCGGTTTGAAGAAAGCAGTGTTCAAGAGGCTGTTACTGTTATTGAAGGACTGGTGACAACTCGCCATCATCCTTATGCAGAGCGCCTGAATTTAGAAATTAGTCGGGCACTTGATGCCGACATCGTTTTCGTGGCTGTGCCGGGAAATGAGTCGACCACGGATATCAATCATCGCCTCGAAATCGTTGTAGACACCTATGGCGGTCACAAAAGTCAAAAAGTAGTGGGCTGTATCTTCAATAAGGTTAACGCGCCTTTTGATGAACATGGTCGCTTACGCGCTGATATTGGCGCAATAGAAGCCCCTGAGCACGACGAAGAGCGAACCCAAGCGTTACGTGAATTGCCTATTTTCAAAAAGGGCTTGAGTCTACTTGGCACAATTGACTGGAGCGCTGATTTAGTATCTCCTCGCGCCACCGACGTAGCGAAGCATCTTAACGCTAGCTTGTTAAACGAAGGCGAGCTGGCTGAGCGGCGTTTAAGTAGTGTCACGTTTTGCGCGCGAGAAATTCACAACATGACGCACACCTTAAAGCCGGGGGCGCTACTTGTAATGTCGGGTGATCGCGGCGATGTTTTTGTTTCGTGCTGTTTAGCTGCATTAAACGGCACAAAGCTAGGCGCGCTCTTGCTTACCGGCGGCTATCAGCCGGATGAAAACATTATGGCGTTGTGTAGCCAGGCCATGGAAACGGGCTTACCGGTTATGCTGGTAAATTCCAATACGTGGCAAACAGCACAAGCACTTCACGCTTTTAATCAGGAAGTACCTGTAGATGACAGTAAACGCATTGAAAAGGTGATGGTTCACACTGCGGAAAGTTTAGACGCAAGTTGGGTAAATTCACTTACCCAAAAAGTGTCGCGCCAGAAAAAACTCTCTCCATCAGCGTTTCGTTTTTACCTAACAAACCGTGCAAGGCAGGTAAATAAACGCATTGTGCTTCCTGAAGGAAACGAGCCAAGAACCGTGGTGGCGGCCTCTATTTGTGCCAAACGGGGTCTTGCTCGTCCTGTATTGCTAGGCGATGAAACTGAGATTAGACGGGTAGCAGAACAGCAAGGTGTTGTACTGAGCGAAGGCGTTGAGATTCTCTCGCCGTCGGCCATTAAAAAAGACTATGTTGAGAGCTTAGTGGCGCTACGCGGCCATAAAGGTGTGACGGAAGTGGTTGCCCAAGAGTTGTTAGAAGATAACGTAACTCTGGGCACGATGATGCTTCAGCAAGATGACGTGGATGGATTAGTGTCAGGTGCAGTAAATACAACTGCGAACACTATTCGCCCAGCGCTCCAGTTAATAAAGACCGCTGAAAACGCGTCGTTGGTGTCGTCAGTATTTTTTATGCTGTTGCCTGACCAAGTTTTGGTTTACGGCGACTGTGCAATTAACCCAGATCCCAACGCTCAACAGCTCGCTGATATTGCTATTCAATCTGCGGAATCTGCACAAATGTTTGGCATTGAACCGCGGGTTGCGATGATTAGCTACAGCACTGGTTCGTCAGGTGCAGGAAGCGATGTAGAAAAGGTGAGAGAAGCGACCAAAATTGCGCAAAGCCTTCGCCCTGATTTACTTATTGATGGTCCACTTCAATACGATGCAGCGGCTATCGAAAGTGTGGGCAAGAGCAAGGCACCAAATAGCCCTGTTGCTGGTAAGGCAAACGTGTTTGTTTTTCCTGACCTCAATACCGGAAATACCACTTACAAAGCGGTACAGCGTAGCTTCGATCTAGTGTGTATTGGCCCAATGCTGCAAGGCATGCGAAAGCCCGTTAACGATTTAAGTCGCGGTGCATTGGTTGACGATATTGTATTTACCATAGCACTTACTGCTATTCAGGCGGCAGGTACTCATTAATTTATAGTTGGCACATTTAGTTCAAACACATCAATTTAAGCGGCGTCTGGCATTTGACGCCGTTTATTTTGATTTGCTGGTTTGCTTTGCTTTTTTCTTGTCTCTCACCCATAGCACAGAACCATTTGTTTTCTTCATTTCAAAAAGATCAATGGCCTGAAATAAATCACTTAACTTTTTAAATCCATAATTGCGTTGATCGAAGGATGCATGGTTTGAAATGTGTGTTCCGATTGGGCCCAACATCGCCCATCCCTCATCATCTTCCACAGCTTCAACTGCTTGCCTCAACAAGTTCATCAACCTAGTGTCACTTTTTATATTTTTCGTATCTTTCTGAATAGGAGGTTCTTTTTCGTTTTCCTTGTCCAAATAAAGGAACCGAGAACAACTATTTACGAAAGCTAAAGGCGCTTTTCGCTCTCCAAAGCCTATGACGTATTTCCCGTCAGCTAATGAGCGAGTTACCAAAGGTGTAAAGTCGCAATCTGATGATACAAGGCAAATAACGTCTATATCCTTTGTGTACAATACATCCATTACATCAATAACTAATGCCATGTCTGTTGCATTTTTACCTTTGGTGAGGTCAAACTGCTGTATTGGCTGAATCGCAAATTCATGGAGGACATCTTCCCATGGTTTTAAGTTTTGGTTCTTCCAATTTCCGTATGCTTTTCTGATATTAACAACGCCGTAACGAGCTAGTTCAGAAAGTACCTTATCGATTTTCTGAGCCGGTGCGTTATCAGCGTCAATAAATACCGCGATTTTCTCTTTATCCTTCACGTAGAGCTTCCTTGCAATTAGTGTTGTTTAATCCACTGAGATATTGATTAAATTTTTGCTAACTTAAAATCTAGCATTAAAAAAATCATCAATCGCAGAATGGAGCAAAGTGACTAAAAGTTCTATTGCCTTCTAACTATCAAAGCAGCAGCCATCAGCGCGATAACAATAAACCAAACACCTAGCTCTTGAAGATGGTAATACGGTGTAAACCCTCTGGTTGCGACAACTGGCGCCGAAATATTACCTGCCATGAATTGAGGTAGCCGAGCAGTTATTTCGCCTCTGTGGTCTATAAAAGCCGTAATGCCATTATTTGTCGCTCTAACGACAGGGCGGCCTAACTCAAGGGCGCGCATTTGCGCTATCTGCAAATGCTGAGCAGGCCCATGTGAGTGACCAAACCACGCATCATTACTCACGGTTATGATCATGTCGGTATTTTCATATACATTTGCCATCACTTGATGAGGAAACGCAATTTCAAAACAGATAGCGGGGGCTAGGTGAATGCCGTTAGCTTCAAGGTTTGCCTGTTGATAGTCACCTCGAGAGAATGATGACATAGGTAAATCGAATAGGGGAGCGAGCGGGCGAAGCCAGTCTTCAAAAGGTACGAATTCGCCTACGGGCAATAAATGATGTTTCGAAAATCGGTTGTTGTGGAAATATTGATAGTCGGGATAAGCGGCATCTGGCGTACGTTTACCTAGCACAATTAGGTTGTTCCACGCTTCATCAGTTTCCCAGTTGTAATTAACAATACCCGTAATAAGTGCCGTGTTCTCTTGAAAGGCTCTTTCGTTAACTTTAGCAAGATAAGGTTGGGCTAATGGTTCTAACTTAGGAACCGCGGCTTCAGGCCAAATGATGAGGTCGTTATCCCATAAGCTTTCAGTTAATTTCCAATAGGTGTCCATGGTTGGACCATCTTGCTCTGGCACCCATCTCAGACTTTGCGCGATGTTGCCTTGAGCCATGCCTACTGAGTAGGTTTTTTGGGGGGCAACCCAAGTATGTTGTTTAAGAAGGTAACCACTGGTAAATAAGCACAGCGCCACTAGCACTGCGTTGGCGAAAGTTCGCTTATTGTGTATCAACGCAAATAGCGTAGCGCTGATAACGATAAGCGCGCTTATTCCCGTTTCTCCGATGATTGGCGCAAAGCCTGAAAGAGGGCTCTCTAATTGACTATACCCTAAAGATAACCATGGAAAGCCGGTTAGCATCCAGCTTCGTAACCACTCAGCCGCAACCCAGAAAAGAGGTAACGTCATTGGCCACAAGTGAGGAGAGGAGAACTTGGCGGTTAACTTGGTGGCAAGCGCAGGATAAAGCGATAAGTAGCCACATAGCAACGCCATAATGCCAATAGATGCCGCAATAGGAAGCCCGCCAAAGTCGGCAATACTCACATGAACCCAGCTTATACCCGCTCCAAACCATCCCACACCGAACAGCCATCCGGCTAAAAATGGGCGATGTTTGAGCTTTATCACCTGACGTATAGCAAGTGCAAGCGCAGGAATAGTTAAAAGCCACATGTTAAAGGGAGCGAAAGCAAGGGTTAAGCTTGCACCACTTAGTAAAAGAAGAAGGTGGGGAGTAAACCGTTTCAGCATAGGAGTCATCTGATCGTGGTTAATAGAGTTGTTACGTCAACATAGGGTGAGCACGAATAAAATCATGCTGCCCTATGCTGAAACAGGCGTAGTTTGCGTTACTTCACTATTCGAGCGAAGGCACTGAAACCTTAAGTTGGATAAGTCGGCGCTTATCAGAGTTAGTCACTTTAAATTGAATGTCGCCAATGGTGATTTCGTCATTGGTTTCAGGCATATGACCAAACGCTTTCAGCACAATACCGCCAATAGTGTCGGCTTCTTCTTCGCTAAACTTGGTTTCAAAAAACTCGTTAAAATCGTCAACCGGCGTTAAGGCTTTAACAGAGTATGTTGATTTATTTAACGGGCGAATATCATCGGTACCATCTTCTTCCGTATCGTATTCGTCTTCAATTTCACCCACGATAATTTCAAGGATATCTTCAATCGTGACTAGACCAGACACACCGCCATATTCATCTACAACAATGGCCATGTGGTAGCGTTGCTGACGGAACTCTTTAAGCAGAACGTCCACGCGTTTGCTTTCTGGGACAATAACCGCAGGGCGCAGAATATCGCGAAGGTTGAATTCTTTTTCCGCGTTAAATGCAAAAGCTAAAAGATCTTTTGCTAACAAAATACCTTCGATGTGGTCTTTATCTTCGCTGATAACGGGGAAACGGGAGTGAGCAGATTCAAGCATTACAGGTAAAAACTCTTCTACCTTTTGCTCTACATCGATGGTGGTCATTTGAGCGCGAGGGATCATGATATCCCTTACTCGCATTTCATTTACCCCAATAACCCCTTCAATCATTTCGCGGGTTTGTGGGTCTATGATTTCGTTCTGTTCAGCATCAGTAATAACCGATACTAACTCTTCTTTACTTCTCGGCTCGCCAGAAATTGAATTTTTTAGTTTATCTAACCAACTCTTGCCTGATGAGCCGTTGGTAGAGTGAGGATTATCGTCGCTCATAATGTCCGTTTAATTGTTAGTTCAACGCCAACGTTAAAATGGTTCTTGCTGGCCGTCAATGTTTTATTGTTATTAAGTGTTAAAGTACTTAACTAACAATGATTTATATTGAATTGTTAATCAATAGATTCGTAAGGATTAGCAATGCCAAGGTGCGCAAGAATATCAATTTCCTTGCTTTCCATTTCCTCAGCTTCCGCGTCGTCAATATGGTCGTAACCCATTAAATGCAATAGCCCGTGAACCGTCATGTGCGCGTAGTGGTTGCCTACGTCTTTATGCTGTTCTTCGGCTTCTCGACTAATAACGGGGGCACAAATAACCAGGTCGCCTAAAAGGTTTATTTCTATACCTGGAGGCGCTTCAAACGGAAAAGATAAAACATTTGTAGGTTTATCTTTTCCTCGGTATTCATGGTTAAGGCTTTGACTTTCGGCTTCGTCAGTAAAGCGAATGGTCACTTCTTGCTCAGCTAACCCTTCGTACTTGAGCACGGCGTTAGCCCAAAGCTCAAGTTCCGAAGGTGAGGGAATGGCCGACAAAATGGCCTCGTCACCTTCAAACGCTTGCTGTACATCAATAATGGCACTCACGATGCGTTGTCGTCTTTCGTTTGCGTGGCGTTATCGTCTTGAGAAGCCTGTTCACGTTGAAGTCGCAACGCTTCTTCTTTACGTGCTTTGCGAAGACGCTCTTGTTCAGCATCGTGCACTTCATAGGCTCTTACGATGCGCGCAACCACAGGGTGGCGGACCACGTCTTCAGCATTAAAGAAGTTGAAAGAAATGTCATCCACTTCACTTAACACTTCAATAGCATGACGAAGACCTGATTTTGCACCGCGAGGTAAGTCTACCTGCGTGATGTCACCGGTGATCACCGCTTTTGAATTGAAGCCAATACGGGTTAAGAACATTTTCATTTGCTCTACCGTGGTGTTTTGACTTTCATCCAGGATAATAAAGGCATCGTTCAGCGTTCGACCGCGCATATAGGCCAGCGGTGCAACTTCAATGACGTTGCGTTCCATAAGCTTTTCTACTTTCTCGAAGCCCAACATTTCAAATAGGGCGTCGTAAAGCGGACGAAGGTACGGGTCAACTTTTTGTGAAAGGTCGCCGGGCAAGAAACCGAGCTTTTCACCCGCTTCTACCGCCGGGCGGGTAAGCAAGATACGGCGAATTTCTTGTCGCTCAAGCGCGTCCACAGCAGCAGCGACCGCTAGGTAGGTTTTACCCGTACCGGCAGGTCCAATACCAAAAGTAATATCGTGGTTTACAATGTTCGCCACATATTGCGCTTGGTTAGGGTTACGCGGCTTAATCACACCGCGCTTGGTCTTAATATTGACTTCTTTGCCATAGCCGTCTGTTGCGTCTTTTTCAATAACGCGGGCTTCTTGAATGGCAAGATGAACTTGTTCTGCTTCTAGCTCGGGAATACGGCCCTTAATAGGCTGAGTTTCTATATAAAGAAGCTTAAGTAATTCGCTGGCACTTTTTATTTGCTGCGGTTCACCCAACACCTTGAATGCGTTATTTCGGTAGGTAATTTCTACCCCTAACCTGCGCTCAATTTGTTTAATGTTGTCATCAAAGGGGCCACATAAACTCGACAAACGTTTGCTATCTGCCGGTTCTAATTCAAATTCGTTACTAACCAATGTACTCAAGCTACTTTTTTCCTCGCTATAAAATGTATTTAGGCTGGGTTAAATTGACCCACGCCAAGCTCATCGGGCAGATCTGCCTGATGCTTTGCCATGATAGATTGGGGCGAAACGGCAACACGCAAGCCCATTTCGCTCTCTCTGCGCACAACTTCACCACGTAATGAGTTAGTGAATACGTCAGTGATGTTTACATCAACGAATTCGCCAATCATGTCTGGTGTGCCTTCGAAGTTCACTACACGGTTATTTTCAGTACGTCCCGAAAGCTCCATTGGGTTTTTCTTTGACGGACCTTCAACCAAAATTCGCTGCTCTGTGCCAACCATGTGACGAGCAATACGAAGAGCCTGTTGCGTAATACGCTGCTGTAGTAGGTGAAGACGCTGCTTCTTAGTTTCTTCACTTACGTCATCTACTGCGTCGGCAGCAGGCGTACCCGGGCGAGCACTGTAAATAAAGCTGAAGCTAAGGTCGTAATCGACTGCCTGAATCAAATCCATGGTGGCTTCAAAGTCGGCATCTGTTTCACCTGGGAAACCAATAATGAAGTCACTCGACAAACTAATGTTCGGGCGAATTTTCTTCAGCTTACGCATTTTAGACTTGTATTCGATTGCTGTATGGCCACGCTTCATCAAGTTCAATATACGGTCAGAGCCGCTTTGAACAGGCAAATGTAGGTGGTCTACTAACTCCGGAATAGACGCGTATGCTTCTATAATGTCATCAGTAAATTCAACCGGGTGTGAGGTGGTGTAACGAATTCTGTCGATACCGTCGATGGCCGCTACCAATTCAAGCAGCTCAGAGAAACGACAAATTGTACCGTCGTAATTTTCACCGCGATACGCGTTAACGTTTTGACCTAGAAGATTTACTTCACGCACGCCTTGACCTGCAAGCTGAGCGATTTCAAGCAACACGTCGTCAACAGGACGGCTTACTTCTTCACCGCGGGTGTAAGGCACAACACAGAATGTGCAGTATTTTGAACAGCCTTCCATGATTGAAACGAACGCCGTTGGACCTTCAGCACGTGGTTCAGGTAAACGGTCAAATTTTTCAATTTCCGGGAAGCTAACGTCAATGACTGACTTTGCGCCGCCCTGAAGCTGATTGATCATTTCAGGCAAGCGGTGCAGTGTTTGTGGACCAAAAACTAAGTCTACGAACGGCGCGCGCTGACGAATAGTATCGCCTTCTTGAGAGGCTACACAGCCGCCCACACCGATAATAAGTTCAGGTTTATCTTGCTTAAGTGTTTTCCAACGGCCCAGCTGGTGGAACACCTTTTCCTGTGCTTTTTCACGAATTGAGCATGTGTTAAGCAAAATAACATCGGCTTCTTCAGCACTTTCTGCAGCACTGTAGCCATGCGTTGAGTCTAGTAAGTCTGCCATTTTCTCCGAGTCGTACTCGTTCATTTGGCAGCCCCAGGTTTTGATATACAGCTTTTTAGTCATAACAACTATTCGATAACCTGTTAGTGTTCCTGTAAGTGAGAGCAGTTTCACCCTTGTTTAGAAAAGGTGGCTGCCAGAATGTTATTTTACGTGAGGCGCTTAAATCACCACGTAAAAAACACTGATAATGTCAGTTACAGGAAGATGTTCAAAATAGCCGCATATTTTACCTGTTATGCAAGCATATTCCCAGTATCTTGAGACGATTCGTTAAGAATTGATCTAGGGCAAGCCAGTTCTACGTTTTACTTCACAGCGCTTTGTGTTTTAAGACATAATGCAAGTGCGTGTTTTAAGGAGAGTAAATGGTCGATTTTTGTATAAATGGCGGCGGTATGGTAGGTGCTGCACTTGCGTTGGGACTTGCTCAGCAGCAGTTTAAGGTAGCAGTGATAGAGCCGTATCTACCAGCACCTTTTAACGCTGAGACGGGGCCTGACTTAAGGGTTTCAGCCATCAGCGAAGCATCGGTAACGTTGTTAAAAGCCCTTGGCGCTTGGGAACACATAGCCGCCATGCGTGTTAAACCTTACACAGGCCTTAGCGTGTGGGACGACCCAGCCCATCGAACAGACTTTACCGCACAAAGTATCGACATGCCCCAGCTAGGCTTTTTTGTGGAAAACCGATTGTTGCAGCTGGGGTGTCACCACGCATTAAAGCAGTTTGACAATGTTGAGCTCATTACCGGACAAACGGTGCAAGATATTCAATTAACGAATACGGCTAAGGTCAGCCTTTCGAATGGCAGAACCATTGAAGCGAGCTGGCTTGTTGGCGCAGATGGTGCAAACTCTCAGGTAAGAAAGGCGGCGGGCATTGGCACCACAGGTTGGCAATATGCGCAGCAGGCGATGGGGATCACTATAAAGATGGAGAACGCCGTTGAACCTGTAACCTGGCAGCAGTTTACATCGAGTGGCCCTAAAGCCTTTTTACCTATGTTTGATAACTTCGCTTCGCTGGTTTGGTATGACTCGCCTGACGAACTCAAACGGATTAAAAGTTTAAAAGCGAGCCAACTTGAAAGTGAAATTCTTAAAACGTTTCCAGACGAATTGACCAGAAATGGCAATAGCTTTTCGGTTATTGATAAAGCGATTTTTCCGCTTACCCGTTCTCATGCCAATCACTATGTGAAAGGCTGTTGTGCGTTAGTTGGTGATGCAGCACACACTATTAATCCGCTTGCCGGACAGGGTGTTAATTTAGGTTTTAAAGATGTAGAAACCTTTCTTTCTGTGTGTGCTGAATTCAAGCCATTCGGTCGCGACAACGCATTGTCGCTAACCGATAAAGTATTTTCTCAAAGGCTTATCAGCAATTATGAAAAGCCACGAAAGCGAGATAATTTGGTGATGATGACGGCAATGGATGGGTTTTATACCTTGTTTAGCAATGACGTTGCCCCCATAAAATGGATAAGAAACCAGCTTCTTTCTGTGGCGCAGCGCATAGAGCCTGCTAAACAAGAAGTGCTCAAATATGCGATAGGGTTACGATAATGGAAGTGTTAATTTTACTGGCGGTGTTATTTGGTGCGCTAGCATTGATTATACCGCTAATAGAACGCTCTAAAATGCGAATCAGTAATGAGGATGCTGCGAAATGGGCTAAGTGGATTTGGCCCTTAATGGGGATTTTGCTTATCGCCCAGTTGTTGCGGTTACTGTTCTCTTAGCTGCTGCTTAGGTTTAAAAACAAAATCTAGCCACTTGCCGAACTCAAATCAATTCACTTTTTCAAAGGTTCAAAGGAATGACCGTACAATTTTCGCAAGGGTTCTCCAATCAATGTCCGTGGGTTAATCTAAAAGGCTATAGCCTTTATTATATTTGGCAAGGGCATCCAGCAGACGAAGGCGAAAAACACTTTTATCAGTTGAAGAGTAAACCTGACCCTGAAAAGGTTGAGGTGATATCTGCCTGCTGGGATGGCTATGCAGGCAGTTACCAGTTAAGTGCTGAAGGAAGCCTTATTCTCACTCGGTTTCATTACTTCCTCCCCAACGGATTGGGGGAGTCCGATGCCTTACTTGAGGAGTTACACGGCGACTTTTACTTAGAATTTAGAACCCACTTTGAAGGCGATCAGCTATATGTACCGTTTGCTGATGGTAAAGTGACTGTTGACCAGGAACAGTGGGTTGAGGTAAAGCGAGCCTACGTTAATCTGAAAACGGACAAAAATGGTTTTTCCACTTGGTTTAATCGGTTCATTCCGAGCCGCTTAGTTAAGTAAACCAGGGCTCATCCAACTGGTTTCACGGCAATTTTCATGAAATGCACTGCGTCAGTTTTTGTAAGCCTTCATCTACATTAATGTGTTTGTTGTGGCCATTGTCCTTTCAAATCGATAATGACTTTGTCTATCATCTTAATAGTTGTTTGATTATCGTCTTGCAGTAAGGCAAACGCTCGTAAGCCAACGAACTGATTTTGAAGCCACTCTGCGGCTGTTGACGTTGGCGTATATTCAGGCAGCTCACCTTTTTCGATACAGGCTTCAATAATATTTCTAAAACCAGCCTTAAGGGTTTGCATGCTCTCAAGTACAGCTTTTTTGGCAATATCACCAATGAGTTCTAATTCTGCAATAGACTTAACCAGCAAGCACTGGCGCATGTAGCGTTGCTCGTCGGGACCAGTTAATGCTGTTTCAAAAAAGTGGTAAAGAGCATCTAAAGGCGATCGAGCTTCTGTGACTTGCTTTAAACGCTTTGCACTGTTGTCAGCATAATGCTCAACAACAAGTTTGAATAAGCCTTCTTTGCTTTGAAAGCGCGCATAAATACTACCCGGGCGCATATCCAATGCCTGCTGAATATCACGCATGCCAGCCGCCTGAAAGCCTCGCTGCCAAAAAAGCGTAGTGGCTTTTTCTATAATCTCATCGTGGTCATATCTCATCGCTGCATACCTTATACGTGAATGTTTTGAACATATGTTCAATTATCACGTGAACGATCGTTCAAGTAAACCTATTATTATTGGCATACGAGCTGTAAGTAGCGCAAAGCGTTGCTTGCAGTTTTTGATCACATCAATAGGAGAGTGACATGAGCGATTTTACTTTACACACGAAAGAGAGTGCGCCAGAAGCAGCGAAGCCTTTACTTGATAATTCGCAAGCAGCATTTGGAATGATTCCAAATCTACATGCAGTAATGGCAGAAGCGCCGACTTTGCTTGAAGGCTATCAAGTGCTGCATAAACTAGCGCAAGAAACATCGTTCAATGCAGAAGAGTTAACGGTGGTTTGGCAGGCAGTGAATGTAGAGCACGCGTGTCATTACTGCGTTCCAGCGCATACGGGTATTGCTAAGAGTATGAAAGTGCGCGATGACCTAATTGAAGCGTTGCGAAACGATGAAACACTGTCTGACAGCAAATTGAATATGCTTAAAGAAACTGTGCTGGCTGTAACTCGCGGGCGAGGTAATGTTGATAATGCGCAGCTTGACGCATTTTACAGCGCTGGTTACAAGCATCAGCAGTTGTTAGAAATCATACTTATATTGGCGCAAAAAATGATGAGTAATTATACCAATCATTTGGCCGATACGCCTGTAGACGAACCTTTCAAAAAATTTGATTGGTCGCCTAAATAATCATTTGATAGCTCTTTTAAAACGGAAGCAAGGCTTCCGTTTTTTGTTGCTGGCTTAAACGCTTGCGAGCAATCTCGCAAAAACTGAATAGCAGTAAGCTACACAGTGTGTAGATAAAAAGCGCAAACAGCATTTTCCTATTCAAAATACGACTATTAAGACGCTAAGGGCAGCTGCGGGCTTAATTCTTCTACGGTTTCCATTGCAACTAACTCTTCGTATCCCTTTTGCTGCAACAGTGTTTTCAAATCGTCGCAATTACTGCATTTATTTTGTTTAGCGATAGCCACTGCTTCGATGAAACACGATAGGTGAGTTATAGATTGTGTTTGTGTCATGGTCTACTTCACTTTTGATTTTACGTAAGTTCGTTGTTTCCATTTTTATTGGGATTACTTTGGCTTAGCCTGAAGTCACTAATGTGACGCTAGCATTATGCTTTTATGAAAAATAAGGGTGAAAAGTTCAAAATACCTTGAAATGTATATACATAGGCTATACATTTTATATTCGAATAATGTGGTAGTACTTGCAGATTCTCACTGAACGACATACTGCAGGTATTGGTATTTGCAAGGATTTAAGGTGTCTGAAAAAAACAATAAAAAGAAGAAAAAGAATAGTCAGATGATTATTCGAATCAACGACGAAGAGCGTGCCCAGTTTATCGCGTTATGCGAAGACCTAGACACTTCTGCTGCTCGTGAAGTTAGACACTTTATTCGAGAATTTATTGCCAAACACGGCGATCAATAGCGGCTTTGCTAAACGTTATGTGAGTGAAGCGAACACTACAAATAAAGATAAGGATTTACATCATGGCTAAGAAAAAAGAGTTAAAAAAAGCGATTAAAGCAACTAAGGCGAAAATTTCTAAGCAAGAAGGAAAGCTGAAAAAGCTTAAGAAGAAGCTTAAAAAAGCATAAGCGCCTATTTGGCACTCATTAGTGCAAATTTGGTATGAAAAGCGCTCTGAACGGAGCGCTTTTTTTGTTTCATGTACTCTAGTCCAAATTACCTTTTGTGAAGGTGGCACCTTCCTACCGCCTCTTACCACCAGTGCAATAGATGATTCCGTCGCTTCATCTTCAAAATTCCGCCTGTCGTCGATATTAAGGATTTATTACAACTTTAGTATTGTGCGAGCGAATCTTTTTGTGATTTACTCAGCCTTCAAGCACCGCGTGCTTTTCATCTCTAATAATAATAAGTCTGATCAGACAATCTGGCGTTTAGCAGTACCCCAACAACAGAAAGAAGATATTGTATTTCAACGCGTTTTTGATTCACGAAATACAAAACTACACACTTCGAAAAGTAAAATTTAAAAGAATTCAGGAACAACACAATGCAACAGGCAAAATTTAACGCTTCTGCTTTCAAGCTTTCCCTCATTGCTTCTGCAATTGCAGGAATGGCTTTTTCCTCTTCGTCAGTGCTTGCACAGGAGCAAGCTTCTGTTGATGAGCAAGATGTTGAGCAAATCCAAATTGTAGGTTCACGTCGCGTTGGTCGCACCATCAATGACTCCCCTGTACCTATCGACATTATCGATGCTTCATCTATAGAAGCAACGGGGCTCACTGAAACCAACATGATCTTAAACCAGTTACTGCCTAGCTTTAACTTCCCTCAGCCATCTATTACCGATGGCACCGACCACGTACGACCAGCGCAGCTGCGTGGTTTAGCACCAGACCACACGCTGGTATTAGTTAATGGTAAGCGTCGTCATACCTCTGCGCTTCTTAATTTAAATGGTTCGGTGGGGCGTGGCTCTTCAGCGGTAGATTTAAACGCTATCCCGGCTAATGCTATTAAGCGTATTGAGGTGTTGCGTGACGGTGCTGCGGCTCAGTACGGCTCAGACGCCATTGCCGGTGTTATAAATATTGTTTTGAAAGATGCTGCCGAAGGCGGTGAAGTGTCGGCAACGTATGGTGCTAACGTTACAACAATGGACGGTGTGCCTAACCTTGAAGGTGTGAGTGTTGGCGCTGACGGTAATTTAGCATTCGCTGAAGGAAGCGACAGAGACGTAACCGATGGACAAACCTTTACCCTTCGCGGCAACGTAGGCTTCGAATGGGGAGACGACGGCTTTGTTAACGTATCAGGTGAATACCGCGACCGTGGACAGGCGAACCGTTCGGACTACGACCAGCGAGAAAACTATGCGCGAGACGCGGACGGCAACCTAGACCCTCGTGAGCTTACGGTCAACCGCTACAATCACGTTTACGGAAATGGTGAGGTAGAAGATTACGCCTTGTTCATAAACGCGGGTAAAGCCCTTACTGATAGCGTTGAGTTTTATACTACCGCAGGCTACAGCACTCGTGATTCGGTAGGCGGAGGCTTTTACCGTCGAGCTCAAGATTCACGAAACGTAGTTGAAATTTATCCAGACGGATTCCTACCTTCTATTCAAACTGACATAACCGATATGTCGCTGCTTGCTGGTATTAAGGGCTATGGCGATGTGTGGAATTACGACTTGTCCGTAACACATGGTGGTAATGAGCTTGAGTATGGTGTTATCAACACCCTAAACACGTCTTTAGGTCCAACGAGTCAAACTGAGTTTGACGCGGGTACGCTAGAATACAACACCACAATTGTGAATGCTGACGCGTCACGTTTGGTAGATACCGGGTATTTCTACAGCGAAATGAACTTCGCCATGGGCGCAGAATATCGTCATGAGAGCTATGAAATAACTGCAGGTGAAGAAGGGTCTTACATACAAGGTACGTTTGGACCTGGCGGCGTGGTGACTGACCCGGTAGACGGCCCGTTTGGTGCTGCTGGTTCGCAAGTATTCCCAGGCTTTACACCAGAATCTGCAGGTGAAAACAGCCGTCATAACTATAGCTTCTATGTGGATGTAGAAGCTGACGTTGTAGAAAACTGGAACGTAGCAGTGGCAGGGCGCTATGAAGATTATTCTGACTTCGGCAGCACGTTTAATTGGAAAATGTCTCACCGTGTAACCCTGAGTGATGCATTTGCACTTCGAGCGTCAGTATCAACCGGCTTTAGAGCACCATCGCTACAACAGCAATTCTTCACCTCAATCGCGACGGTATTTGTTGATGGCGAGCCAACAGAGACGGGCACATTTGCGCCGTCAAGTGATGTTGCGCAAGCGCTGGGCAGCCCGGGCCTTGATGCAGAAGAATCGAATAACTACAGCGCAGGTTTTACCTACTCGCCAACTGCCGATTTCAACCTGACAGTAGACTTTTATCGCATTGATATCGACGATCGTATCGTGCTGTCTAACAACCTATCAGGTGAGGGTATAGAAGCACTACTTGCGGGTACGGGAGCTAATCAGGCTCGATTCTTCTTAAATGCGATAGATTCGCGTACGGAAGGTGTTGATATTGTTTCTACCTATACGCTTAATACGTCAGATTATGGTGCGTTTAACTTTAACGCAGGTGCCAACTTTAACGATAACGAAGTAACAAGTGTTATCGATGCACCTGAGGTGTTGCAAAATGCAGGCTTCGACCAGGCTAACTTGTTCGATGATGTTGAACTACGTCGCTTCGAAACGGCTTCGCCTGACAGCAAACTGAATTTAGGCGTTACGTGGAATTATGACCGCTACACAACAACCTTACGCACTACTCGTTATGGTGAAGTGGAAGACCCATCGTCAGTTGAAGCACGCAATGAAATCATTCCGTCAGAGTGGATCACAGACCTAGACGTTCGCATTGCGTTAACAGAAGGACTTACCGTTTCTGTTGGTGCTAACAATTTGTTTGATGTGTACCCAGAAACAACCCGTGAACTTGTGGATGATGTAACCACGTTCTCGCGCTTATTCCCGTATTCAGGCTTTTCGCCGTACGGTTTTACAGGCCGTTTTGTTTACGGAAAAGTCTCGTATAGCTTCTAATTAGCACCGGTTCTTGAGTGCTGAAAGCCAGTTGATCAATACGCAACTGGCTTTTTTTGTACCTGTTACTTAGTCATTTTTCTCAAAGGTAACTACACAGCGATGTTCGTTTAAAAGCGCAAAGTCTTCTTTGGGAATAAAAGCGTCGTAATCACGTTGCAGCTTAACTTGTGCTTCCTTGCGAATTTTACTGCGGCGTATAGCCGTTACGAAATTGCGCATTTCATGGTGAGTAGATAACTCTAGCTCAGGGACTGAAACAGGTGTGCCGCTGTCATCTTTGGCAACCATGGTAAAAAAGCTGTTGTTGGTATGTTTGACCTCGTTGGTTTTGATATTTTCCGTAGTAACTTTTATCCCTACTACCAAGGATGTGTTTCCGACATAATGAACGGTAGCGTCGAGGTGAAGTAAGTCACCCACTTCAACAGGCTGTAAAAACTCGACGCCATCAACGGTAACGGTTACACAATAGGCCCCTGCGTGTTTACTTGCGCAGGCATAGGCGACTTTATCCATTAACGATAAAATGACACCTCCATGCACCTTACCGCCAAAATTAGCAAAAGATGGCACCATTAATTCAGTCAGTCTTGTTCTTGAAAAAGCGACATTACGTGCAGTCATAAACAACCTTTGATCTTAAGCCCTTGAAAAGCGCCGAATAAGCGTTCATATCAGTATTAGATTTACCCTACCACAAATTTTAAGGAATGGTTTTGTCACAAACGCATTTTTATCAACCAAAAGAAGGTCATGGCTTGGCTCACGATCCGTTTAACGCGATCATCGCACCGCGCCCAATCGGATGGATCTCTACAAAATCAAAAACGGGAGTGTTAAACCTTGCTCCTTACAGTTTTTTCAATGCGTTGAACTATACGCCGCCAATTATCGGCTTTTCAGTAGTAGGCAGTAAGAAAGATTCACTGGTAAACGTGCAGGAAACGGGTGAGTTTTGCTGGAATCTTGTATCGGAAGATTTGATTGATGCGATGAACACGACGAGTAAACCTCTGGCACCTGAAGAAAGTGAATTTGAGCATGCAGGGCTTCAAACTGTAGAAAGTGAAGTGGTAAGCGTTCCCCGCGTTAAAGCGAGTAAGGTGAGCATGGAATGTAAGCTAACTGATGTGGTACAGCTTAAGACCGCCTCAGGTGAGGAGGTGAATAGCTGGTTTATCATGGGTGAAGTAGTGGGTGTACACATTGATAAATCACTCATAGAGAACGGCGTTTACAGCACGCTGAAAAGTGCGCCAGTTACCCGTGGTGGCGGACGAGGCGATTATTACACTATTTCCCGAGATAACTTTTTCGAAATGCTAAGACCAGAGGGATAGAGCTGGCGATGCTATCTCGATAGATTATTGAGGTCTTCTTGTAAGGCCTCTATTTGTTCTAGTACGGCTAAAAATTTATTTCCAAACTCTGTTACTTGGTATTCAACCCGAGGCGGGAGCTCGTGATACACCGTTTTTTTCAGAATACCAAATTCCGTGTTCTTCTTCAGGCATTGATTTAATACTTTGGTGCTTAGTCCGTCTACAGTACGCACCATTTCACCGGGGCGGTTAATGCCATTTGCCAAGAGTTGGTAAACGGTAAGCGACCATTTACAGCCGTAAATCGTCTCTACCATGCGCGCGCTTTCTTGAGGTGGTATTTTCCGCTCGATTTGTTTTTCTTTAAAATTCATAAAGATGTACCTAAAAGTACTTACTGAACCAAATTATACTTACTATTCATGGAGTTATCTAAGGCGTAAGGTTATCACGAATTGAAAACAGTGAGGGAATTTAAAATGTCACTTTTAAATGATTTTTGTGAAAACCGTAACGCGTTAATTGTAGGCGGTTCAAGCGGTATAGGTCTTGCCACCGCTAAGTTATTGGCGAATGAAGGTGTTAACGTTGTGCTTGTGGGCAAGAATGGTTCCAAACTGGAAGAAGCAGTGAAAGCGGTAAGTACATTCACAAATGTTTCAACCATTAGCATAAACGCTATCCAAGTTGACTTATATAAGCCTGCAGACGTACAAAAATTAATAAAGTATGTAGAAGATGCAGCTATACCTTTTCATTACTTAATAAATGCTGCAGGGTATTTTAACCCTAAGCCATTTTTACAGCATACATGCGAGGATTATGATGTTTATCATGATTTGAATAAAAGCCTATTTTTCATCACCCAAGCGGTAGCCAAAAGAATGTCTCAGCACAGTGTTGGCAGTATTGTTAATGTTGGTTCTATGTGGGCCAAGCAGGCCGTTAAGGCGACTCCTTCGTCTGCTTACTCCATGGCAAAAGCAGCGCTGCATTCACTTACTCAGCATCTGGCCATGGAACTTGCCGACGATGGCATACGTGTAAATGCAGTATCGCCAGCGGTAGTTAAAACACCTATTTACAATGCGTTCGTTCCAGAAGAGCAAACCGATGAAGTATTGGAAGGTTTCAATGCGTTTCATCCGATAGGACGTATAGGAACTCCAGAAGACGTGGCACATGGCATCCTTTATCTGTTATCAGAAAGAGCTAATTGGACTACCGGTACCGTATTAGATATTGATGGTGGTGTAATGGCAGGTAGGAACTAATAAATAGGACGTATCATTATCTTGCTTTGTCTTCATTCTAATAACACGAAGCGAGATGATGTATACGTTTATTCGGTAACAATTGCTTGCTCTAAATAAAACGAGATTATCAATGATGCTTAATATGAACTTTGATGAACGCCTAGCGATCAATACGCAAATGCAAGAGTGGCAGGCGTCACCGTCTTCTACGGTATGGCGGAAGCCTTTAGAGCGTGAAGCAAAAGAGTCTGGTCATACAACTAGCGTCGTGAAGTACGAAGCTGGCGCGAGCTTTAAGCAGCATAGTCATCCTTATGGTGAAGAAATTTTGGTGCTTGAAGGTGTGTTTTCCGATGAACACGGTGATTACCCTGCAGGCACTTACTTGCGTAACCCGCCAGGCAGTGAACATAGCCCTTTCAGTAAAGAAGGCTGTGTGATTCTGGTTAAGCTGAATCAGTTTGATAAGCGCGATTTGAGTGAAGTACGGGTAAATACAAATAAAGCACAATGGCTGCAAGGGCAGGGCGGTTTACAAGTGATGCCGCTCCACAACTTTGAGCATGAATATGTAGCGCTAGTTAAGTGGCCCATGGGTGAGGTATTCAAGCCTCATAAGCACTTTGGTGGTGAAGAGATTTTCGTACTGTCGGGTACATTCAAAGATGAGCATGGTGAATACCCAAAAAGCACGTGGATAAGAAGCCCACATATGAGTCAGCATCATCCCTACGTGGATGAGGAAACAGTAATTTGGGTGAAGACAGGGCATTTGCCAGTAGCGTTGTAGGCCTGCAGGTAAATCAAAACCAGTGTTTTACATGCGGTCAATTGCAACAAACGAAAAAGGCTAACCCGAGGTTAGCCTTTCTTTTGTTTAATCTCACTAGGTCAAAGTTAGCCTGGTAACATCTAACTTTAAAACACTCACCTAGTAAAAGCCGGACTTAATCCCAAATGCCATCTTCTGACTTACCCTGTATTTCACAGTCGCCCGCTTTGTATTCCATGTTTGCGCCACTGTCTTTTTTCTTAAAGTAGTCTTTGCTGATAGACACAATGGTAGGGGTCATCCATACAATAGCAATGATGTTAATCACCGTCATTAGGCCCAACGCCATGTCGGCCATGGCCCATACCTGAGGTAGGGCTGCCTGTGCGCCCCAGTAAATCATGCCTAAATAACCAATAGTGTAAACTGCACGGCCTATTTTATTATCTAGCTTGAACATGTGCAGGTTACTCTCGCCATAGGCATAGTTTGCCACTACAGACGTGAATGCAAATAAGCTGATGGCGGCAGCCACAAAGTCAGTACCGCCTTCGCCTAGGTGACTGCTCATCGCATCTTGGGTTAGGCGTATACCTTCCATTTGATCAGAGCTTGAACCGCCAGCAAGTAAAATGATGAAGGCAGTAGACGTACATAGCACGAGTGTATCTAAGAAAACGCCAAGCATCTGAATGTAACCCTGTGATACGGGGTGATTAGGGTTTGGCACAGCACTCGCCGCAGCGTGCGGTACAGAGCCGCTGCCTGCTTCATTTGAATAAAGCCCGCGCTGAATACCATTTTTAATGGCCGCACCGAGTGCACCAGCGCCAGCTTCCTGCAAGCCAAATGCTGATTTAACGATATCGAGCAGCATGGCTGGCAGTTCGGAAATATTAATGAAGGTAATAGCCAAAGCCACAAGCACGTAGCCTATTCCCATAAATGGCACCACAAACTCGGCAAAGCGCGCAATGCTTTTAAGGCCTCCCACGACGATTAAGGCTGCCAGTGCAATAATGGCTAGGCCTACATATTCTGTGGGGAAAGAGTACGCATTGTTTAATGCATCGGTAATAGTATTGGCTTGAACGGCGCTAAAGACAAAGCCGTAGCCAAAGAACAAACATAGAGAAAATGCGACTGCAAGCCAGGTTTTGTTCAAACCCTGCTTGATATAATAAGCGGGACCGCCACGGAACTCGCCGTTTTCGTCACGGACCTTGTATAGCTGACCTAGTACACTTTCGGCAAAGCCAGTGGCCATACCTAAAAGGGCAATCATCCACATCCAAAAAATAGCGCCAGCACCACCTAGAGATATAGCAACCGCGACGCCAGCTAAGTTACCCGTGCCTACGCGAGCCGATAAGCTGGTACATAAAGCTTGGAATGAACTGATCCCATCCTTAGTAGAAGTGTTACTGCCCTTTAGTAGGCTGAACATATGGCCGAAGTGCCTAAGCTGCACACCGCCAAGTTTAACGGTAAACCAGATACCACATGCAAGCAGCATAATGATAAGTACCTGACCGTCTCCCCAAAGAATATTGTTAACTAATGAAACGAATTCGTTTATCACGCACTTTCCTTCGTTATTGTTTTAATTATTGCTCGGCGTGTAGAAATGAACTGAACATGACAGGTGCGTTGTCAGAACAAACGCTTCGGCTTAAGCAAACTTATATTTGCTAAACCTTGGAATAAGCCGAGCTATATCGATAAAAAACCAATACTAGCACGACAATTAAATGATTGGACAATGAAAACGTACTGAAACTATGACGTTTTATGCTCGCATATAGCAAATTTATTCATTCATGGGGGAGAAGAACACATTTGCTGAACAAAACGAGAGTACAAACAAAAAAACCGCTCAAAGAGCGGCTTTTTCAAGAATATGGCTGGGGTAACAGGACTCGAACCTATGAATGGCGGGATCAAAACCCGCTGCCTTACCAACTTGGCTATACCCCAATATTGGTGCGGAAGGAGAGACTTGAACTCTCACGCCGTGAAGCACTGGAACCTAAATCCAGCGTGTCTACCAATTCCACCACTTCCGCAATGTAGACTTCCAATTAAGGAATAAGTAAAAGTTGGTGGCTACGGCGAGATTCGAACTTGCGACCCCATCATTATGAGTGATGTGCTCTAACCAACTGAGCTACGTAGCCTAAACTTTTATCTTCAATAAAAAGCCGCTCGATGAGCGGCTTCTCAAGAATTTGGCTGGGGTAACAGGACTCGAACCTATGAATGGCGGGATCAAAACCCGCTGCCTTACCAACTTGGCTATACCCCAGTCGTGGTGCGGAAGGAGAGACTTGAACTCTCACGCCGTGAAGCACTGGAACCTAAATCCAGCGTGTCTACCAATTCCACCACTTCCGCGCAGCTAGACTTTCCTAAAAGAGATAAGTGAGAATTGGTGGCTACGGCGAGATTCGAACTTGCGACCCCATCATTATGAGTGATGTGCTCTAACCAACTGAGCTACGTAGCCTTGCTATTCTCTTCCCTCTCAGGAAGTGGCGCGTATTATGCGTATATGACTGGCAACCGTCAACCCCTTTTTTACTAACTTTTTTTAAATGCTCATTAAGTGTGCGCATTAGGGCGAAATACGCGCAAAAAGCCGTGAAATTGAACAACTTGCACGAAATAAGCTAGCTATTTACCACGCTTTGTTACTGGTTTTTGTTTGGTAATAACATACGTCAATAGGGCGCGGGCCATACGTATTGTCATGAAAAAACGGGTTATCTAAGTTTCTTCCTGTGTTTGCCCGTTTTTTATATTCTTCATGATGCGGCGTTTGTAAGAAATAAGGTGCCGCGTTGTTTGCATGCACAAAAGCCTGCTTAATTTTGCTTTCTTGCGTTATATCATCTAGAACGCCACCTCTGTCCATATTTCCTCGCGGCAACTTTTGAAGCACATCCATACCGTGCAGTACGCGACCAACGACCGACATATTTCTGTCTAAGTGTCGTGGTGCTTGCCCAATCACAATATAAAATTCCGTACTGGCCGTATCTTTCTCGCTATTGCGAGCAAAAGCCACAACACCTGGGCAATGAAGTCCCCACATTTCTTTACGGCTTTGATCAATGCCTACTGGAAAGCCATCTAAAAAGCCGGTGTTAGGCGCAAACATATCTTTGCTCTCAACTACGTTCACATTGCTATTGAGCGGTTGGGTAAATTCAGCGTTGATTGGCTTAAGCAGTGTCGGCGGAAATTTTGAGGCATCGTGAGTATCGTTACTGCCTGCTTGTGCCACAAACCCGTCTACTACACGATAAAATGCTTGTTCGTTATAAAAGCCTGCGTCTATTAAACTTTTAAACCTGGCCACATGTCTCGGCGCAAGGGCAGGGTGAAGCGCAATAACCACATCACCATACGCTGTTTTAAACGTCACAGTATTACTGTGACGTACTTGATACCAACTGGCGGTGTTACTCGCTATTGCTGGTGTCTTTTCCACAGCGTCGCTATTGATTTGTGAATTCACAGGGTTAGTTTGGGGGTCACTGGCAAAAGAAAAATTAGCCAGGCTTAACAAGCACAACGCTTTGATTGAGGTTCTTAATACAGAAAACCGTTTGGCGTGCTGTGATTTGCTGCAAGTTAAAGGGCGTGAAGCGCAAAGCTGATTAATAGTCATTACAAAAGCCGTTAGTTTTTTACTAGTTATATCAGGCCTATGTGCGCTTCACAATTATTCGCTAGAAACAAAAAAGCCACCTTGCGGTGGCTTTAGTAAACAGTGCTAATTTCTACAATAGAAATTACACGTTAAAGCGGAAGTGAATAACGTCACCGTCTTTAACAATATAGTCTTTACCTTCTAAACGCCATTTACCTGCGTCTTTCGCACCTTGCTCGCCGTTGAACTCAACGAAGTGATCGTAGCCAACGATTTCAGCGCGAATAAAGCCTTTTTCGAAGTCGGTGTGAATTTTACCTGCCGCTTGCGGTGCAGTTGAGCCCTCTGGGAAGGTCCAGGCACGCACTTCTTTTACGCCTGCAGTAAAATAGGTTTGTAGTGTAAGTAGGCTGTAACCCGCACGAATTACGCGGTTAAGACCTGGTTCTTCTAGACCCATGTCTTGCATAAACTCTTCACGCTCGTCATCTTCAAGCTCTGCAATATCAGACTCGATTGCCGCACACACTGCAACTACAGTGGCATTTTCGCCTGCTGCAATTTCTTTAACCTGATCAAGGTACGGGTTGTTTTCAAAACCATCTTCATTCACGTTTGCAATGTACATGGTTGGCTTAAGGGTAAGCATGTTCATGTAGCTGATTGCGGCAAGCTCTTCTTTAGTTAGCTCAAGTGAACGCAGTAACAAGCCTTCATCTAGGTGCGGCTTAATCTTCTCAAGCACTTTCATTTCGTACTTGGCATCAGCATCGCCACCTTTTGCGCGCTTAGCAACACGGTGAAGTGCTTTTTCTGTTGTTTCTAGGTCAGCAAGTGCAAGCTCAGTGTTGATAACATCGATATCGTCTTTAGGGCTAACGCGACCAGCAACGTGAACAATGTTCTCATCATCAAAACAGCGTACTACGTGACCAATAGCATCAGTCTCACGGATGTTAGCAAGGAATTTGTTTCCTAAACCTTCACCTTTAGAGGCACCTTCAACCAAGCCAGCAATGTCTACGAATTCCATGGTAGTAGGAATAACGCGCTGAGGCTTTACGATTTCAGCCAACTTATCCAAACGAAGATCTGGCACAGGAACAACACCTGTGTTTGGCTCGATAGTACAAAACGGGAAGTTTGCCGCTTCTATACCTGCTTTAGTTAATGCATTGAAAAGTGTTGATTTACCTACGTTTGGTAGGCCAACAATACCGCATTTAAAACCCATGGTATGGATCCTTAGTTTGGAAAAGTGATAACTGGCTAGGTTTACCCTTTGTGCGAGTGTAACCTGTTTTGTGCTTGCTTAAGGTCTTCTTTCAGCAAAATTTCTGTACAGCGTACCGCTTCATCGATGGCATTTTCAATGGCTGCTTTTTCTTCTGCTGGTGGTTTTCCAAGAACATGGCCGGTAACGCGGCTTTTATGACCTGGATGACCAATACCTATGCGCAAACGCAAAAAATTCTTGTTGTTACCCATTTTAGCCACAATGTCACGTACGCCGTTTTGACTAGAGCTTCCGCCCACTTTGTATTTTGCAACACCGGGAGGTAAATCTAATTCGTCAAACGCTACTAATATTTGTTCTGGTTCTATACGGTAAAAGTTAGCCAGTGCTGCTACGGCTTGTCCACTTTTATTCATAAAGGTAGTGGGGTAGAGCAAACGGATATCTTTTCCTGCAATGGTAATGCGAGCAGTTTTACCGAAGAATTTGGTTTCTGGTTTTAGCGGGGCGTTGTAGGTGTCGGCTAGTTGGTTGAGAAACCATTCACCGGTATTGTGTCGGGTATTTTCATATTCGGGGCCTGGATTACCCAGACCCACGATAAGGCGGATATCAGCCAAGAGGATTATTCCTCAGAAGCTGCTTCTTCGCCGTCTTCTTCTGCGTCAGCCGCTTTAGGAGCAGGCTTAACAGTTACAACCGCTAGGTCGTGAGCTTCGTCGTTCTTCGCAAGTTCTACTGAAGAAACGCCAGCTGGAAGAGTTAGGTCAGAAAGGTGTAGCGTTTGACCCATTTCAACACCAGCCATATCTACTTCGATGAACTCAGGAAGGTTCTTAGGTAGACAAGTAACTTCGATTTCAGTTACGTGGTGCTCAGCAATACCGCCAGCTTTAACAGCTGCAGATTTTTCTTCATTTACGAAGTGAAGTGGTACGTTAGTGTGAACGTCTTGACCAGCGATTACACGTTGGAAGTCAATGTGTGTGATCTTTGGCTTGAACGGGTGACGTTGCATATCTTTAACTAGAACTTCAACAACTTTACCGTCAAGGTTAATCTCAAGAACGTGAGAATAAAACGCTTCAAAGTCAGCAGAGTTGTTTACTTTGTTATGATCTAGTGTGATAGAAACTGGTGCTTCTTCACCACCGTAGATGATACCAGGAAGCTTGTCTTCGCGACGTAGGCGGCGGCTCGCACCTTTCCCTAGGTCTGTACGAACAGAAGCGTCTAGTTTGAAATTTGCTTCAGACATTGTCTGTCTCCAAAAATATAAGTCTAATGATGTGAGCTTTTGCGACCAAAACCCACGGTAAAATGATGTGAATTACGTTTAAAAATAACTTTTTATGCGCAATAAAACACCAGCCCAAAATTCAAGGGCGGCGAATTCTAACACCACCTACCAAAACATACAATTACAAAGGCAGATAAAATATCCAACCAAGCTAATGCAAGTATTTGCGTTACTCACAATAAAAGAAGCGCACCTTGGCGCGCTTCTATCATAATTTATAGAGAAAAGCACTTTGCTAAGACTAACTTGTCCGTTAATGTCTCTTTCCTATGGCTTCAAAAGGTCAACAGGCCTTGGGAACATAGCAACTTTTTACACAAGCGTTTACTTCGTCAGCACAACTCTGTAATGGGCTTTACCTTCTCTTAATCGCGCAATAGCCTCATTTACGTCATCAAACTTGAAGGTTTCGGTCACAGGTTCAATATTGTGGTGTGCAGCGAAATCTAGCATGGTTTTAATGGTCGCGGGGCTTCCCACTGGCGAACCTGACACACTTTTCTGACCACCAATTAAGTTAAACGCACCAATATCTAGAGGTTCAAGGGTGGCGCCTACAAAGTGAAGTCGGCCTTTCGGTGCCAATGTAGATAGGTACAAATTCCAGTCTAGCTTCACATTTACAGTTGAAATAATTAAGTCAAACCGACCGCGCGCTTTTTTAATCTCATCTTCATCACGGCTATTAATCGTATCTGACGCACCTAGCTCTAGCGCTTCCGTCTTTTTAGATTCGCTAGAAGTGAACGCTACTACCTTACATCCCCACGCATTTAAAAACTGCAGGGCAAGATGACCCAGGCCGCCAATACCAACTACACCCACTTCACTCGCTGGGCTAATACCAAACTGGACTAATGGGTTGAAGACGGTAATACCTCCGCAAAAAAGAGGGCCTGCCTTTGTGCTGTCGATAGCATCGGGAAGGGGAATAACGGCACGTGCTTGGGCGCGGACTTTATCTGCAAATCCACCGTGACGACCACCTATGGTCATCGTAGCATCGGCACACAGGTTATGATCGCCTTCTTCGCAGGTTCTACAACTATTGCAGTAGCCTGAATGCCAGCCTAAACCGACACGCTGTCCCACCTTAAGTGACGTTACATGTTCACCTATTTGGCTAATTGTGCCGACAACCTCGTGACCAGGCACAAAGGGATATTCTGTCATGCCCCATTCATTATCGAGCATGCTTAGGTCGCTGTGGCAGATACCACAGCTTTCAACGTCTATTTCAACGTCATGTGAGCCAAGCTTACCGGGGTCGTATTGAAACTTTTCTAGTTTTCCACCCGCTTCTTTAGCGGCATATGCATTTATCATCAATAACCGTCCTTTTAAGTGTTGCAGTGCAACATTCACGCGTAAGCAAAAATTCTATAATTGCTAAATCGCTAGCTTAATTACCTTTATAAGTAATTTGCTACACGCAAAGCTATATTCGCGATCATTGTGTTTGCAGGTTATCAATGACTTTACTGGTATCGAGTACTTTAACGCTTGATACTTGAAGTACCGTACCGAATTGCGTAAATGTCATCATGTCGGGTTTAGGCGTACCTTTAACTTCAACAATAAGGCCGTTCTTTTGATAGGTTTCATCTAAGCCATGTAGCGTATAACGATCGCCGTTTTTAGCAATAAAAGCATAAAAACCGCCTTCGAGATCTTTATAAATAATACTGCCCTTCATGGTGACTTCACCTTTTGCATTATCTTCTACGGCTTCAGCCTGAGTAACTGGTTCGGCTACCAGTTCCTTGGGCATAGACGCCTTATCGTTAGCTTGAACTGTGGAAGATTTGTCTTTCATTTCAGTTCCTTGTTTCTCAAGATCTGCTTGTTTCACTGAGTCGTCATCTCCAGAGCAGCCTGCTGTATTTAAAAGGGCAGCAATTACTGCAACAAGGCATAGTGTTTTTGTTTTCATTTTATGTCCTTAATATTAGTTTTAACGCACAACAATTCTTAACGTTAAACCTAAAATTGATGAAAAGAAAGTCACATTAATGAGTCGGAAAACGGCAATAAAGTATATTTAAGGCGTAAACGGAATGTGTTTGGCTTGATGTACTGTTCTTATTCTTAAGGCGATGTTCGCTTTCAAAGAAAAAAGAAAGGTAAAAAAAGAGCCGGCGCCACTTACATGGGCCAGCTCTTTGGTAGGAGTAACAATATTTAAATTTTAGTATTCAAACATTGCTGAAATAGACTCTTCGTTGCTGATACGACGAATAGTTTCTGCAAGCATCTCAGATAAAGTAAGCTGTTTTACTTTTCCAATTTGCTTCATCTCTGCACTTAATGGGATAGAGTCGGTAACGATAATTTCGTCAATAACAGACTCTTTAAGATTGTTTGCAGCGTTGCCTGAAAAGATAGCGTGAGTCGCGTAAGCATAAACACGGCGCGCGCCATGTGCTTTAAGTGCTTCGGCTGCTTTTGCAAGCGTACCGCCTGTATCAATCATGTCATCGACAATGATGCAGTCTCTGTCTTTTACGTCACCAATGATGTTCATTACCTGAGCCACGTTCGCTTTAGGGCGACGCTTATCGATAATGGCAAGGTCGGTGTCGTTAAGTAGTTTCGCAGTAGCACGTGCACGTACAACACCGCCAATGTCAGGAGAAACGACTACAGGGTCGGCAAAATCACGTCTTACCATGTCAGCAAGAAGGATAGGAGTACCGAATGCGTTATCCACCGGAACATCAAAGAAACCTTGAATCTGTTCGGCGTGTAGGTCGATAGTAAGTACGCGGTCAACACCAACGTTAGACAGGAAGTCAGCCACTACTTTCGCAGTAATTGGCACCCTAGCTGAACGAACACGACGGTCTTGGCGTGCATAACCAAAGTAAGGAATTACTGCTGTAATACGACCAGCTGATGCGCGACGTAGTGCGTCGATCATCACAATAAGTTCCATAAGGTTATCGTTAGTAGGCGCACACGTAGACTGGATAATAAAAACGTCCGAGCCACGGACGTTTTCATGAATTTCTACGCTGATTTCACCGTCACTGAAACGGCCAACTTTGGCATTTCCAAGTTTGGTGTAGAGGCGATCGGCAACTTTCTGGGCAAGTTCTGGTACGGCATTACCTGCAAAGAGCTTCATATCTGGCACAAGTGGTTCCTCAGTGCGTTGATAAAAGAGGTTTGGCTGGGGTAGCAGGACTCGAACCTACGAATGGCGGGATCAAAACCCGCTGCCTTACCAACTTGGCTATACCCCAATTTTTAAGTTCTTGTCCGATGTGGCGTACACGCTATCTTTGTTGTTCTAATTTGTCTAATAGTGGTGAGCGATTCACACCTTTTGCGACAAAACTCTGCCAGGTTTCAGGCATTTGAGCCCTAACTTGTTCGGCTAAAGTGTAGTCAGAAAAAGTGGCAAACACGCATGCACCTGTGCCCGTCATTCGCGACGGTGCGTAGTGTACCAACCACTGTAATAATTTTGCAACTTCAGGATAGCGATTCGCGACTAATTGCTGACAATCATTCCAAGTTTTTTCAAATTTATAGTCTTCCCAACGTATCGCAGGTGTATTTCTGGGCAAATCCGGCGAGGTGAACACTTCGGCTGTGCTGACATGAACATTTGGGTTCGCTACAAGAAAATACTGTTCTTTTTGGGGAGCTGGCGTTATCTCTTCTCCAACGCCTCCTGCAAATGCCGTTAGACCTCGCACAAAAATAGGTACATCAGCGCCTAAAGATAACCCAAGCTCAGCCAGTTCATCTTCACTTAGCCCTGTGTTCCAAAGGTGATTAAGCGCCACTAACGTGGTTGCTGCATTCGATGATCCCCCGCCAATGCCGCCCCCCATAGGAAGGCGCTTATCTAACGAAATAACGGCACCTTTATTCCATTTTGTTTTTGTTGCCAGCAGTCGCGCTGCTTTTACAATTAAATTGTCATCGTCTGGCACACCATCAAGAGGTGTTTCCATGCGTATGATTGTGTGGTCTGTACTTATGTCAAAGGCGAGTGCATCGCCGTAATCCAGCATTTGAAACAGACTTTGAAGCTGGTGATAGCCGTTGTCGTAGCGGCCAAGTATATGCAAGAAAAGATTCAGTTTAGCGGGGGAAGGCCACCAATCTTTATGTTCTGAAACAGATGAGTTCACTACAGAGTCCACTGATAAATTTTAATTTTAAGCTGAGTTTGAGGCATATCCGGCGTTTCGTTTTGAGTAAGCGTTATGCTGTGAGGCAGCCATACAGATGTGCCATCATCTAGCTCAACACTACCGTAGTTACTGTAAGCAACTTGCCAATTTCGACATCCTTGGCAATAGCTTTCCAAGGTATTAACCAATCCTAATTCGGTAAGGGTGAATTTATCACCGCCTAGCGGTAACCCTTTTACCCAAGACAACAGTGATTCCACCGGAATTACCATTCCTGTAATCTGATAAATAAGTGGTTCTGGTAAAGCATCTACATACGTTTCACCGTCAGCCTCTAATACCGACTGCTGCTGGGTAACGTTAAGGTTAACCAGACTTACCCCTAAAAAATTGGTTAATCGAAAATCAAAATCACCGGAATCGTTTTTCCAGACTAAATTAAGGCTGGCCGCTTCTTTTCCTTGGCGAAATGCAATTTTTCCGCGCATTTGCCACTGATGTACTTCAGCGACTTTTTCAAGTTGAGCCGTGAGGTTTACCGCGTTTTCTGGGCCTTTGGGAGCGGTTGAGCATGCGCTCAGTACGAAGCAGAGAAACAACAGTAGGGAAATAAAGCGAATCATTAAGGCGCGTTACCTGTATAAAAATAAAACACATTTAATTGTGACATTATGGGAACACAGTTTCACCAACACTTTCAATCATTTTGGGTTTTTCGTACAATGCCGCTCCGACGTTGCCAGCACAGATTTTAATGACTTTACTCGCCCTCGGTATTAACCACAAAACAGCACCAGTAGCACTTCGCGAAAAAGTGGCCTTTACACCAGATTCTCTGGTGGAAGCGCTTGCGAGTTTAAAAAAGCTGGAAGGGGTAGATGAGTCTGTCATTGTATCGACCTGTAACCGCACTGAGCTATACGTCAATACTCAAGACGACACCGGCCAAAAGCTTCTACAATGGTTAAGTGACTTCCATCACTTGGATGTAGAAGAGATTGCCAATAACAGCTATGTGCTCGCGCAGGATGAAGCGGTAAAGCACATTATGCGTGTAGCCAGCGGACTTGATTCACTGATTTTGGGAGAACCTCAAATCTTAGGTCAGGTGAAGCAGGCGTTTGGTGATGCAAAACACTCAGGTATGGTGAGCAGCGAATTTGATAAGCTGTTTCAACATACGTTTTCGGTGGCGAAGCGAGTTCGCAGTGAAACAGATATAGGTGCAAACGCGGTAAGCGTGGCATATGCAGCCGTTCAGTTGGCCAAGCATATATTCGCTGAACTACCAAAACGTTCAGTGTTATTAGTGGGAGCTGGCGAAACCATTGAACTTGTGGCTCAGCATTTGAAAGAGCAGGGCGTGAGCTGTTTGGCGGTGGCGAACAGAACCGTAGCGCGAGCAGAAGCCTTAGCCGAAACACTAGATGCGAGTGTGTTTACCTTATCGCAGGTGCCAGAGCACTTAAAAGACTTTGATATCGTGATAAGCTCTACCGCTAGCCAACTGCCCTTAATTGGCAAGGGGATGGTGGAGAAAGCCCTTAAACAGCGCAAAAATATGCCGATGTTTTTGGTGGACTTGGCGGTACCACGAGATATTGAGTCAGAGGTTAACGAGCTAGGCGATGCCTATCTTTATACTGTTGATGACCTGCAGCATATTGTTCAGAAGAATTTAGAAAACCGCGAGCAAGCAGCAAAAGAAGCCGAAAAGCTCATCGACAAACAAGCTGGCGACTACATGACGTGGAAGCAGTCGCAGCAATCGATAGATTTAGTAAGACAGTATCGCCAAAAAGGCATGGCACAGCGTGACGATATTGTGGAAAAAGCCAAAGCGCAATTAGCGGAAGGTAAAAATGCCGAAACGGTATTAGAAGAAATGGCGTATAAATTAACCAATACGCTATTGCACCCAACAACCTTAGCGTTACGCGAGGCTGCCATGCACGATGACCCGGCATTGAGCCGATGGATGGGACAGGCATTAGATTTATCTGACTTTTCGTCAGACGATAATAAATAAGGTAATAAGAAGCATATGAAAGAGTCGGTAGTTAGGAAACTCGAACACTTAGTCGAGCGTTTCGAAGAAGTTCAGGCGTTGTTAGGCGACCCTGGAGTTATCGGCGATCAGGATAAGTTTCGCAACTTGTCAAAAGAGTTCAGTCAGCTAGAAGATGTAGTGGCAGGCTTTAATGCTTATCAGCAAGCACAAGAAAACTTGGCTTCAGCGCAGGAAATGCTGAATGAAGACGACGCTGAAATGCGCGAGATGGCACAAGAAGAGATGAAAGAAGCCAAGGCGGAAATTGAACGCCTTGAAACTGAACTTCAGGTGCTACTTCTGCCTAAAGATCCTAACGATGATAACAACTGTTTCTTGGAAATTCGCGCTGGTGCGGGTGGTGACGAAGCGGCAATATTTGCAGGTGACTTGTTCCGCATGTACAGCCGTTATGCCGAAAGTCGTGGCTGGCGTGTAGAGTTGGTTAACGCCAATGAAGGTGAGCACGGCGGTTATAAAGAAGTCATTGCGAATGTTAGCGGCGATGGCGTGTACGGCGTATTGAAATTCGAGTCGGGCGGTCACCGCGTACAGCGTGTACCAGAAACCGAATCACAAGGCCGTATCCATACCTCGGCATGTACCGTGGCGGTATTACCAGAAATTCCAGAGTCGCAGGCAATTGAAATTAACCCTGCAGAGCTTCGCATCGATACCTTCCGTGCATCAGGTGCGGGTGGTCAGCACGTTAACAAAACCGACTCGGCTATTCGTATTACTCACTTGCCAACAGGCTTGGTAGTGGAATGTCAGGACGAGCGTTCACAGCACAAAAACCGTGCGAAAGCGATGTCGGTACTTCAAGCGCGCTTAAATCAGATTGAAGAAGAAAAGCGTGCAGCAGAAGAGGCTTCTACTCGTAAGAGCCTAGTCGGTAGCGGTGACCGCTCTGAGCGAATTCGTACTTATAACTTCCCGCAGGGACGTGTAACCGACCACCGTATCAACCTGACTATTTATCGTTTAGACGAAGTGGTGGAAGGTGACCTTAAGCAGCTTATCGACCCAATTTTGCAAGAGCATCAGGCCGATCTACTGGCCTCTCTGTCTGACGAATAACGCTGTCTTGTTACACAAACTGTTTATAGAAAAACAATGCGCATAGACAACGCCTTAACATGGGCTGCTGAACAACTAGAGGGTGGGGAGTCACCCTCTATTGATGCCAAAGTCATGTTGGCGAACATTCTAGGTAAGTCACAAACTTACCTATTCACATGGCCTGATAAAACCTTGGATGCCGCCCAAAAAGCGCAGTTTGAAGCGGATGTGGCCAAGCGTAAACGGGGTGAGCCCGTGGCGTATATTATCGGCAAGCGTGATTTCTGGACCCTGTCACTGTTTACCTCGCCAGATACATTAATTCCACGACCGGATACAGAAGTATTGGTTGAGCAGGTGTTCAATTGGGCAAATCAACAATCCTCTGCATCCTTATCTATCTGTGATTTGGGAACAGGTACGGGCGCCATTGCGCTGGCATTAGCGAGCGAACTGCCAGAAGCATCCGTTACTGGCGTAGACTACCAAGAGGGGGCGGTGAAGCTTGCTACCCGCAATGCTCAAGCTAATAGCATAGCCAATGCGCATTTTGTGCAAAGTGACTGGTTTAGTGCGCTGGCAGGTCAAACCTTCGACATTATTGTTTCAAACCCACCTTACATAGAAGAATCCAGTCCATACCTTAATGAGGGCGACGTGCGTTTTGAACCTAAAACAGCATTAACCTCGGGCACTGACGGCCTAGACGACATAAAACACATCATCAATAGCGCGCCGCAATATCTCAATAAAGGTGCCTTACTTGCATTCGAACACGGCTTTGACCAAGGGGTTGCGGTTAACGCTTTGCTCGTAGATGCGGGATTTGTAGACGTCAAAACTGTTAAAGATTACGGCAACAATGACCGTGTAACGCTAGGACAGTGGCAGTAGTTTTTAACCTCCAAAGAAGTTATCTTTTCTGTAGTTATCAAAATTTAATTGCAAACTTGCTTATATTTTGTTTTACATTAGTATCTATTAAGCGGTTGTAAGACCTCAAAAAGCACTAAGTTAAACAATCTCTTACACTACAGGACGTACCAGATGAATGATGACTTTCTTTTCGCAGAAGATGACGATGAAAATGAAGTAGATGATCTGGGTAGCTGGAAAGTACTCATTGTTGATGATGAACCCGAAGTACACGCCGTTACCAAGCTGGCGCTAAATGACTTTAGTTTAAATGGCAAAACCCTTGAGTTTGTTAGTGCCTATAGCGGAGAGGAAGCGAAGGCCATTTTCAAAACCCATGATGATATCGCCGTTGTGTTACTTGATGTTGTTATGGAGACTGATGACGCCGGTCTTAAAGTGGCGGAGTATGTTCGTAACGAATTAGACAATCATTTCACGCGTATTATTTTGCGTACTGGTCAACCTGGCCAAGCCCCTGAAAAAGATGTCATCATTAATTACGACATCAACGACTACAAGTCGAAAACCGAACTGACCGCGCAAAAACTTTTTACTGTTATCATTGCAGCGCTCCGCTCATATCGAGATATTATCGTTATCGAAGAAAATAGACGCGGCCTTGAAAAAATTATAGATGCGTCTGTGGATTTATTTTCCTCCCGTTCCCTCGAAAAGTTCATGCAGGGCATCATTCAACAGCTGGCATCTATTCTGGGCTGTTCAAAGGATGCAGCCTACATTACTACAGCGGTGGCAACCACATCGCGTACTATTAATACCAGCAACAACAAACTGGGTGACGACGAACTATATGTTTTTGCTGGCAACGGTGAGTACGCCAGTAAGGAAGGGGTGCCTTTAAAAGACGCGATTAGCGCACAAGAATATGCCCTGTGCGCAAGAGCCATGCGCGATAAGCAAATTGTTTATGCAGAAGATCACGTTGTGGCTTATTGCAACAGTAAAAGCCACAATGGCGCACTCTTGTACTTGTCAGGATTGCCGAGACGAATAGGGGAAAGTGATCGTCATCTGGTAAAACGCTTTTCAGACAGTGTTCAGCTTGCTTTTGACAATGTACTTAAGACCGTTGATGTTGAAGCGACGCAGAAAGAAATAATTGAGCGTTTAGGTCGAGCGTTAGAGCATGAGTCAAATGCATCAAATAATCTCACAAGAATGGTTGAAATGGCGCAACTGTTGGCAGAAAAGGTTGGGCTGAACGAGCAAGACATCCACGCATTACGCCTTGCCGTGCCACTCCATGATATTGGGACGTCTATAGTGCCTAAATCTATTTTGCACAAAACGACGCCGTTAACCGAAGAGGAAGTATTTAAAATACGTCAGCATGCTGAATTTGGTTACCAGATCTTGCGAGATTCAAGCCGGCCCACTATCCAACTTGCAGCAATGTTAGCAAAGCAACATCACGAACGCTGGGATGGAAAGGGATATCCAGACGGGCTTAAAGGCGAAGAAATTGATATAAAAAGCCGTATTGCCACGTTAGTTGATGTGTTTGATGCACTGTTAAACGCAAGGCCGTATAAGCCAGCGTGGACAATTGATAAGGTTGAAGCCGTATTGAAAGAGGAAAGTGGCAAGCACTTCGACCCTGATTTAGTTCAGTGTATGCTAAATGACCTTCCGGCCTTTATGGCAATTCAAGCTCAATTCCCTGACGCATAATGATTTATTTCTCCGTTATTTACGTACTGTAATACGTTACAATAACAGCCTTTAAACAGGCGCCATAATTAAAACGAAGGCAGGTGCTACATGCACCTGTTTTTTTGAGTCTGCTACTCGTATTCTGAGTCTGTTGAATTTTGCATTGCTGTAAAACTAAATCGGCTCAATTAACACCTGTGTTAAAGTAACCAGAAGCAGCCTTACTATCTAATAAGAACAGGAACACATTATGTACATGATGGCTAAACACCTTCACATGACCGCCGTTGGCTTGAGCATATTATTTTTTGTCTTTCGCTTTATATGGAGTCAATTCGACGCTACAGCACTTAGCAAAAAATGGGTTAAAATTCTCCCTCATATCATTGATACCGTGCTATTAGCCAGCGCAATTTGGCTATGCATTATTTTGTCTCAATATCCTTTAGTTAATGCATGGCTCACATTTAAAGTTGTGGGCGTGGTGCTGTACATAGTGTTTGGATTGTTTGCATTGAAAAAAGCCAAAACAGCGTTAGGCAAATGGAGCTTTTTCGTAGCAGCGCTTGTTGTGCTTATGGCAACGGCTATGGTTGCTGTAACCAAACAACCTCTTTTTTAAGATTTAATTGGAAATAGATAATGTCTGAATCTCAACAGATTATTAATGTAGGTAACGTCGACGTTGCCAACCACTTGCCGTTTGTTCTGTTCGGTGGAATGAACGTACTTGAGTCTCGCGATCTCGCTATGCGTATCGCAGAACACTATGTTGAAGTAACGCAAAAGCTCAATATTCCGTACGTTTTTAAAGCCTCGTTTGATAAAGCGAACCGTTCATCTGTGACTTCTTACCGTGGGCCTGGCATGGAAGAAGGGTTGCGTATTTTTGAAGAAATTAAGTCGACCTTTAACGTTCCACTTATCACTGATGTGCACGAGCCTCACCAAGCGGCTCCCGTTGCCGAAGTAGTGGATGTTATTCAGTTGCCCGCTTTCTTAGCGCGCCAAACCGACCTTGTGGTTGCAATGGCAAAAACTGGCAGCGTTATCAATGTGAAAAAGCCTCAATTCTTAGCACCGCATGAGATGCGTCACATCATAGGAAAACTAGGCGAAGCGGGGAACGATAAGGTTATTCTTTGTGAGCGTGGTAGCTGCTTTGGTTATAACAATTTAGTTGTGGATATGCTTGGCATGGACGCAATGAAAGAATATGCCCCAGTAATATTTGATGCGACGCACGCACTTCAAATGCCGGGTGGCCGTGCGACGTCTGCAGATGGTCGTAGAGCGCAAGCTGCACAGTTGGCCAGAAGCGGTATGGCGCTAGGTTTAGCGGGCTTGTTTATTGAAGCTCATCCTAATCCTGATGAAGCACTATGTGATGGGCCTTGCGCACTGCCGTTGGCGAAATTAGAGCCTTACTTGCAGCAGATGAAAGCACTAGATGAATTGGTGAAAGGTTTTGACGCGTTAGATACAAGTAATACCTAAGCTAGTATTCGATGGCGTATGCCGGTGCAAGCACCGGCATGCGTATCAGGTGTGTGAGTTGCTTATTCCGCTTCAGAAACGTTTACGCGCTCTTCACCTTTTGTCATTGCTAATAAGTTCTTGTGAAGCTGAACTTGCGTCTCTTCAGCTAAAATCGCTTTAGACTGCTTTTTCACAACAATGTGTGCATCGTTTTCTGGCAGTACTTCGGCCATTTTTACGCTGGTCATTGCTGTGTTGATTAACGATTGTAGATTGATCTTTTCTGGTTGTGCGTTAGCATTTGCAGCAGCGCTTACAAAAGCCATTACAGAAACACTAGCTAAAAGTAATTTTTTCATTTTCACACCTAATAAAAATAATTAAATAATTGTTGATGAATGTTAAAATGTTTAACAAATGCTCATCATAAAATGCTGAAATTAAATGTTCTTTTTTAATTTCGGGCAAATTATAGTCAGTAGGTGGTGAAAAATAAAACGAGTAAAAGTATGGGTTGTCATTAGAAAAACTAATGAATTTGTCATGCTTCGGTCACACTGGATTAAAAACGATATATGCATCGACGTTTACCCCCTCTCAACGCCTTGAAATCGTTTGAAGCGGCTGCTCGCCATTTGAGCTTTACTAAGGCTGCCGATGAGCTGTTTGTTACGCAAGCTGCCGTTAGCCACCAGATAAAAGCGCTTGAAGATTTCTTATCGATGAAGCTATTCCTTCGAAGAAATAGAACCCTGCTTCTAACCGAAGAAGGTCAAGCTTATTTTCTTGAGCTAAAAGATATCTTCAAAAACTTACAAGACGCGACAGAAAGGCTACTTGCGAAGGGCAGTAAAGGTGCTATCACGGTAGCGATGCCGCCCAGCTTTGCGAGCCAATGGCTGGTACCCCGTATTCATAAGTTTAGTTTGGCGCATCCAGACATCGACGTACGCATCAAGGCAGTTGATTTCGATGAAGGCTTCTTAGAAGACGATGTAGACGTTGCAATATATTACGGTAAAGGTCGTTGGGCTGGTCTTCAGGCCGACCAGCTACATCGAGAGTTTCTAACTCCGCTTTGCTCTCCAATGCTTTTTCAAGGTCCCAAACCTTTATCCAGCCTGTCTGACTTACGGCACCACGTGTTGCTTCACGACTTAAGCCGTACTGCATGGAAAAATTGGTTGAAGCATGTAGGTGTGGTTGGCGTAAACGTTAACCAAGGCCCGGTTTTCAGTCACTCCATGCTAGTTTTGCAAGCCGCTGCACTCGGTCAAGGCATTGCGTTGGGTAACACGGTACTTGCAAGGCCGGAAATTGAAGCGGGAAGGTTAGTTATGCCGTTTGAAGAACGCGTAGAGAGTCGCGATGCGTTTTATTTGGTGTGTGAAGAATCACAGGCTGAGTTAGGTAAAATAGCTGCATTTAGAGACTGGATCTTAGCGCAGGTCGAAGCTGAACAAGAGGACTTGCTGTAATATGACTACATCGAACAGCATTACTGAACAACCTGGTTTTGACATTGAATTGCATGCAGCCGATAAGCCCTTAGCGTGTTTGATACTAGGCCATGGAGCCGGCGCCGGTAAGGAGCATGAGTTCATGCAAGACATTGCGAAGGAACTTGTTGCTAGAGGTATATCAACCGTTCTTTTTAACTTTCCCTATATGCAAACCATAAAAGCTACCGGTAAGCGCAGGCCTCCCGATAAAGCCGATAAACTTATGTCACATTTTACTGCGGTGATTGAAACCTGCAGCAAAGATAACAAAGCCTTGCATAACTTGCCTGTGTTCATCGGTGGAAAGTCGATGGGCGGGCGTATGGCGACCATGGTGTACGAAGCGGTGAGCAATGTAAAAGGCGCGATAGCGCTGGGCTATCCGTTCCATCCTCCTGGTAAGCCAGAAAAAACACGCACCGACCATCTGCAAACGGCGTCTAAGCCTTTGCTTATTATTCAGGGTGCACGAGATACTTTTGGCACAAAGAGCGAAGTAGAGGATTACAAAAAGCGCAGCGTACTATCTACAGGCATTGAATGCGCCTATTTAGACGACGGCGATCACAGTTTTAAGCCTCGCAAAGCAAGTGGCAAAACGCAGGAAGAACATATTGTTACCGCTGCCACGCTTACCGCTTCTTTTATTGAAGCCCATTTAAATAATTAATGGTTAATTAGAAATCAGAGCGAAAGACTAATTTAATGAAAACTGAAAAACTTAGGTTTGCCACCGTTGCTAAACCTTATCTTATTATTGGCGCATTGCTAGCGGGCCTTTCTGTGGTACTAGGTGCGTTTGGCGCACATGGTTTAAAAAGCGTATTAACTGCACAGCAGCTCAACACGTTTGAAATTGGCGTGCGTTATCAAATGTATCACGCATTAGCCTTGCTGCTTTTACCTGCGCTGTCAGGCGTTATCTCATCGACGTGGGCTAATCGGGTAGCGTTTTGTTTTGTTACCGGAACGGTGTTGTTTAGTGGAAGTTTATATGCGCTAGGAATAAGCGGTATTAAATGGTTTGGCCCAATAACGCCTTTGGGTGGCATGTTCTTTATTATTGGATGGGTGTTGTTAGTGATAGGACTGATAAAAGGTCATGATTTAAACAAGCAACAAAAAGAAGAGCAGAACAAAACTCACCACATGCCGGGGGCAGGTAATGTCTAACGCCAGTATTTTAGGTTATTGCCGACCTGGTTATGAAAACGATACGGCTAACGAGCTTACCTCTCGTTACGGTGAAGCCCAGTGTTATGGCTACCCATTATCTAAGAAGAACAGTGGCTTTGTACTTTATCATTTATATGATGCCACGCAGCTTGAGCAAACCATTACCCAGTTTGCTGTTCACGACAGTATCTTCCCTCGTCAACTGGTGGCTGTTTTTGCCACGCTAAACGATATAGAGAAAGAGGACAGGGTAGGGCAAGTGCTCGAGGCTTTGAAAGAGGTAGAAAAACCATTTCAAATTTTTGGCGCCATAGACGTCGAATACCCAGATACAGAAGAAGGTAAAACCCTCGCAAAGTTCTGCCGAAAGTTTACTGTTCCTCTTCGCCAAGCACTAAGAAAAGCGGGATGGCTCACCGCAAAGGAAAATTTAGGTAAACCAAAGCTACATATTTTCTTTGAGTCATTTGAGATTTGCCATATTGGCTATACATTACCCAGTCATGCTAGTGGCGATCACTTGGGTATTTGCCGGTTAAAGTTCCCAAGTGATGCGCCGAGCCGCTCGACGCTTAAACTTGAAGATGCTTTAGTGAATATGCTGAGCGACAAACAGCAGGCTAAGGTACTTCGAAGCGGTGGACGTGCCGTGGACCTAGGTGCATGCCCGGGTGGTTGGACATATCAGCTAGTGAAGCGCGGAATGTATGTTGAAGCTATCGACAATGGACTTGTAGCCGATAGTTTAATGAGCACGGGCTTGGTTGAACATCACGCGGCAGACGGGTTTACCTATCGACCACAATTTGGTCGTGTAGATTTGCTGGTATGTGATATGATAGAGCAACCCGATAGGGTAGCTAAATTGATGGGTGATTGGTTAGTTAAGCACTGGGCAACGCACGCAATATTCAATTTAAAGTTACCTATGAAACAACGTTATGAAACTGTAGTTGAAGCCATGACGTTGCTAAGAGGCCGATTAAATGCCTTGGAAGATGCATTTGCGGTGAAGGTGAGGCATCTCTACCACGACAGAGATGAAGTTACAGTAACAATTGTTCGCACTTCAAAAGATGAGGTGTGATTTTGTTATTTTTCAAAAAAGTGTCATTAATTAATAAGTTATTGATACTTAAAGAAAAGAATTGATGGTGGCGCGGATTTTGGCAAACGAATTTAAGGTTTATGCTAAAAAAGGTGTAAATCTGGTATAGAAATCCTTTATAATCCGGCCGTTTTTTTACTCTGAACCAATGAAAGTGAACTAATGTCAGACTTATCTCATTACAGAAACATTGGTATTTTCGCCCACGTAGACGCGGGTAAAACTACCACAACAGAACGTATCTTGAAGCTTACTGGTAAAATCCATAAAACTGGTGAGGTTCACGATGGTGAATCAACAACTGACTTCATGGAGCAGGAAGCTGAGCGTGGTATTACCATCCAGTCAGCGGCAACAACCTGTTTCTGGAAAGATCATCGCATGAACATCATCGATACTCCGGGACACGTTGACTTTACAGTTGAAGTATATCGTTCACTTAAAGTACTAGACGGCGGTATCGGTGTATTCTGTGGTTCTGGCGGTGTTGAGCCTCAGTCAGAAACTAACTGGCGTTATGCTAACGAATCAGAAGTTGCGCGTGTAATCTTCGTAAACAAACTAGACCGTATGGGTGCAGACTTTTACCGTGTAGTTGGCCAAGTTAAGAAAGTACTTGCTGCTAACCCACTAGTAATGACGCTTCCAATCGGTATCGAAGACGAGTTTACAGGTGTTGTTAACCTTCTAGACATGAAAGCGTACATCTGGGACGATTCAGGTCTTCCTGAAAACTACGAAGTTGTAGATATCCCAGCAGATATGGTTGATAAGGCTAACGAGTACCGTGAGCAACTAATCGAAACTGCTGTTGAGCAAGATGACGACCTAATGATGGCTTACATGGATGGTGAAGAGCCTTCTCTAGAAGACATCAAGCGTTGTATCCGTAAAGGTACTCGTGACCTAGCGTTCTTCCCAACATACTGTGGTTCTGCATTTAAGAACAAAGGTATTCAGCTAGTTCTTGACGCGGTTGTAGACTTCCTTCCGTCTCCAACAGAAGTTGATCCACAAGATCTAACTGACGAAGAAACGGGTGAGCCTACTGGTGAAGTTGCAACAGTATCTGTTGACGAGCCGTTCCGTGCACTTGCGTTCAAAATCATGGACGACCGTTTCGGTGCCCTTACGTTTATCCGTATCTACTCTGGTAAGCTAAACAAAGGCGACACTATTCTTAACAGCGCAACGGGTAAAACTGAGCGTATCGGCCGTATGGTTGAGATGCACGCTGATGAACGTACTGAACTTACTTCAGCACAAGCAGGTGACATCCTAGCTGTTGTTGGTATGAAGAACGTTCAAACTGGTCACACACTATGCGATCCTAAGCACCCATGTACACTAGAGCCAATGATCTTCCCTGAGCCAGTAATCTCGATTGCTGTTAAGCCAAAAGACAAAGGCGCTAACGAAAAGATGTCTATCGCTATCGGTAAACTAGTAGCAGAAGACCCATCTTTCCAAGTTGAAACTGACGAAGATTCTGGCGAAACCATCCTTAAAGGTATGGGTGAGCTTCACCTAGATATCAAAGTAGACATCTTGAAGCGTACTTACGGCGTTGAGCTAGAAGTTGGTCAACCTCAAGTTGCTTACCGTGAAACTATCACACAAGCAGTTGAAGACAGCTACACGCACAAGAAGCAGTCTGGTGGTTCTGGTCAGTTCGGTAAGATTGATTACCGCATCCGTCCGGGCGAAACTAACTCTGGCTTCAAGTTCACATCTACTGTTGTGGGCGGTAACGTACCTAAAGAATTCTTCCCTGCAATCGAAAAAGGTTTCGCAGGTATGATGGAAGTAGGTCCTCTAGCGGGCTACCCAGTACTAGACGTTGAAGTTGAGCTATTCGACGGTGGTTTCCACGCAGTTGACTCATCAGCAATCGCGTTCGAAATTGCAGCTAAAGGTGCATTCCGTCAGTCAATGCCAAAAGCAGGTCCTCAAATTCTTGAGCCTGTGATGAAAGTTGACGTGTTCAGCCCAGAAGACAACGTTGGTGACGTAATCGGTGACCTTAACCGTCGTCGTGGTATGATCAAAGACCAAGAAGCTGGCGCTACTGGCGTTCGCATCAAGGCTGACGTACCTCTATCTGAGATGTTTGGTTACATCGGTCACCTACGTACTATTACATCTGGTCGTGGTCAGTTCTCTATGGAATTCAGCCACTACTCAGCATGTCCTCAGAACGTAGCTGACAAAGTAATTGAAGAAGCGAAAGCGCGTAAAGCTGCTAAGTAATTAGCCTTTGCGAACGTAAGCTGACCTTGGGTTAGCTTACGCTTAAGAAATACTAAAAAGCCGGTCGCATGACCGGCTTTTTTTATGTCGGGTGTCCCGTCCTGAAATACGTTTAGTACATCTTGTATGGCAGAAACTTCCCTGACATCACTACGCTGACACGGTCGCCTTTAGGATCGTTTTCGCGCTGTAAATCCATAGAAAAATCAATGGCACTCATGATGCCGTCGCCAAACTCTTCATGAATTAATTCCTTTAAGGTAGTGCCATACACATTCACCAATTCATACCAGCGGTAAATAAGCGGGTCGGTAGGGACTTCTGTTGGTAACGAGCCTTTGTAAGGCACAATTTGAAGCCAGGCAATCGCTTCGTCGGTAAGCTCAAGTAATTCGCCCACGGCTTCAGCTTGCTGCTTTGTCATGGCCATCTGGCCTAAACACGCTGCTGTACCAACTTCGGCAATCTGACTCCACTTTATGCCTTTTAAAATTTTGGCTGACTGGATCATGTCGGTAACTTGGGTTCTCGATGTAATCATTTGTATTTCCTTAAAGGGTTAGTTAAACAAAATGAGCGTAGCTAGATTGCTAAGAATAAGTGCCAGTATCAGCACCTTGTAAACAAAAAGAGGGTGGCGTTTTACTAAAGGCTCGTAGGCCGTATGTTGTGATGGATTTGGGTAGCGAAGCGAATAGAGGAATTCGGATAGTGTTGAATAGCGTTTATCAGGGTTAACATGTAAAGCGCGTTTCAGGGCACTATCAACCCAGGTTGGTATTGGGCGTTTTGGATCTAACGCCGTTTCATATTTTAGTTTTTTCTGTTCGGCAAAAGTGCGACAGTGAGCGAGTTTTGAATGATACGGATAACGCCCGCAAAGAAGATAGTAGGTGAGTACGGCTAGAGAGAATAGATCTGAGCGCTCTGTGCCTATATTCCCTAAAAAGTATTCAGGTGCGGCAAAAAGGGCCGCGCCGGGAATTGGCGCACTGCTATAAAGGCTAGGCGCATCGGCTAAGGCTGCCGAACCAAGGTCAATAATAGTGCAGTGCCCCTGTTCACTAATCATTATATTCTCGGGGCGTATATCTCTGTGAAGAATCCCCTGACGGTGCATTGCTTGTAAGCCTTTTCCAACCTGCTCAATGATATCCCTAATTTGCTCCAATGATGGTGTGGGGTTATCAAATGACCATTGTGCCAATGTTTGACCTTTCACATAATCACTAATGCTGTAAAACGCTGTAGGTCTGTGTTTGAGCCCTAAATTTAAATGCGTAGGGCTTTTAACAACATGCGTTGAGTTAAGTCGCCTTGCAAACCAACTTTCTATCAAAAAAACGTTGAGCATTTCTGGTGACTGGCTAAAGTCGGTTGAGGGGGTTTTAACCACCACAGGGTGTTGTTCATGCGTACCTTTGTGAGCTTGAAGCGAGGCAATAAAAACATGACTACGGGCAGAGCTATAGAGCTGACGCTCTAGTGTGATGCCGTCAATTTTATCGCCGGTCTCTAGTTCTTTGAAAGCAGGCTTACAAAGATGAACGTGGGGTTCACTATCATTACTCCCACTTTCATTACCGATTTGATACTTAATAAGCAGTAAAGTGAGGTTGTCATCACTTCCCTGGTTAAACGCCTCATGCACCAGCAATGCAGATTGGTTTTCAGAGAGTATTTCTGCGCCATTGATTTTGTTAAGTATGCCAGGCAGCGAAACAAACTCATGAACACCATCAGTACTAATCGCAATAGTACTTGAAGCGCTTAAGGTGTGTGATGTGTGGTCAATATCGATATTCGCTTTTACGCCTAATGCGTTGGAAAGATACGTTTGCGAAGGTTCACTATCAGATACGTGACGATGGGGATGTGTAAGTAAAACTGGGCTTGTTGCGTTGTCAGAAACAAGCTGGACTTGGCAATCTCCCACGTGAAACACGTCTAGGCGATTACCCGTTAAAATAGCGACTGAAAGCGTGCAGACATACCCTTTCTCTGGGGTGTAGCAAAAAGCGCTTCTCTGCGTTCGGGTATAAAGCCGTGCATTCAATTCTTTAATAATGGCTTCGGCCCGCGTTTTTATCGACCACTGTTCAGGCGCTATATTAAAAAGCTTAACAAATTCACTGGTAGCAAAATCACTAGCAACCTGACTTACAGTACTACTACTGACACCGTCAGCGATAACAAAAACATGACTTGGGCTTAGTTCGTTGGAAGAAATATGGTAAGCGTAGGCATCTTGGTTTATTTCTTTAACGCCGCGCGTAGAAAAAGCACTTACATATATCTTGTTAGGTAGCGGATTAACTGGCGTTTTTTGAGCAGCGTGCTGATTCATATTTAGTTGCTTCTACCTACTTATACGACATCGACTCAAATATTTTTATTCATGCAAGGGCAGGACAGTGCCATCACAACGTACCTTTGCAGATTGCATCATGATGGCGCTGAAGAAGAAGCCTTGGTTAAATAGGAAGCGTTTGTGAGGCCGCTGCTTTATCGACAGGGATAGTGCGTTTAGGTAGCGTCTTCACGTGGGTGGTATAAAGGGTAAGACCAGTAAATGCTAACCCGCCTACTAGGTTCCCTAGTGCTGTTGGAATTTCATTCCAGATGAAATAATCCATTACTGAGAAGTCACCACCCATTATCAGGCCAAATGGAAAAAGGAACATGTTTACTACTGAGTGTTCAAAGCCCATGAAGAAGAACAGCATAATGGGCATCCACATAGCCAGCACTTTGCCGCTCACGTGAGTTGAGATCATTGCGCCCACTACGCCCAATGACACCATCCAGTTACACAGCATGCCGCGAATAAATATGGTAATCCAACCGGCAGCACCGTGTTCTGCATAGCCTAATGTGCGCGCTTCACCAATGCTGGCGACCTTCGTAGCAATCGCGCCACCGTCGACGTTATAGCCCATAGTAAAGATAAACGACATCATGAAGGCTACGGTTAATGCGCCGCCAAAGTTTCCTAAGAAGACTAGGCCCCAGTTGCGTAAAATCTGTTTAGGTGTAACGCCAGGACGCTGGGCAAGCCACGCCAGCGGTGTAAGCACAAATACACCGGTTAATAGGTCGAAGCCCATAAGATAGAGCATACAAAAGCCCACAGGGAATAGCACCGCGCCGAGCAAGAACACACCGGTCTGTACAGCGATGGTTATTGCGAAAACGGCAGCTAACGCCAAGATTGCACCCGCCATGTAAGCGCGGATTAGAGTATCTCGTGTAGACATATAAATCTTTGCTTCGCCTGCGTCTACCATTTTGGTTGCAAACTCAGCGGGGAGAAGATAAGCCATGGTTTCACCTCACGTTGTCGTTATTAATAAGTTGCTAGTTTTATATCGGGAGTTAGCTATTTACATGTGTTCTGCTAGATCAAAAAAAGGCGTCCGCAGCGCTCTCGTTAGAAAGAACTGGGGACGCCTTTGTCCGAAACTTATGTATTGTTAATAGCTAACAGATTTACCTCTGATAACGTGTGCGTCTTCGCACACTGTCCGCAAGTACCGTGTATTTAACCCGTGCCCCGAACTTTAACTATCAACCGATATAAAGCCAGAACAGTGCCAATGGCTAAAAAACGTAAATAAATATATTAAATCTTTTGATAAAACAGTGCCTTAGGAAGTTTCTTTGAGTGGGCTGAAAAGTTAAATTCGAGTGCTACCTCATTTGTTTGCACTATAACGGGGGGAGAATGAATGTTTAAGGTGCAACTAAAAATGCCCGTTCAGTCGCAGTGTATTTCGTTTTTAAATGCTTTTCATTTTAGCGCTTGTTTAAGCGTTTTGAGCTGGCGCTTCATCACCCCCGTGTTACCGAGAGTCTGCTGCTGACCGTAAGTTTCATGTTCAAATTGCTTACATAATTGTTCAAATGCCTTGGCGGCATGAGGGGGTAAAAAGGAGCTAACTTCTTGAAAATAAGTGGATAATGCTTTATTTTCTCTTTTCATTCCTGTTTGGGTTTCAACGTGCGTAACCGCCTTCAGCAAAATGCGATGAGAAGGGGAAAAGCGCGCTTTTTCTTTTTTAGGTAAGAAATACATTGCTAATATGAGCCCAATAAGCCCGATAGCAGACAAGAATACAATGCGCATCTTCTGTGGCGTTAACGTACCTAGCAGCTCTTCAAGCATGTTGGTTTGCGCCGCATTGTCAAAACCCAATACCCATTTGCTCCAAGAATAGTCAAGTTGTTGTAACCAACCTTGCAAGGTAGCAAATAAAGCAGAATTACCAATTTCGCGTAAAATGGTGGTTTGACGAGATTCCCCTAGCTCTTCTAATGCTCGTTCAAGTCCAAAGGTTAATCGGGACGGGGCCACCATACTTGTAGGGTCGAAACGTACCCACACGCCGTCAAGAAACGCCTCTACCCATGCGTGGGCATCGTACTGTCTTACTTGAAGTACGTTCTCACTTAGCTCACTTCCGCCTTGATATCCGGTTACCATTCTTGCCGGCACGCCTGCAGCGCGAAGCACGTATACCATAGCACCGGCATAATGCGCGCAAAACCCAGCCCGTTGCTCGAATAAGAAGCTATCAATAGGGTCTACAGGCATAGCGTTAGGAGACAAGGTATAACGAAACCCACCTTGACGGAATTCACGCATAACTGCTTGTACTCGCTCGTCTGGGTTAGCATATTGCTTAGCTAGTGACTGTCCCCACGCCCTCGCTTCAGCGTTACCGTTTGTTGAAACTTGTAGATTGAGTTGCGTTTCAAAGTTCCCTATTCCATTAGTGATTTGTGCGTTTGGAACATAGCTCAAATAAAACGCTTTTTTGCTTGAGATAGGGGTATTTGCACGTAAGGTATAATCAAACAGGCTTCTCACAAAAATGCTGTTTTCGCGGTTGTTTGGGAAAGAGGGGGCTAAAGCAAATAGCCATGTTTGCTGAGTGGGCTCAACAATCAATTCGTAATTCGTTACTGCTGGCGTGCCTTTTTCCACTATTACCGACAAAGGCGCTGGCTTACCCATGAATGCCAACTGTTGTTCAGCCTGCGTGCGCTTCTCGCTTATAGACCAGGTTTTTCCGTCGAAATTTTCAAGGGTCATGGCTCGCCAGTATCTATTCATTGCTTCAGGGACTTCATCGGTGCTTTTAAATGTAGCGCTAAAGGCCAAATCAGAAGAACTGGCAAGCGAAGCAATGTCACCTGGTGTTACTGTATCGGAAAGCCCCGTTTCTGTTGATTTCGATGTAGGCATTTGCCATAGCGGTGGGAGTTGGGGTAACAATAAAAATAACAGCAGGGCAATAGGAACAGCTTGACCAATAAGTATGGCAACGAACTTGACGCTGTTTGCAATGGGTATTTTCGCTCCATGGTAAAGCGCCGTGGCGATTAAAAGTAGCGCTAATATTCCGGTATAGCCAACCCATGCAAATACGCTAAGCGAGGAAATAAAGCCACAGCCAATCAAAAACAAACACGTGCATATAAGCAGATGAAAATCTCGTTTCTTTTCCACTAGCATAATTTTAAGTGCGCAGGCTACCGTCAATAAATTGATCATGCTATCAAGTAGGCCGATGGATAAGCCGAACCAAGACAAGGCAAACACCGCAAGTACGGCAAGCAAGTTAACCGTGCGTAATGTGGGTAAGTTATCCAGAGTGCTAAGGCCTGCAATTCTGACAATAACGGCACATCCACCTAACATCAGTACCCATATCATTAATGGCGCGGTCAACGTAAAGAGAATAAGCGAAAATGCAGCGCATAGTATCAGCACTGCCACAGAGTTTGGTTGGCCTAAAACGCTTCTGAAAATAGTAAATTGTGAAGCGCGACTAAGTAAGACACTGTTCATGTTAATAGGCCCCAGTCTTCTTCTGTACTGACGATATTGATACTGGCTTGCTAGAGGGGGCAGATGCGAGCGTGGGGGAGTCGTTAAAACAAGCCAGAGCACGAAGACATTCACCCATATGCTTGGCGCCCTGAGCAGGCGCAATATTCAACCCCTTGTATTGTATTCCAAACACCCGGTTTGTACTTGTCCAAGATATTGTGGCCTGGGTTAGCGCTGAAACCGCGGTTTCCGCGTCCTCGCTTGAAGGTACTGAAAGCACGAAGCTGTCGCTCTGCAACGAGGTGAAAGATTTCGAGACCCAGTTTCCATTTTTAGCCACATGCTTCCAGGAAACGCGATTAAGTGGCTGTCCAATTTCGTAATCGTTTAACGCGTAAAAATCTTCATTACTGGTTGGGTCTATTATTTCACTTACACTGTCAGGTTCGTCTGCGTTGGGAAGTTTATCGATAGTAATCGGTCCTTCCTGAGGCTTGGCATAGACAACTACTTGCTGGTCGAAGTCGAGGTGTGTCCAGCATTTGTAAAGCCCTAGCGGAAAATCACAGGCAATGGTCATTCTGCCTAAGGTAAATTGACCTCTTCGAGATATTTGAAGTGGGACGTTGAGTGTTTGGATTTGTTCTCTTTTTGAATTGCCGATTAATGAAAAGCTATAGCTTTGCTGTGGTGTACTAGCGTGACGCCCATTGCTTAAATACTCAAGTTGAGTATCTGTGTGGCGTACAACAGTTAGCCATTTTATGAATAGGGTCCCGTTGCAGCATTTACTCTGTGCGTTCACATGGGGAATAACCTGAAGTTGAATTTCACCATTTTGGTTACAGTGAAACGAAGTAGGGGGGAGGGCTTTAAGCGCTAAGCGCGCAAAGTTTTGATGCGTATAAAAAAGTGTTAGCAGCATAATGCTTAAACACAAATAGCTTAGCAGCAACATCAAGTTGTTTTGATAGTTAGTACCAAGTAAGAATAAGCACAGCGACAAAATGATGAAAGACCAGCCAAACCCACTTGGTAATATAAAAATACTGTTTAAATTAAGATGGTGCTCTTGCGACGCCGGTACACGTTTATCTAACCATGTGGATAGTCTACGCTGAAAGTATTTCGTAAATAACGTTGGCACTTTACGCACGTTTAGCACTCCAGGAGCCCGTTAATATTAAGCCGCCAGAGGGTCAATGCTATCGAGTAATTTTTGACTTAGTTTTTCCCCATCAAAAGCGTGATTAGACTGTCCATGAGCCATTTGATGGGTAGACAATGTTAGCCTGTGAGCGGTAATCGCTATGAAGACGGCCTGCACGTCTTCAGGCGTAACATAATCTTTGCCAGAAACGTATGCCCATGCTTTTGCGCCCTGAAGTAATGCGCGACTGGCGCGTGGGGAAAGCGGGTTAGGAAACTCATTGCTCTGTCTGCTTTCACTCACTAATCGCAATATATAATGAAGAATGGCGTCGCTAGTGTGGATGGCAGCCACCTCATTTTGCATTTTGTTTAGACTAGCAGCATCTAAAATCTGGGTAAGAGGCGCTGACGCATCCTGTTGCATGAGCATCGCCTTTTCTGCTTCCCACGCCGGATACCCTAATGAAATACGCATGAAGAAACGATCTAACTGCGATTCTGGTAACGGGTAAGTGCCCGATTGATAGCTAGGGTTTTGCGTTGCAATGACGAAAAACGGCGTGGGCAGCGCATGAGTAACACCGTCAATACTTACCTGACGTTCCTCCATCGCTTCTAACAGAGCGCTCTGTGTTTTAGGGCTTGCTCGATTTAACTCGTCAGCTAATACGACTTGGCTAAAAATCGGGCCGTGCCTAAACGTAAAACGCTTTTCTTCGTCGCGCTCGTGAGTATGGAAAATGTTAATGCCTAACATGTCGGAAGGAAGCAGGTCTGACGTAAATTGAATACGCGCATATTGAAGACCAAAAACTTGTGAAAGCGCATGAGAAAGGGTGGTTTTACCCATTCCTGGTAAATCTTCTATCAATAAGTGACCGTTTGCCAGCAAACAGGTAATGGCAAGTTTCAGCTGGTGCTCCTTACCAATGATCTTTTTGCTTAGGGCTTGCTGAACTTGATTAATATCTTGGCGCATAGGTGTGTCACTTTTCTTTAAAAATACTCTGTCACACTCGTCGTTTAAATAACGAATGCCGCTTTCATAATAGTAGCAACGATAGCGTAAAGCTTTCTATTCTTATACCTTTTAAAATTTATACCTTGGTATGGAAAAGGTTAGTTCACTACTTAATATTCACTAATCCTTAAAACATCTGTTATTAAGTGCTGCGTAGTTTATCTGTGTTGTCTATAATGGTGCCTCTTAAAAAGGAAGTAGTTATGAAAAGCATTGAAATAGATGACGATTTATATGCCTTCATCGCCAGCCAAACGAAGCATATTGGTGAGAGTGCATCACAAATTTTAAGACGTTTACTTTTGCCTGAAGACGGTGCCGTGTCCCACGGTGTCCAGCATGGTGGGGCTTCATCTACATCTGTAAAAACAAGCGAACCAAAAAGTACAGACGTTGTAGAAACCGCAGATAACGCAAGTGAGTCAACACCCGAAGTTGAAACTCAAGTGGCGACTAAAACACCAGCCAAAGCGCCTACTAAAGCGACAGCCAGTTCAGCAGTTAAAGCAGCGCCAAAGGCTGCAGCGAAGAAAGCTCCAGCTAAAGCAACGGCAGCAAAAGCGCCTGCGAGCTCAAGGGCAGCTAAAAAGGTTTCGGAAGTTTCTTCAGTAACGCCAGCAACAGAAGCTCACTCGAAAAGAGACATTCTTGAAGCGGTGTCAAAAGATGCATTAGGCACATTTACCAAGCGCGTTGATCAATTCCTGTTTGTTTTAAGTGCAGCGCACAAGCTTAATGCAGAAAACTTTACTCGTGTTGAAAGTATAAAAGGTAAAAATCGTACGTACTTTGCGACAAGTAAGGCGGCATTGTTGGAAAACGGCAGCAGTACTAATCCTAAAGCTATCCCTGATAGCCCGTTCTGGGTGGTAACAAATAACAATACTGCCAAGAAAACGAATATGCTGGAACAAGTTTTGCGTAACTTAGGCTATCAACCCGATGTTATTGAAACCGTGATTGCGCGTTTCTCTTCAGAAGGTAAATAGCAAGCCAAGGTATAGAACAACGAAACTTCTAAATAAGGATTTTTTTCATGGCATTACATCCGCAGGCTGGACAGCATGCAGCAAAAGAGCAACTCATTAACGTAGCGCAGTTAGTGAGCCAGTATTACAGCTATAAACCGGATATGAATGACCCGGGTCAAGCGGTCTCTTTTGGCACGTCAGGTCACAGAGGTACAGCTTCCAACGCTACGTTTACCGATACCCACATCAGTGCAATTTGCCAAGCATTGGTAGAGTATCGTAAACAAGAAGGTATCGACGGTCCGCTGTTCGTTGGTAAAGATACCCACGCGTTATCTGAGCCTGCCATGATTACCGCTATCGAAGTTTTGTGTGCAAACGGTGTCAATGTTATCGTGCAGCGCGCAGACAATGAAAGCATGGGCTATACGCCGACACCTGTTATTTCACGCACTATTATTCGCTATAATCGCGCAGGTAACACCGACAAGGCAGATGGTATCGTCATTACGCCTTCTCATAACCCTCCTTCAGACGGTGGATTTAAGTACAACCCGCCTCACGGTGGGCCTGCCGATAGTGATGTAACCAAACAAATTCAAGAACGCGCCAATAAATTAATTGCCGATGGCAATAAAAACGTTAAGCGCATTGATATTCGTCAAGCTAACGCGCGCAAATTGGTTCGTGAAGAAGACTTCATGGAACCTTACATTGAAGACCTTGCAAGCGTTATCGACATGGAAGCGATTGCAAAAGCTAACTTGAAGTTAGGCACAGATCCACTCGGCGGCGCTGGAGTAGGGTACTGGTCGCGTATTGCTGAAAAATACGGGTTGGACATCACCGTAGTTAACGACGCGGTTGACCCACAGTTTGGTTTTATGCGCCGTGACAAAGACGGTAAGCTTCGTATGGATTGTTCGTCTGCCTATGCGATGGCAGGGCTTATCGAGCTGAAAGATAACTTTGACTTAGCTTGGGGCAATGACCCTGATTTCGATCGTCACGGTATTGTGTGCAAAAGTGCGGGCCTAATGAACCCAAACCATTATTTGGCCGTGGCTATTAACTACCTTTATACTCACCGCCCAGAATGGCCTAGCGATTTAAATATCGGTAAAACACTGGTGTCTAGCAGTATGATTGATCGCGTAGCCAACAGCTTAGGTAAACCTTTAGCTGAAATGCCGGTAGGCTTTAAATGGTTTGTTGATGGTTTATCAAACAGCACTATTGGTTTTGCGGGTGAAGAAAGTGCTGGTGGAATTTTCCTTGAACGCAATGGAAGCACGTGGGCGACAGACAAAGACGGCTTTATTCTTTGTTTGCTGGCAGCTGAAATCCTAGCCATCACAGGCAAAGATCCTGGCGAGCACTACAAAGCGCTAACGGAAAAATTTGCAGCGCCGGTTTACAGCCGTGTTGACGTGGCAGCAACCCTTGAACAAAAGCAAAAGCTTTCGGCGATGGATGCATCTGTCGTCACTAGCGATACGTTGGCGGGCGAGCCTATCACGGCCGTTCAAACCCATGCGCCAGGTAATAACGCGGCAATTGGTGGCGTTAAAGTATCGACAGAAAATGGCTGGTTCGCAGCGCGTCCTTCTGGCACCGAACAAATTTATAAAATCTATGCGGAAAGCTTTAACGGTGAAAGCCACTTACAGGAGCTAATTGCTGAAGCCGAAGCCTTAGTCGGAAAAATAATCAAATAAGTACAAAAATGAATCACTTTAAATTCCTTTTTGTGAGTTAATTGTTAAAAATCGCATGAATGCATACGAATTCATGCGATTTTTTGTTATTTTAACAAAATTATTACAACATAATCGTTTAAGCGCTGCTATATTGCTGTCATATTCTGAAGTTATTCTGTAATTAAATTACGTTTTCGGTGTGTAAACACCGCTTCTACTTAAGAGTGAGACGCAAAATGAACGCAAAAGCGACCAAGACGCAACCCTCTCCAGTGATCGATAAGGCTGCATTCAAAGCAGCGGTTATTAAACACTTACACTGCACGCTAGGCACCGACGAAAACAAAGCAAACAATCACGCTTGGTGGAAAGCAACCTGTGCTGCCATTCAAGAACAAGTACTTGAAGGGTTGCGTAAAACCCAGAAAAGTCATTACCTGAACGACACCCGCGCCGTTCATTACTTCTCTGCTGAATTCCTAATGGGCCGTTTGCTTTCAAACAACCTGCAAAACTTTGGCTTATTCGATGTAGCGAGTGGCGCGTTGAAAGAGCTAGGTGTTGAAATTTCAGACATTCTTGAAGAAGAGCCAGATATGGCGCTGGGTAATGGTGGCCTTGGCCGACTAGCCGCTTGCTTCATCGACTCACTAGCGACAATGGAATTACCTGCAATAGGTTATGGTATTCATTACGAGCACGGTTTGTTCCGCCAAGAAATTAAAAGCGGTGAGCAAATCGAGCGTCCAGACAGCTGGCGTCACTACGGTAATCCTTGGGAAATTTGCCGTCCAGAATCTATTCAAGAAGTATCACTTTACGGCTATGTAGAGACTAAATACGGCGACAACGGACGTGTGCTGAAAGAATGGCACCCTGGCTCAATTGTAAAAGGTGTGCCGTGGGATATTCCTGTTGTAGGTTATGAAGGTAAAACCGTAAACGTATTGCGGTTGTGGCAGTCAGAAGCGTCTGGCTACTTCAATTGGGACGTATTCAATGCTGGTGGTTATGTTGATGCACAGCGTGAAAATGTATCAGCTGAAACTATTTCAAAAGTACTTTATCCAAACGATGAGACCGAAGCGGGTAAAGAGCTTCGCCTTATTCAGCAGTACTTCTTCTGCTCGTGCTCGCTTAAAGACATTATCCGTCGTTACAAGCGTGCTCATGGTGACGATTGGAGCCGTTTCGCCGATCAGGTTGTTATTCAGCTAAACGACACGCACCCAGCTATTTCTATAGCAGAGCTAATGCGCATTCTTGTTGACCGCGCAGAGCTTGGCTGGGATGAAGCGTGGGGGATTTGTACAAAAGTATTTGCATATACCAACCACACCTTGCTGCCAGAGGCACTTGAAAAGTGGCCTGCGCGCATGATTGAGAAGATCCTTCCTCGTCATCTAGAAATCATTTATGAAATTAACCACCGCTTTATGGCAGAGGTTGATAAGAAGTGGCCTGGCGACAATGCCATGAAAGCTAAGCTTTCAATCATTGAAGAAGGTAACGAGAAGATGGTTCGTATGGGCCACCTGTCGGTAATCGGTTCATTTGCCGTTAACGGTGTGGCAGAAATGCACTCTCGTCTTGTTAAGTCGTCTCTGTTCCCAGAGTTCGATGAACTATATCCAGGTAAGCTAACTAACGTAACCAACGGTATTACACCACGCCGCTGGTTGAAAGCGTGTAACCCAGCGCTGTCTAAGCTAATCGATAAAAAGATTGGTGAAGACTGGCCACGCGACTTAGACAAACTGCAAGGGTTAGCTAAATTTGCGAGCAATAAAACGTTCCAGAAGCAGTTCATGAAAGTGAAGCTTGAGAACAAAGAGTTGCTAGCAGAGGAAATTCGCAAGTCACTTGATATAGAAGTAGACGTTAACGCCATTTTCGATGTGCAGATTAAGCGTTTGCACGAGTATAAGCGTCAACACTTAGCGCTTCTGAATATTATGGCGTTATACCGTCGTATTCTAGAAAACCCTGATTACGATATGCACCCGCGTGTATTTGTGTTTGGTGCTAAAGCGGCACCGGGCTACAAGCTTGCGAAAGATATTATCTTCGCTATTAACAAGGTAGCGGATAAGATCAACAACGATCCGCGCGTAAATAACAAGATTAAAGTAGCATTCTTACCAAACTACCGTGTATCACTCGCTGAAAAAATGATTCCAGCGGCAGACGTATCTGAGCAAATCAGTACGGCAGGTAAAGAGGCATCAGGAACCGGTAATATGAAGCTTGCACTGAACGGTGCGGTAACTATTGGTACACTTGATGGTGCAAACGTTGAAATTGCTGAAGAAGTGGGCGATGACAACATCTTTATCTTCGGACTTACAGTAGAAGAAGTGAACGAGCTTAAAGCGAATGGCTATAACCCACATGACTACTACTATAAAGATCCAGAAATTAAAGCTGTGCTGGATTGGTTAGAAACGGATTACTTTACGCCAGGTAAACCAGGTGCATTGGTGTCAATTAAGCAAAGCTTACTTGATAACGGTGACCCGTACATGGTGCTTGCAGATTTCCGTGCTTATTCTGATGCACAAATTGCAGTTGATGCTGCATACCGCGACAAAGAGCGTTGGGCAGAAATGGCAATCATCAATACAGCGAAGATGGGTAAATTTACCTCAGATCGTTCAATTCGTGACTACGTAGAACGCGTTTGGAAACTTTCACCGTGTAAGATTGAAAGCTAATCGCAGAACCGTAAAGAAATAGCCCGGCAGTGGTACACTCGCCGGGTTTTTTATTACCCTCTAAATACTTCTTCATTGTTTCGTATTGGGTTCAAAATACGGCACAGTTTGTTCTTAACGTCACCAGAAATAAGTACTACAGCCATGTTTTTTGTCCAATATTAGGCTAATGTTTTACAAAAGTATAAGACGGTATACAAAATAATACGTTACTGTCGTTGCGCCTTTCGTAGCGCCATGGTTTTATATAACTAGTTGTTTTTAGTACCTCGAAGCGTAAAGCTCAAGGAAAACATCATGAGCCAACACACATCACTGGCAACCATTCCCAATCGCTATGCGTTTATCGATAGCATTTCGAAGCAAGCGTCTCGCAGTGCTTCTATTTCATTGATGCTGGTCGATGTAGTGCGTTTTTCTGATGTGACAACCAGTCTGGGCATTCATGTAGGCGATCGCTTTTTACTTGAAATAGCCAACCGCATCCAACTCCTATTTGGAACTGCGGTATCGATTGGCCGTATCAGTGGTGATGTTTTTGGCATCGTTTTTCCTAATGAAAGTAATGAAACCGTAATGCGACAAATGTTCGAACGCTTAGTCGAGCATTTTAAAACGCCTATGCATTACGATGGTACGGCTTTTATTGCAGACTTTAACGTAGGTGTGGTGTGCAGTATTAAGAATGACTTTGATATCACTTCCTTTGTTTCCCGAGCGGAAACGGCTTTAAAACAAGCAAAAGAAAACAAATACGAAAATTACTTCGCGTTGACTAAGTCAGACAAAACCGACACGGGCAGAAGTTTGGCGCTAAAAGCAGATTTAAAACGTGCATTAGCACAAAATGAACTCGAGCTTTACTATCAACCAAAAGTCGATCTGACAACGCTAGAAGTAGTGGGGGCTGAGTGCTTACTTCGTTGGAACCACCCTCTTGATGGCGTCTTATTTCCAGGGCCGCTGATCGAAGCGGCCGAGTCGTATAATATGATGAGCGAACTGGGCTACTGGACGCTTGAGCAAGCCTTTAGGGCGCTCTCGGAATTGGACCTAATGAAGCGGTCTTTAATGCTGTCTGTGAATATTTCTCCCACACAGTTATACGACAACCAGTTAGTTCCAACCCTGACGATGCTGAGTCGTACCTATTCAATGCCGCTTTCGTTAATTGAGCTGGAGCTTACCGAGGACGTGGCACTGTCTAATTCATTAATGGTGAAAAAGCAGTTAGATGAGCTGCGAAGCTTAGGCGTATCTATTTCTGTAGATGATTTTGGTAAAGGGTATTCAAATCTTGCTTATATTCGAGATCTGGATTTGGATGCGCTGAAAATCGATAAGTCTTTTGTGATGGAACTTGAAGCTCACCCTGTTAATCGCGCCATTATCGAAGCGGCGAAAGTGATAGGGCATGCAAAAGAGTGCTGTGTAGTCGCCGAGGGCATAGAAACCGTAGAGCAGCTTCACATACTCAGAGAAATAGGGGTTACACAAGGGCAGGGATACCTGTTCTCTCGCGCCATTCCATTCGATGATTTCGTACAGCTTACCCAACAAGAGATAATTATCGGCAACTCGCCTAGACGCGCTCAAGCGTAGTATTTGAAAGTGCGGCAATCTTTAGTTGCGTTGTTCAATGCTTACAGCTACTGGGAATTAAACAGTGAGATAACGTGATTTTGAAGGCCTGTCTGGGTACACTGGAAGCATTCGAGATTAGACAACGTAGACAAAGCCCACACTTATGCAAGAACTTATCGAAAGCGGCCAATTTTTAACACTTTCTCGCCGTAATTCCGCATTATTTGAACGCTCTCATCAATTTACATTAGCTAATGGTACGCTCGTCGATATTACCGCACCTGGCATTATTAGTTTTTCAGTTCAGCCAACCTCTAAGCCTAATAAACGCATTGTTTTATCGTGTGGTGTTCACGGTAATGAAACCGCACCTATCGAAATCTGTGATGATTTGGTTAAGGGGATCCTTACAGGGAACATAACGCTGGCACATGATGTTTTGTTCTTATTTGGCAACCTGCCCGCGATGGATATTGCGGAACGTTTTGTTGAAGAGAACATGAACCGCTTGTTTAGCGGTGCACACTCTAAAGGCGAAGGTTTAGTTAACGCGGAGCGCGTCCGAGCTAAACAGCTAGAAGATGCTGTGGCCTCGTTCTTCGAAGCGGGTGAGGGCACCCGATATCACTACGATTTACACACAGCAATTCGCGCCTCTAAAAATGAAAAGTTTGCGGTATATCCTTATCTTCATGACAGAATACACAGCAAAGGGCAACTGGCATTTCTCGCGGCTTGTGGCGTGAAAACCATTCTGCTGTCGGAAAGCTCTACAACCACCTTTAGCTATTTCTCTTCATATCAATACAACGCCCACGCGTTTACGGTGGAACTTGGCAAGGTGCGTCCATTTGGGCAAAACGATATGCGACGCTTTGAAGATGCCAAACAAGCGATAACGCAGCTAATTACTCAAACCGAGTACGCGCCTACGGTTGATATGGATGATCTTGATATTTATCGCGTGAACCAAGTTATAAACCGAAACGAAGAACAGTTTACGCTTCATTTCGATGACGATACGCCAAACTTCACTGATTATCCTAAAGGCACGGTATTGGCTTCTGAACCTGGTAAAGAGTACATAGCAGAGCAGGACGGCGAAGCCATTGTTTTCCCGAATGCAAAAGTGGCCATTGGACAACGCGCCTTGTTAACCGTTGTGCCTACTACGTTGGAAAAGCTAGATGTTTAAACTTGATAGCCGTTTACACAATGATACATTTTTTGTCTGTGATCTTTCGCTGTGTCGTGTACTGTTAATGAACGATAGTCAGTTTCCGTGGCTTATTTTAGTGCCAATGAAAAATGATATAGCGGAAATTATCGACTTGTCAGAAGAAGAGCAGATTACTTTACTTAAAGAGTCTGCATTGGCATCAAAAGCCATGCAGGCCTTGTTTTCACCGCTTAAACTTAACGTGGCAGCATTAGGCAATGTGGTAAGACAGCTTCACGTTCATCACGTTGCGCGTTTTGAAAACGATTGTGCATGGCCAAAACCTGTGTGGGGCAACCAGCCAACAGTGGCATATAACACTAACGATGCAAAGGCGCTTGTTAAGTCCGTTAAGCAGTGGTTTGAAGACAACAGCTAGAGGGCGCAGGCCCTTAATAGCAATAAATAAACAATTCACATTAAAAGGAGTTACGTATGATTGTTTCAACTACCCCAACGCTTGAAGGGCATAAAATTGAAGCTTATTACGGTATTGTTGTGGGCGAGGCCGTGATGGGCGCAAACGTATTCAAAGATCTTTTCGCCTCTATTCGCGACATCGTGGGTGGTCGTTCTGGGTCGTATGAAGAAGAGTTAACTACCGCACGTAAGTTAGCGTTTACTGAGCTTGAGCACGAGGCGAGAAGTATGGGCGCAAATGCTGTGGTTGGCATCGACTTAGACTATCAAGTGATTGGCGATAAAGGCAGTATGCTTATGGTGAGCATTAGCGGTACCGCGGTGAAAACAACCCCTTTATAAGATTACGAAGGGCGTATGCTTTGGTGAATTAACGTTTATCAATTAAGTGCCGATTAAAATAGCGATAAGCAAAAAGCGACACAATCCAATCAAAAAAGGGCAGCCTAAGCGTTTCAAAAAGCTTTGCTGCCCTTTTCTATCTGTAAGACTAGGCTTTATTTGGCCGTATTTTCTATTGCTTGCTCTTTAACAGCATCAGCATCAATGGCAATCGTATCTACGATCACTGCGCATGCTGCATCACCCGTAATATTTAGCGCAGTGCGGATCATGTCGAAAATTCTGTCCAAGGCAAATAGCAGGGGTAAACCTTCAATGGGAATACCGGCAGCAAGCAACACCGCAACGACCAAGAATGATGGCCCAGGAACGCCTGCTTGGCCTACGGCGCCAAGGGTAGAGGTTAGGATGATGGCAACATATGCACCCATCGATAAATCTATATTGAAAAGCTGGGCAAAAAACACCGCTACCAAGCCATAATAAATGGCATTTCCGCTCATGTTGATGGTGGCGCCCAACGGCAGTACAAAAGATGCCGTTGCGTTTCTTACACCTAGTTCATTCTCTACTGTATTCATAGTAACCGGCAGTGTAGCCATGGATGATGCGGTCGAGAGGGCTACCGCCTGAGGCTTTTTCATAGCGGCGAGAAATGATTTAGCCGACGTTTTTGTAAATAGTTGTACCAAAAGCGGGTAAACCACAAAACCAAATACTAAAATTGCCGCAGTAAACACCAAGAAGAGTTTGAATACCACCATGAGCGCGGCAAAACCAAATGTTCCTACTGCCTCTGCCATTAAACCAAATACGCCGATAGGCGCGATTTTCATCACACAGTTGATCATCCACACCATGGCATCAACGATAGTGTTTACGCTATTTAAAATAGGCTCGCGGTTCTTTTTAGGTTGTTTGGAAAGGGCTAGGCCGAAGAACAAGCAAAACACCAGAATTTGAAGAATGTTCGCGTTGGTTAACGACGCAAATACGTTTGTGGGGATCATACCCGTAACGGTAGCCCAAAATGAAGGTAGCTCACCTTGAGAGGCGTATTCACCAGAGAACATACCTTCTACTGCTGAAACGTCGATACCCAGTCCTGGCTTAAACACTTCACCCATAATGAGGGCCAGTGTTACGGCAAGTGCCGACGTTAACGCAAAATAAGCAAGGGTAGATAGCCCTACTTTTCCTGCATTGGTGCTGTTGCCAAGCCCCGCAGCGCCAGAGATAAGGGCCACTGCCACCAGTAGAATGACCAGCATTTTAATTAAATTGATAAAAATGGCACCCAGTGGTGCGAACATTTCAGCGCTTTCACCCATAAAGGCGCCAACCGCGGTGCCCATAATCATGGCAATGACAACTTGTACGCCGATATTGCCCAGTAAGGATTGTTTTTTAGACACGTCTAGAACCTCTTAGAGTGCGTTTAAATGTGAGAAGTGATTTGTGAATGAATAGTTGAGAGCCCTAATACTGAAGTGCCCGCGTCGGCATAAACAATGGGTAAAAGCTTTTGATTATAAAAGCCTCTAATTATAAAAGCTCTACTCAGGGCTTCGATTAAAATGCCGCGATTGACGCTATCAGGATAGGGTTATTTCATAGGGGTGTTGCTGTCTTTATCTTGGTCTTTAACGGATGTATTCGCGCTTTCACTGTCCTTGTTTGCATCGTCGTCACTATCATCATAAGGTTTAGAAGGTATCGGAAATTTAAATCTAGCACTGTATTTAAGCAGCGTGATATTCCCAATCACAACGCCCAATACTAAAACAATAATGATGATGACCCAGGTAGTACTCATAAAAATTCCGTAGGCTACAGCCCTTTGTTCAATACGTAGCGATTATACAAGCTAGGTAGCTGTGGCAAAATACATGTTTTACCTTCTATATCGCTTTGTTCGATGGCTTTCGTAAAGCCATCTAAGTGCCTGGCATTTTCGAAAGCACACGCTGTGTTTTGAAAGCTTAAATGCCATGGCTCTACTGCGACGCCACCCGTATTAACCGAAAAGGGACGATAAAAGCCAAACTGTTCCATATTGTCAGCTAGCCAACATGAAAGGGCATGGCACGGTCCGCCAGAAAGATATTCGCTTTCGACAAGATTGAACTTGCCCCCCCAGTTATGCACGGCAGCTCTGTCGTACACGTCGATGTCAGTGCCCCAATGGTGGCGACTGCCGCCGGGAAGTGCTGACCATGTCAAAATAGCATGAAGCTTTTCATTATCGCTTAGTGTCTTGAAAGGCAGTTCAACGCCGTTGGTATCAAGAAGCTGTGCTTGACCTGCCCATTTGCGGTTAAAAATAGCAGTTTGTCTGTCGAAATCACGAAAGCTACTGACCAACTGTAAGTCTATACCGTCTTTTTGCGCAGCATCTTGCATGGCAAGAAACGGCGATATCACGTCGCGATGCAGTCTATGGCCGTTGCCAGCATCAACGAGATAGTCGTTGTGCTGGCCTAACCACGCTTTTTCTGGCACTTGATCCATAACCATTAATAGCGGCTACTTAGCCAGCAAGCGTTCTAAAATACCGAAGTACATATCTGCAAGCTGTTCAAGGTCAGACATTTTCACGCACTCGTCAATTTTGTGAATAGTGGCGTTAACCGGGCCTAGCTCTATCACTTGTGCACCTGTTGGCGCGATAAAGCGGCCATCAGATGTACCGCCAGCAGTAGACAGCACGGTAGGTGTTCCTTTAACCGCCGCTATTGCACCTTGAGTGGCCTCTAACAAGGCACCTGTATCGGTCAAAAAGGGTTGACCGTTAAACGTCCATTTAATCTCGTACTCCAGTTCGTGGGCTTCCAAAATTGCCGTGACTCTCTCAATGAGAACTTGGTCGGTTACTTCCGTTGAAAAACGGAAGTTGAAGCAAACGTGCATCTCGCCCGGGATCACATTGCCCGCACCCGTACCCGCGTGAATGTTTGATATCTGGAAGCTGGTGGGAGGGAAAAAGTCGTTGCCGTTATCCCAATGAGATTTAGCTAGTTCGTCAAGGGCTGCCATTGCACTGTGTACAGGGTTTTTAGCCAGATGAGGGTAGGCGACATGGCCTTGGATACCTTTTACTATCAAATCACCCGTTAATGAACCTCTACGGCCATTCTTAACGATATCGCCTACTTCGTCAGTTGAAGAGGGTTCGCCAACAATACACCAATCAATTTTTTCGTTGCGGGCTTCAAGGGTATCAATAACGCGGGTGGTACCGTTTATAAACGGACCTTCTTCGTCGCTAGTAATAAGGTAGGCAATACTTCCCTTGTGATCAGGGTATTTGTTCACAAAATCGCGGGTGGCTACTAGCATGGCGGCAAGGCTGCCTTTCATGTCAGCTGCGCCGCGCCCATGCAGATAGCCGTCAACTTCTGTCGCGGTAAATGGCGGTGTTTTCCATGCTGACTCAGGGCCACTAGGCACTACATCAGTGTGGCCTGCGAAACAAAATACTGGGCCTTCTTTACCTCTGCGAGACCAAAGGTTCGTCGTGTCTTCAAATACCATGGTTTCATTATTAAACCCTAAAGCACCTAAAAACTCGCCCATGGCTTCTTGGCAACCTGCGTCTTCTGGCGTAACAGAACGGCGGTTTATTAATTGTTTAGCAATCTCAATAACAGAATCGTTTAACAAAATATTTCCTCATACTGCGCGGGTTTAAAGCCAATATAAAACGCGTTGTCATGAACAAGGATAGGGCGTTTAACCATGGCAGGGTGAAGCTCAAGTAAGGCAAGGGCTTTGTCTTTATCTAGATTCGCTTTCTCTTGCTCTTCTAGCTGGCGAAAGGTCGTGCCGCGTTTGTTGAGCATTGCTTCCCAGCCAAGCTCAGACTCGGCGCGTACAAGAAAGTCGTTATCTATCCCGTCCTTGCGATAATCGTGAAATGTGAAAGCGATATCGTTGTCTGCTAACCATTTTTTTGCTTTTTTAATGGTGTCACAGTTTGGGATCCCATAAAGGATTGTGCTCATGGTGATTTATTCCGTACTACTTTGTTGTTTGTAAATGAAAGACGCTGGTTAGAACAGTGCCATTATGTGGCGTTGTTTCGAAGAGCTAGAGAAAATAGAAAACCGCAAAAGCCCGAAAACAGTGCGCCTGTACATTTTTGTTTTTCAATGTGCTACATCATACAAGCTGTTGATACGTTGATAAACTCACTTGCGATGATTTTTAATAGCAAATCATTCAGGGCTGAAAGCCTGTTTTACAATTAGGTCAACAGGCCTTAGAGGTAAAGTGTCAACAACGTATCTTCGCCTGCTTCGACAAACTTTTGATGCGTAGGCACCACGCCGATAAGCGCATTTGCATTAAGCAACGTCATTGAACAGGTATTGCTAACACCGCGCTGCTTTAGCCATGCAGCATTCACGGTAAAAAGTACTTGTTTAAGTCTTATTTCATCGCCCCGCTTCAAAGAACAGGCGAATTGTGCGCCATGCAAATGACTAGTATCGCCACCATATTTAATCTTGCATTTAAGGCCCGCGCTAGACTGTATGTCGATAGCGTAATCTAGCGGGGAAACGCTCAATACTTTACCAGCGAAAGGCGATAAGACAGTATTTGATGTTGAGCTTATTGCTGCACCAGGCCCCATAAGGCCACTTTTATAATAGGGATCGTCAATGTGTGAGAGTGAAACCACTTGTCCTGAAAACGGGCTTAAAGTTACAAACTGCTTGGTAAAACTGTCTGGTGCATATTGTAGTTGCTTAGCATTCACAGTATTAAACGTCCTCACTTACCGAATAGCCAGCTTTCTTAAGCGCACTAATGGCATCTTTTAGTTTATTGTCTTTTACTAAAAAGAAGTCAGTGTCGAAGGTTGATACCACAAATATAGCCACTTTTGCTGATGCTAACACTTGGCCGATTTGGGCCATGATCCCTACCATGGACAAGTGCAAAGGCCCTAACAGTTCAAGAGCACGCCAACCTTCATCACTATCTAGTGACGGTACGTCTACCGAGTCAGGCACAACAATAGATAGTTCATCTTCTGTTTTACCTAAGAAAAAAAGAGGGCTAGTAAGTACAGATGCAGGGATACTGCTATCAGGATCCAAGCTGTGAATTGTAAATAAAGATTCTCTGACTAAAAGTGTTTGTTTGGGCATGAGAAACCGAAAAAAAGATAACTTCGAAGATATTCACATTAAACCACTAACTGTGATTAAGTGCTACGTGTTATCCACTTAATCTGTGGATAAGTTTGTTGAGTAGTTTGGGGCTTTGTTGTAAGCGTATGTATTTAAAGGAATAAATAAACTGTACAAACAATGTTCAGTGGATAACATTCTCAATTTCACAAGCATTTTCCACAGGCCATGTCTACAACTAAAATAAAAAATGTTTAGTTATTTTGCAATTTCTTAGCTTGACAACCTTAGCTTTTTTCAGAAATTTGCGTACTACTAAAACGCGAGATTCAAATGATCGAGCTCTTTTTGCCATGTTGATCTTTGATGTACAGCAAAGGTCAATAGACTCTAGCCTTTTTACCTTTAAAACATCGGTACATTAAAATGATCTATTAGTTAACAAATATTCAGTAAGGGACTACTGTTAGTAGTTAATTTAGTCTTGGGTTTTGCTTATTGAAGCAATGGGGCATTGCGCTTATCAGTTATGTAGCTTACTGGGTATTTGATCTCTAACCAGAACAAGAGCGCTGACTAGAAAAATGCCTCAACCATAAATAGAGCCCTAACAAAACAACAGCCCTAAACAAAAAACAGAGGGAGAGACAATGTCAGATTCTTCATGGTGCGATATTACGGTAGAAAACGCAGACGAACTTGTCAGCTTTTATGAAGCTGAAATACCAGTCCGCATAGATAATTACCCACTCAGCGAGAGTTAAAATGTTCGTAATCGCGGCGTGTTACCGCAGGTATAGTGGCTCTACATCAAGGTGACACAACAAAGAGTACG
>JYMV01028802.1_pt1 | contig 90136 bp, 69 predicted proteins | sample 338911 | NCBI WGS metagenome assembly JYMV01 (sample SAMN03354496, study PRJNA234377) | hydrothermal vent metagenome | biome: Deep sea; feature: Hydrothermal plumes at the Eastern Lau Spreading Center, Western Pacific Ocean; material: Seawater | place: Tonga | collected 2009 | depth 2000 m m | reverse complement strand
TTGGGAAAGGTGGTCCAAGAATTGGTGTTGGTGAGGTTCTTGATGCCAAGGATGCATACGATTTCATCGCTAAAAAGGGCGGTAAAAAGGTGAAGGCAACCGGTGGTTCAGACCACTACCTCAAACCCGGAGTGGAGCGACAAGAGGCGATGTCATCCGCCGCAGATACTACCCTTGATGATTATGTTGAAGATTAATCTTGGAATTATTGCCAAATCCCCAACCTTGTAGGAAGCAAAGACACTTGAGAACCCCCTCTCTCGCCCAAGCCATGGGCGAAGCATATGAGGCACTAATGGTGCAAATGCGAGAGTTGGATGTAATAGGACAAATCAGCGGATTGTTAGGCTGGGACCAAGAAGTCATGATGCCCCCCAAAGCTGCAGCAATGAGGGCTGAGCAACTAGCATGGTTGTCTAAGGAAGGACATACTAGAATGACCGCTCCTGAAGTTGGCGAATTGATTTCTGCAGCAGAATCAGAAGTCAACGGTAGCGAAGTTGAACAGGGTAACATCCGAATTATTCGTGACTCCTATGACAAGGCTACCAAGAAACCAACAGAGTTCGTCGAAGAAAAGGCACGTCACACCTCAAAGAGCATTGTCTCATGGACTGAAGCGAGAGAGAAAAACGATTTCTCAATTTTCCGTGATGACTTGGCAAAAATGATTGACATGTCGCGTCAATTAGCGGGTTACCTTGGCTATGAAGACAATCCATACGATGCACTTCTTGACCTTTATGAATCGGGACTTTGTGTTGCAAAACTAGATCCTTTGTTCCAAGGATTGCGTGATTCCTCGGTTCCACTCATCAAGGCAGTTTCAGAACTAGAGAACAAACCAGATTGTTCATGGGTTCACAAGCATCCATGGCCCAAGGCCTCCCAAGAGGCTTTCAGTCAAGCGATTTCAGAAGCAATCGGATTTGACTTCCAAGCAGGACGAAGAGATGAATCAACCCATCCATTCTGTGGTGGCTCAAACCCTGATGATGTTCGTTGGACAACTCGTTACGACGAGAAGGAACCCTTTGGGGCAATTTATGGTACCATGCATGAGACTGGACACGCTCTGTATGAACAGGGTAGGCCCAGAGACCTTGACTTCCAACCAGCAGGTGAGGCAAACGGACTAGGGGTCCACGAGAGTCAAAGCAGATTGTGGGAAAACCAAGTTGGCCGCTCTCTTGCATTTTGCGAATGGTCATTCCCAATGTGGCAGGAGTACTTCCCTGCTAATTTTGAAGGAGTTACCCCTGAAATGTTGTGGCAGGCAGCCAACCAGGTTGAAGCCAGTTTAATCCGTGTTGAGGCGGATGAGGCTACTTACAATCTTCACGTCATGATACGCTACGAAATTGAGAAGAAACTAATCAACGGTGAGTTGGAAGTTGATGACCTACCAGACGCATGGGATGACATGTATGAGGAATTCCTTGGGGTTCGCTCCCCAACACGTACAGAAGGAGTATTGCAGGATATTCATTGGTCGTTTGGAGCATTTGGTTACTTCCCTACCTACACTCTTGGTAACTTATACTCTGCACAATTACTGCAAGCGGCTGAGAAGGATATTGGCAGTATTGATGAACAGGTGCGAAGAGGTGATTTCACCCCTCTTTTGGATTGGATGCGCACGCACGTGCACGCGAGAGGAAGTATCCTTGAGCCATCAGACCACATTGAGGAGGCGACCGGAGAGCAACCTAAACCGGATGCTTTTGTTGCCTATTTAGCTGACAAAATCAACGCCCTCTACGGCGTTTAACCTTCGGAAGTTTCTGCACTGTAGTCAAAGGTACATGTTTCATCACAGGTATCGATAACCACACCTGTGTGAAGGAATTCCTTTACCATCTCGTTAACATCTTCAATTATTGCAATTTCATTGTGCGCTTTTCCAGCGTCACCTACTGGTGGCGGCGAGTTACCATCTGGCATTGCGTCATAACCACCATCCCAGTAGACAATTGCAGAGCCTGAAATTGGTCCAGACTGTGGGGTAATCCCGTATGGTAGTCTTGCAGAACTATCCAGTACAGGGATTCCAGCAGTCCTAGCCGCTCGGTCTGATGAGATACCAGGTACTTGTGCATCATTCACAGAAATAATAGAGAGGAAAGAGAATGGCTCAATAACTGACTCATAACCATCATTTGCAAAGGGTAGGAAAGTCTCAGGGTCAGAGCAGTCCCACATTTGTTGCATTACTCCAATCAACAAGGCTCGGTCATTACGTTCAGGATAAGCCGCAGAGTGTGAGAATAGTTCAGCAAAGGTTGCAAAGTTAGTTGAGCGTTCAACAAAGGTTGAGAATCCAGAACCACCAACCCATAATGCTGCTCTATCAATATCTGGAGAGACAGCGACAACACTAGCACCATAGATACCTCCAAGCGAGTATCCCATGTAGTGTACATCAGATGTGTTGACCAAGTTGATTTCATCTGAATACATCTCATCAAGATCAGAGCAGATTCCTTTGAAGGTACGAATCATTGCCATCTTGTTGATTAACGCCTGTTCAATTCTTTCCGCTTGATGTTGGAAATAAGATGGGTCAATCATTCCCAAGCCAAGAGTGTCAAAGTCGGATTCACTCCAACCATAGAGGTCGGTAGCAATGAACGAGACCTTGTATTCCTCAGCCCAACCACCCAAGTAATTGCTGGTTCCTTCACCTGTGCCCAAGAACCCGTGTCCGAATACGACCAGTGGGCCACTTTCATTGAGGTCGGCAAGTACATGTGGAATGACCATTGTGAATGGGATTTCTGCATCTTCAACAAATTGTGGTATACTATTATTGTCTCTTACAATCAGGGCTGGTGGATTTTGAGATTCAAGATATTGAGGTGCAGTGAAAGTACCTCTGATTCGGCGAAGCAGTGTATCATCACCCCCATAATCATCCTCACTTGAGGTTACGGTGCATCCAATTCCATCTTCACCAAGTCGTGTGAGGGCGTCAGAGCGCATTACCGAAATGTCACTGAGAATTGATTGAGATGAAGCGGTGTGGAAAACCCAGGCTGATTTTACGTCGGTACGCTGGTAATCTAATTCTTCTAGGTCATCAAGTAGTGCATCAATAACTCCGCGCCTGTCTTCAATATCTGCAGAGGTGGTTAGATCACCATCAATGATGGCCTGCATTGCTAGAGATGCTGTAACTGCATTTCCTGATAAATCAGATAATCCAATGAATGCCACACCATATGTGGTATTGGTATCAAGGGCGCCCAATGTGCGCATGAATACTATTGTTGCTGAAGGGTTATTGGCTCGGTCATCTACTTCTATCCAATGAGCAACTCTTTCTCCAGTCTTGAAATTAAGCAAGACAGTTGCATGGTCGCTAGAGAGTGAAGTGGCGATGCTATACTGGTTTGCAACTCCAGTCAAATTTGGTAACGTGGTAAAAGCAGTCATGATTTGAGTAGAAGGACTGAAGCCATCAAATCGGTTCAAGGCTGCAATTTCTACATTTGAGGTAGTTCCTGAACTAGGAAGTGTGTTGCTAGCGTAGTTTACTTTGTAGCCAGTAGTAGTAGAATTGTCGTCGATTAGAAATGCGTTAGAGGGAAATGGCAGCATGCAATGTAATGGGTTCAGGTTTTCACAGCCGGTTGTGGTTACAACCTCTACAGGCTCAATTTCGATATCAGGTTCCAGCACCTTATCGTCGATATCAATTTCATTTCCGGTATCAAAAATACATCCAGAGAGAAGCATCCCTGCTGTCATTAGTAAAGCGAGGGTTTTCGAATATGCAGTCTTGTTCATGAAATGGAACCATAGAGACATGGTGATAAAGTATACTCAAGCGATATTATGGCCTAGAGCACTACAAATGATGCGAAGTGACAAAGGTCACGGTATTCAGCACGACTCGTGGCAGACATTAGTGACTACGCTTGGTTTGTGCGGGACCTACCCGCATCAGCATCATCGGTGTTACTAGGGAAATCACGTGTTTATGCAGGGGATTGGGATGGCAATCTCTGTTGTTGGAGCGACCAAGGTGACCTCTTGTGGACTGGGAAAGCCGAAGATAGAGTTGAACGGATGTGTGGGGCTAGTGAGGCTAAACCACCGTTCATCTGTGCTACTGCAGGTAGTAAAGTGAATTGTATTGATGCAGCAAGTGGCGAGGAGCGGTGGAATCACCAGCTCATTGGCTCCTCAGATTTAGTCGCTTGTTCTGATGATGGTAATCGAGTGTTAGCAACATCATCAGTATATGAAATTGAACTCAATGATTTCATTGAGTCAACATGTTGGCGCTTTGATGGAGATGGAGAAATTGTCCGCCAGGATACTTTTGAAGAGCGCCCTTGGCATCTTATTTTGGACAAAGCCGGGGCTGCTAGAATGGGTCTTGGTCGACCACGTTGTGGATTAATTATGCAGACTGATGACGAAATTACACATCTAAATTTAGCAGAAGATGACCCAATTTTATGTGGTGCAACAGCATCAGGAAAAACTGTTTTTGGCCATGCATCTGGAATTATTTCCCTCCTAAGTAAAAATGGCAAAAAGATGAAATCACTCTTTGATGGGTCTGAAGAAAGTGTTCTATCACTCCAATCAGATGGCAAGGTTGTGATTGCTGGCGGAGATGACGGTATGGCTCGGGCGGTCTCTTGTAAGGGAGGCGAATTATGGGCAATGGACCTCGGACAACCCGTAGATGAATGCACAATTTCTTTCGAATTAGCGGGTGAGAAGAGTTGTTGGGTCGCAACATGGAATGGAATACAAGCTAGCCTCTGGATTCTTGGTTCTGAAAGTGGTAAAGTACACGCCGAGTTTGCGGATCTCCCACGTATTCGCACTCTAACAAGTAGGGGTGATAGGGTTGCTGTTGGGATGGATGATGGGAGGGTGATGTTGTTTAATCAAGAACTATTCTCCCGCCGGATTAACCGTGAAGATAATGATTCAGATGAACCGACTGATGACACAGGTCCCAAAGATGGTCAAAGCCGACTTTCATTGCAGGAAAAATTACGCTCACTTCGAAAATAATTTCAGAAAACCCCTTCCTTTTTCACCCAATGTTAATTTTTATTGAAGCGGTAGGTTTCTCAACAAATTTCTGTATTAGTTCTAGTGGAAAAAAGGGTCACTGAGCCATATTTCCGGTTGAAAATGAATAAATTAACCGAAAGATTTATTGACTAGTGTCCCCCACGACAAAGTCGCTACTCCTGAGGAGTGGTGGGGCTGGCTCGTCCAGACCCCGTGCCCGTCTGCCGGCGTGGGCCCCTCGGGGGTAGAAGTCGGCCGCCAATACGAGCAATCGTTGCGGCGATGACTGGAACAGAAATTGACTTCGGTTAATGGAAAAGAAGGTCTTGCAGGAAGTGAGGAGCACCTCGGTGCAAATCCGCCAAATAGACAGGGGGGAGACAACCTTCGGGAAGTCAATCCCAATAAATTTGGTTTGATGATTGGGGAAGCGTTTCAAGCTTGCTTGAGATGTGGAATCGGTCAATTGCTCTGGACAGGGAATCGAGTGGACACACGATGACCGGATTCGGAAGTGGAAGATGGAGGCTGTTGGAAAACAACCGAGATCAACTGTGGGAAACGGAGGAAGTCGAAAGACAACCAAAATTGACTACGGATGGTGGAGGATGTTGAAAGATGACCAAAGTCTACTACTGAAGTTGAAGGAAGTCAGTCCGTATCTTGAGGAACTGCACAGGGTGAAGATGGAATCGACTTTGAAAGAAGAAGATGAAATCACCTGTGCCTAGGGAATCAGTTTGGTTTGGTCACCTCCGGACCTGCTGTGAAACTTGGAAGCGGTGAGACAGAATCGAAAGAGGAAGTTGAGTCGTAGTGGTGGAAGGAAGACCTCGTGTCAACCGGAAACTGCAACCAGCGGAGGCTGGTGAGTGGGAGGAAGTCCTCCTCCGGAACGATACCCACTCACCAGTTCTCCCAATCCCCGTTTTCTTCAACGAGATAATTCGCTGTCGTTGTCCTTCCTATTCTAACTGTTACGCAAGGTGAAGCCCTGCACGAGGCGGTTTGTTGACCTATTCTTTCGGGCCGACCATTTCTTCTGGGCGGACCCATTGATCAAATTCTTCATTAGTCAACAATTCTAACTCAAGTGCTGATTCACGTAGTGTAATCCCCTTTGTATGAGCGTTTTTGGCGATTTTAGCAGCCGAATCATAGCCGATGTGGCGGTTAAGAGCTGTCACCAACATTAATGAATTTTCAAGGTGAGCGCTAATCACCTCCTCATTTGCTTGCAATCCACTTACACATTTGTCACTGAAAGCGCGGCAAGAATCAGAAAGTAGTCTAATGCTATGCAATAGGTTGTGAATCATCATCGGTTTGAACACATTCAATTCAAAATTTCCTTGACTTCCACCAACCGTGATGGCAGTGTGGTTTCCAAATACTTGACAGCAAACCATAGTCAAAGCTTCAGCCTGAGTTGGGTTAACTTTACCCGGCATTATACTCGAACCGGGTTCATTTGCAGGAAGGGCCAATTCCCCAAATCCACAGCGGGGGCCTGAACCAAGCCAGCGGATGTCATTTGCGATTTTCATCAATGAAACCGCTAACACATTTAATGCACCTGATGCGGCGACGATAGCGTCGTGCGCAGCTAGTTGAGCAAACTTGTTCTCAGCAGAGACAAATCCAAGACCGGTTTTGTTAGAAATTTTTTGAGCCACCTTTTTGGCAAATTTAGGGTGGGTGTTTAGGCCTGTTCCCACAGCAGTACCACCCAACGCGAGTTCTAGTAAGTCATCAAGCGAGTTTTCAATTCTAGATACATCAGCATCAAGCATAGCCACATAACCAGAGAATTCTTGACCCAATGTGAGTGGTACAGCATCCATTAAGTGGGTTCTACCAATCTTTACAATACCTGAAAATTCTTCAACCTTTGAAGCCAAAGCAGTTCTCAAATGTTTGACAGCAGGTACCAGTTGGTGGTGTATTTCTTCGGCTGCCGAGATGTGCATTGCAGTTGGGAACGTGTCGTTACTTGATTGGGCTCTGTTGACGTGGTCATTTGGATGAACAGGTGTTTTACTACCCAATTCACCCCCAGCGATCTCAATGGCGCGATTAGCGATGACTTCGTTTGAATTCATATTGGTTTGAGTGCCAGAGCCAGTTTGCCAGATCCGTAGAGGAAAATGGTCATCTAATTCCCCAGAAATAACTTCATCACATGCTTCACTAATTAGTTGAGCAGTTGTACTATCTAATTCACCCAGTTCTAGATTAGTGTCAGCAGCTGACTGTTTCAAAATTCCAAATGCCCTAATCAATGCCCTTGGCATTGTGTCGTTCCCAATGTCGAAATTGATTAGGGAGCGAGCGGTTTGGGCACCGTAATATCTGTCTGCTGGGACTTGTAATGCACCCATTGTATCTGTTTCAATTCGGACTTCTCCTGGTGTCGCTTCAGCACTACGGGAAGTTACTTTCATGTCATTTGAAGATTGTAATGTAGAATCATTTTCCAAACCTGCGGCAATCAGTTGTGTGATTGTTGCAGAGCGCCCACCCTTTCGTCCGCGCCCAGTTTTTCTATCAAGTCGCTTAGCCAAATCTTCTGGAATACTGATGCTAATTATTCGCCGGTCGCCCGCTCGATGCTTCGCCATAACCAAATGACGTACCCTGTTACTTAATAAATTAACGAGATGATATTTCGACAAGGGGCCGTCAATGAAATAAATTTCAAATAATTCAGAATTATCCAAAAACTGTTAAAATCAGACGCGTGCAACAGAGATTATTTGGATTGGAGTTTTTGGCTTATCTTGCATGCCGGTAGGTAAACCCTCAATTTTTCTTATTACATCCATGCCTTCAATCACCTTGGCAAAAACAGGATGTGCACTATCACCGGGTGTCCACCAATCGAGGAAGGAATTGTGGTTTGTGTTGATGAAAAATTGTGCCCCACCAGAGTTTGGGCTGCCAGTGTTTGCCATCGAAAGTGTACCAACATCGTTAGTGAATTGCGAGTCAGATGGGTGTTCATCTTGGATAGTGTATCCAGGTCCACCAGTACCGCATCTTGGGGAGTTGGGGTCTTTGGAGATGGAACATCCGCCTTGAATCATGAAGCCTTTGATAACTCGATGAAAGTGTAACCCATTGTAATATCCATCATCCACTAATTTTAGGAAGTTTGCTGCGGTAATTGGCATCTTTTCAGTAAACACATCAAGTGTCACATTACCTTCACTGGTCGTCATCAATACGTTGGTCATGAACTAGGCCGGGGGACTAGAGATTTTGAGCCTAATGGTTGGGAGGGTTAGAAAAAAGTCCTTCTGTTTCAAATTTCACACTTTGATTTATTTTTTCTTTTAGTCCCATTCGGTCAAATTCTGCGTTTCTTCGTTCAATAATTTTACCATCAGCAATATACCACACATCAACTACCTTAGTCGAAACAAATTCTCCAGATGCTTCAATTCCAGAAACAGAACCAGTGTGGGTGCCTTCCGATATAATTGTAGAAACAACATATTCACCGGCATCAAGAAATTTAATGATTTTACAGTTAATATCAGGTGAAGCAATGTGAACAGCCTCAAAGTATTGTTTGTATCCGAGTCTGTCAATAACCCCATGCAGGCCACCTTCAGCACGGAAGGAAGGAGAAAATAACTCATCAATAAGATTTGAATTATTTTTATTCCATCCTTCTTCAAACCAGCGCCGAACAATTGAGACGCTCTCAGACTCTGACATTCAATCTCCAATTCCCGCAAAAGGTACGGAGTATTATTCACTTTCTCTATGAAATTGACTACGGCTATGTTGTCACAATTTTTTTTAAAATCTTGTAATTAATTAATTGGGGGAAATTATTAACATAATTTAGGCTTCAATATCAGCTAAGGTTGTTAGTGGATATAGTGGTACTCCAGCCTTTGCAAATGCTTCCATTCCACCTTCTTGGCGGTCAAGAATTGTGATGCAAGCGACAACGTCACAACCCATTTCAATAAGCCGATTAACTGCTTTTAATGCAGACCCGCCAGTTGTGGTTACATCTTCTAAAATGACACATCGGTCACCTGCTAATAGTGTAGAACCCTCAATACCAGGGGGGTTACCAGTCTTTCGCCCTCCTCTTCCTTTTGGCTCTTTTCGCATTAAAAATCCCCTGAGATTACTACCAACACCAGCCTTGGCAATGGCAATGCCAGCTAGTGGTACAGCTCCGAGTTCTAGCCCTCCAACGGTGTCAATGTCACCAAGTTCATCCAGTTTAGCATGGATTAACACCCCAAGATAGTGTGCGCATTTTGGATCCATCATGACAGGTTTCATATCAAAAAAGTGACGACTGGTCCGCCCACTTGCTAGAGTAAATTCCTCAAAGTCTGAATGGAGCCAAGCAAGTTCTCTTATTTTCTCAATTAGTGATTCCCTCGCGTTAGTTGTGCTCGTTGATTCCGCCATGCTCGTCGCCAAAACGTTGTCATCATGGTAGGGCCATCAACGTTACGAGTTCCTTGTTTCTCCTATTTCTCCAATATTGTACAGTGCGAATGACTTTTAGCGCTCGCTTTCTAAACTGCTTTGTTGGGAAGCGGGACGGCGATTGGGTAATGCTACATCCTTGGAATGAAGAGCACTTATCCAAAGAGATGGATGATTATCACCTCTGGCTTGATGAGGCCTGTGAGTTAGAATATCAAATTGCAGAAAAGGCCAGAAGTCTTGGCAAAGATTTCACTGAGGTTGTTGAAATCCCTAGGGCTTCAGACCTAGCAGATAGAACTGAAAAATTACTTGATGAATATCTTGATGGTCTAAAGATAGTAGATGAATTAAGAGAATTGTTGCTTGAGTTAGATAGAGAATCCACAGCCATTGAGATGAGTAAATCAGTTGCTAAGAGGATGTATGCACGCACTGGAGATTTAGTAAAAGCAATTGAGGTAGGATTACGAGTTGGCCTCGCTATTTTAACCGAAGCAGTATTGGTAGCTCCGCTTGAAGGTATTAGCAATGTGAGATTACTCAACAATGCAGATGGTTCACAATTTGTATCAGTTGATTTTTGCGGCCCGATTCGGGCCGCTGGAGGTACAGCACAAGCACTTGCAGTCCTCATCACAGATGTTGTGAGAAGGGAGTTAGGTGTAGGCCCATACATTGCTCGCCATGAAGAGATTGAAAGAGTCAAAGAAGAATTTGGACTATACCGTGGAAACTTGCAGTACCGGCCCCCGCCAGAAGAGATTGAAACAATTGTCAAAGCTTGTCCAATAATGGTGAATGGTGAATCAACCGAAGCACAAGAGTGTGCTGGGTATGGAAATATCGAGAACGTGGATGGTTCACGAGTACGTGGAGGGGTTCTGCTTGTGATAGGGGAAGGGTTGTGCCTCAAAGCACCCAAAGTACAGAAACACACAGAAAACTTAGAGGTTGAAGGGTGGGAATTCATCAGCCATTTTGCCAATAAGAGTAAGTCAGATGAAGAAGGGCAAAATGGTGGATTTCAGAAACGCTCAATCACCCCTATCACTCGATTCATGGAAGATATCATTGCTGGCCGACCAGTATTTGGAGAACCTCTCGCAGCAGGAGGTTTCCGCCTAAGATATGGAAGAACTAGAGCGACAGGATTGGCGGCAGGTGCTTTATCACCAGTTACTATGCATGCGATGGGTGAATTCATTGCAGTTGGCACTCAATTGAAGATAGAAAGACCAGGGAAAGCCTGTGCTGTAACCCCCTCAGATTCTCTACAAGGTCCAACTGTTATTCTCAATGACGGTCGCTTTGGTAGAGTGGATATATTATCAAAGTGGGATGAAATTGATGACGATGTTAGTTCAATCTGGGATAATGGAGAAATTATGTTAGGATTCGGTGAGTTCCTTGAGAATAACAAGAATCTCATTCCATCTGCATATAATCGTGATTGGTGGGCTGCTGAACTTATTGAGGCATTGGATGATGAGAAGTCTTTGTCAAATTTTGTTAAGGCTCTTGACATTGACAGGTCACAACTTCCAGATGGTATTCCCGGAATGATTTCGAATGATGATATTGAAAATTTTCACTTGAAGAAATCATGGGTCAGGCATTTGCAAACAATGCCACTTGAATGGGATTCAGCACTCAGAATTAGCCACCAATTCAACTGCGCTATTCCCCCACCTTGGAATCTAAATTGGTTGGATTTTCCAATAGAGTGGCTTACAGTATTACATTCAATTATTCAGGAAGCTGAGATAATTCCTGCTGAAGAATCGCCTCAGGATTCATGGACCAATGATTCAACATCAAATCATTGGATGAGGTTTAAAGGCGCTGCAAAAAACTGGCAACATGAAACTGCAGATAACCCTACTTCTAATGACCCACCAGGGAATAGAATAGACCTCCCTCCCCCTCTCAAAGCATCTTATCGATGCGGTGATTTACATCTTCAACACGGTATGCTCAAGACCTCCTTCATGTTACTAGGATTACCTCATCATCATGATGGTGATGATATTGTTGTCACTTCTAGTTGGGAAGGATTGTTAGATGGTCTGGGCTTGAAAATAAAAAATTCTAACATCACGAAGAGAGTAGAAATGTTGCCTCACTTTGAAGACCGTTTACAGCGGATTGAAGGTGCCTTAAAAATTCTGAAGACAGAATCCGAGCGCTGCAAAATTCTTGAAGCAAAAAGAGGAAAAGTGAGGGTTCAAGCTGAAACGGCCGCTCGCCAAAGAGGAGAAGGAATTGCTGCTACAGATAAAGCAGGAGAAGATGCGGCAGCAAAAATCCTTGACAAAGGAACTACTGATTCAGATAGGCTCATTGCCGCTCAAAAATTGCTCGATGACCATGCCGTTGATGGGATACTACACATCATTAGAGAATGTAGTGAGGTTAGATGGGAGCACAATGCACCAGTTCGCATTGGGGCTAGAATGGCTCGACCCGAAAAAGCGGCTCATAGATTGATGAAACCCTCAGTCCACTTATTATTTCCAGTGGGTGTCCAAGGTGGCCCTCAGCGTCTGCTCACAGTAGCCTCAAGCAAAGGTAACCTACGTATCTCAATGGGGCCGCGTGAATGTACTAAATGTGGCCGTGCTTCACCATTTACAATATGTCACCACCGCCTAGTTGCAGATGACCCAACCTCATCTTGTAACGGTAGAACTTTGACAATAAAATCATCAAATTCGAATAGCCGCCGCCAAGGAGAATTTCAAACAATTCCCCTTACAAAGATTCTTGAATCCAAGATTGAAGAACTAGGTATTGACAAGATTCCAAAAGTGAAATGTGTGAAGGGTTTAACTTCTAAAACCCAAACACCTGAACCTCTTGAGAAGGGTATATTACGCGCCCGCCACAATTTACCAGTGTTTCGCGATGGTACCGTGCGTTTCGACATGTCTGACATTCCAGTTACTCATTTCCGGCCCTGTGAAATAGGAACCCCATGGCAACGCTTGGTGAAACTAGGCTATGGTTCAGATGTGGATGGTAAGCCATTAGAATCAGACACTCAAGTTGTTGAGTTGTACCCTCAAGATTTTATTCCGAGCACAAAAGGAATCGATCATCTATTGAATACCTGTAATTTCATTGATGAATTGTTAATCAGATTTTACAAAATGGAACCGCATTATAATGTTGAAGATGCCGAAGGACTTGTAGGTCAGTTGGGGATTGCTTTAGCACCACATACATCAGGTGGAGTACTGTGTAGAATCATTGGATTTACTGATGCCTCAGGTGGCTATGCACACACGCTTTTCCATGCTGCAAAGCGTAGGAACTGCGATGGTGACGAGGATTGCATCATGTTGTTACTAGATGGGTTACTGAATTTCTCTAAGGAAATATTACCTGCTAATAGAGGTGGTAGAATGGATGCCCCACTTGTTCTTACGACTCGCTTGAATCCAGCTGAGTTGGACAAAGAAGCCTTGAACGTTGATTCAGCCTGGTTCTACCCTCGCGAGTTCTACGAAGCAACCACTAAAATGCCCAATCCAAAAGAGGTTATCGAAATCATGGATTTCGTAGAAAAGAGACTTGGAACTATTGGTGCGCTGAGGGGATATGGATATACTCACGACCTAACATCGTTAGATGCTGGCCCATCTAACTCTGCCTACAAGATTCTTGAAACCATGGTTGACAAATTGAACGCCCAAATTTCGCTGGCCCAAAGGTTACGGGCCGTTAATGTCGAGAAGGTTGCATCATCGGTTGTTGAATCCCATTTTTTCCCAGATTTGAGGGGGAATTTATTGGCATTCACTCGTCAAAAATTCAGGTGCGGTCGTTGTGGTGAAAAATTCCGCCGAGCACCATTATCCGGTAAATGCATAAAGCCGGTAAAAGCGAATACAGGTACTGCAGCAATCACTCGAAGTGAAGGTCCAATGCAGTGTGGTGGCAACCTCATCATGACGGTTTCAGAAGGGGCGATAAGGAAATATGTCAAAGTGGCAAATCATGTAATGGAAACTTTTGGGACATCTAACTACACTCAACAAAAATACGCTGTATTAGCAGACTCACTTGATAGTTTATTCAAGAACGACCGAGTAAAAGTGTACACATTAGACGACTTCTCTTGACGCGACTTCCCTAATGCGGTGAATATGTCATTAATTACGAATCAATCCGGGATTATGTTTATTTGCTGAATAGGTTGCTACCCGATATGGCCAAGACGCAGGGTGGTACAGTTACTGTCCACCGTGTTCAACTTTGTTTTGGTCTGGATTGTGTTGGTCATCACGGTCCTCATTCAACCCGGGACTCCGCCGCCTTGTACTGATCTTCGTCTCTTCTTCAGTCTGGGCGGCGGATGCGCCCACCTGCAAAGAATCCAACAATTGGTAGTAGAAGTGAAGTGATTAAGACCAAGCCAATATCGCCTTCTGAAACCTCAAAAGAGTCAAAGAATTGATTGATAAAATCTAGTCCAATAGTGAACAGAATCAATGCAATAATTCGCGGTACTGCTGCAGAAAGCCCAGTGAATAAACCAGACCAACGTCCTCCGTAGTACGCTGCAAGGAAAACCCAAATGAGTGAAAGTAGAAGGAAGAGATTGACAGGAACACTAGGGAACCAAGACCCAATCATTGGCGTAGAGAGCACCCCTAAAGGAAACGCGGTAACAATCAAGATAATTCGATAAAACATTCCTATTCCATACACTTGACGCATCGCCTTTCCTAATGCAACAGGATTTTCTTGAGGCAAGGAGCCACGATGCTCAAATTGGGCACCTAATTCACCACAGAATGAGGTTTTATTTGAACCAGAAACAAATCTCATACCTTTGCGCACCTGTTTCAAATAATTGTCAATTTCACTCATTATTATCATCTCCAAATAATGTATTCATTCCTTCAACAAGTGGTAGCCAAGCATTTTTTAATTCTTTCAATCTATCTTGCCCGTCAGTGGTCAGAGAGTAGTATTTACGAGCTTTCCTTCCTTCAATCTCTTTGCGCATCTCTGGTTGAAGGTACCCCTTTTTCTCAAGTCTACCTAGCGCAGGATAGAGCGCCCCTTCGGTGATGGTGAACCCTCCAGCGGTAGCTTCCTCAAGTCCATCAATGATGGCCCCACCGAAATCCGCCTCTTTATTGAGATAAGCAAGAAGGGCCAACTCAAATGCCCCTCTTCGTAGTTCGGTAACAGCATCTGTTTTGCGAGCCATGAACCCATCTCCTAATCTTGCTACTTTGGTCTTCTGTCATAGCCTTGCCTCGCCTCATCCTCACTTTATATTGGGAGGTTGAGTAGGAAATGGTGTTGTGTCAAGTACCTCTTCTGGGCAATTGAATGGAGTATGGCCGCGTGGCCTCGTTGTAGAGATCCACATATCTTTTAGAATCAGTTTAGTGAAACGATATCCTCTGGCAATGGCTTTGAACGGGTGGCGAAGAATCCACAGTGGGTTACCCATTCCTCTTAGCGGATGAAGCAATTGTTCGGTCATCCCATCTGGAATATATTCACTAATTCCATACACTGAAGGGCGTTTATCCTTAGGCATATAATACGTGCCAAAGACAATGTCCCAGAGTGGGAAAAATACAGAGTAATTTGACCAAATTGCATCTGCTTCATTGGTGTGATGCCAGTGATGGAATTCGGGAGTGATGACCAATTTGTGCAGTGGTTTGAGTTTCCATTTTACATTAGCATGGAGAAATAATCCTGTGAGAATTTGGATTACCGCAATAATTCCAGTGGTTTCAGGATTGAAACCAGCTGCTAGTAAAAACAACACCGCAGGAGCAATCAGTGCACCATCAAATGGATGAGCCCTGAATCCAGAAGCCCAATCTAGATGTTCAGTCGAATGGTGAATAGCATGGAAGCGCCATAGAAATGGTACTTCATGATACCAGCGGTGAGCCCAGTAGACTACAAAGTCAAACAGTGCGAAGGCTACGAACGGAGCCAAGATAGGGGGTATCATAGCTACTAGAGGTCGCAATAAGAGGCCTGGAATCCAAGCTAGGCTGATAATACCGATAACAATGGCTACAGCAAGCCCGATGGCGTTCAGAATCGGTGAAGCCAAAGCATAACTGACATCAGTAGATAGTTTAGGACGAATCACTTTCTGCTGTTTGTGGCGAGGAAATAATTTCTCAAATGGTACGACTAATATGAAAAGGGCCAGCACCGCGAACGCTGGCTCATAACTAGATGTGTAAAGGCCAAATCCAACAAGTGCTAAAGCAATCAGTCTAGCAATCCAGCGTCTCTTCCATCCTCTAGTTTCAGGAGTTGATTCCAATCCTTCGCTGAGATTGTTAGCAGTATATGAAACGGGTGATAAATCCATCATTAATGGATGTAGTTTCCCCTCACCTATCATTTTTCATCACCTCTGATAGTCTCTAGTTGCTAGAAACCCGTGTCGTTCATAACGGACTCAGGGGGCCGCCACCGCCCGGAGGTTGGCCAGTATCAAGATAAATCATCTCTGGTATATTTGCTTGTATCTGGGTCTCTTGAGTGGTGGTCCCATAGCCAACTTGCGTTGCAGGTGCATTCAGTTGATTCATCATTCGTAGCACATTCTTGTGCTTACGCTTCCGAACTGTGATTCCGATTAATCCAAGCACACCAAGTAGGCCAACAACAACAAATTGTAGCCCAACTACTTCACCAGATAATAGCATTCCACCCAATTGAATGATGCTTACACTCGCTGAGTATCCTGGATCATGGAAGATGTAATCTGCAGGTGGATAGATTGCTCCACCAATTGCGATATACAACGAAACACTAACTGCATCGTTGCTCTCTTGGAAGGCCTCAGATTCGTGTAGTTGGAAGGTTACGTTTGCAGTTTGGGTAGTAACGCTATCACTTCCAACCTCTGCAGTGTCAACCCAATGATATTTGTCGGGAACCTTTGTGTAATCATGACTCCAGGTGACTGAAGTACCACTTACTTTGTTGACGGCACGATTATCGCCAGCAGATAGGAGATTTCCGTCTTCGTCTTCTCGGTCGTATGCCATTTGCTCATCAAAACTCCCCTCACTTTCGTTATTGACATCATCCATGAAGTCTGAGATGAGTCCAAATGTGAATGAACCCCTAACAATTACAGATTCTACCATCAATAGTGAATTTTCATCATGGAAATCCCAACCATCAATGGTTTGGTCATACTTGAAGTCGGTACCGACTCTTACTCCACTCCAAGTCAGATTCTGCTGTTCACCAATGTCTTCAACCACAAATGGGATTTGATCTGCAGGAACATCTGAGTTTTCATCATGATTCGGATTTGCATCTAAAGTAACAGTCCACCATGGAATTACTTCGTCAGTTACTGGAGTAATTTCAACTCCGAGATGGAAAGTAAGAGCAATCAGCTCTACAACATCATTGTTCTCAGTCATCCACCAGCCATCGCTATTGTCGTATTCAACATTCTCCGCCAAGAGAGTGAAGTTCCAACCCATTGAACTACCATCACTCCATTCTTCAATACCATCTGACGACATGTCCCAGTCTCGCTCAAGAGACACAGCTGCGTGAACATCTTCAGCACTAGTAATATTAAAATCTGTCAGACCAGTGCCACTTCTAGTATAGTCAAAGACACCATTCCCGCTGGTATTTGCTTCATCACCAGGAACCCCGGTATCTTCAAACTCAATCATGTGCACAAGACTGGTGGCGAATACTGTAGCAATAGGTAGCGGTACGCCCGGTACTGACATGCCCTCAACAGGGAAGTCTTCTAGAGTGACACCACCGAGGTATTGCACCTCAAGAGCAGCTATGCTGACAGGCCCGGGATTATCTTCTGAACCCCAGCAAACAGCGAAGTAAGAGAGACGCCGAGTTACATTTAGCATTACATAGTCACCCATACACCAATCATCCTCTTCGTCATCATTGTCTTCAAAACCGTCTTGGAGGCGGATATTTTCTCCAACCTCATCACTTGTAATCAATTCAACATGATCTAGTGGATTCATGCTTGAATCAGATTCCAAATCTGCTGCTTGTACTGCCGCGATAGGTCCAAGTAGGGACTCTAGCAAGTCGTTCATATCTTCATTTCCAGTTTCAAAAGAGATGGCTGGAGCCATCAAAGTTGATACAAGCATAAGCATTACCAACACACTTGACCTAAAGGTGAAAGGTGTGTTGATTCGTCCATTCATTTTTCCATATTTGTTCTGGTTTACTGACATCTTGTCGTTCTCCGTTACCAATCCTTGTGTCACAAGTTTGCTATATACCTTGTGTCACAATGTTTCATTATGATTTGCGACCAATCACCCCGCAGTGGCTCGAAAACCACAGTATTATCAGAAATCAGAATTGCTTCCCTGCGCATACTCGCGCGGGCGCGGGTGGGAATCAGAATTCATCATCGTCATCTTCCATTCGCTTCCACAAATCTCCAACAGTTTTGATGTCCTTGTCAACCTTCATCTTTCCTTCAAGACCTGCAACAGTTCCTTTGCCTAACTCGTCATCTGTTTGTGTTACTTCTGATTCTGGTATTCCACTGTCATCTGACTCATCCTCAGTTGATTCCTCAAAGCGTTTTCGCATCTCTTCTCTTTCAGATTCTGAGGTGGCGCCCAACTCAATGTGGAAAGATTCAACGGCTGCACCACCATCACCATCCATTTTTTCTTGGAGAGATTCCCATTCTTCTTTGTGACGTTGTTTATGAAGTGGAAGTTTCTTTGCTAATCGTTTACGTCTTCTCATTCGTCTAATCGCTTGGTCAGTAACTAAAATCAAGATTCCAAGCAAATTAGCGATGATGTACCCGGTAATTTGATGAGGCGAATAAATCCAATATTGCATGGTGAATTCCCCATCAATAATTCGTGCGGCTTCCTCCCAGCCAATCCTAGTGCCGTTTTCAGAATGGAAACGAAGTTCTAATACATATTCACCAGGGTAAATTGTGCCTCCATAATCACCACAATTTTCGTTCAAACCACCCGACCATGTTCTAGTTGGCTCTGGAAAAGGATCATCAAAGTCACCAGAATCTTCTCTTTCTTTTGCACCTGCTTCCCACAATTCCCACGATGCTGTAATGTTAGAGTGCTCAGAATAGGTGGTTCGGAATTGGCAATCAATCTCAAAAGGCAGTTCAGCACCAAGAACATCGGGTACTGTCATTTCGTAATATTCTCTGTGCCCGCCTTTTTCTGAGAGTACTGGGTGAGGCGTTGCCATTGGTGACAAACCCATCCAAATTAGGTTTAACATCAACCAAGTAATAATTGCAGCCCAGGGTTTAATAGGCCCATTTCGGTCAACCTTTTTCTTTCTTTTTTGCATCAAAAAGATGTCCCCCTCAGAATGTCGAGAACTGCTTCCATCCATTTCAGTTTCCGCAGTTTGCGCACCGGGTCAGTAATACCAGTCCAACGACCTATCTTGTCACTTCTAAAACCAATTAGTCTAATTTTGCTATGTGGGATTCCACACGCGGCGACAATGCACACTGCTCTATCACCATCAGTGAAGCCACCAGGATTATTCATCCCTTCAATTGGTTGAGGGCACTGATGAGTCAGAATTAGAGTTGGACAATTTTGTTTTAGAACTGGTAAAAGTTCTCGCCATTCATCTTGATTATCTCCATGTGCATGGAGTGCAAACGGGATTTTTTGTTGACTTGCTCGAAGCATTGCTTCTCCTCCATCACCATCTGATACCACTAATGAGAGCCTCCCCCAAGCTGATTGTGCAATTTGGGGTGGTAATTCATCAAACACCCCAACACTTCCATCTGCAGCCACAAACTGACAATTTTCTTTCAATAAAAGTAGTTCTTCAGGTTCTACCGCAGCACCAAGAATAACAATTTCTTCAGCCTTTTGAAGAATCGTAACTAGCCGCTCAGTAGCACATTTAACAGCATCAACATCAAGACAAGATTGCTGAAGAGCAATCGCAGACCGCAGATCATATTTCAAGTCCCATCCGAAGTCAATTCGCACCTCATCTTGGATGCTAACTAGAGCCACATTAACGGGATCTAATTCAGTCTCTTGCTGTGCCGGCATAGCCCCCCCTCCAGCACCCCGTCAAACTGAGAGTTCAAGAACCCGAGCGAAGCATCACAGTGCGCTCATGCCACTCCCGCGCCGCTTCCCGACTATCGAATCACCCAGTTTACTGGCCCGATTCCCCTTTCTTCCTCAAGGAGAAGAGTGGTTGAAATCTCTCTTAACAGACAACAATATTGACCTTGATACATTGATTGATGGTGAATGGGTTGAACCGATTCGAATTCGCGGGATACACCGTATGTTGGAATCTATTAATCTCACAGAAGGGGTTTCATCAACTACTAGGCATGACATCCATGAACCATATGGCCAAATGGTAGAGGGCTTGGGATTCTACTATGCAATGTTAGTGGTTTGCGCATCATTTGATGAAAGACTGGTGAAGCGTTGGGTGGAAGGTGAAGCTAGTAGAGCTGACAAGTTACTTGGGGAAAGTATTGATGAACAAACTTTTGAGTTAGTTACACACACATATCTTTCTGATGTTCGCTCCAATATACAATCTGTAGCAGGTGTATCAATACACGCTGCTAAGTCTTCAACTCTAATATATGAGATTCCAATGACTGATTTTATTGAACTCTCGCCTCGAATAACTGGTAGTTATTGGCGTATGGTCAATCGCCCAATTTCAGATGGTTGGGTAACAATGTGTGCTGGTAGCGGTGAATCATCACGGCAGCGTTTAGCCCGTCTTTTGAAAGAGCGAATCCGGCAAGTTCTTGTTGAAAGGTGTCAAATTAACATGGAGAAAATGGACGATGAATTCGCAGGAAAGTTTGCTGACCCAGTGGGTAAAATGGTGGCGGAACTACAACATAGCAAAGGCCAAGAAATCAAGGTTACCGCGGCCCATGAAGGAGATTGGCCACCTTGCATGACTTCAGCAATTACCGACCTTGCTAGAGGTGAAAATGTCAACCACGCTGGCCGTAGATTTCTAGCAAATATGAGTCGTGCCTTAGGCCTCTCAATCGATGAAGCAGCATCATTTTTTGTCAATGCGCCAGATTATAATGAGGGTACTACCAAATACCAATTAGGCCATCTTTACGAAGGTGAATACACACCTGAGAAGTGTAACACTCTGAAATTACACGCTCGGTGCCCAGTCTCACAAGGTACAATCAGTGATACTCTTTGTAACTTAGAGTGGATGACTCATCCGCTAAAATATGTACGTGCGCAACAACGGCGAAGAGCACGCGATACGCCCCCTGAACAACCTGTAGTAGACCCCCAATCAAAGGAAAACAACCAAACCAATGGTGCTAAAGGGGGGGACGAGGACAATGATTCATAGTGGAGTAACACCCCAGCCGTTTCAGGAAAGGTCAGGTGAGTAAGGATGACGAGAACTTTGGTGTTATCTGTTGACCGCGATGATGATCTCGGCAAAAAGGCTGGTATCCGTGGCCCTATAGTCGGCCGTAAAGAGGTATTAACCGCAGCACTGCGGCTCGGAATTGCAGATCCCGAAGAGAGTGACACCAATGCGATTCTCGGTGCTCTCCACCTTCACGACCAGTTGAAAGAAAGTGGTGAATCAAATGATGCTGTTGAAATTGCAGTCCTTACAGGTGATGAGCGAGTTGGAATTCGTTCCGACCGAGCCGTTGCAAAACAGCTTGAAGAGGTGATTGAGAAATTTCAACCCGACCGAGGTGTGATGGTTACTGATGGAGCAGAAGACGAGAGCATCCTTCCAATTATTCAATCACGTCTAAACATTGACCATGTTCAGAAAATTATTGTCCGCCAATCAAAAGGGATTGAGGGTACTTACTATTACCTTGTGAAAGCGATTGAAGATGAAAAATGGCGGATGAAACTACTTGTCCCCCTCTCAATTTTCCTAATAATGATTGGACTTGGAATGATTCTTCCAAACGGTGGTGTCATTATCGGCATGATGCCATTATTCATTGGAATTTATCTGATGGCTAAAGGATTAGGTGCAGAACAACATCTTAATCGGATTATGAGGGATATGAGAGAAAATGCTGATGCCGCCTTTGTTTCGTCGATATTATGGTTCTCAATGGTGTTCTTCTTTATCTTTGCAATTGCTGAAGGGTTGAGAGTTTATTCAACAAATATGGCATTATCCAAGCCACCAGGGGGGCTAGAAATTATTCTTCTTGTTTTTCAGGGCGCAATAACTTGGATTGTCTTGGCATTCCTTACATTAGCCCTCTCTCTTCTAGTTTTGAAGATGAAAAAAGGAACATTCAGTGGACGAACAGTTCAAATTATGGCTTTTGGTATTGTTATTTGGACCCTATGCAGTGCTGGCTTAGAGATGGCATTAGAGGTTCTCAACCACACCTATTCTCTCAATGTAACAACACTGTGGGGGGATTGGCATCAAGCAATTTATGCTATGATATTCTTCTGGGTAGTTAAGGGTGTAGTTAATACAATTAATAAAACGGAAACCTCAGGCAGTTATTGGGGAATTTAATCAGAATCCTTGGTTAGGTGGTTGTTGGCCGCCAATTGGTGGGAGAATTTGACTTTGCTGAGTAGTTTGCTGTTGCAAGGGTTGAGTAGTTGGCTGTTCGGTAGCAAAGGCGGGATGAACAGCTCCACCAACCAGCGGTGAGGCTCCACCCGGCTGTTGCATTGGCATGCCTCCTACTGGTTGGATGGTGCCATCTGCTTGCTGAACCATCATCACTCCTTGCTGTGCTTTGTTATCCTTGAGTGTGAAGATGAAAATCACACCTAATCCGATTACACAGAATGAACAGCAAAAGCCAACCATTCCTCCAAATATACTCATTACACCGCCTATATCTACAACCTGTTCGGTGAGAACAACGCCTCCAGTACCGTTCAATTCAACTTCCCAAGTACCCGGTGTGTACACAACAATCTGACCCACATACGTGTGGCCTGCCCAGTCATACCAATCACAGTCATTGGGTTCTTCTTCACAAGGGATGAAGCGGTTATCTACGTCCCCTCCTACAAGAGTGACGTCAACAGTTTCTCCATCTTCAACAAACACGAAGTATGAACCCATGACATCAAAATTACCTTGATAAGTATCCGGTGCCGTACCACTCCACACTTCAACTCCATTTGGGTTTTCAGCAAGGTCGGCTACGGTTGAACCACCTCCTATGACTGCTAGAATGACGCTTCCGATGAGTAATGCAACTCCAAGTCCGAGCGTAACCTTCGTCATGATGTGCATGAACCGTCATTCAATGCGGTAGTTCTTGAGGCTTTGGCAAGATGATTTGTAGAGGTGAGGGCCAGAGCACTCAATTTTCAAACATCGCTTCAGTCATGCAATTTGGGCATGTAACTTTGATCGGCCTGACCGCAGGAATTCCAAGTGGTGCTCCACAATTTGGGCAAAGAATTGCCTGTTCTACGCTTGACTGTCTAGATTGACCGTCATGGCTTGGGTCATAGCGAACTCGGTAGCGGTGGGCGTCTTGGAGATAATTTGGTTGTTGTCCTGCGGGGGTTTGTTCATTGGATGGCTCAGGGGTTGAATGGCTTTCTTCGATGCCCATTTCTGGTTGAGTAGTTCCACCTTGCTGAAACGCTTTCACCTGTTCTTCAACTTGGGCTACTGTCAAGTTATGTTGGCGAGCAATGCGGTCTAGAGCGAGCATTCTGTCGTATTCGTCCATGTTCGCTAACTCACTCAGAACGCTACTACTCAACTGTGACATCATTTTGTTGGCGGTCTGCCGCCTATCATCAAGGTTATGCAACCTTGTTAACTCTAAATTTATCTCATTACATCAACACACTTGCTTCAAATAGAGTGGGTTGCCCGGCCGGGCTTAGGAGTGGGTGTGATGCCAGGTATATTCGGACGAACCGCGACACCAAATAAGTCAACTTCAGTCAAGCAAAATGGTGCACGCAAAGTAACTTGTGGGCAGGTTATGCAAAAGCCAAGAGTGCTCTCCTCAGCAGTCACGATGGATAGAGTCCTCACTACCTTGACATCGCGAGATTGGGACCACCTTTTCTTGGTAGATGACTTTGGGGTTCCAGTTGGACGAATTCACGCTGTAGATATGTTAAAATTAATTCAAAGAAAGCGGGTAAACCGTGATTTGGCTTGGATGCAAGCAGTTGAAGCAAGTCAACTAATTTCTCAACCACCTATGCAGGTTTCAATTCGTACTCCACTTCTCAAAGCAGCTGCACTTATGATTACTCACGATATCAATCAGATGGCAGTCGTTGACCATGAAGGCGCTCTTATTGGTGTGATAAGTCATGCAATTGTTGCGCGCCATTTACCCAAATTCATCCTCTAATTAGTGGATGAGATTTAACCTTAAGAAATCAGCAATTTTGTTGGTTAATTGAGACAGTTCTAACTTTGCATCAGATGTACGTGTTGTAACAGAAGTTTTGGCTTCGGTTCCGGAATTCCTGATACCAATACTGACGTTTACTTCGCCGACTTGCCCGCTCAATAACAAGAGGCTCGATTCACCAACAATTTCCTCGCGGTGTAATACACCTACACCTAACTCTTGTGAAACTAATTGTTCAACCTCTTTCGATAATTCGTTGGACCCATTCCATAGAGTGCGGTCTGTATCCTTAACACCCACTCTCGCTTTCCAGCCACGAGCTACATTTACTCGATTATTGCCGAGTTTTGCACGAGCAAAAAGTTGAGCAAGCAGAGTAGCAGCCCCATCACCAGCAAGTGCCCAGTGCAATGGTTTTGCTGGGTATGGTGTTGGCATAACGAGATGGCCAGAATCTTCACAGCCACAGATTGTTGGTATATCTTCTGAATAGATTATTGGACTATTTGAGTCACTTTTTGGGCGGAGTGAATCAGACAGCCAGCGATCGCCGATAGCAGTTTGTATTGTCTCAATATCAAGGCTACTACAAGTCGCAGGAAGACAAAGGTCAGATTCAATACTGTGGGCTAGTTTCAATTGTGAATGTCCTGATTTTTTCATAGCGTGAAGCCAGTCAAAAGCCATCTGGTCACCATCAACAATTTTGATTCCTTTTTTTGTCGCTTCTATGAGTAGGCAACGGTCACCATCACCATCTAATGCAGCGCCAATTAATTGGCCTTCAGCCCATGGTGTCATACCATCATTCTCTTTGAGTCGTTGAGCGATTTCAATTAAGAGCAGATGTTCATGTTCAGTTTCCAAAAGTTCAGCAATGCCCCAACAATCTGTAGAACTAAACGCTCCCGCTCCACAATTATGGTTGATTGGTTGTTCTCTATTTGAGACTTCATCGCATTCTAGACCACGTCTAGCAAGTCCAAAACTAAACCAATCAGCACTCGCCCCTCCCGAACAATCAAGAATTAATCCTTGAGGTGAAATAGAGTCACTCATTGAATTCATGTCAATACCAAGTGTTGTCGAAAGGACACTCAACCAACCTTTCAAATGCTTGCGGTAGGCTTTCAGCCCATCGAATAGAGGCAATTCTTGAGAAGCCTTTGCTTGGAATGATGACTCTGCTGAGGTCTGTGTAAGGTAATTCCAAGCATGGCTTGAAATCAAATCTTCTAATTGTGGCATTGATTTGTACCCATTTTTATCAAACAACTTCACTCCAGAATCTGTAGCAGGATTATGACTTGCTGTAACCATCATTCCAGCATCAGCTTCTAACAGAAGCAGGCAATGGTGTAATCCTGGAGTAGGTAATTCACCAACCAATTGGATTACACAACCAGACTCTTGGAGTCCAGCCTGTAATGCTGTCACCAATTTGTCGTTACCATTTCTTCGATCCCAACCTATCACAACAAGAGGAGGATTCCCCCCAGACTTCTGTTCAATTATGACAGAGCCAGTTGCAAACCCGATTATTTGCATTAAGGAAGGAGAAATTTCCCGTTGTAAAATCAATTTTTCAATTGGATTTTCAGAATCACTACCGTCGGTAATTAAACCGCGAATGCCGTCAGTTCCGTGCAATCGTTGGCCGACCATTCAGGCTCACTCCTCAATAGTTGAATTAGCACCAAATACTCCGCTGACATTGAGATTTGGCCAAATGTTCGTATTTGAGCCAATAATTACTCCTGGATTTGTTACCACATTACAACCAATTGCAACCCCATCTCCGAGAATAGCGCCAAATTTTCTTAATCCACTATCGACAACTCCTTCGTCAAGCCCACGCACGAGAACTGAGCGTCCATCATTTCGTAAGTTAGACAATTTACAACCAGCTCCAAGATTCACATCTGTACCCAAGATTGAATCACCGACATAATTGAAGTGAGGAGCCTTTGCACCTGGTAGCAGGAGTGAATGTTTCACTTCAGATGCATGACCCACAACTGAATCACAACATAACCAAGTATTCGGACGAATATAGGCACCATGCCGAACCTCTGCGTTTGGCCCAATATAACATGGGCCTTCAATTCTCACACATTCTCCAATGCTCGCTCTATCGTCAATACATATAGGGCCCTTTGAATCATCAATAGAAACTGAAGCGGGTAAATCAGGGATTACATGGCCATATTGTTCAAGTAAAGTTTCCAGTTGATTGTTCAGTGAATCCTCGTGAGATGGGTCTAAGATCAACCATACTGGTTCATCCTGTTCAGGTAGTTTTGGAATATAACCCGAATATTCATTCCGTTTTACCATGCTTGGCCATAGATTTGGCGAAGTGAGGCTGGCTAGAGGTACTGCCATACTAGGCCGAGTACCTCAATAGGCTTGATGCTTTCACTCGGTTAATACTCTAGGTGCAGAATCTAAAACCGCATCACTGCACCCTGAAGAGAACTGTTTGAAGTTCTCTTGAAACATCAAAGCCAATTTATTCGCCACTGCATCAAATTGGACACCATCTTGCCAAGTTCTTTTAGGATTGAGGATTTCACTAGGTACGCCTTCACAAGTAGAAGGGAGTTCAAATCCAAATCGTTGGTCAACTACAAATTCAACATTATTGAGTGTCCCATCTAATGCAGCATTGAGAAGTGCTCGGGTCCAACGAATCTTGATGCGTTCGCTTTTTCCATATCCCCCAGCAACCCAACCTGTGTTGAGTAACCAGCATGAAGAATTGTTTTCTGCAACTTTCTGGGATAATAGATTTGCATAGACACTAGGATGCATTGGCATAAAAGGCGCCCCAAAACAAGCCGAAAAGGTAGCTTGAGGTTCAACAACTCCAATTTCAGTTCCAGCAACCTTAGCGGTATAACCTGATATGAAGTGGTAGGCGGCTTGGTCAGGTGTTAGGCGTGAAATGGGTGGCAGAACTCCGAATGCATCACAAGTGAGAAAGACTACATTTTTTGGTTGTCCTCCACGGCTTTCAATCACCCTATTCTCAATCGCTTCTAGAGGGTACGACCCACGTGTATTTTGTGTCAATGAGGTGTCATGGAAATCAGGCACACCATTTTCGTCCAAAATAACATTCTCTAGAATTGTGCCAGCCATTCGAGTAGTAGCAAAGATTTCCGGTTCATCTTCTTCTGACAAGTCAATCATTTTGGCATAGCAGCCACCTTCAAAGTTGAACACACCATCATGATTCCAGCCGTGCTCATCATCACCAATTAGTGGCCGGTTTGGGTCAGCAGATAGTGTGGTTTTACCCGTACCAGAAAGTCCGAAGAATACTGCGCAGTCCCCTTCTTGACCAACATTTGCAGAGCAATGCATCGGTAATTGTCCTTGGGTTGGAAGAATATAGTTCATCACAGAGAAAATTGATTTTTTGATTTCCCCTGCATATTCAGTCCCACCGATGATAACTTGCTTTTCAGAAAAACAAACAATAACGAAAACTCCTGAATTCACACCATCAATTTCAGCATCTGCTAAAAAGTTAGGTGCATGTAAAATAGTGAATTCAGGAACATGCGACTCAACCTGTTCTTGGCTAGGCCTTAGGAACATATTACGGGCAAAGGCAGCGTGCCAAGCATTTTCTGTGACAACACGAATTGGGAGTCGCTGGTTTTCATCTGCTCCAGCGTATAGGTCTTGGACAAATAGTTCTGGCTTAGAGTTGAGATAATTTCGAACCTTATCGCGTAGATTATCAAATACCTCTCGTGTAGTGGGGACATTTACATCTCCCCACCAAATATCCTCTTCCACTAATTTCTCACGAACGATAAATTTGTCATTTGGTGAGCGACCAGTACGGTCCCCGGTTTCTGTGATTAATACACCGTGTGTACTGAGAACACCTTCTTCTCTTTTTACCGCTCGCTCAATCAGGTCTACACCTAGATTATTCCAGTGAATGTTTCCTTCTGGTGCAAGGCCATGAGTATCTAACCCGATAGGTCCCAAGGGGGTCCCATCCACCAGGAAGGGGGTTGTCATGGCTGTCGCGGGTCGCGGGACCTCTTAGAATGCTACGGAACGAATTTATGTTGATTAAATCAAAATTTCAGTCTTCCCAGTAAGGGCGACCTTGATGGATAAGGTCGGTTCTGACACATTTAGATGGAGGACGAACCGGCTGAGGAGGATGACTCAGTCATCCGAAAACGAGCCTTTGAAATGGGTGGGGGACTTGATCTATCCAACTTTCTTAATGAAGACGCCGTAGAGGAATCTAAACAACTAGCTCTGACCGCGCCAGAGCAACCCGAAAAGGAAGTTGTAGACGAGGCGATGGGCGAAATGTTTGACCCATTTGCAGATGGTCCTCAGCCCGGCGATGTTCAACGAGATGGAACCGTTCATTTACCTCCTGAGATGGACAGCATTACCGAGTTGGCAACGACTGGGGAAAAACGCCTGCATTGGGGCATCATGGTCGGCATGATTGTCGTTTATTCTCTAGTAGGTTGGTTAGTAGGAACAACTCTTGACCCAATCGTTGGTTTACTTGGTTTGCTTGGGTTAGCGATTATTGGCTTTGTATTAGGCGAGAGGTGGATTCCTGACCCTGCGATGAGGATGCTGGGTATCACATGGGTAATCATCACCATGAAATTGTTGTACGGGTTAGCCATTGACTTAGGTCACTGGGAGTTGTGGGGAGTTTTCCCACTTGACCCGACCATGCTAGGTGGAGTATTACTCACCCTTGTGGCCATCAATGTCTGGGTATCTTATCACCATGACGAAGATGCAATTGCGGCTCAAGCAACATTGGTCTTGTTGGCAATAGGTTCTGGTGCTGGAGCGGTGTATGGGCAGATTGGAGTAGCAGCAGGAATTATTGTTGCTACTCTATTGTTACATGGTTTAGCTTGGCATCGGAAAAGTGGCAATCTTGCATCACTTGGAATCGCAGCTTCCAATTTGTGGATTGGAATGCACGCATTCAGTAATAATTGGACTATTGGGGCATTAGAGATTGTACCTTTTGATGATTTGCTGTTGTTATTCCTTCTGCTTGGCGGAATCAATGCTCTAAATGCGGCGATGGCGGCTAGGTTTTCTGCTGAGAAAAATTGGTTTTCTGATGGATTACAGTTGGTTGGGCTTGGCCGACCTGGATTATGGTCGGTTTCAATTGGATTAGGTATGATTGGTGCGTTATTGGCAATTTCTGCAAACCGGGCAGAAACCTCCTATGCGTTTGCATTGATTATGATGCTCCTTGCTTGTTTTGGAGGCTCATATTTAGTTGTCAGAAAAGTTCCAAAGAGTCGAGTAATCACCCCACTTGCTACTGCATTACCAGCCCTAATCTTAATTCTCATCGTTCAGTTATCAGCATCTTTCACGGTACCGTTTGGAATCGGTGCATACGACGTATTCGCTGTTGGTGCGGCTATCCTGACAGCATTCATACTGCTCTCAAACCAATCACTGGTGAGTGACCATGTTTTGTGGGGTGGAAGCCTCGTATTGATTCTCTTGATGACTATTCTAATCCCAGCCCAACCTTCCGCCCAAGGTGGTGACGGCGGGCAGGTTTTGTTCATCGCACTAGGGGCAATTCACCTTGGTACCGCGTCCCTAGCATTATTGAGAAAATCCCCTTCACTTGCCGGTGTAACAATTCTTTCACCTTGGCTTTGGGTTCTGTTCATTTCTTTCTGGGCAATGGGAGCACAAACTTTCAATGCCGCAAACCAATCATGGGAATTAGCAGCCGGTGTAGTCGGTTGGGATGGTCAATATTTGGTTGTATACCTAGTAATTGTGACGATTTTACAGTATCCTGTCAACAAAGCACTTGGAGAGTCAGGAGTAAACCTAGCTGCCCGCCTAGTAGGTCTTTCAGAAGTTGGTGCAAGATTACGTGATAGCGGCTTGTTGAAGTTATGGAATATCGGTTTCATTCTATCTCTTATCATTTGGATCGTTGTATCTCGTGGAACCGAAGTTTCAGGTTACGGGTTGATTGCAGGCTTAGCAGTCGTGTTAGCAATCAATATTTTTGCCGAATGTCGTGGTGAGCATCAGGATAACCCACGCACTTTGATGGTGCTGTTTGGAATTACAACTTTGTTGTTACAGTGGCGTAACGGGCTTGATGCTGCTTGGATGCTGATGATGGTAGGTGGACTTGGCTCTCTCGTGTTATTTAGCAAGAATATCGAAACTGAGGATATTCTTAGTCTGTTGATGGGATTCTTGACGGCACAAACAGTGATATTTTCACTTGACCAGCGCACTACTTCCTTGTTGGATGGGGAATTATTGATGTCAAACCAATTCACTGGTTGGGTAATTCTTCTATCTGTCTTACTGACTCTTGCTCTGTATCTTCCGAGAGCTGGTAAAATGGAGAAGTTGCTCAAGCCAGCCGCTTCTTCCGCAATGATGTTGATGGCCACAGTTTGGGCTATGATGGCAGATGGGATGACATTCACTCATCTTTCACTTTCAACTCTAATGTTTATTGGTTCGGCTATTTGGTTAGCCGCTCAAGGTGAATTACGTGCTGAACTAAAGGCGGTTGGGGCACGAGAAAAGAGGCGAGAGAGAATGGAACGAATTGATGAAATTCAACACTCTTTAGAGTCTAGTAAGTCAATGCCATCTCTCCTTCATGATGAGCAACTTATGCTTCCATCAGGGGAGGGTTCAACCTCTGCCTCATTGGCAGTAAGAGGTGAGCAGGCAACGGCCCTTTCTAGCAAATCTTCACTAACTCTTAATGAAGCCTCAAAGACTTATCATTTTGATTCCGAAGATGCTGCTGCTGCAGCCGCAGGTAGCGATATCTCCATTGAACATATGTCGCAAGCCAAGTCTGTAGGAGCAATCAAAACAGTTGCTCCTGAATTGTATATGCAGGCTGAAAGAATGCGCAAGCGTTCCAAGAGGAGAGGTGAATTGTCTCGTGAAGAGATGTTGTATGGTGATATTCATCATAAGCCAGTCATTGTACTTGCATTCATCGCTTGTATTATCCTATTTGGGGTATATACTGTGTGGAGTTTTGGTTCAGCATCAGCAGGAATCTTAGTGATGAGTGGTGCAGTTTCTCTCGTACTCATTGGTATTTCGCGGTGGCGAGCCAGCAGTAATGATTTGAGTTTGCCAGATGTGCTTGGAATTGAGACACCATTTGCTGCCACAATAGCCGGTTTGACTCTAATGCAAATTACCGGTAGATTAGCAGCAGGCGCATCTCTTGGCAATCAATTGGATTTCGGAGTATTTGCAATCATTGTATTGCTAATTATTGGTATTTCCCTAACCGGTCGTAAGGACTTGGTACATCGCATCCCTGCAGCGATTGAGTGGTATGTGGCAACTCTACTTGTTTCACGAATTGCTGGGGCTATGATGGCTGGAACTATGCCAATGCCCGTTTTGACAGATCCATTCACTCCTTTAGAAGGGGGGGACATGCTTTCCTATACAGTTCCATGGCTGTTAGTTGAAGCAGTGTTGTTAGTTTGTGTTGTTGCATGGGATTGGATAGAGGCTGTTAGGCGGCGCCACGAACTTCCTGATTTCCACGGTGCGGCTGGAAGAGGTGGCTGGGTAGTTTCAGTAGCCATGCTATCCATTGGTCCTGTAGCAATGATAGCAATTGTACTCGGGTTGCGCCGTTCAATTCAGTGGCAACAACCAGCTGCAGTAGGAATCATCGTTCTTAGTACAGTTATTGCGGCTAGGTCACTGGCAAGTTGGTTTGATGGATTGGCAGAATTCATCCCACATCTGATGATTGTTCTAGGGTTGCTTACCCTTGCTTGTTTGGTGTTAAGCGTACCAATGCGAAAGCCTAGTTGGAGCGCCACATGGTCTTGGGATGCCCATATTCTTCTACCATTAGGAGTTTTATTGCTCACTGGAGTAAGTGCATTATTGGTTATCTCTTTACTCGCGCTTTCTCTAACCATTTGGGTAACGGGGATTCTTCAATTACGCCGGTCCCTTCGAATTTGGGGAGCCGCAGATTTGGTGTTTGCATTAGTAGCGGCAGCACTAGCATCCCAAGGTGTTCTCAATACAAATTCACTATTATTGATGGGAATTGCATTAGGGCTTGAATTGGGTATTATCGCTTGGCTTGGACAGAAACATGAGGGTCAAATGGCCATTGATTGAACTAGTCAATGAGTCCATATCTTGATTTGAGGTGGCTTACAGGGTGTGTTGTGTCTGGACCGTGGATTAGTGATGAACGCGAAGACCCACCAGTTCCCTTAGGGCTCAATGAGATGACAATTCCACGGGCTGCAATTTTAGCTTCGTTAGGGACCATTGGCATGCTCCTGATATCAATTATTTGGGTTGGTTGGGGTGCTTACACTTTCCTTGGACAAATGGATGGGGCTTTTGTTACGGTCGACGAGTCATCCCTACAAGAAGACGGTCGTTGGGCTTGGGAGGCAATGTTGTTGTTTGATACATGTGAGCCTAAGGATGATGCTTGGACTTGGCCAGAAAACCTTTCAGCTCAAGATGAGCCATTTTGGTTACCCGGTGAAGTATCTTGTGAATGGCGTCATCAAGGAGTAGGCGATACTGCTGTTGTTGCTATCAATAATGCTGGAAATACGACTCTTGATTTGCAAGCAACGGTTGACAGTGAATCGATATCAATTAGTGAACCATCAAGTGGATTGCTTTCCATTGAAGGTGATTCGGCAGAATTGCTAGTTTTAGAATTAGATTCTGATATTGATGAAGAGGTATTTTTCGTTACAATTTCACACCCAACAGTTGAAGGAGCTGAAGTGCAATTAGAAGTGAGGCTACTAGCAGGTGATGATTGGGCTTTACACACCGATTATGGTGATCGAATGACAGTTCACTACCAAGTTTGGATAGATGATACTGAGGAAAAACTTGACGAGGGAGACCTTCCAGTAACCGCTGGTTCAGAACCAACTTGTGATGCAGGTGCCCCAAGTGCATGTTACATCAAAGGATTTCATTGGGGTGTAATTGGGCTCGACTGTGGTGTGCTACGGTGTGTAATTGGAGAGGGGACCACTCATACTGTAATTCTTCCACCTGAACTTGCCTACAAGGATAGACCTGATAGAGAGCCTGCTAACAATCAGTGGTTACGGTTTGAATTGAGTATTAACGAATTGTTTGCTTGAATAGAAAAGCGGATAACAGCGACAGTCGTCCATTAATTTGGTGCGTGATGGCAACTCACACAGTTTTACCCATTTCGCCAGATATCCTAGGGTTTGCCGAAGTGATTGCGCCACAGAGTGAAATTGATGGCAAACCCAAATCAGGTGAACCACATCTGTATCAAACAGATCGTATGAAACGGCTTTCAACTCCTTGGTCGGTTTGTCTTACAAGGGCAGAGCAGTTGGCCGATTGTCGGCTTGGTCAAGGCATTCTTCTTGACCCTGCTTGTGGTTCCGGGTCACAACTTTTTGCCTACTGTTCAGAGTTGGAACGAGCGGGAATTGGCATAGAACTTGATGCTGATTCTGCAGTCTTATCAGCGGCGAATGGTCAAATCGTGGCTGATGGCGGTAACAGTGAATGGACGTCAGAAAGTTTCGTGCTAGTTGGGGATGGTACTGATGCTACTGCCGCTCTTTCTGAAATTGGTATGTCAGGGCAGGCAGTTGCAGTTATGCATGTAGATCCAGCTAGGCCTCTAGACACACAAAATCATTCTCTTGATGAGATGGAACCGCCAATCTCTATTTTGTTGAATAGATGGGCTGACCATTTTGTCATAGGACGTAGGGGCCCAGCGATTATCATTGATCTCTCCCCTAGACTCCTAGAGACTCAGCAACAAGAGATTGAACAACTTCTTCTATCATATTGGCCAGATTCACCTATTACGTGGGAATGGGTTTCAACAGGTCGTGGAAGAATTGACCGCTTGACAATTTGGTTTGGCACAGCCGCTGATTCCGCTACACCAGCTAGAATGTTAAGACTACTATCAGATGGTTCTGTAGTTAGTTTTGCAGGCCGAGCAACTGATGTTAAAAGAGCCACTTCTGCTGTACCCTCAACAAGGGATTGGCTAACAATCGTCGATTCTGCTCTTTTAGCATCAGGACTACAAGGACAATGGTTACGCGAAGCATTGCCCCCAGAATCAACGAGACACTGGGTCAGAATTTCAGGGCGCAGACCAATGCTACTTTCAAGTGAACCACTTCATATGGAGAAATCTATAGTCAGCGCATTTGTTTCATCAACCGGCCAAATCATTAGCCGTTTGAAGGTAGAACCGAAAGTAGAAAACATCTCTCCAATTCTTGTTTCGGCTAACTCAGCATATCTTTCTAGACTCACCCTCAGATGTAAAATGGAGCCATCTGCTCAGCCCAAACTCCAGCGTAAATTAGACCACGGATTGAAGGATTACCCTCGAGGGAAGCCAGGTTTCCTTGCTGATGTTGAAACCAATGATGGCGATGCTTGGTTTATATGCAAAGAACCTTGAAATTTAAGCCCCTTTCCACCATTTCATAGATTATTCCCCTCTTAGAAAATAGTCCCTTTTTTATAGGGGGGGTAAGTCGCAAAGCCGCTACGAAGTAGCCACTGGGCAACTGGTGTACTCGGGGGAACCGAATAATGGCAAAAATAGACGAGAGTCAGTTAGGCGACGATTTCAGATATATTCTGAGACTCGCAATGGCTGATGTTGATGGAATGAAACCAATTGGCTTGGGCCTAACTTCAATTGATGGAGTAGGTCAGAGAACCGCAATTGCATTATGTGGATTGGCTAAAGTGGATGCTAAGAAAATGGGTGGACTTTTGTCCGATGCAGACGTTGACGCCCTAAAAGAAGCGATTGAGGCTTACCCAACTGCAGTTCCACTTTGGATGTTGAATCGCCAAAGGGATTTGCATTCAGGTGATGAACTCCATTTGTTTTCACAAGATGTCAAGATGGTCCAGAAGGACGACATTGACAGACACCGTGCAGTGAAGAGTTACCGAGGTGTACGTCACGCAATTGGTGGTAGAGTAAGAGGTCAAAGGACGCGTTCGAACAACCGTAGTGGTTTGACACTCGGTGTTCAGAGGAAGAAGTGAGGTGTGATTTATGGGACATCCTAAGTTTAGTCGCAGAGTATGGCAAGGCCCCAAACATCCATGGCAGTCCGAAAGGATTGATGAGGAGCGCACTCTCATTTTCAACTATGGTTTACGTAATCACAGAGAAATCTGGAAGGCTCGTAGCAAACTGCGCCGCTGGCGCTCAAACGCGATGAAGTTGATCGCAACAACCGATTCTGGAGATGACCACGTTTCTCGAGAGAAGGTAGATTTGATTACTTCCCTCCACCGCCGTGGAATGCTTCCAGAAGGTGCAACTCTTGACGATATTCTTCGTCTTGATGTAGAGCACGTGTTGGCTCGTCGTCTACAGTCACAGGTTTACTACAAAGGATTCGCATCCAGTATGAAGCAGGCAAGACAACTACTCATTCATGGCCACATTTCAGTTGGTGACCAAATAATGACAGTTCCAGGATATACCATTACTCGTGGGGAGGAGGACACACTTCAATACAGCATTCAGTCGGCTCTTCACGATTCAGCGAAGAGAACTGGTGAAAGCAAGAAGAGTGGAATTGCAACAGGTGAAAACCACCCAATTCGTGTAGGTATTTCTGAAATCCGCTCACAAGCGACATACGAAAATGAGGATGAAGAGAGCAGTTTGGAACTTGTAGATGGAGTTCCAAGCGCTGAAGAAGTTCAAGAAATTGCTGAAGCGGCTGAAGCAGCTCCTAGTGCAGATGATGTTAGCGGAGGTGAATCCTGATGTCTCGTAAGTGTATCATTAATATTTACAGTTCCTACAACAACATTCTCATGACCGCTACTGACCAAACCGGCGCAGAAACAATTGCTAAGTGCAGTGGTGGCCAAGTAACCAAGAAAGGTAGCGATAAAGGCAGTCAATTTGCAGCAATTAGAGCTGCAGAGCGAATTGCCGAAGCAATCCAAGAAAAAGGATTCTCACAGGCAATTGTTCGATATCGTGGCCAAGGTGGTAACAAGAGCCCAAATACGGGACCAGGTGCACAACAGGCTGTCAGAAGCCTGACCCGTGCTGGAATCCAAGTGGCTAGAATTGAGGATTGTACTCCACGACCACATGATGGTACTAAGCGCAAGGGCGGCCGCCGAGGTCGAAGAGTTTGATTCAGAGGTGATTTAAAAATGATAAAATTAAAAGTTCTTTCAGAAACTGATACTTCGCTACGTATACTCTTTTCAGGAGTTAACCGAGCATTTGTGAATTCTCTCCGCAGAACCATGATTGCTGATGTGCCAAAGTTTGCGATTGACCAAATGAGAATTGAACTAGGTATTTTCAAGGATGAAGAGACTGGTGAATTATTTGAGTCAAACTATGCATTAAACGACGAACAACTTGCACACAGATTCGCAATGCTTCCAGTTCCAACATTCCACGATGATTTTTACTTTCAGGATGAATGTCCTGACTGCAAGGATATGGTGGTGGACCAACGTGGATGCCCTTCATGTCAGATAATCTACACAATTTCTTCAAGCGGTGTAGACGGTGGTAGAAATGTTGTTGCATCAGAGTTGAATGTGATTGGTGACCGCCGATTAGAGATTCCAGAAGCATATGGTGCCATCCCCTTAACAAAACTCTACGAAGGACAAGTGCTTCACGCATACTTCTATGCAATTATGGGTAGAGGTAGGGACCATGCAAAGTATTCACCAGTTTCTGGTGTTACATTCCATGCACGTCAAAATGGTAAAATCAATGTAAAGACCCGCTCAAAGATGCTATTTGACCTTGATTTGAATATCACTGCTAAGGATTTCAATAAGGATGGAGTTCTCAGCGATATTGACAAGGTAGATTTGCTACGAAATGACCTAAACCACGTTGGTAGTGGTACAGATTTACAAGCACAGTTCAATGATGCAATTACTTTGGAAGATGTTGAAGGTGATTACATCTTCAAATTTCAGACCGATGGTTCAATGACAGCCCGTGTCTGCTTAGAGCAAGCTTGCAAGGAATTATCAGGTCGCTTTGAAGCACTCTCCAAAGACTTTGCAGAAGCTCTGTGAGAGTCGGCAAGACCAAGCCGAATTACCCCCACGGGGTGGTTGATAATGACTGCAATTACAGGACAGGCCGCTTCATCAGGCCACATCACTCTACTCTTTAGTGTACAAGATGATGATGTCAATTTAATTAATCAAGGAAGTCGAGGAATTGGATTTTGTATAGATCCAGTTGAGCCTACTTGTCAGATTACAGTAACCGGTAAACATGGTTCGGGGAAAATATCCGAGCAAATCCAAAACGAGAACCTAGTTCTTCAACAGACAGTCATCAACACACTTTCACAACTAGTTCCGTCAGTGTTGGAATACGATTGGCTCATTCAGCAAAGTTGCAGATTACCTCAACAACAAGGATTCGGACTTTCAGCTGCTGGGGCTTTAGCCACTGCCCTTGCTCTACAGCGGGCACTTGGTGAAGAGGAACAACTCGCATACGCTCAATCCTTTCATGTAGCTCATGTGGTGGAACGAAAACTCTCAGGAGGATTGGGTGATGTGTCCGCTCTTTGGGCGGGTGGTGTTGACCTTAGAAGGGAGCCTGGGTGCCCTCAAGTCAGTGAAATATTGGGAGGCTCAGGTGTTGTCGAAGGATGGCATACAACTCTCAATATGTTAGTCGCTTGGAGAGATAGAACTACCCGCCATACTTCTGCATACATTGATGATGAAGAGTGGAAAACGCGCATCAGAAATAGTGGCGAACAACAACTCACAATTCTTAAACAAGGGGTTTGGGATAAGAGTCGCTGGGGAGATATTTTGACGACATCAACTGGTTTCGCTAATGACTCTGAGTTGATATCAGATGCAGGTCGAACTGAACTTTTACAGATTGCGAAATCCGTGATTTCAATTGCAGAGGTGGAAGCATCAGCTCATTTATGCATGCTCGGAGAAAGCCTTGTAATCTTACCAACATCGCTTGAGTCAGGATTGAAGAGCGAAAAGATGCTGCTGATGATTGAACAATTTAATTCAATGGGGTTGAAATCGATTCAGGTTTCATTAACCGAAAATTCACTACGCTGAATTGCGAGCAAACTAATCACTCATCATACATGATAGTGATATCTAGAGGTGTTTGATCTAACATCAAGACACCAGGTATCAACATTCCTTCACAGAATCCATGCCGGTAAACAATTGCCCCAGCCCCCCACTCATCGATATAGCGGTTCATTTGTTTCTTGGTCTTCTTCTTGGCAAATGAGACATTAGCGCCATAGAAATTTTTTGCATCAATCCATGCAATTAACTTACCATTAATTGTCAACTTATCCATTATCAGAAAATCTGGTGTATTGAGAGGCCTACCATGCTCTTTTTGTTGTTCCTTTAGCAGTTCTTCTTGACGACGATATTTGATGCCCAAAGTATCGAGGTACTTCTCAACCACTACCTCAAACAGGTCAGCCCGCACAGCAGTTTCACCTTGGTCAACATTTGTTACACGGTCTTTTTCTTCCGCTTTTTGAAACTCTTCAGCATCACGTTTTGACAACAATTTATCAGGTGACCTGAGTGAGTCACGAATCTTAACTTTTGACCATCCACGTGCAGTTAGAATTGACCGAAATATTGCCACTGGGGGGAAGTCAAATCGTCGAGAAAGTTGGAGGACACTTTCACCATTTTCGTATCTTTTGAGAAAGGTATTTGATTTATTCATCATTTTATAATGGCCATAAACGGCCTTTTCTTGCATCAACGCTTTGCGCAATGATAGCCCTTGTTCAACACTCATGTTGTGTGTTTTCAGTCTGTCACCGATTCCATCCACAGCATCATCGTCTAGAAATCCCCATTCACCAGGAATCATTACTAAATCACACGCTTGGCGTTCAGTACGTTGTTTTATTGGAGTTGTTTTCCATTTGATAGAAATTTCATTTGGGGGTTCAATTTCCTCAGGAAAACCCAATGGTTTGGGATTGATTGAGAACCTTGCTTCGGCTCGCTCTACCGCTTCTTTGATTCGGGCAGATGCTTGGCTATTCTGCCCACCACCTCTGCCACTTTTTCCGGAAGATGAACGGCCTTTTTTGCTACCTTGATTGGTGCGGCCGCCTTGATTCCTATTGCGGTTGTTTTTACTTGGTTGGTGGTTGTTGTCTTCTCTGTTGCTTCTGTTCACTTGTAGCAGGCGAGAAGCCCCTCCCTTTTCAACCTCCGGCTTACGATTCGTCTAATCAAGCAGGTTGACTTGCTGATTATTTTATTAAATCAAAGATAAGCAATGCCTGGCTCTGAAGGGTAAGCAAATTTTGCTTTACTACCAACATCTTCTCCTTCTCCAGCAAGGTAAATGTTTACCTCTGCAACACTAAGTTCTGCACTCAGGAATGACTTTGCATCAATTAGGATTTTTACTTCATCAAGATTAGATTTTAGCACATTTCTTTCGGTTGGAGACCATTTGTACAATTGCTTCATTATTCGTTTCCAAGCCCCAGGTACTTGTCCTCTAACTTCTCCAACTTGTGTAAATGGTCTAGACATTATCTCACCCATTGCTCCTTTCATTGGGAAGTCATTCTCAAGTAATTCAATACCTGTACGTACCAACTCACCTTTCCATCCTTCAGCTATTTGAATCGTGACAGATGTTGGTTCATTCTCAAGATGTCGTTCTGCTAAACCTTTCATCTGTCTAGCCTGATCAAGAACGGATTGTAAGATAATTTCTCGTGCTAAGACTGGATTTATGGCCTCAGTCTCATCATTATCTACTTCATCAAATCCAAGTGGTTGGATTGCAATCAAGCCTTCACCCCCTGCTTCTGCCCAAATTTCTTCAGCAATATGCGGTGTTGCGGGATGCATCATCTTAGCCCAATCAAGCAGGAGTGAGCGAGCCAATTCACCATTGCACCCTCCACGACGCTGATACCAAAGAAGGTCAGCGTAGACTTCGTAATGGCTGAGCATCACCCCGGCTCGTAAATCAACCGATTCCATTGCCGAAAGCCATTCTGTTTTACGAATCTGAAATTGAGTACTCAACCATTCATCTATTGCTGCATCATCATTTTCCCATGACAACATTTCGCGACATAAATTCCAAACTGCTTTCATCTGTTTGTAACATGATTCAACACCAGTATCAGACCAATCCATTCCAGCAGTAGGCTGGGCAGCAAACAGAATGAATAGTCGGACGGTGTCAGCGCCATATTGTTCAATCATTGAAACTGGGCCAACAGTATTGCCAAGAGATTTACTCATTTTGGCACTACGCTCTGTTAATTCACCAGCACAATATGGGCAAGCATTCCCTCTCTCACTTACGGGATGAGTGATGTTACAAGGAGCACAATACGGTGCTTGAGCGTTGACCATTCCTTGGCATAATAATTCTTCAAAAGGCTCGTCAATACTATGCAAACCCATGTCTCGCAATGCTTTAGTCCAAAACCGTGCGTAGATTAAGTGCATTTGTGCATGCTCAATTCCACCACAATAAAAGTCAACATTCATCCAATAATCCGCTGCTTGATTGCTGAAGCATAAGTCAGGATTATTTGCATCAATATAGCGCATGAAATACCACGATGAATCAACAAATGTATCCATTGTGTCGGTTTCCCGTCTCGCCGGAATTCCACAATGAGGGCAGTCAACATTTAGGAAGGTAGGTGAGGTTTCCATTGGATTCCCTGCACCACTAAAGACTACATCATCAGGCAGTATCACTGGCAACTCGTTCTCAGGTACCGGAACAGCGCCACATTCATTACAGTGGATAATAGGAATTGGAGTCCCCCAATACCTCTGTCGTGAAATTAACCAGTCACGAATTTTCCATTGAATCATTCCACTTCCTGAATCATCACTTTCGAGCGCTTCAATAACAGCCCGCTTTGCATCATCTCCACTCAAACCATCAAACCCAGTTCTCACAGAATTGGTCATTTCGCCATAACCTTCGAAAGCGGAGGTTAGTGGGGCATCATTGTCTGCCCTTGCTTCAAGTAAAACCCGCTTAATTGGTAAGTTATGTTCTGAGGCGAAATCAAAGTCTCGCTGATCGTGGCCTGGTACCGCCATTACAGACCCAGTGCCATATGAAGCAATAACGAAATTCCCAGCATAAATTGGAATTTTCTCTCCACTCAGTGGATTTATTGCATGACGGCCAAGGAATACACCTTTCTTTTCCTTCAACATACCTCTGTCCATGTCAGAAAGTTGCTTTGCTTCTTTTTCCATCTCCCGCCATGCTTGTTCATTTTCGTGACCCTTAACCAATTCCTCACAAAGAGGGTTTTCAGGGGCTAGAGTAACAAATGTGACTCCAAAAATTGTATCAGGCCTAGTCGTAAAAGCTTCAATCACAAGACCACCGTCTCCTTCTACTTTGAACTTGATTTGGGCACCCTCAGAACGCCCCATCCAATCTTTTTGTAGGGCTTTAACGTGGTTAGGAAATTGTATTTCATCGAGTGAGTCGAGTAGTTCTTGTGCGTACTTTGTGATTTTCAAAAACCACTGGTCCATATCTCTCTGTGCAACTTCACTTGAACATCTCCAGCATCTTCCATTGTGCACCTGTTCGTTGGCTAATACAGTATTACACTGTTCACACCAATTGACATTTGCAAAAGTTCGGTATGCTAAGCCGCTTTCATAAAATTTTAGGAAAAACCACTGATTCCACCTGTAGTAGTTGGGGTCATGACTCATCACTTGCCGGTTCCAATCGTGTGAAAATCCCATTTGTTTGAAGTCTGATTTTATGCTAGAGATATTACGGTCTGTGATATCTCTTGGGTGCCCTCCTTCTTTGATAGCGGCATTTTCAGCAGGCATGCCAAAAGAATCGAAGCCCATTGGATAGATGACATTGAATCCTCTTGCTCGGCGATAACGAGCAACTGCATCTCCAATCGAATAGTTTCTAACATGGCCAATATGCATCTTTCCAGAAGGATAAGGATACATCTCTAGGCAGTAGAATTTAGGTTTATCAGTGTTCAATGGGGCGATGAAAATCTCGTCATCCAACCATCTCTTTTGCCACTTATGTTCAAACTGTGCAGGTGAGAAATCCTCCTCCATACAATCAACCCTTCAACGACATTTACATTCGTTATTGAATCACCGAATCAACCGTCCGCTATCAAAGGAACGGAATTATCATGCCTCATCAAGTAAAGATGGGAAGTTGCTGGAGTTAAGCAGAATCAGTGCACGGTCAGTCAGTCTGTACCGGTAGCGCATTGCGACCCTCTCCTTCTCAACCAATCCCCAATCCTCTAGTGATTTGAGGTGGTATGATACCAATTGTTGACTGGTTTCTAATTTGACAGACAATTCCTTTTGAGATAGATTGAGGATTTCATTTTCGTGAATGTCAAGAATTTGTAGAATCTTACCCTGTAAACTGTTTGGGTCTGGGGTAAGTACTGGAACTGGCAAATCATCATCGGCAGTCCTTGAGTCAATGGAAGCTGGATAATATCTAACCTTGCGGCCATCCTTACGCCGCCATACTCGTTCATCAGATTCCAATACAGAAAGATGGTGGGTTAGTTGTCCATTTGACATTTGTAAAGCCCCTAACAATGCTCTGAAGTGAATACCTCTGTGTAATTCAATGTAGGCAACAATTCTACCCCTTTGATATTCACCACCTGATTCCTTCGTCTTGCGAACCAATCCAAGAAGAACGAGCCCGTATTTTGTTGCAGGTAGGCGGATCCATTCAACTTGAGTTACTGCTCCAGCAATCAGAGCGAGCAGACCAGTCGAAGCAATGACAGCAATTATTGTGGGTGCTGCAGCAGGAATAGAAATTACTGGGGTTTCAGATGCTACTTCCGTATCGATGCTAGAATCTGTTGAGGCTACCTGTGCTTCACCTAGTACTTCAACCACAACAATGTGAGATAGCCAGTTAGCACAAGCAGTTGAGGTGCTAGTACTATCCTCAACCCAATACGCTCCTCGGTGATTTGGAAGCGGCTTCCAGTTTTCTATCAGGGTAGATGAGTAAGCGTGCTCATTACCATCAACATCAATTAGAATCCAACATCCACCAACATCTGTGGTAACATACTGCCAACTACCTTCTGCCATCCAACTCAATAGTGTAGCGTCCTCTTTCACAATTGTTCCATTCGTAGCTTCACTTTCGGATTCATCTTCTGAATTCTGTTCCTCTTCAAGTTGGACTGGAGGATTCCAGGTATGGGCTAATTGCGTAGTGAATCTAGGTGTTCCAGTGGTTTCAATGAAGAGAGACCAAGTGCCTTGATTAAGTTGGCCAAACTCAATTGTAAATGGGTCGAATGGGATGCCATTACCAGCGGCAATTGTCTCCATCACTCCTCCTGATTCCCCACACTGTTCATTCCATATTTGATGAGGTTGAGACTCACCAATACGTTGTAGAGTGAAGGTTAAGCGGCATTCTTGAGGCCAGTGGATGTCTAAGTCAATTTGATTCTCTAGTCGGATTTGGAATGTGATGGATTCTTGATTAGTATCCGGATTGTTGGTAAGTAATTCAATTACTCTGAAATCGGCTAGGCTTGTGTCTTGCATTGATGCTAAACAAACCGGTCCACTATCTCCCCCGTCGTAATTGATTAGGTACTCGGTGGTAATCCCATACTCTGGAACTGTTACCACCATTAGGTAAGAACCGTCATTGAGTTCACAACTATTTTCAGCATTCATTGTCCACATTCGTTGGTCAAGTGTATATTGGCTAGTAGGGTCAATCTTCAACTCAGAAAATTCGGTTTCACAGATATCATTCAATCTTGAATCTTTAGTTATCATTCCATCTTCAGAAATTAATTGAATTGAAACTAGACAACTACTGTTAAATTGCAACTCAGCAGGCGTCGCTGCTGAATTAATCAACTCAGTTTTAACTTGAATATTATCAGCATCAGTAATGATTCCATCCGCACCACCATCTCCAATCAAGCTAACTGCTAATTCGGCCGGAGCCTCAGGACGGGCTTCACCAATCGATAGAGTTGCATCAAAGGTGCTGGCCAAACCAATCAAACCTGTTGTTGCAACTTCAATTGACCATTGGCCAGATAAAAGTTGTTCACCTTCTGAAGTGAAGTCCCATACTAACCAACCCAAAGGAAGTGATTCACCTATTCCAAGTGTTGAGCCTGAGCCACAATCCAAGTCAGTCATTGAAGGGGGATTTGAAGACTCAATTGTGTTAACTTGAATAGTAACCATGCAACCTTCGTCAGTATCAATTGTTATTGAGTTGCTACCACTATTGGTAAGTGAAATATGAGAGTATACGCTTTCTCCTGACAAATAATCTAACCCGCCACTAATCGGTGGAGCAGTATTGACTTGTAATACTAAGTGTTCAATTAACACAGGACTGCGTTGGAATTGTATAGATTCTGTGTAAGTTGCCATCCCTGATTCAAAGTTAAAATCTAAAGTTACATCACCACTATTGATAATTGCCCCCGATGAGTTTTGCCAGTCCCAATCAAATGTGTCAAGATTTCTGGTTTGTCCAGCTGGTATGTCAATCGCTCGGCGTTGTTGAAGACAGACTCTGTGCTCTCGTAGAGATGAGAATAATTCTTCGTCACTGTTGAGAATTTCAATTTCAACAGGACAGGATGGATTGTATTCAATTGATTGAGTAGTTGCACCAGAATTCTTTACAGAAATTGAGATTGAAAGCGTTTCTCCTCCATCATACCAAGCCGCTCCGGTAGTTGTCTCATCAATAGAAATAACTAATTCAATATCGGTAGAATCTGCACTTGCAGAACTAATCGCAAGTGGAGCAAGTAGGATAAAAGCTAGCCCAACAATGAGCAATCTACTGCCAGATTCTCGTCCCCTCATAGCGCCGCCTCTTATAGAGGCGACAAACCCACTCACACTTAAGACCCGCCATGCACGGTAAAATCAGTAATTTCAATGCCATGTGCCCCTTCGCATGATTTTGATGTTAGCCAAAGGTGAGTTTGACCGCCGAGTGGAAGACGATGGAATTGAGGTCTGGGTAAGTCAGCAAGGTCCGTTTGGGAACGTCAATACAGCATTCATTAATAGGGCCACAAATACAGTAGTAATCATCGACCCATATTCTGCTAAAAAGTGGCTTTCAGCCCTTGAAAATGAAGGTTTGTCACCAACCCACATCATTGTAACACATACTCATAGGGACCACACATCTGGGGTTAAGAATATCATGAAATCCCATCCAGAAATTCAGTTGTGGGGACACGTTGAATCAAACTATCCGAATTTACTTGGAAGAGTATTATTCCGTCACCTAGATTTCACCCATACTTGGAATCATCCAGTTCATTCTGGGGAACAATGGACTTCAGGTGGTATCACCCTTGAAGTCACTCATACACCAGGTCATGCACCAGGCCATCTTACCTTCCATGGCCATGGAGTATTTCACGCAGGAGATCTTCTTTTTACCCAACGTTCTGGAAGGGTTGACCTTCCCGGGGGGGATTCCGAATCACAATGGAAAAGTGTTACTCATGCTAGAGAGATTCTCAAAGGACTACCAAGTGACTGGCGCTTGATTCCAGGCCATAATTATGAATGGATTGATGGGACTGAGCGAAATTGGGTCAGTTTATCTCAGGCATTGGAACACAATTTAGCACTGAATTCCCCTTCGTTGATTCAGTTTGAAGAACTTGATTTTCTTCGCTTCAATGATGAATTGGCTGGTTGATTTACTCACAAAGAAAATTCTTGGAAAGTATATTTTTCACGATAGTGTAGGAGTATAAATGAGTGGGAACTGCACTCTGAATGTTGTCCCTTGTGGAGATGTTGAGTAGTCAACTTTGCCGTGCATTAAATCACAAAGTGCTTTGACGAGTGTAAGACCTAGACCTACACCACGTCTAAGTTGGCCATCCTTGACAAGTGCTTTTGAGTATGGCTCGTATAACCTCATCTCTGCTTCATGAGAAATACCTGGACCAGTATCTGAGATTTCAAATAGCACACTATCTGCAACACTACTCACTTTGATGGTAATGTGTCCTCTTTCTGTAAATTTCACAGCGTTATCTAACAATTGTTCGAGGACCTCTTGTAGTCTCATTTCATCAATACACATTTTTTCTGGAGCCTGACCTATCTCCATGTGGAACTCAAGTCCTCTACGTGTACATAATTTTCTAGCTGCCTCACTTGACTTTTCAACTAAGGTGTCAATGTCGTGCCATGCTGAGATAATACGAACAGTCCCAGAGATAATGTTAGAGTAGGTGATAACGGAATCAATCATCATTCGAAGAGAATCTCCAGCATCTAAAATTTCCGTTAAGAATTCTTTTTCTTCAATATCAAGATTAGGAGAAATGTCAAGCAAATCTGCAAATCCAAGGACGCCAGAAAGTGGGGTTCGTAAATCGTGGCTGAAATTGGCAATGAAACCTGCTTGAAGATTGTGGGCCCTTGACAATTCACCATGGGTTAGTCGTAATTCCTGAGCAGCACTCTTTGTTTCAGTTAATTGCTCTTCAAGTGCATGTTGTAATCCAATCAATTCGGTAATGTCCTGATAAGAACACACAACACCAGTTAGCCGCCCATCAATACCGACTAATGGCTCAGCAGCACCCATCAAATAGAGAATTCTACCATTATTGAATTCGATACTAAATTGCCAATCTCGTTGAGATTCCCCTGTTCTTAACGCCTCTAATAGAGGACCTTCATTAGAACCCATAGGCGCACCGTGCCCATCACGGAAGATGTGTTCTTCTTCAAATTCATTCAACCACTCTGGAGATGCAGGTGTGGGCGGTAAATCTGGTAACATCAATTGAGCTGCTCTATTGGCATGTACAAGGCCACCTTCAGCATCAATTTCTAAGATTGCACTGTGCATTGAAGAAAGAAGAGCACGCAGTCTTACCTCCATAGTTGCTGGTGCGGGGCGGGTGTCAAATGGGTCCATCTATCGGCCTCCTTAGCCGTTGGGTAAGGATATTAGGCATAGCAATTGTGCTTGAGAAGGTGGCTCAGAGCAAGTCATCAAGGTCTAATGCATCAGGCAATGCTTCAATCGCTTCCTCTGCGTCCTTTTCCTCTTCCTCTTGATGAAGTTGCCAATCAGCCTTTTCCACCCAGCCGAGTTCCTTTGCTTTCTCTAGGTCTCCTTGACCTAGATAATATTCAATCCATTCTTCGCGCCGGACATCTTCTCCGTCAAATATTTGCTCTTGTAAGGCAACGTTTTGTCGCATCAACTGACCACTCCTCTTTGCTGCTTGACGAGCAACCATAGCAACTAGAATGGCCAAGAGAAGAAGAACTCCCAAACCACCGAGTAAATATGAGCCCAATTGTTTCAGAGTCATTCTGTCTGAACCGCTTGCCCCCCCTTCTGCCTCTGTTATTTCACATACACCGGGAACTTCCCACACATCAGGGTCATAGATACAAATGTCAGCGATGTCAGACCAGCCATCACCATCAGTATCTTCACAGCCAAATCGGTCTTCCCAAGAAGTACCATATTTTGATCTGCAGTCATCTGGTTGGAAAGCATCACGAGTTGTATTATCTCCATACCCATCATTATCACTGTCTTTATGCTGTGAATGAATGAGTGGGAAATCATCAGGATCGGTACCATTTGGATTGTCACCCCAGCCGTCACCATCAGTGTCATTCCATTGAGTTATATCATTAGGGAACGCGTCTGCTAGTTCGGCATCAATGATGAAATCCCCTGGCCAATTTGTTTCGCGGGTGGTATTCCAACTTGAATTCCCCCAATTATCTCCGTAACTGTCACCATCAGTGTCTTTCCATTGAGTAGCCACATCAGGGAAATCGTCTCGAGTGTCGGCCCACCCATCGCCATCAGAGTCAATACAGCCGTAGGTATTTCCTTTGTAACTAGTACCAAATGTGTCTGGGCAATCATCTTTTTGTGCTGCTAGCGGGTCATCTGCATATCCATCTCCATCACGGTCCGATGAACGCATTGGGTCGTTAGGATAAGCGTCTTCATTATCAGCGATACCATCTTGGTCGGTGTCGGGACAACCACGAGTTGTTTCTCCTTCCATTTCCCCATATAGTGTTGGGCATAAATCTGGTTCATACGCATTTTCAATATATACGCCAGGCCATGATTGATTTCGGTCTAATACCCATGAAGCATTGTCAAAATTATCACCAAAGCCATCTAAATCAAAGTCATACCATTGGGTAATCTCATCAGGGAACCAGTCTCCATTGTCACCCACTGGGTAATCACCATGACCATCTCCATCTCGGTCTCCACATTGGGATGGATCATCTTTGAAGAGATCTGGATTATTGCCGTTGTCGTTATCACCACAGCCATCTCCATCTCGGTCTAACCATTGAGTAGCATCGCTAGGAAACGGGTCACCAGCATCGGAATATCCATCCCCATCCGTGTCTTTACAACCGGTGCGGTCAATTGATGAATTTCCATTAAATCCAGGGCACGCATCGCCGTTAGTTCCGCTTGCATTATCTCCAAATCCATCTCCATCAGCATCACACCATTGGCTTGGATCGTCAATGAATGCATCACCTGTTCCTGTCCCGTCTCTACAAGCAGGCCAGTTATCATCAGGGTCTGACCAGCCATCTCCGTCAGTGTCGTAACATGCGAGTCTGTCCCAAATTGAGTCTCCGAACACATAGATACAACCATCAGAACGGCTGGTAAATTGCTCGTCACCATACCAGTCACCATCGCTGTCATTCCATTGTTCAGTATCAGTGGGGAATACATCAATGTCATTCAATTGATTCGGTGTCATGGTAGTAATTAGAATACCAGGCCAGTCAGAAGGTCTAATTGAAACCCAAGATGAATTAGCGAAGTTATCACCATAACCATCAAGGTCGAAATCAGCCCACTGAGTTGGATTGTTTGGAAGTCTGTCAACACCGCCATACGGATTGGGCTCTCGAGTATCCTCGGCGTTGTCAGGATAACCATCACCATCAGCGTCAGCCCATTGATATTCATCGTTTGGATAGGCATCATTCAGGTCAGACCATCCATCCCCATCAGTATCAAGACAGCCAAATCGGTCTTCTGTGGATGTTCCCGCTACGTTCGGGCACTCATCAGGCTCATTTGCAGGTGCAGGGTTATCTCCAAATCCATCATTATCAGTATCATTCCATTGTGTAGGGTCTTCAGGGAATGCATCATCAGCGTTTAGCACTCCATCATTGTCAATATCAGGGTCAACTATCCAGTGGAAAATACCTTCGTCATTTCGTCCATGCGCTGATATGATATAATCTCCATCAGGATGCCAATCTACCCCATAGATTGTGCCACAATTGTTTCCACCACCGCTAGAGGTACAACCGCCTGGCCTAGGTGCGGACATAGTGTCTACAATGGTTGGGCTACTTGCATCAACTTGGAAAATCCTCAAACTTGCGCCATCAGAATTATAGTAACTATGTGCAACTACTACTTGGGTAGAGTCGGGCGAGAAGGTAATATCTTGACATGAAGTAGAGGTGGTGTAAGCCCACTCTTCTATTCCACTAGCAACATCGTATAATCTAGCACGAGCGCCTGAGCCCTCCCATGCCTCACATGCAGCGATATTGTTTCCGTCAGGTGACCAAGCTACTGCGTTGATGGTGCCTCTATTGCTGTTGATTGTCCTATTGACATTCCAACTTCCTGTATTGTAAATATAAACATCCTCTCTCCCACCAATTAGGATTCTACTACCATCAGGACTCCAATCAACCGAATAGAAACGACTATCTGAACCCGGATCAAATGCGGTGATTTCCGAGCCGTTCATAGCATTGTAAATTTGTACTTCTCCAGCAGTTGCGCTACTCCCTGACCTGCCAACCACCACAGCAATCATTGACCCATCTGGGCTGAAAGCCACTTCGTTAGGTTGGTCGCCACTACCTACATCCGTACTAACTGAAAATAGAGGTGTCACATTGCTAGAGTAGTATGCAAGTAACTCATCATTGTCAGTTACAGCAGCAACAAACATTCCATCTGCCGACCAATCTGCATCATGGACGGCATATCCACTAAATTCAACGGACTTCAAAAGCACCTTACTTGTTGTGTCCCATATTCGTAACCAACCGTTTGAACTTCCCCACCCACCAGTATCTTCTACTGTCAAGTATTTACTTCCATCATGGTTGAATAATGAAACAGATTGGCCATCACTCATTGATTGCCGGTTATCTTCTAGGAACCCGCCCGCTTGGATAACCCAAGGGTCATTTCTGTCACTTGTACCATCACCATCTCTATCAGGGCATCCATCCCTGTCAACAGTGCTATTGCCAAATGCTACAGGGCAATCATCAGCGCTGTCATCAAATCCATCCCCATCAGTGTCAAATGCCGAAGCCATAGGTACAAAAAACACCAAAGTCAATGCTAATGAAATCACGATTGCCCGGGACCTTAGATTCAGCAAGTCCCTTTTAGCCATGTTACGCGGAACTGCAATCATAAAAAGGGCTTATGGCACCTACGCATCATAATAATCGCTATTTAAAGGCAGTAATCAATAACAAAGTACACGAAAAAACAGCAACAGAGAGGCGAATGCTTCAATGGGGACAATAGTCACAGCGGTTTTAGATGTCAGAGACTCCACTGCGCGTGTCGCTCTCGGTTAATGACCGCGTGTTGCTACACTTACTAGAGAATGACCATCAAGCAGACCACTTCATCGTAACCGCTCCAGTCACTCGTCCAGGCATCGCAGAATCTTGTGGTCTTCACCCACCAAATGTTAGCCGCGCCATGCGGCCGTTATTGAAGCAGGGATTCGTGAGTGAGCATACTCGCCAAATTCGTGGAGAGGCCCGACGCCATAAGACGTGGCAATTAACAGAAAATGGTAGAGAGGAAATAAACAATCGATTGCCTAAAATCAAAAAGACCAGCGTTCTCATCAGAGGGAGAGATGGAAAAATGCTTGAAGTCAAAGCAGGTGAAGCCGCTGATAGACTTGACAGTAATCTCACTCTGCTACAAGTGTTAATGATGGTTATCGCAGAAGGAATGCTACAGTATGGGGATATTCGTCTTGGTCGTATTGAAAAAGGCGATGATAAACCGCCACCAGGACGCTTGCAAATCCTAGCCGGTGCCCATTCAACATATCATGTCAGGGCACCAAAGACTCGAACAGTTCATGGTAGGAGTGATGAGAGAGCCTTACTTGATGCATGGTATGAGGGCCGAGAGCCAACTCTTGTTGTTAGTGGGATTGCAGGATGTGGCAAGACAACTCTTGTTTCTCATTGGTTGAACCTCCGTCTTGACGACGAACCAAACCTCAGAGTCATGTATTACCCATGTCAGCCGTGGGATACTGCTATTGGAATTGCAACAAGTATTCTCCATCGGCTGGGGATTGAATCCAAAGGCAGTTTGAGTTGGGACCCCTACAGTATCCTTGAATCATTACCGATGTCACCAAGCGGTAAATTTGACATTGACATGTATCGCCGTCGCCTCACAGCCTATCTCACAGACCCTGAAAAATTGCGTGAAAAAGTGTTTGAAAAATTAGAAGAAAAGAGTGAAACACCGCCCTATATTTTGTTAGTATTAGATGACGTGCATAACGTTGAAATTGACTCAGCACACCTATTGGGTTCACTATTGCAAGTTGCAGACCAAACTCCACTGCGTATGTTACTCATCTCTAGAACAGCTCTCTCTTTCTACGATAGACGTGACGTCCACACTCGTGGTTTAGTATCAGAAATACCTCTCCGAGGTCTAACCTTAGAAGAAGTGGAACAATGGATTGCCAAGTTTGACGTGCCGTCACCACCTGAACCAAAAGAGGTTCACAAAATGACAGGAGGACATCCCTTGGCTGTTGAATTATTAGAGATGTATGGTGAAGTTGTACATGGTGATTGGTTAAGATTCCTTGATGAGGAAATATTGCAAGTGCTTCCAGAAGAGCACCGTGATTTATTGGCTTATTTGGCTGCAGCAGAAAGACCAATCCCTTGGTCAACATTGGCTTTAGCGGCGGGAGTGGATGGAACCCCACCCTCTGATTTATTGAGTCGTGGAATCATTGTTGAGTTGGCAGATGGGCTGTGGCTACACGAAGCAATCCGCGAGAGATTATTGCGGGAAGTTGGTGAGTCAATGGATGAGCGCCGCAAAGCGCTCTCAACAGCGATGAAAAATACCTAAGGATGAACAAATCAGTTCATGTGCCGGTTTAACCAATCGTCAAACCCACTTTTTTGCATTGCTCCAGAATGTTGGTCCACTGGCTCACCATTGTGGAACAGCACTAGGGTTGGAATGCCGCGCACTCCGAAGCGGCCAGGAGAGTTCTGGTTGTTGTCAACATTGACCTTTGCGATAGTCAGATTATCTCGCTCGTCAGCAATCTGTTCTAGCACAGGTGCAATCATTTTGCATGGACCACACCACGGGGCCCAAAAATCAACTAAAACCCATTCATTTTCTGTTGTTACTGTATCAAAAGTCGCGTCTGATGCTTCTACAATTGCTCCTGCCATATCACCTTCTCCTGTGCAACCTTTCTCCTTACACGGGGGTCTTTGAACCTGCCGTTAGTAATGTGAAGGATTGAGAACCCCTTGCCTCTCGGGTGGTTTGAGGGGAACGTCATGATTGTATGTCCGAGTATTTTGACTGCTGACTATTGTAATTTAGGAAAAGTGGTTGATGACGCGGTTGCCGCAGGAATTGAATGGATACATCTAGACGTGATGGATGGTAATTGGGTAGCCAACAAAACCATTACTTTTGGTCCCGCATTAATCTCATCAATTAGAAAGCGGGTTGGTAGCGAAATATTCCTTGATTGCCATCTAATGGTAACTAATGCGGCTGATACTTGGATGCAATATGTCAACGCTGGAGTTGACTTAGTGATAGCCCATGTTGAAGCAGTAGATGATTTCCCAGAACTAATCGCAAATCTGCATGATGCAGGCTGTCAGGCAGGCCTAGTCTTGAATCCGGCAACCACTCTTGATGAGGTTCTCCCTCTTCTCCCAGACCTTGACTTGGTGCTCTTCATGTCTGTAGTTCCTGGAAAGGGTGGACAATCTTTCATGCCTGAAGTAGAAGGCAAGGTGCGCGCTCTTAGGGCAGCAGTAGATACACAAATTTCAGAAGGCGGTAGAGCAACGAAACTAATGATAGATGGTGGTATCAAAGCTCACAATATTGCAGAAGTTGCGGATTGGGGAATTGAGGCTGCAGTAGTTGGTTCTGGTCTCATAAATGATAATGGAACCATCGCTGAAAACCTTGCAGAAATCAATTCTTCACTCTAGGTTAGTGCAAGAGTCCTCAACACGAGGGTTGAAAATGGTCTAACGCGGCCAATCAATCAATGCCTACCGCCGAGTGGATGGTTGAACAAGTCAAAGAGGTCTATCCAAACGCAGAAGTTGAGGCCACTGATACTACAGGAGGTGGTGACCACTGGTTCGTGAGAATTGTTGATATTGGATTTGAGGACATGCGATTATTCAAGCGGCAGAAGGCGGTTATCCAGCACTTTAAACCACATATACAAACCAATTATGTACATGCTCTTGACCTCAAATGTCAAACCCCGGAAGAAGCGGAGCAGAGTAGTGGTGATGAACCATTTTCCCCACATGAGGCAAAGAGAACAAATTTTGTCGGCTTACAAGTTCGACGAATAAATAAGGAGGAATAAAATTGACAGAATTTAATTGGACAGGAGAAGAATTACAGGAAATTGTAGATGGGAACAGGTTAGTTCTCTTCATGAAAGGAACTCCAGAGCAGCCACAATGCGGTTTTTCCGCCCGCGCTGCAATGGTGTATCAACAGTTAGAGATACCATTTGTTTCAGTCAATATATTGGCTGATCCACGAGCAATCCCAGCAGTGTGTGAGTGGTCAGATTGGCCAACGATGCCACAATGTTTCATCGATGGTGAACTCATCGGTGGTTCGGATATCGTTTTTGAGATGTTTGAATCTGGCGAACTTCTAGAAATGATTTCAGAAGGCAAATAAGTTACATCAATAAGTTCAGGTATTGATTAGTACTTGATGCCGAGTTTATCGTAGATGAATGACATCAGCCATGCTGGCCCAATCATCAGGTACTGTATATCCTCAAAGAACGAAGGTTTCTCCCCCTCAACCTTGTGCCCATAGAATTGACCGATCCATGCAAGGACGAAGATAACCAGACTGGATTGCCATAGCGGAATATCTGTAATTGACCCATATAAATTGCACATTGCGTAGCAGGATAGGCACCACAGAGTCATGCCTATTGTCAGAGGGAGAGAGAGTCGGGCATAGAATATGAAGACAGGAATGAGCATGATAGTGGCAAAGTTCACCCATTCATTGACAGCCATAACTTCGGGAACAGGGATGCTCCAGAGCAAACCTACAATGGTGAGGAAAATCAGTGGTACTGCAACCCAGTGAATTTTCTTGTTCAGAGGGTTTTGGTGACTTTCTCCATAACTATCTAACCAGTCCTGCATTGAGCGGGCTTCTGCCATGTTTGAGCGAGGGTCTAACCAGTCCTTCACACCATCGGCTTAACGTTGAATGGAGTAGCCCATCCAGTTCGAACTCCATAAAAGGAGAGTGCGAAGACAAAAAATGATGCTAAACAGGCTGCTACTGCCGCAGCCATGACTGGATTAGGTTGAGTAGGAATCAGATAGAGACCAGCAGCAGCGCTCAACGAGATTCCGGCCCAGAGAATACGTGTATAATTCCAAGGCTTCTCACCAACTTGGATTAAAGCAAGTGAAGGACTTGCCATTGCATGGAATAACCAGGCGAACAGAAGTGCAAAAAATGGTTTATTCACTACATTCGCATAATCGGGAAATAGAGCCTCAAAGGCGATTGGACCAATAATCATTCCAATTCCTATACCGATTGGACAAAGAATCACACAGGCAATAGATGACTGTCGGTAACGGTGAGATAACTTATCAAAGTCGTCACGGACTTCTCCAAACCAAGATAGCAATACAGCCCTTAGTGAAAGTATTGGCCCGTATCCTGCGATAAAACCAAGCCAAGCGATTTGGAAAACCGCAACATCTTCAGGACTTGCAAAGAGACCAAGTAGCAATTTCTCAATTCTAACATTGATGACCAAAGCAGCAGAAGCAAATAGGAACGGCAGACCGGTGCGAACTAACTCTTGCATTCCCATTCCATTAATTTCTGCGATTGGTTGGGCAGGTTCTTGCAGATTAGGATTAATCTTTCTAAGCCAAATCAACCCTGTGATTCCAAGAGCAATAATCGGTCCAAGGAGAGTCGCTTGAGCAAACTGTTCAACAGTCCCGTTTGCCCAACATACCATTAGAAGAGCTACAACCCCTCTGTCAGCAACTCGAACAATTGCTTCCCAGCGTGCTTCACCGAGGGAGCGCATGCCCGCCCTTAGAGAATATGTGATTACCTGAAGACCTGCAGCGATGGCGAGGAAGAGCGCAGGTACTAACCAACCTCCAAACATCATCACTCCAGCGTAAGCCCCTACCAATCCAATCATCAGCATCAGCGGAAATTGAATAGAAATCACTCTAGAAGTAAGGCTTCCTAGATTACTTCCAAGTCTAGCACCGTCGCGTGCAATTAGTGTGGGCAGTCCAAGGTCTACGAGTATCACGCAGACATGAAAGAAGTCTAACAGAAGAACGAATGTTCCATAGTCATCTGATAGTAAAGCCCGAGTCAATATCACATGAATTATTATTCCAAAAATGAGGTTAATTCCGTCAGCCCCAGAGAGCCAAAGAGTATCCCTTTGAGGGACTACTTTCCGCTTTGGAATTCGTTCTTCATCGGCCATTCAAAGTCCCGCCAATTCAGTAAGTTTCAAGTGAAGAGATTCGGTAGTTTGTTGCCAATCAAACTCCCTTTCAGCATCGTTTCTGGCTTCTCTTCCAATACTAACAAGATCTGCTTTCAGTAATTCTTCCACCTGATTTGCCCAGTCGTCGAATGGTGCATTAACATCAACAAGTCTGACCCAATTTTTCTCTCCAATAGATTTGTGAGGAGTAATGTTTGAAAGCACCATAGGCAAGCCTGCAGCAGCCCATTCACGCACCTTCAGAGGACTTGATAAACGCCATATTTCATCATCTGGAAGAGGAAAGATAGCGACGTGCCCAGTGGCAAGAAATTCGGGTATTTGGTCTGATGGTAGTGGCCCTAAAACCTCCAACCAATCATGTTGAGTTGCTGTTTTTTGTAGTTCTGTTAAACGATTTCCCGTCCCAGCAATTCGCATTTTGAAATCGATTCCTCTTGCAGCAATGACTGAGCCAATATCGACTAATCTCATTATTTCTCTTTCTTGGTCAAGTTGCCCGTGGTGGACAATGGTAGGCACTCCTGTAAAATTTGAGGGTTTGAACATTGAAACATCAACGCCCGCTTCTAAAATGATAATGGGTTCAACAATCCGTTTGTGTTGGCGATTCCAGTCAGCCAATGCGTGTGATTTAGGCACCGAACCTACGGCCCCCTTTGTGCTAGCTAATTTGTATGCCCGCCGATATTCAAACCATTGAAGTCGCCCAGCAAGAGAACGGAATACCGGTGGACTTCTATCAACAATTAGCCATGGAACATTTGATTGTACCAGTACTTTATGTGAACCTGCGACCGCCTGCCATTCCACTAGTGCAACATCAAAATCGCCGTCATTAACAATAGCGGGTAATTTTTTCTTCAAATCACGGCCGAAGGTTAGCCACCCTAATCCTGGTTTGTGAGATCTTTTGACCCCAAAAAAGGAATGACCGCCATTACTAATCTCCTTCTCCGCTTCTTTAGTAAGACTATTATCTTGAGATGGGTTCCTTTGTGGTGCTACGATTGTGACTTTCCAACCTCGCTGTGTTAATGAGTTTGTGACTGCTAATTGAGTGGTGCTGGCGAGGTCTGTGCCGAGCCGCTTTGCTGTCACCCAGAGAAGTTTCACGATTACCCGAAATGCCGACTCCTATATCGTTGCTACATCTCCCCCGTACCAAAGGTGGCCGGGTTGAAGCGAGTCTTACATGTCGGCCCAGTTGAAAGTCGCGGTGGCATGCAAGCAACAATCAAGCACCATCTGAAGCATCCGCCAATAGATTGGAATACTGAATTTATCAATACCCATGTTGATGGTTCAGTTATTGCAAAAGTCAACGCTTGGCGCATTGCCAAGAAAGAATTGAAATCTAGACTCAAAAATAATCCCCCTGATGTCGTTCACATCCATACGGCTACCAGTTATTCTTGGTGGAGAAAAATTAGGGCAGTCAAGATGTGTATTGGCGCAAATGTTCCAGTTATTTTGCAGATTCATGCAGGAAATTTCAACACCTTTTTGCATAATTCTTCATCAATTAAAGCTGAATTTTTCAAGTTAACTTCTCATTCGTTGGTAACACCTGTGGCTTTGACGCCTCGGCATAAGAGGGAAATAGGCTTGGAAAATATGCAGGTTATCGGCTCTCCCGCACCTCCTATTAGGGAGATTATCACCTCTAATCGTAAACCCAATTTGATGATTTTACTTGCAAGGCCTTCACCTATCAAAGGCCATCAATTGGCAATTAAAGCAACACAGGAATTACGCACGCGCGGCCACGATGTACAACTTCACCTTTCAGGAGTTTCACCAGACCATAAGTGGGTAGGGAAACTTGGGCCTGAGCAAGGGATACATGCCCGAGGATGGTTAACTGGTAAGCAGAAAGATGAGTTACTTACAACCGCTGGTTTGCTGTTGATACCATCCGATTATGAGGGCATGCCAGTGGCGGCTATGGAAGCCCTTTCTTGCGGATTACCAGTGGTTGCATCTCCTGCTTGTCAAGGAATTTTAGGAGACGGTGGAATCATTGTTGAAAACTTAGATTCCAACGCATGGGCAGATGCTATTGAAGAGATTCTCAAAGATACGGCTGGCTGGGAAAAAATGGCATCCGCTGGCCCCGCGTCTGTTACGCTCCAGACTCCAGAAATGTTAGGTAAACAGTGGGCAGAACTTTACCAAAATTCACTTCAGGAGACCATAGAATGACTCCAACGGAATGGATGATTATTGGTGAAATAGGACTTGGTTCGGTTGCTATATTGCCCTTGTTATTACAGGATTGGTTTTCACGTAAATGGCTTACCAAACACCAGTTGCCTGACTTCCCAGAAGAAACTAGTGTCCCTCTCCCTAGAATGACGGTGATAATCTGTGTGCGCGATGAAGAGTTGGTAATAGAGGGGAAATTGACCGACTTAGCCCGCAAGCCCTACCCAAGAGAATTACTTGAGGTTCTAGTAATTGACACCGGTTCATCCGACCAAACCATGCAAATTGTTGAAGATTGGATTTCTAACGCACCAGAGTTCGGCCCCCTCGTTCGACTACTATCGACAACCAGTGTTGCAGGCAAATCTGCAGCGGTAAATCTAGGCTTGGCTGAATCCCACCCTGATAGCGAAGTGGTGGTTCTCACTGATGCGGATTCCCGTTTGGCGGCGAATGCTTTGGAGAGAATTGGCCGCTGGTTTTTGAATCCAGAAATTGGTGCAGTTTGTGGCCAACAGCAACCAATAGGTGAAAATGGCAAACCCTTGATGGGTTCTAGTGCATATCGTTCGTACTACAATCGGGCGCGAGAGGCTGAAAGCCGTCTTGATTCAACACCAATTTTTGAGGGCTCACTAGCCGCTTACAGTCGTAGTGCAATCAATGCTGGAGTAGTAGCCGATTCCAATGCAGATGATTCACAACTAGCGGTTGAAGCCCGTCGCCAAGGATTGAGAGCAATCCATGATCCAGATTTGCATTTTTTTGAAGCGGTGCCTCTCTCGCTTTCAGCAATTCATAGCCAAAGGATGCGGCGAGCTCAAGGACTCGTGCGCCATCTTTGGCGAAATTCAGACTTGATGTTCTCTAAGAAGATGGGAGCACCAATGCGAATGACAATGCGAACTTTGTTTTACGTACATATCAAGATGCCAGCCCTAGTACTTGGTTCTCTAGCATGTGGCCTTGGTGTACTCTTGTCAGTGGTTCTAAACCCCCAGGAGTGGAGTTTTATTTCGGTGGGCTTTGCAGCCCTTAACTTGTCTTTGTTCCTCGCAATACTATTCCCTCCGTTTGCAGTCCGTGTGTTAGGTTCCGAATCAATACGTCCGATGAATGCATTAACTTCGTTTACTCATTCAATGGCTATTCTAGTATGGGTACATCTGAGAATCGTACTTCGTTTCAAGTCACATATCTGGAGACCGATTCAAGAGATTCGAGAATCAATTAATCGCTTTGACCAATTACAATAATTCATTGAGCCAATGTGATTCCATTGTTTTATACAATGTAGTATCTAACTATAGTTTCACAGAGTGGTAAAATTTTTACAAAAAAAAATGGCCCCCGTTGAGCCGCCCGAAGGCGACCCAACGAAGACCGTGTTTGCATTACTTGTGTTTCTACTTGAACAACTTTTCAGTGTTCAGTTAACCATCTGGCTGCTGTCACCAGCAACTGTGTGGCCACCGTTTGTTACGGAGATACCGACGTCACAGCCTTGTGCACTGCAGATTTCTGCTGTGCCTTCACTTAGGAAGATGTACTCCCCAGGTTCCCATGCGTTGTCGTTACTACCAGCTGCTTGGCTGATAGTGCAGTCATCGCCTGCTGTTACGCTGCATGTGTAGATGTTGTCACCGACACTTAGAGTAACCTTAACGAATGACCATGCTAGGTCGTCATCTGCATGCGGATCAGTGTGTCTGCTCCACCAGCTGCGTCGTTTGCTGCGTCATCTGCGTCTTCTGCTGTGTAGGTGTTCAGTGTGCTAGCTGAGGTATCTGTTCCCTCGCTTGCCAAACTGTTTGCCCACACGTACAGTACTCCGGCCAACACGACGGTGATTGCTACCATTAGGATGGTTGCGATAACCGGGCTGACTGCCTGTTCATTCTTTTCGTTCTTCATCATTTTTAGTCCTCATTCCCCCGCAGGGGTACTTCCGCTCATGATGCCTATTGATATTAAGGTAACTGCCGAATTGAATCAAGAAGTAGCCATTCCTAAACGCAACACTGGTCTAATATTAATTGGCTTATTAGAGTATCCGGTCCGAAAACATAACATCATCGGACTAGTACAGTTATTTTGTAGGGTCGGCCACAATTGAGGCTTCAATAATTCTAATAATTCAATCCGATTTCACTGATGGTTGTATACGTATTTGGTAATTTTAGATGGCCTAGCCTAATCGTCAAAAAAGAAAGGTGAACAGGGAGAGAGGTATACGTAGAGGGGATGGGATGCACACTCGACGAAGAACACTCAACGGCCCTGTTCACTACAGCCCTTACGGTGATGGCATAAAATCGTTTTCAATCCCGGATACCACGTTTTCACCTTTACGAGGCTGTTTTTTTATTTACATGGTTAAACGACGGTGAGGATTTCAGCGCCACCAGGAGCAATCCACACTGTGTGTTCGTATTGGCTGATTAGACCGCCGTCCGCACACCTTAGCATATGGTATGTTTCAAGGAATCGAATGTTGATTAATTTCTTCGTTAATGCATCCCACTTATTTTGTAGGCTTTCATCTTTATCATTTGGAAATGGCTTTTGTAGCAATGGGAACGCCCATCTTTCAGCAAATGGTAGTTGGTGGTATCGTTCTTCTAGGTATCTTGCCATTGTAGCTCCTAATGGTTTCAATTTATTTTTCGCTAAAGCCTTCTTTACTGAAATATCCCCAGTTATTCGCCAAATATTACTTGAGTTCCTAGGTGCTACATTTTCTATTAATCCTTGTTCACCTGTTGTGTTGAATGGTTCTACTGCAAAAATTCCACCTTGTTGGACTTCACCCTTGAACGATGGATTCTCAGCTCCACAAGCGAATGAAGGAACCGAAGTACCAGCGTGTAGATTGAAGGTTTCAAGTTGATGACCACAGAGATTACTGATGGGTGCGAACCCAGCATCAATTTGTGCTTGTTCGGCTGCAGCCCCTACTTCATGCCAAGGTGTTCCAGGATGCATCTTCTCAATTGATGCATCTCTAGCTTCTATTGATGCCTTGATTTGATCTGTGTGTTTGTTACTATTACCTACCTCAAGAGTAAGTGCATTATCACCAATGGCGCCATTGACATGGACCCCAATATCTAGTTTAACTAAATCCCCCTTTTTGAACACCATTTCCTCTTCCCAACCAGGTGGGTTGGTTTCACCGTGGTCGGTCGTGTAATGGGCTGCAATATCATTCACTCCAATTGTTACCGGGAAAGCAGCTTTGCCACCATGGCGGTGAATATAACGCTCAGCAGATTCAATGACATTGTTCCAACTAGCGCCAGGTTGAATTTCATCTTTGATGGATTCTAATGCTCTTCGAGCAACATGACCAGCATCACGCCAGATTTTCAAATCATCTTCATTGACCACGAATTAACCTCCTTTTGACTTATCATACCCTCTCTGAGAACCTGTAATTGCTCACCCGATGTGAGGGTGGCGTAGTCATCACACCGTATCAACGTAGTGGGTGGTTCATTCGAACAAGTTCCAGCAATGAATCCATCGGATTCAATTCCTAATGCCTCAGCGGCTTCTTGACAGTCTGCCACTGGATTCACTCCGCTAATGTTTGCACTAGTTGCTGTAAGTGGGCCAACTTCGGTGAGAAGTTTTCTACTAATTCCTGTTGTGATGATACGAATTGCGATTGAATTACCGCCAACTCTGCTGTCAAGAGTTTTGAGTGCTGGTAGGATTATAGTCAATGATGATGGTGGGAAATCCTCAAACAATTGTCTCGCTTGTATTGGTACCGCAACAATTTCACTTGCTTGTTCTAAATCTGCTACAGCTAGGGAGACTACCATATCATGTCCCCGCTGCTTCAATGTAAACAATTCATTTAGAGCATCAGAAGTGGGTATGCAACCAAGTGCAGGCAAATTCGATGTTGGATAGATTATTGGTAACCCGATATTAACCCTGTCAACCAAGGCTTGCCAATGTGAGTCATCGCCACTCATAACGGGAGACCGTCGTGGCCTCCCCTCTTCAAGCAAACCGTCAAACCGAAGAATTCACTTGAGCCAAGTTTCAATATGTTTCTTAGCAATGTCATCGGCAATTTGTTGGTCAGGGGTCTTAATCAACAATTTCCCGCTTGGGAAAAGTGTCAAGTCAACAGGTCCAGAAAAGGTGTAACATAATCGATTTTTCAAAGTGCATTCCCATCCAGACGAAATGATTTTTTCAGATACCTCGCTCATTTCAATTTGACTAAGGGATGAGGGTTGAACTTGCCACGCAGCCCGCCCGCTACAAACTTCTAAGACATATTCTCCCATCTCAAATATTCCCTCTCATTTTTTCTTCCATAAGTGCCAGGTCACGAGCCGCGATGACTGCTTTTTTCTTGGCAATAATCACCCAGCCTACAAACACCACAAATAGAAAACAAGAGATAATGTTCAGATGATGATAATATGCAAGAAATTGTTCCTCATCAATATACCTCGATATACCCAATACATCTAGGAAAAGATATTTACTCAAATCTTCCATTGTTATGATTGAGGGCAAGCCTTGATTCAATAGCCACGGTTGAATGTAATCATCAATCAAGATTGCACCCGGTCCAGCGAGAAGGGTTACCCACCTCATGAAAGCAACAATTCGTAATACCTTAAATCGCCCTTGTAATTCGTCATCAATTGGCGTAGTAGAACTATAATTATCCAGTTCTTGGTTCACTCAACATTCACTCCATCGGTTGTTGGCATTTCACCTGGCCCTGGTGGACCTTGCGCTGGGCCCGGTGGACCTTGCGGTGGACCTTGCGGTGGACCTTGCGGTGGGCCCGGTGGACCTTGCGGTGGACCTTGCGGTGGACCTTGCGGTGGGCCTGGTGGACCTTGCGGTGGACCTAGTGGAGTTGGTTCTACTGCTGGGTTATTTGGTGAAGGGGGTACTCCCGCCTGCGGCATCATTTCTGGAGGCATTGGACCGGGTGGCATCATTCCTTGCGGCATTCCTCCCGGTGGCATCATTCCTGGAGGCATTGGACCGGGTGGCATCATTCCTTGCGGCATTCCTCCCGGTGGCATCATTCCTTGCGGCATTCCTCCCGGTGGCATCATTCCTGGAGGCATTGGGCCCGGTGGCATCATTCCTGGAGGCATTCCCCCCGGCGGCATCATACCAGGGGGCATTCCACCCGGTGGCATCATCCCTGGCGGCATTGGGCCGGGTGGCATCATTCCTTGTGGCATCATCCCAGGCGGCATTGGACCGGGTGGGATTGGGCTAGAAGGCATCTGATTTACTAGAGCCTCTTCTTGTATTGGCACAGGTGTTGGTAGAGGTTCTGGAGATGATATCTCAGGTTTTTCCATTGTAAGTGGAGGGTTCATTACTGGAGGTGGTCCGGAAGGTGCGGCTGGTGGTTCAGGCTCTTGGGCAGGTGTAGGAATTGGTGCGGAAATAGGTGCATGAGCAGGGGCTAGAAGGTTGCTCGCAGGTGGTGTTGCAACCGGTTCTTGGATGGGGACTTCTGCACTGAAAGCGCTGGCTAATGGGTCTGTTGTTGGGGCCGCAGCAACAGCAACAGCAGGTTCAGCCTCAGTTCCAAAATCAACTAATGCACTTCCAAAAGCCGCATCAAATATGCTTCCCCCAACAGCACTTCCTTTCCCATCTGATTGAATCGGCTTCCGGAAACTTTCTACAATTCTAAGGTCAGATGGATGTGGGCCTAATTCAACTATTTGACCACCAGCACTTGATTGATACTCTAGTTTAAACAACCATGCCCCAGAATCAGGATTTACAAAATACGAGTAATCTTGGCGAGTACCAGCTTGAATCTCACTTGCAGATTCGTGTGGTTCAGCCTTACCACCTTCCATAGTCCGCATTCTAGAAACAATGCCAGATACTGTTTGAGCACCCTCATTTGTAACTTCAATAACGATTCTTAGAGTATCTCTGTCATCGTCATCAATATCATCTTGAATGCAGTGAATACGAATCTTGAGTGCGCCACTGTGCACAGTGAATTCGTCGCTCATGGTCACTCCCAAACGCACCGACAGCCGCCCCATTACTTGAAGCGCACCCCGCCAAGGGCTTCAAATTAGAAATCGTTTTTTCTATTAATCCACTCAATTCTGATAAGGTTACCAGCAGGACTTGATGCTGTCAGGAAAGTTAACGAAGATGTTTACGTAGTGCAGGGGGTAAACTAGTACCATCCACGACTATAGAGCCAACGGTCAAATCAATTGAACTTTGATGTGTGTGCCGCTTATGGATCAACATCAAATCACGAATCCCAAATAGTAACATTCCTAGAACTGGTACAGCATACTTCATTTTTCGTAATGCGCGTGCGTCCCAATCACTTTTCACCAATGGTTTCCCATCTTCTAGAACTACTGCTAAACCAAACCAGCGTTGTGCGTAAGAGCGTCCGTAGCGAAGTCCAGTGAATTTGTGATATAGATAATTGCTAGAGAAAATCAAGAACCAATCAACCAAAAATAGTACCGTACCCTTCCCTCCTGAAAGTGCCAATCCTAGGTTATACGCCTGAACGATACTGGCCCCTTGACCTCCCAAAATTGAGGTTAGCAAATACAACACTCCCATCACAAAAATAGTGTCAATCATGTATGCTAGTGCTCGCGTTGACGCACCTGCAAGAATTGTCCCTTCGGGGATTACCCAGTGTCCCCCAGCAGCCTTTACTGCTTCTTTCGCGGGATTGACAAATTCAACTTGATGTGTAGAAATCGGGTTCTCTTGTTCGGCCATCTCGCCACCTCTCAATAACTTTGGAGGACATGCCACGCCTCAAGTTTCCTATCTCTAACCCACTCAAGCCAACCCTCCCAATCACCATCATGACGTAGGGTATCCGAGTTGCCCACAACGATTAGGCCGCGGCGGGGCCTAGTGATAGCAACATTGAGCCTCCTATGGTCTGATAAAAATCCAACTTCGCCGTCATCATTTGCTCTCACGGTTGACAGAACAATTACTTCTTTTTCCCGTCCTTGATATCCATCAATACTACGAATTTCAAGGCCGCGCGCTTCTTCATCACCTTCACCTGCTAGAATTCCGTTGCCATCAAACAAATCAGTTAGCAATTGCACTTGACCATTGTAGGGTGAAACAACTCCAATATCAGAAGGTTGTAGGTCACCAGCCTCGAGTAATTGTTCAACTATTTTCACAACCCAGCCTGCTTCATCTCGGTTGACGCGAGACTTACCGTCAACGGCTAACTCCTCAGCACCATCTATTGGCACAAAAGCTACAGGGGCGTTCCAATCAGGCCATAAGAAGCCAGCAGGTGCCTCTCGCTCATCAGCGCTTACACCATTCTCAAGTTGATTATCATAATAGCGTGCTGAAGGATATTCAGCAATAACTGGATGCATTCGATATTGGGTTTTGAGCATGGTTGGAGTCATTCCAACGTCTATCATTCGCTCAAACAGACTTCGCCTCAAACCATCCTGTTCGGCTCTACGAGAAATTACAGTAGGCGGAAGTTGGCGATGGTCACCAACTAAAACAAGCCGGCGACAATGTCGCATGATGGGAACCCATGTCGCTGGCTCAATTGCTTGAGTCGCTTCATCAATTAAAATGTTGGAAAATTTTCGCTGCCCAAGAATTTGATGCCCGACTCCAATACATGTTGAGCAAATGACTTCAGCGCCATCAAGCACATCATCACTCATTGATGTTTCAAGGGCTCGAATTGCTTTCCACCCCATCTTTAAGTCTCGGTGTGCAAGCCCTTTCTCCTTACCTTTGAAAGTAGATAGACGACGTTGCAGATTTTCCTGAAGACCCAGTAATTCCCGGACCTCTTCCTGAAGTGGGTGCTCCTCTACTCTTGCACGTACAGTTGCAGAACGAAGTTGCGCTCTCACTTTTACAGGTTGACCGATTCTAACAGCTTTCACTCCAAGTTCCAAAAGCCCCTCCAACAAGTTATCAACTGCAACATTACTGTCAGCAGTTGCTAAAATTGGGCCAGTACCTTGCTTTACCCATCCTTGAAGGATTCTTACCGCGGTGTGGGTTTTACCAGTCCCGGGCGGTCCCTGAATTAGGCTAAGTCTAGATGTCATTGCTCTTTCAAAAGCATCTTGTTGGCTTTCATTCAGTTCATTTGGACTAAAAACGTCACGCCATTTCAGGCCGCGAAATTCAGGTCTCATCTTTGCTGAATCATTAATGTCTCTAGGTCTTCCAAGTAGTAAATCTGAGAGTGTGGTTGGGGGGTCGTCTCGAAGAATTTCACGGAGTGCATCCTGCATTCTATCATGAGCAACCCTGTTCGCTCCTCGGTCAATGCGCCAAGCCCCGGTTCGAACTTTGTCAAGATTTTCAGAAACAACAACTGAGAGAGAGTTGCGTTTTCGTGTTAGAACGATGCCTTCAACGGTGATTTCTTTTAGTGGATTATTGCGGCATATAGTGACAATATCCCCTTGGGAAAAACGATGATTTCCTAGGTTTTTGCCTTTTTGTGCAGAGAATTTCACAACCCTATCACCAAATAGCCAGCCGCTATTTCTAGCCATTACGCCTATCAGGGTGTAGCCATGTTCTACCAGTTTTTGTTTAGACCAATGGCGCAGTCGCTCTTCAACCTGCTCCATTTCATCTTCAAGTTCCCAAGTGATTAATCTTGAATAGCGGCTATGAAAATCTTGGGCACGAATGAAACGGGTGGTATCACCATCTGATGAGAAGTCGGGAGTATCTCCACCATCCCCTGGTTTGAGACGACGTACACCACCTCTCTTGTCATCTGCCATATCTTAGGCGGACCATCTGTTGTCTTTCAACCTTCCAATTGTGTAATATCGCCGTAGGCGGGTGAATCAAGCATACAGCGGAAGGTGAGTATTATACCTTAATCATGCGTGGATATAGAGTGAGGCAAATGTTCGGGCGCTGGCGAAAGGCAAAGGAAGAGTCGGGTTTAACCTGCCCTTTATGCAGCGAAGTATCCCCAGAAGGTACTGAAGAATGCCCGAAGTGTTACCATCAACTTGGAAAGAGTATTATCGACCAGGACGAGAGTGTTTCTGAAGAAGTCAGCACATCTATTTTTGACGAATTGTTAGCCGAAGATGAAGAAGGTGTTGATGGAGAAGTTGTTGATTGGTCAAAACATACTTTCGAAATTGATGATGTGACAATTGATGTCAGTCAATACGAAGAGGATTCAGACGCTGTAGCATTATCCGCAGCACCTAACTTTGCAGCGATTGAAGCTGATGCACCAAGTCAAATCCCAAAAGTTGCTGAAGAACTAGAAGAAGGTCAATATGAACTCAGCGTTTCAGATGCACCTAAGAATGTAGAGAAGTTCGTTGTACCTACTTCAAAGGATGTTCAGACAATTGAAGAGCCAGCCCATCAGGTTGACCTAGTCGTACCATTATTGCCAAAAGGAGCTTCAGAAAACCCTCAAGAAGAGGAGCCACTATCTGACCCATCAGAGGTACCTGAGGAGAAAAAAGAATCCTCATCTGAAGATAATTCGCAACCAATTCCTACAACTGTGGCCGAGCCTGGGCCCGAGCCAGTAGTGGTTCCAACAACTACGGCTACACCGGTGGTCCCAGTAGCGACCCCTACAGTGGCTCCAGTCACAACCCCTCCGGCGTTGCCAGTTACCCCTCAGGAGAAAGCAACCTCAATTCCAAAGGCAACTTCAGAAGCCAAGCCAGCGATTCCAAAACTTCCAAGCCTAAATTCCGCGGCTTCAAATGGTGCGGTAGCGGCTACAGCGCCTGCACTTCCATCAGTACCAACTACACCTGCACTTCCAGCAGTTCCATCATCAAGACCAGATGCGAACGCATTCAAACAGGACGCTGACTTGGATGTTGATGCTACTGTAGAATCAACTTCAGCAACCCCTCCAGCCCTTGACAATCAGATGTGGCCATGGCCTCAAGGAGAATCTCATGATGACCTTACAGTAAGGAGGGCATTGCGTCAAGTAATGGAATCCGTGAAGAGCGGTGATTTGGATGGCGCGGCTAGAGACCTTGACAAATTAGGACCCCACCTTGGTGACCGAAAAGAGATTCTTTTCCATGTTGGTGTTGTACTGAAGAAATTGGGTCGGGAAGAGGCACTCCGCCGAATGCTTGAGACCGCGCGCAGACTTCATCCCGAAGACCAACATGTCGCAACAGCACTCACCAGTCTAGGAATGTAATCATAATTTGATGGGTTCATAAAGGATGGAAACATCTCATACTCTATGTGTGAGTTATTTGGTATGAGTTGTAATCAGGAAGACAGAGCGACGCAGAGTTTACCTCGTTTCGCTGGTTTTTCACCACGAAATCCTCACGGGTGGGGTGTTGGCTGGTTTGAAGGTGGCAGTGCTCGTATAGAGCGCGCTCCTGGACGAGCAGATTATTCTGAACAATTCCTAGAATCAATTGAAGAAGCCCGTAGCACGAATCTCATTGCACACGTACGTTACGCCACACATGGTAGCCAAATTACTTGCAATTGTCATCCGTTTGTTCGGCAATATCGTGGACGAGATTGGATTTTTGCTCACAATGGTTGGGTCACGGGGGCTGAAGATCACCCGATGGCTGAAGGGGATACTGATTCAGAACAAATATTCAACCACATCATGGATGAGATTGAGTGCTATCAGTCGCGCGGGGAAATACGCGGTACGATTCCCGCTTTGAAACACGCAATTGCAACCGTGTTTGAGCGCTATGGAGACGATATCAATCTTAATTTGCTGATTTCCGATGGTAGTATGATGTACGCTTTCCATCACTATCCCACTAAGCCAATGTACCTCATCCGCCGCTCCAAATCGTATGGGGGGGCAGCTTTAGTATCTACGAGGGAACTCACAGGAGAACATTGGGTTCAACTAGAACCAGACCGTTTACTTGTTCTAGACCGGGGTGAGGTTTTGCAATATAATCACCCACTTATTTGATTTTTTCAGACATTGTTGTTTGGCAAAATCATAACACCATATAACTATTCGAGCATCATGATGCACGCGACACCGACCCTCATCATTGATGATGAGTTATTACTGCGGCCCGCTGGCATTGAACATCTTGATCAACTTGTCATCGCATTTGAGGAATCGATGCCAGAAGTCGTTGCTGGGATGCCTTGGTATGATGTTGAAGATGAGATGTATGTTCAACTTGAGCAGTATCTATACGATGTAGGTAAAGGTGGTAAAATTGGCAGGGCCCATCATTGGGTAATTATTGACAAATCAAATGAGGAGTTACTTGGACTTGTTGCATTTGACCGATACACTAGGGTACGCGAAGCACATTGGAATCTTGGCTATTGGGTTCGAAGGTCTGCGACTAGAAGAGGAATTGCAAAGCGTGCTGCAAACAAATCGCTAGATTGGATTTCAACTTCACAAGGTGGCCCTACTTCTGTAGAAATTACAGTTGACCCAAAGAATGAGGCCGGCTTAGCCACTTGTAATTCAATGGTTAAAAAGTGGCGAGGGGAAAGAGTAGAACGGGTTGATGGTGAGGTTGAAATCGCTGGTGAAATGCGTCATCACATTACCTTTATACTTCCTCGATTACCCCTAACAGAAATAGATAGTTCCCAAAGAGGGAAGGTTTGGCTGTCATTAGATACAGACGATTTATGCCATCATCCCAAGGTGTATGGCCATCCAAAACGCTCGAAACGTAACTCTCCTCAAGCGTACAAAATGAGTGATAGACTGGCGAAATCATGGCATGGGTTCGTTCGTTGGAGAAAGGGAAGAGGAAAAGGATTACCAGTAACCCTTTTTGTCATCGCCGAGCAGTTAGAGGATGTTGATTTTGCTACTAATCTGAAACAACTTTTAGTTAAGGATGAAACTGTTACTATTGGTTGTCATGGCAATAAGCATAGATGCTGGTCCGCATGGCCAGAAGATAAAGCAGGATTCGCCAACGAACTTTCACTTTCAATAGAAAAACTCTCAGCATTTGCGGGTGAAAAATTCCGCCCATGGTTCCGCGCTCCTGCGGGTTACATCGCTGCTTGGATGATTGAGGTATTAAGCCAACATGGAATCACACTTGATTCGTCAGGAAGTGTAACTAGGATTAGTGACAGAAAAGTCGGCGTGAAATCTGGGTTTGAAAATGTCAGGGATATGGCCTGGAAGAAGGGGATAGTTGAACGATATTGGCACTCTCTCTTTGGCATACCAGTAACCGGCCCTGCCCTTCGAATTCCACTTTTGAAAAGTTTAGCTAAATGGCAGTGGCTGAAAGTTACTAAAGAGGCTAAGTGTGTGGATGAAAATGCCCTCTTAACGCCAAGTTACATGGTAGATTCATTGTATTGGCATTTGCTTGATCACAGCATCTCTGATGGGTGTTGGTCTCCTCCGTTACACCCCACGCTGGATAGCACACCTTGAGTTAGCGGAATCAATTTGTCATATGGGTCGTCACTAGTCATCAAGTCTATCAGATAGGAACCGATATAATGGCCTGACCGTCGGACTTCCGAATGGACTCCATAGGACAGGGGCCGGAATGATGCATGTGAGCGTCTGGTTGGTGAAAAAGAATGAGTGGATTTGATTATGTCATCAGTATCGGAGGAGCGGCCGGTCAAGGTATCGCAACTCCCGGAAATATTCTCGCTCGTCTATTTGCTCGTCGGGGAATTCACATGTACGCTTACAACGCCTACCAATCTATCATCCGGGGTGGACATTCTTTCCTCACCGTCCGTTGTAGTGACCGTGAGGTTCGCACCCACGGTGATGTCATAGATTTGATAATTTGTCTCAATCAAGATACGATGGACCGACACCTTGAGCACCTAGGTCCCGGGTCTTCAGTCATCTTCAACAGCGACACCATTGAACCTGGAGAAGCGGCTGAAGGAGTTCAACTCTGCCCGATGGCTGTGGGTGAGTTGGCCGGTAAAGGCGCAAATAAACTGATGCAGAATACAGTGGCCATCGCGGTCGCTTGCCAACTAATCGGAATTGAGTTCTCCGCACTCTCAGACGTCCTTGATTTCCAGTTTTCAGGTAAGAGTGAGGAACTCGTGGCTGCGAATGTAGAAGTCGGAAAAGCAGCATATGATTACTCGGCAGCTAATTTCCAACCTGCTTCACAGCAGGCGCCACAGCCCAGTGAACCGCTTGCGGTTTGGGCAGGTAATCAGGCATTCGCAATGGCGGCTGCTAGCGCCGGAGTCAAGTTCTACTGCGCCTATCCAATGAGCCCTTCAACCGGCATCCTACACTGGATGGCGGCTAATGCTCGCGAACTAGGAATCATGGTTCGTCAGGTTGAGGACGAGATTAGCGTCATCTGCATGACTGTTGGAGCAGCCCACGCCGGTTGCCGTTCAATGTGTGCCACCTCCGGCGGTGGATTTGCGCTGATGACTGAAGGGGTTGGTGAAGCCGGTATGATGGAGGTCCCCATCGTTATCGTCAATGTCCAGCGTGCTGGACCTTCAACAGGGGTTCCAACAAAAACAGAGCAGGGAGACCTATGGCAAGTGCTCGGTGCAAGTCAGGGTGACTTCCCGAAGTTAATCCTCGCCCCTAGCAGTCCTCTAGATGCTTTCCAAACCATTCCCGAGGTGTTCAACTTGGCTGACAAGTACCAGTTGCCGGCCATAATCCTCTCCGACCTGCTGATATCCGATGAGACTTCAACTATCAACCCTAAATTGCTTGATATGCACCCAGTCATTGATCGTGGTGAACTCATCACCGAAGCTGGAGACGAAGCCGATAATTACGAGCGCTACAAATTCACAGATAGTGGTATTTCTCCGCGCGCTCTTCCAGGCATTCCTGGATACGAGCACGTTGTCGCTAGTGATGAGCATATGCCAGATGGTGTACTTATCAGCGACGAATACACTCACCCGCACAAGCGTCGGGCAATGATGGAGAAGCGACAGCGCAAGATGGGTGGTTTGCTTGAAGATTTACCGCCTCCGGTAATTATTGGAGATTCCAACGCCGAGGTTACTTTGGTAGGTTGGGGCTCAACCGCCGGTGTTATTCAGGAAGCTATTGAACAACTTGCCACAGCTGGCGTAGTGGCCAATCACCTGCACTTCAAGTGGATAGTTCCATTCCATGCAGATGAGGCGGTTGAACTATTGTCATCATGCAAGCGTACCATTCTCATTGAGAACAACTACTCCGGTCTGTTCCATCGCTATATGCGAGGCGAGACCGGGTTTACGGTGGATGGTCACATCCGTAAGTATGATGGCGAGCCATTCAAGCCACGTCACATCGTGGCAGCGGTTCAGAAGCAACTCGAAGGAGAGGAGACTTTGTCTGTGCCATATGAGGAGATTATTGTTTGAGGAGGTGAATTGATGAGTGAGACAAATACACAACTAACTTTGACAGCGAAGGACTTCAAGGGTAAGGTAGACCCTGATTGGTGTCCTGGATGTGGTGACTTCGGTGTACTCAGTGGACTACAGCGAGCGGTTTCAGAACTGGGCCTAAAACCACATCAGATTCTAACAATCAGCGGTATCGGCTGCTCGTCGAACTTGCCAGGCTTCTTCAAATCCTACGGGATGCACACCCTTCATGGTCGGTCTTTACCCCATGCTTCGGGTGCTAAACTTGCTAACCACGAGATGACAGTCATTGCTACAGGAGGTGATGGAGATGGCTACGGCATCGGCGGTAACCACTTTACCCATACTAGCAGGCGCAACCTCAACATTCTGTATCTAGTGATGGACAACCAGATTTACGGCCTTACCACCGGTCAAATTTCTCCAACCAGTGAGGTTGGTATGAAGACCAAGAGCACCCCACATGGGAGTATTGAGTTGCCAATTAACCCGATTGCAAATGCAATCACCTCAGGCGCGACATGGGTAGCAAGAGGTTACACTGGTAACATCAAACAGTTGGTTAGGTTGATCAAAGAGGGTATTGAACACAAGGGATTCGCCCTTCTCGATGTGTTCAGTCCTTGTGTGACATTTAACAAAGTCAACACCTATCAATTCTTCAGACCACGAGTTCAGCCGCTTGAAGACATTGAGCATGACTCGAGTGATTGGAAGCAGGGCATGGAGAAGGCAATGGTTTGGGGAGATGTTATCCACACAGGTGTTTTCTTCAAGACCAACACGCGATTGACACTGGAGGAGCAGGAACCAGTGCTTGATGAGGGCGGGCCACTTGCCTATCGTGAACTCAGTCTCAATAGTGAGCAGACCGAACGCATAGTTTCGCGTATGATGTGAGCGGTGTTAAGAAAAAAGGCGGAAAGCCAAGCGAAGCAACCTTTGCTGCCAAGGTAATGTGGCAAATTTCGCTAAATTTACAATTGAAACAAGTATGTCTACCAATATCTCCCCCCACTTTGCTTAATATAGGTGCATTATTGGGCTGAAGATATGGGACTACGTAGTTTGACCCCGATGATTTTGGCAGCACTGATGTTGATGATGAGCTGGGGGGCTCTTATTGACGCAGTAGATATGAACGAGAATGATGAGGATACAGGGGCATTGCAGACAGCAGATGTCGTTTTCTCAGCAAGTGACCCGGGGCATGTTGTGTTTTCACAATATATCACCTCGGATAACTGTGGATTCTGTATGGATTATGGTTCTCCAGCACACAAGAAGTTGAAGGCAGATTGGGGTGACAAGTATACCTATGTCTCGTTGCATTCGGCAAGTTATGGAGACACTGACGATGCGGAGTCCGGAAATGTCAACCCGATTTCCGCAGTTAACCACCTAGGTGAGACTGGTGGTGCGCCAAAGACATCTTTCGGTGATGCGTTTACTGGATCAGGAAGTTCCTTCATGACCGGTTGTGGTTCCAACACCTGTTGGGACCCCGGCTTCAGCAATAATGGACGAACTCACAGCACAGTAGCGGACTACTCGCTTGGAGTTGCTCAGGGGGACAATGGAGACGGTACTTCAACAATCACTATCTCAGCCGACTATGTTGGCGCAGCACCTCTCTCAACTTACACACTCTACGCAGCGGTTACTGAGGAAGTATGCTACTCTCACGCGTATACAAATGGATACAAAGGCGGACACTGCTGGGAAGCATGGCTTCTTGACGGTGGTTCACATGTCAGCAACTCAGGTAATGTTGGTGGAGGTACTGGATTCCAGACTTTCTCCCTCAGCAGTGGTTCTGTAAGTTACACATGGACTGTTTCCAACAGTTTAGTAGCCCAAGGTGCAAGCAACATGATGACAGTAGCAGCCCTATACAGTGGTTGGAGCACTTCTACTGCAAACTTCGACGTCTTCACTGCCTCGGACAGTGGCATGAACCCGATGGACCTTTCAGTTACTGATATGACCGTAACTAATCTTGATGCATCATCAGCCGGTTTCCAGACAGGAGACAGACTACAATTGGATGCGACAATTGGAAACACTGGTCAAGAGGATTACTCAGATGGTGGCCAGATTCAATTCTTTGAAATCACCAGTTCAGGTTCTGAAAGCCCAATAGGTCAAGCAGTTTCGTTGAACAACTTGATAATTGGAGCAACACAATCAGTGTCAGCTGAATTTGATACTTCTTCAATTTCAATGAATCCAAGTGATCCTACCTCGGTTTTCCGTGTTAAGTTAACAGGCACTATTGGTGAGAAAAATATGGTATCTAACAACAGGCTTGATTCGTATGTGCCTCATGACCTAGTTCCATCTACCTCAAAGCCGATTTCAGCAGGCTCAACAACAATTCAGCGTGGAGAAACACTTGACTTTGAAGTCTCAGGAATGGCAAATGACAATGTTGACGATATGAGCACAATGTCTGCTGAATTTGAGACAAGTGGAGCAGGTGCAAACCAATGGACTGTTGCTTGGGTTAGTGGCGGTAATTTGATGGGAGCGGGTGGCGCTAACGAGCGTTTCGTGTTCACAGTATCTCCACCAAACTCTGCAGGCAGTGGTGATTATGACGTACGCGCTAGGCTCATTGATGCCCGAGGCCAAGTAGGTGATTGGTCTACTGTCAACAGTGATGCTTTCACTCTCATGAACGGTCTGCCAATGGTGGTCACAGCAGACAATCTTGGGGAAGTGCCATCTAATTGCCCGGCCTATCCTGGTCAGCCAACAGTTAAGGTTGAAACAATTGAGCGAATTGATGTAGCAGGATTGATTTGCGATGCTGAGACACCACTTGACCAACTTGTAATTTCTAGCCATTCCGTCTTTGGGATCCAGTAACCGGTGAGATTGAAGTCAAATTTGACACAGTCAATACGAACCCGCAGGGAGAGGTAATCACCCAACCAATACAGGTTACCATCAATGATGGAGAAGATAGTAACAGCGGCACACTCAATATCATGGTGATTGAGAACGGAGCACCACGTTGGTCCTCCCTCCCAACCCAGTCATTCAACGAAGGCTCAGGTAGTTCACTCATCCTGACAACATTCTTGTCTGATACAGATAGTAGTGGTCAATCTGCAAGCCCAATGGGATTAGTTTTGAGTGTAGAATACATTTCAAATAATTCACTGATTGAAGCAAGTTTGAATGGCCACACACTCAATATTGATGCTGTTGACGATGATGTGTTTGGCACAGCTTTAATCACAATCCGTGCTTCAGATGCAGATGGTCAATTTGCAGACACTGAACTAACAGTTATCATCGCTAATGTGAATGATGCACCAACACTTGATGTATCATCCTTTGATAACTTGAGAATTAAGGTTGATGAAGAATTCATCTTTAATGTGGCTGACAGCATGTCTGATGTTGACGACCCAGTAGATCCAATCAATGTGATAGTATCTTCAGATACATGGAAGACAGGTTCTCGATACAACGCTTTATCTGGAGAAATCAAAGCATGGTTTGAATCGGAAGGTACCCACACTATTTCCATAGTAGTACGAGATTCTCACGATGCGTTGACTGCGTATGATGTCACAATTGAGGTTGTTGACAGCTTGCCACTTGTGTGGTCTGATAACGCAGAATCTGGTGACTTGATGATCCATGCTGAGAACATATTTGTTGGTGAGTTACCAACCTATGCAATTACTCAACATAGCGATTTAGTATTGACTGATATCTCAATAGAGTGGTCAATATGTAATATCGATTCGGGAATATGTTCTGACTTTGGGATTGAGAATCCAACATCAATAGAACAATACAACTTCACCGTCACAAAAGACGGTGGTGTGTTATTCCGTGACCAAATTAAGATTGATGTGATGGCTATTGATTCTGATGGATTCGATAGAAAGACAGAAACTGCAATGTCCTACGATGTTACTCAAGAACGACCAGAAGTCGTTGATGATTCAACTGACGATTCCACTGCTGGAGATGATACACTTGACACAGCAGGAAATGTAGACATGGTAGTATACGGTATCATTGGTGCATTCATCGTTGCTCTTCTAATCGCTGTCACCCTTGGAGTTATGCTCCTTCGCGGTGGTAAGGAAGAGGAACTAGGAATGGGCTACGGTGGGGCAGCTCCCGTAGGCATGCCTCCTGCACCTACAGCAGCCCTTGCAATGGCTCCTGACTACACTCAACTACCAGCTGGTGGAAACTATGTGACTAACGATGCAGGACAGACCGTCTATCTTTCACCAGATGACACAGACTGGACAATGCAGGCAGACAATTCATTCGTCCGCACCCGCTAATCACATTACCAACTTTGCAGGGGTTTTCCCCTCGCCAAGGTTAAGCCTAATGGTTAGTATACGCTGTAACATCTTAGCGGATGTTTCAATTGCTGAGCACTTATACCCCTATTGATGGCAAACGGTCCACGCCCTGATGGCGACGCTACCCGTGAAAGAATTATCACATTTCTTGAACAAAACCAAGGCGCCCACCTTTCTGCCATTATTCGTGCACTTCAACTAGGCAACCATCAAGCGACAATACATCTCAAAACTTTGGAAGGACAAGCCACTCTTTGGGGAAGAAAAGAGGGACAGTATTTGAGGTACTTCACAAGTAGTATTCCTCCTCACACCGCTGCTGAAGAGTTACCCAACCCCCCTCAAATATTCACCCCAGATACTATGCAGTTCCGAATTATTGATCGTTTAGCAAGAGGCTCAACTCCTAGCAAAAATACAGGTTCTCTAACTCAAGGGAAACTGGCAGAAGAACTAGAATGTAGTCAACAATTAATCAGTCACCACCTGATTGCTTTAGAAAAAAGTGGTTGCATAAAATCTCGAAAGTCAGGCTTTCGGAAAAATTGGAGTGTCAAAGCGCCAGGGTTGCAAGCGATTACCGGCGGTTTGCGTTCATTATCAACTGTTGACCACCATGATTTAGAAGCATTAATTGCTCATTATGGTGGACAATAAACAGATTTTCCTCACAAAAAATCTCCAATTTATGCTTATTTGAAAGTATTCCGCAATTGAATACTTGGATTATAGTATATTATAAAACCCCAAAATCAGCCGAAACAATATAAAACGGTCGTTTTGCCGGTGAAAGTATGGCATCTGTATCAGATAACCTGCAAGCAATGATCGACACCCTGATGGGTGCAATGAAAGACGCTGAGAAGCACGAGCGTGGCACCGATGCCGCCTCACGCCGCCTACGCGGTGTACTATCAGCAACTGCAAAGAGCTGCAAGACTCTTCGTAGCCAGATCCAAGAAGAGCGCTGAAGTTCCTTCAACGTCAATTGGTATTCTTTCCAGTACATGCGAACACGGTCCGTCTTGGGGGGGGGTTTTCCCTTCCAAGCGGGCCATTTTTTTTTGTAATTTTAATCTGAATTGCAAGGTTATCCCTCACAACTGTTAATACTCTTAGAAGTACTAATATAGTCATGGCAAAAGTAAAACAGTTGTTTTTCACCCCAATTTTGATGGTTTTAGTAATGGTATTAGCAAGTGCCATAGTACCCTTTACGATTGATAATCAAGAATACGTCCTTACTGATTCAGAACAGGCTTCCTCTAGCAGTCGTGTGACTGGAAATGAATCAGCATTGGTTTGGGGGTATTCAAGTACATACACTGCTGGGTCAACAGTATATGCAAATATTTCAGCATCCTACCTTGACGCAAACACAATTTACACACTTGAGTGGGGCGCTACTGACCAAATGGGTGGTTATTATAGGATAACTAATTCAGTGAACATCACAAATGTCACATCTTACTCCACCTCACATAGTTGGTCGACAATCAATTCAACCAATAGTTCGCAGCAAAATCTTTGGAACAGCACTTGGAAGATTGAATTCAGTCTGACTACGTCTAACATAACATTGTTCTCTAATCAAACTACAATGTTCGTAGTTGGCTCAAGAGGAACTTTGATTCTATATCCTTCATCAAGCACATACGCAACATGGAGTTCTATAACTTCTAGTGTATACGCAATCAATTGTTACTACAATGTTGATAAAAGGCTAGAATACGAGTGGACATCTCCGAATGGTTCCATTATATTGTCTGGAGGACAGAACTTTACTGGTACCACAAAATACCTCACAAGTCCTCTACCTTCTTCGGCAACGGGCACACCTGGAACTTATACCCACACAGGAAGGCTGTATCAACAAGGCACACTAATAAAAACGGTCTCAACGAATGCGTATGTAGTAGCACCTGGAACAGGATATGAAATTGTATACCTTTCAAGCCAACCAAGTTCCTACATGGCAGGAGACACCGTTTCAGCAAATATTACAGCAATCAATCTCAACCCCAACACTACTTACACACTTGAATGGGAGGGAGTAAGTCCAGCTTATGGCGGAATTTCTTCTAACCCGGCTGGCTCCGTCAACATAACAAATGTCACATGGTTCACCGTATCCCATAGTTGGTCAACAGTCAATGCAAGCAATACCACTCAGCAGATTCTATACAATAACTCATGGAGGATTCAGGCTAATCTCTATGCATCGAATTTGACATTAGCCACAAACCAGACAACCACCTTCGCTGTTGGTACAGGAGGGATGTTGAGTGTTTCAACTCCTGCAAGCACATATCTAACAGGGAGTTCATTCTATCCCAGCATTTACGCGACTGGTTGTTTCTACGATGTTGATAATGGAATTGAGTATCGGTGGATTGATCCTAATGGCATTGTTTTACTTTCGAGTGTGCAAAATTTTACTGGGACATCTCAATCTCTAGGTTTTAATGTTCCATCGAGTTCAACTAGCACCACTGGAGTCTACACTCTTGTCGTGAAATTATTTCAACAAGGTTCACTAATAGTACAGAACTCAGTAAATGTGAATATTATATCTACACCTGGAACCGGTGCAGAGATGGTGTACGCTAATGTTCAGTATAGTACATACATAGTTGGCTCAACAGTGTGGTCGGACATTTCCGCAACTAACCTTGACCCTAATACAAATTATACCCTTGAATGGGCGCCTATCCCTGTTAGTTGGAGTGGTTTCTACTATTGGTATGCAACTGATTCAATAAGCATAACAAATGTCTCAAATTACTCAGCATCCTATAGTTGGTTAACTAGCAATTCTGGAAATAGTAATACATTGGCAGCAGATACATGGAAAATCTATGCAGAATTGTCATCATCAACGATACTTCTGTCATCTGGGATGAGTAATAACTTCACAATTCAGAATAGCACATCTCAACCCTTTGATATTGATGTCAACGCTTATGGTGGAATCGGGACGACAGGGTTTAACACATTACATGTGTATAACGCGGTTGTCGGAGAAACCTACAGGGTGTATATGAATATCACAAATAGTAACGGTTACACAATTGATTCCAACGATTTTCAGTGGACAGCACAACAAAGTAATTTTTCATGGAACCAATACTGGAATGGACTATCTCCGGACAACTACTGTGTAAATGCTTTTGTCTATTCAATAAACTCTTCAATTCCTCATTATGATACAGACTCTGACTGCTTCCAAATGACGGCCCCACCTCCAGTGAACAACACTCTATCTGTTGGAGTGAATGCCTATGGTTCAGTTGGTACAACTGGAAGTTCAACGCTACATGCATGGGATGCTACAGTAGGGGAGACCCATTGGGTTAATCAGTCTCTGACAGATGTTAATGGCTATGTTCTTGATAATTTTGGGTTTTACTGGACTGCTAATCAAAGTAATATGTCTTGGAGTTATTCATGGACTGGCCTTTCACCTGGAAACTATTGTGTGCAGGGGTATGTCGTATCGTTGAACTCTTCAAATGGTGACTCGGATACTGATTGCTTCCAGATAACATCTCCTCCAACGCCGCCATCTATCTTTGTTTACGCGGCGGCTAATTCTGCACCTAATTCAGCATCTGGCGTTATCTATGCATCATCAGGGCAAGCATCAACTCTCTACAATGTTAACTGGACTCTCTATTACTCAAGTGGTTCCCTAATTGATTATGGAATGATGCCATATTATGGTGGTGGGCTGAACACCTCATGGTCTCTTAACTGGACAGGTTTGTTACCAGGATTATACTGCTTAGAGGCGAATATTTTCCTTAACATTTCTCTAATAGATTCAGATTCTCAATGTTTCACAATTCAAAATGTACCTATCACCGGTACAATAAATGTTAGTCTCCCATCTTACACATATACTGAAAATGATCCTTTCGTAGTAGCAATATATGCTGGGAATCTAAATCCATCAACGCTTTACACAGTCACATGGAACTTGATTGACCAAAATGTTGTCATCCCTACATATTCAGGTTTATACAATTTCAGTGGCATGACTTACGATTATTCCGCCCAGACATTTTCAGGATTGTCACATGGGTCATATTGGATTGGAGCAGATCTTTGGGATTCGTCTGGGAATTTGGTAGATTCTCATAATTTTACCTTCATTGTAGCTCCTGCAGCGATTTCGGGTTGCACCGATCCATTGGCAACGAATTTCAATATCAATGCAACAGTTGACGATGGTAGTTGTGTCTATCCACCACCTTCAACCAACACTCCTCCTGTTTGTTCCATTAACATCGGCTCAATTAATTCAAACTCGACAACTCTCTCGTACAGCCATCAACTCCAATTGCCAGCAGGTAATCACTACATCATCACTTCATGTATTGATTTAGATGGAGATGCGATGATGCTGACAATGACTAATTCGTCAGCATCACTCACCGCATCTGGAACGGGAAATGTTAGTGTGGGAATGTGGGTGAATGTGCCGACTAATTTCACGGGAAGTGTAATCATAAGTGTTAGTTGGACAGATGGCAATCATCTCAGTTCTTCAATCTTGGATATTCAAATCATAGGAGGCGCTACAGGAGGAAACAGTAGCGGCAATAGCGGAGGCAGTGGAAGTAGCGGTGGAGGTGGAGGCAGCCTTCCTGGTTTCACTGGCTTACTTACTGTGGCGAGTTTAGCGGGTATTGCAATTCTAAGGCCAAAGCGTAGGGATTAATTGAATACAATCCATCATTGAATGGATGGATTGATGCAGTACGAACAATTCGCAAGGTTGTGGCGGATAACTCAAGCACGTCAGGCAAGTTGCCATCTGCACCGCTCAAAAAGCGAAGTAGATTGCGTAGAATCCTAGCCTTCATCCCGTGGGCAGTAAGAGGTGGATACAAAGTTGCAAAGAAACTGCCAAAAGAAAAGCGTCATGAAATCATTGCAGTTGCAAAAGACCCTGATGCTTGGGGTGAAGCAATCGTCAAAGGATGGGATGTTGCTAAAGTTGAGGCAATAGAGGCTAAAGATGGGTTTGCAACTCTTGGCAAAATTGCTCTAGGAAGAAAAACCAACAGGTCAGAGAGAAAGCAAGCAGCTGCACAACTTGGAATGGTTGGTCTTGTGGTATTACCTCTCAGAGTGTTTCTAATTCCCGGCTCTGAAATTTTACTCAGTGTAGTCGCATTTGTAATTCCATGGAGACTTGTCCCAGATAAGTGGATTCCTTTCCAATCTTTGAGAGATAATCCTGAGGAAGAGATTCAGAAGCAGAAGAGGAAGAGACTCAAACTGTTCAGAAAGGACCGCCAAAGAATAGTCGACAAACTTGATTGAACTCAATCAAAAGGGCACAATTTCCTGTTCACGAACATGTGTCGACCAAATTTCCCAATTGCCCCCTCCATTCATGAAATCAGCTTGTCCTAGTAAACTCATGTTCCAGTCTTCTAGATATCCATCAGTCCAATAGGTACCCGGAGCGAAAACAATCCATTGTACATTTGAGAGATTCCCGCGATTTTCCATTTTCACCCCATTCACCAGTTCGTCTTGCCAACCTGAATCTGGAGCCCGCCAGTGTCCGGTAATGTTTCTTTGACCCACATCATCTATCCCTGTATGGAAAGTATAGAGGTAGTGCATTCCCAAAGTGCCATCATGAATGAAGAGGAAATCTTCCCCCTCTTCCATGTTATTGTCCAATACTTCAGCCGCATCGTCAGTCCAGTAGGTTTGCCCGTGTATTCCTGCGAGTAGGGAAATAGGAATGATGAGTAGTATTCCAACAGCGAAGGCGGCACTCTTTTTTCCAGGGTTTTCAAGCGATGGAAGGTCAGGATATTGATGCTTGAGATGGGCTAATAGCATCAATATTGGAATCATAGTAAGTGAGATGTAGCGTCCATTATTGCCCATTGTCCACATAACCCAAGGCCAATCTGCATTCCAAATAATTGACTCATATGTCCATAGTGCTGCGACATAAATCGTGATGGCTGTAGTGAAGCCGGCGATTGTAATCGCTAAGAACGTAGTCGGCATGTCTTTGGTTTCAGAAATTTTCTTCCAAGCAGAGCAAATGAAAGGCCAAATCATCATGCCAAAAATTGAGTAGACCAGTACAATATCAAAAATTGAAACAATTAGGGCAAAGAAAAATCTTGGCGCATCTATTGAGATTACAGAGAGTGTTCCACCACCGCCAGTCGCTCCAATAATTAGCATGGATATTCCAACAACTGCAGAAGTCAGCAATCCGCCGCGTAGCGGATTGCGAGTTAGAGAGTGAAGTGATGGCAGGTAGATGTCAATCAGATGATATGCCAAAACTGCAAATCCAAAGAAGATTCCATACATCGGATTGATTCCCTTCAACATCATGATTCCCATCATGCAAATAGCGGATGCAATAGAACCAGCGAGTCGGTATTCAATGCCTTTCTCAGCAACTAATTTTGCATTGATTAAAACTATCAGCACAACAAACATTGCAATAGTTGGTTCAGCATACGCTCGTCCAGTTGAGAAAACAAATGTTGGGTAAATTGCAATCAAGGCTGCTGCTCTCCTCCCATTTCCTCCAGAGAACATCCCGTATGCAACCCCGCCAAGTCCAATTAGCAACAGGGTGAGTGCAATAGCCAACCCTCTGACACCTATTTCTCCAAGAGATGATGGGGCTAGAGATAGATCCCATTCTCCACCAGCCGGAGCGTATGTTGGGTCGCTTGCTGAATGGTCAATTGGTCGAGTATGACCCCAAACAAGGCTTCCTTCATCATCTTCAGCAAGATGTGCATGGGTATCTACTCCGAGTTCACTAGAAAACGCAGTAAACACATTGAGCAGAATACCGCCAATCAGCAACCATTTCCAGAACTGTTTGCTATCAACAAATGACCACCAAGCCTTCGCCGATTCATCGGCAGAATCGGCTCCATCTGTTAGTTCCACAATTCTAGGCTGAGGTTAGACTGCAATTGAGCCTTCGGCTCAATCAGAAATCAAAAAGTGAGGTTTGCCCACCTGAGCGTAATCTGCCAGCGGCCTCCATTCGGTTGAGTGCTCTACCAATTCGGCGCTCAGAGAAATCATGGCCATCAACTAGCATTTCTCGCAACCCAGTTTCGTCACACATTCTTTGTTGAGGGAGTGGTTCATCAGAGGTTGGGTGATTAAGGAAAAGTTCCCTTATCTCCTCAAGCCTCTCTGGTATTTCCTTGTCTTTTGCCGCACATACCTCCTCAATTGTGCCAAATTCACGAATCAGTTTGAGGCCAGTTTTAGGTCCAATTCCTTTGATCCCAGGGTGGAAATCGGTACCAACCATAATGCCAAGGTCAACTAGTTGTTCGTAAGTTAGTCCGTTCTCTTCCAAAAGTTCTGCCAAGACGATACGCTCTGCGTGAACCATTCTTCCGAACCTTCTCGTGCCGTGTGATGAGAGGTTTCTGACCATTACAGGCGCTCCATAGAGTAGTGTATCCCAATCTTGGCTTGATACTGCATCTACATCTCCGCGAGCACATCTAACCGCAGCAGCGCCTTCAGCTTCCATTGGTGCTTCGATGTTAACAATTCCAAGCAGGTCCAACATCGCTCGTGTTTCAGCAACCATCTCACGAGTGTAAGAAACAATTTGTGAGCCAAGTTTTTGTGCTGTGGTCCAATCCTCATCAGCAACTGCACGGTCCCACTTTTCTCTTGCATCATCTTTACGAGATTTTCGGCTTGCTAATGTTTCCATTTTCAATTCGTGTGGTCTACCATCAAACACAAAGACGGGGTCAATCCCAGATTCTATCATCACTGTAGCCCTATCAAGAAATCCCATTAGATGTGATACTGGGTGGCCATTGGAATCAGTTAGAGGTCCACCATCAGCACCTTCTCCACGTGTACGTAGACTGGTGATAAATTGGTAAGCGAGAAGAAAAGCATCGACAGCAACCCGCTGTCCGTTGAAGTCAGATAATTCAACAGGATGTGGCGTGGCTAAGTCCCTCAGGTTACAGCCCAAGGAACGCCACCCCACTCACAAATCGTCGTCATCAAAGTCGAAGTCGTCATCATCGAAATCTTCTTCGTAATCATCATCATCATCAAAATCATCTACTCTTGCTACCCGTGTTGGACGGCGTGCCCTAGTCCATTGGAACAAGCCTACTCCAGCCAATATAAATCCAAGTAATGCCAGTAGAAGTGGATAGTATTGCCAGGTATATTTTACCCCCACCAATTCAACATTTGTGTCACCATTAATGTCCTTTTCAGGTATGACCCAGCGGCCCCCAAAAGTATCATCCTTAACCCAAAATTGGTTTCCCTCATCGCCTATTACAGCCCATTGTGGAACCACGCGAGACTCGCCAGTACTGTCGGTGGTATTTATCATCTTGACATTGATAATCATTGCTGAACCAGGTGTAATGTCAACATCTGTCATTGAAAAGTAAAGTTGTACATATTCACGCCCCCTTGAACTGCTTTCTGCAGGGTCACTGAGGGTTTCAGCAGACGATTCAAACCCTAAACCGTAATGCCATCCGTTCATTTCTAAGTCTCGTGCTCTGTAAACCATGTCGTATGGAATGTAAACTTGGAACTCAGTTCCAGCTGTTAGTTCCCCGAGGAAAGTGCCATCTCTTTCCTGCATTGCCGCGATATCATCTATCGTGTACACATTTGGATCTGATTCATCAACTGCCGTTGCTAACGCAACAGGTCCAGAAACAATAGGGATAATTGTGAATGATGCAATCATTCCGATACCAACTAATACTACTGAAAGCACTTTGAAAATGCCAGTTGGTGGCATCAAGAACATGATACCAGCGACAATACCAATGCTAACTAAGAGCATGAGAATTGGTCCACCGACTCCACTAGTTGCGACATCGTGTGTTGTAAATCCAGAAGTTCCAACTGCGTACGGTGAAACGTAATCTTTTCCTTCTTCTAATTCGAGACCGGGAACTTCCTCTTCGTAAGGAGGCAATACTGGCACAGCCATTTCAAAATTATCACGGCCAAGATAGAGTGTGTAACTATCAGTGAGGCCACTTGATTTAGTGAATTGAAGACGTATTCCGAATACTTCACCTCCATCTAATTCATCAATATTGTGTCCTGCAAAAGAATATGTGTAGATGTCTCCATCTGCTTCATCGGGACCAGCAAGAGTTACTGACGACATATCAGCAAGTCCATTTTGCGTTCCCATTCGAAGTGTCAATGTCACCTCTTTGCTGCAACCACTACAATTTATTGCAAGGTTTAGGGTACCAGTAATAGGTTGTTCAGCATCAATCCCTGTAGCATTTTCATTGGCATCAGTGCCATCAAAAGTGAATTCTCTAATTCCACCTCCTGCATTTGCATCACCAAATAAATTCCCCTCAAAGAAACTTGTGGCTGATTGCCCGTCATTTGATTCTGCGTGATTCCAAGTAGTCCACTGAGTTCGGTCAGCCTCAGAATCATCCCCATACATGTACAGAATTGGTTGCTCGAAAGTGAGCATACGGTTTGGGTCTGGTTCATCTTGCATGGTTGAAGCGCCAGAATCAATTCCGCTTGCAGTAGTCAGTGATGCAACCATCATGATACCAAATAGTGTCAACACCGCCCATAGGGCGGTGCCGCGAACTCGCTTATTTGGCTCCGCCATAGTGTGGCGGACCCCACCGGATGATATAGAATTGAAGGCCGGCCGCATAGCGGTAGAGATAGCGGAGGTGAGGCAAGTTGTCAGGGAATTTAGCGAAAAACGCAGATGCAATCGTGATAGCAAGCGGATGGCAACCAAGTATCGCTAGAGCGGAGTTCTCAGCCTTGGTTGATTCAGCAAACACCTCACAATTCATTCACGAACGTGTACTGATATGCGACCAAGATTCGGCAACTAAAATTGCTCAAAGGTCAGCATTAATCTCTGAGACTTTGTATCCAGCAAATCATTCACTTTACACTGATTTAGAAAAGCACGTTGAATTAGTAATCTCATGGTGTAAAGAACACCTCGAAAACACAGGTCAAACCTTGGCAGTGCGAGCCAATAAAATTGGCAAAAAAGTAGAGGGTTGGTCAACAAGAAGTATTGAGCAAACAATTGGTGGGGCGCTGTTTAGAGATGGCTGGAAAATTGACCTCACTGCACCCGAAATAACGCTCAAAATAACCGCACTAAATCACAACAATCTAACTGAGGAAGAGGAGGCCGAAAACCCACCTCAAATTATCTGGGGAGTGAAGAGTAGTGGCACATCTACGTGGGATGAAAGGACCGCACCAAAACGCCCTTACTTCAAACCGATAAGCCTTGACCCAAGACTGGCTAGGGCGATGGCCAATATTGCCTGTCCTGAAGAGGGAAAAATCCTCGACCCATTCTGTGGAACTGGGGGGATATTGTTGGAGGCTGCAGCTATTGGCTCACAGGTTTTTGGTAGCGATGCAGATTCAAGAATGGTGGAAGGAAGCAGGGACAATCTCAAGTGGGCAAAAGAAATTCAAACCATGTCACAGAGTGCAAAAATTAAGCGTGGTTTAGCAACTCAATTAACGAGTCTTTGGCAGGAAAATATGCCCTTTGATGGATTCGCTTTTGACCCACCCTATGGACTTAATTCTTGGAAGAGTGATGATGGCTGGCAACTTTTCATTGGTGCACTTTCATCTTGTGGTGAAGTTGCAACTTCAAATGCCCAACTCGTAGCTTTGCTTCCTTGGCCACCGAAAGCATTGGGAATGGATTTGTTACGAGATGATTTTGGTCAAGGCGAAAATGATGGATTAGCCCAGACTTTTGGTAAGTCGTGGGTTGAAGTTGTAAAAGAGGTCAATGCCGCAGGTTGGCAAATTGAGAGCACTACAACGATTCCTGTTCACAAATCACTAGCGAGACTTCTTCTTGTCTGTCAAAAGATGAATTAATGACTCAATGGGTACCCTCTCTTCCTACCCATATTAGGGCTACGGATAAACCACTGTTCCTACCGAATCCAAAACAGTGTTTCAATGTCGCACCCATTGACCGGTCTGTTGGTCGCGCCAGTACCAAACACCACTGCCTTGAGGGTGTTCGAGCCTTTCATAACCATCCGCCCCCCAAACTCCTTTCCAATTCGCACTGGGCAAAGGTTGTCCTCGCGCCGGCATCCCTTCTGGTGGTATCATCGGCTGTTGCTGCATCATTGGTTGTTGAGGTATCATCGGCTGTTGCTGCATCATTGGATTACCTAGTGGCATACCTTTCGGTGTATTCACCCTCGGCGGCATTCCTTCAGGTAACTTCGTAGTCTGGGTGTCATCTTTTCCCTTTGATCTCTTCAAGACCATAAAATAACATGCACCAGCCAAGGATATGATTGATAGAATGATCAAGGCGATATTCAGAGGTTTTGCCCACGATGATTCCATGTCAGCCTCGTTGTACCAATTCATAGAGTCGTGATCAACATAATTGATAATCTCTCCATCTGATATGGATACATCCTCTTCAGCCATGAATAAGTTGGCAAACACCGCTTCTTCATCGTCATAATTCCCCACGGATATGTCTGCATCATTGTAAATACCGATTATTGAATATGTTCCATCTCCGGTTCCTTCTACAATGACAGCATCATGTTGTTCAGGGTCAATGACGAGCATCATTTCAAACGCTGAATCGCCACTGATGCGCAACAAGTCCTCATCATCAGCAAGAGTCGCACCGTTCCGAGAGAGCTGGAAATCAATGGGGGAGAGACCTATGAATTCCAAGGAATCATGTTTGCCGATTTCCTCCAATTCGGATTCGGAAACATCGTTCAATCGGTCCAGCCTCACATCAACCATGTCGCGTGTGACACCATTGACCTCTATTGCAGAAACGTATCGATTCGGGAAGACCTTGTTTTCATACGAGCCAAGATTGTCATCGACGATATTGTAATATGTTACTAGAGAAAGCAAGAAAGTAATTGATTTCACCACCACATACAATCCCCAAAGAGCATGATAACAAGCCGAGCCGACGGGGATCGCAGCAACACCAGCACTGACAACGCCAGCAATAATCCCAACCACCACACAGACTACTGGAATTGCAATTTTCACCAAAATACTGGTTGTTAGTCCCTCCGCCTCATTCTTGAAAAACTCAGCCAACCCATCATGCACGATATCCCCAATCGTATCATCAAAGTAGGCCTTGACCTCTTGTGTCTCAATGGCGATGTCCCCCGTGCAAGTTGAACCACCCCCCACATATGTGCATGTCATCGGTTGCCGTAAGACGATGGCTCCATTCTCATCAGTGATAATCACATTCACAGATTCGGTTCCATCGGTGTTGGGGACAGTGATAATCACCTCTTGATCAATATACGTCAGTTTGTCTGAGTCATCAGCGGCGCTTACCATCTTCTGGAAACAAAGCAGTTCAACTCTACAGAGTAAACCATTCTTCCAATCATGGTTTGGCTGCTGAAGAATGCTTCCAGAATTACCTTCATTAGAATTGCCTTCAGTAGAATATATTTTAGCCACAAAGATGTCATTATCTCCTCGGCTTGATAAGTCGGTGCTCCCGAAGGTTGACGTAGAATAAAAGTATCCACTGATGGTGGGATTGCCACTCGTATCGACGGAGATTCCGGTTCCTGCGTCAGTCCCTTCCCCCCCCGCCTTGAGTGTCCATAACCAAGATCCACTGTTACTCAATTTAGACACAAATATGTCATGTGCATCGCTGCTAACATGAGTAGTACTGCCGAAGGTTACTGTTGACCTAAAAATTCCTGTTACGAAGACATTGTCATCTTGGTCTAACGCTATGCCCCTTCCCCCGTCCGTATTTGAGGACCCGGCTCCTACAGTCCACAGCCAGGTTCCAGCGCTATTCAATTTGGATATGAATATGTCCGAATAACCCTCACTAGTAACGCTTGAACTGCCGAAAGTAGCAGTTGATTCAAAACTACCTGTGACTAACGGATTTCCGTTTGAATCGACCACAATCTCAGCCCCATAATCGTTTGATGTGCCGCCGGCTTTGGTAGCCCATATCCACGAACCACTGCCACTCAACTTTGCCACAAAGATGTCAGCATCTCCACTACTACTGAGAGTAGTACTGCCGAAGTTTGCAGTTGCTTTGAAATCTCCAGTAACGAAAGCGTTGCCAGTATTATCTACAGCAATCCCAACCCCATAATCACCTGAGGGGCCACCTGCCCTTACCGCCCACAACCAAGTTCCACTATTGCTTAATTTGGCAACGAAAATATCTCTTGAAGATTCTC
>JYMV01035938.1_pt1 | contig 91769 bp, 63 predicted proteins | sample 338911 | NCBI WGS metagenome assembly JYMV01 (sample SAMN03354496, study PRJNA234377) | hydrothermal vent metagenome | biome: Deep sea; feature: Hydrothermal plumes at the Eastern Lau Spreading Center, Western Pacific Ocean; material: Seawater | place: Tonga | collected 2009 | depth 2000 m m | reverse complement strand
GCTCTGAGAAACTTCGTTTTGCTTACAGTTGGCAGCAATGAGCCTCGAAAACGTCTAGATTTTCTTGATGAGGTAGTTGATACATTACCTTTGGAGGTAAGGGATGACCTCAATCTTGTGAAGGTTGGTTCCCATCTCAAACTCTCCGATGAAGAGTTGATTGCTGCATATCAGCGTGCTGAAGCACTTCTATTCCCTTCTGCTGGAGAAGGATTTGGATTGCCAGTTCTAGAAGCGATGGCCGCAGGATGTTCGGTATTAGCAAGTGATTTACCAGCACACAACGAAGTTGCACACCCGTCAATGCTGCTTCCGGCTTCTGATAAGGCGGAGTGGGTGAAAGCGATTACAGAACTGCACTCAGCATGGGCTGAACGCGATGGTGAGCCAGCAGGAGCAGACCAAACAGCATTGGAAAGAGTAGCCAAATTTCAAATCAAAGATTGGGGCAAAAAAATGGCTGCCGCATGGGATTCAATGATTGGTGAATGAATTGGATTGGGAAAAAATAATCAAATCTCAAATCCTCTGGGTGATAATTGGATTCACAGTTGGACTTTCGGTTATTTGGTGGCCGATGTTGAATGGCAGTAGCCTCTTCGGTGCCCTGTTTGTCTACATTGTTGCTAGCATTCAGTACGCAATGGCGGCTCGTGGATTTGTTGGGTGGGTTGCTTTTCTAGCCATCATTTTAGTTGGAATGGCAGCAATTACTGGCCGTAATTTACGTTCAGAACCAGCAGGGCAGGCCTACAAATTATTCACCTCATTTGTTATTGGTTGGGGCTTCTCACGAGCCATAATTTACTTCTTGTTAGACTCAGCATTTTTCCGTGGTTCAATCGCTATTCTTCCTTTCATGTTTGGCGCAGTTTTGCTGGCAGGGGTTGCCGGGAATTTGACAATAAATTCAACTAAATTGAAAGGCGAAATTACACCATTAATTGTTATCCGAAAAATCCCAATTCTTACGGTATTGTTGGTTTCATTAGTTCTGACTCTACCAAATCTTGTTGCGGTTGCAGGCCTCCTTCCAAATCCACCAGAACGACCCAGTGATGGCTATGGCAGTGAAGATTCGCCTTACGAGGTAGAGGAGTTTTTCCTGACCCCAGAATATCCTGATAATATGACATCGTGGTGGGATGATTGGGCAAATGAGCAAGAGTGGAATGTGCATGTCTTTGTGCCAGTTGGTTTGACGACCGAATCAGTAGGTGTGGCTGTTGTACTACACGGCTATCAGGGAGAAAAAGTAGAATATTATCGCGATACGATAATGTCCCTTGCGGGTCAAGGATTAGTGACGATTTTTCCACAATATGTTTCTGATATGGATTTGTCATCAATTCCAGCAGACTTTGAGTTGAATTATACTCTTGGTGGCTCAGACCATCCTCAGCATTTGCCTAGATACACGATGGCGCTATATGGGGTTGATGCAGGTTTAGATTTCATCAATACTGATGCTGGAATTTCTGAGGTTTTAGGAGCAACCAAACTCAACACAAGTCACATGTGGATAGGTGGGCATAGCATGGGTGCTGGCACCACGTTCTATGTGCTGAGTGAACTGCTTGGTAGGGGTTTTGGGAGCCAATCATTAGTGGTTGATTTAGAGGCTCCTTGGATTCATTCTACACAGGCAGATTTGATGGGGAATATGTCGCAGTTACCCGATCATACTCTAATTCACGTGGTTGAGTATGAGGATGATATTGTTGTTGAAAAGTGCATTGGGCGCTGGCAGCACGCTCGTTTAACAGCTCGCGACCAAAGCCCACCATTGCCGTCAAATCAGGTGCTTTTCTTGCAAGTCCCATCAGATTATCATGGCTTTCCTAGGCTAATGGCTTCCCATTATTTACCATCAGGATTTGTTAGAGATTCTTTGGCTGATCATTCGTATTATCCACGCATTGAAGCACAAGCGAATTTCGTTGCTTCCTCAGCATTTGGTGATATGGTATCAGCCGATGCGGCCAAATCCTGGTTCATGAATGGGGGAGAAATGACAGACCTTGGAAGTTGGTCAGATGGAGTAGCAGTTACGCCAATGACTATTGTTTCATCACCGCTTGAATTGGATGGGGATTGGGATGCTTGCCCTCAGCCTTGAGTTAATTCAAGTGAGTGGAAGTTTGTAATTTTGCGGTGGTGCAATTCCCAAATCATCTGGGATTTGCCGAGTTGCGATTGGTAGAGTAACTGGAATAATTTCCTTGCCAATTAGGGCAACTCTGCTCTCTCTCCTGTCTGAAAGAACTTCTCGCCCAACTAGAGGTGCAAGAGTGTTTGAGAACTCCATGATATCATCGTGAGAAGGCATATTTTCTATTGTGTGATTATTCTGTGAATGGCCTACATAGACGTAACCTTTCGCTTCAATCCAATCAGGGTCTGCAATATTATCCAATCTTGCGTAATCATTGTGATGGCCAAGACTTTCACCCTTGATGAGTGTGTGGCGACAGACGGTCCTAGTGTCCAAAGAGGGTAGCAGTGCAAGGGTTTCCTCAAGTTTTTCCCAAGCATTGTCGTTGAACTTTGGTTTACAGAGTTTGTTGAAGAGTTTCTTGTTTGGCGCATCAACGCTGATGTAAAGTTGGGTAGGAAGAGTGTCAAGATTCTCAATCACCTTAGGTAGTGAACCATTTGTTACAAGGAAAGTAGAGACGCCGTGGTCGTGACAGATTTCAAGAAATTCAGCGAGCCGAGAATACAGGGTTGGCTCTCCGTTTAGAGAGATTGCAACATGTTTAGGATTCTGTGAGGCTTCCCACTTTTCGTAAGGCACATCCTTGTGACCTTTGAATCCAGTCAACAGTCTCCTGTGACCTCGCACACTCTCATAGAAAAGGTGCTCCGGGTCGTCATCAATTTTATGCAGAGTTTCCGAGTGAGGTTCTCTCCAGCAGTAAGTACAGGCGAGATTGCAGGTGTCAACGTTTGGCGCCATCTGCATACAGCCCGAAGATTGAATTCCGTAGAATGTGCCTTTGTAGCAGTGGCGGTCATTCTTGAGGTCCTCTTTAGTCCAGTGACATACTTTGACACCACCGTGTTCTCCAACTAGTTGGTAGGATTGTTTAGCAAGAGTGACAGCAATTTTAGGTTCAATTTTACTCTCGCTGGTATACAATGTAAGTGGGCTTCCCTTTGCAGTCATTGCGCGCACCTCCGACAGACAGATTCCACAGTGGGGCAGTGTCAGTAGTGCTAACGGCGAGTGACCACTCAAACTTCAACCCGCCGTTTGAGGGAAGCCTTCAATCGAGCATTTTTATTCAAGCAAAATTTCCGGATTGATAATCAATGAATGCTTGCTGTATTTCTTCTTCAGTGTTCATTACGAATGGACCATGCCTTGCAATCGGCTCATTGAGGGGCTGACCTGCTAACAACAGTAATTCAGCCCCCTCATCAGCATCTTCTGGAACTGAAAACGTGACTTCATCCCCATCAGTCAGAATCGCCATTTCCCCATCGCTAACCTGCTCATTTCCTTTTCCGACCTGTAATGCACCTCCAAAACAGTACACTAGGCCATTCAAACCATCCTCTAATGTTTGATTCAATGAGGCTCCTGGGAGTAGTGAAATATGGAGATATGTGATTGGTATTACCGTGTCAATCACTGCAGAAACACCCAAACTTTCTCCTGCAACAACGACTACTTTGGTCAAACCATCTTCAGATGTTGCAGTGGGGATTTCAGCAGCAGGCACATCTTGGTAGCGGGGATTCATCATTTTCTTTTCAGCGGGTAGATTAACCCAAATTTGGAATCCATGCATCACTCCTCCAGATTCTAGAAAATCTGGAGGTGGCATTTCTGAATGTATGACTCCTTTTCCAGCAGTCATCCATTGCACATCACCGGGAGTCATTAATCCAGAATTACCTGCTGAATCTTGATGTAGAACACTACCTTGTAGTAGATATGTCACGGTCTCAAAACCTCTGTGTGGATGTGATGGTGCGCCAATTGCACCTCCTGGTGGCCAGTCAATAGGTCCCATCTCGTCAAGCAAAAGGAAAGGATCTGTGAGCCGGCCTAAAGCGGCAGGCCTCCTGACTGGAAATCCGCCACCTTCTAGCATTCGATGGGTTGGGACTATCTGAGCTATTGTTCTCTTGTTCACATACTTCCGTTATGGTAATTTCTTTAATCCTTTTAGGTTCATTTTTGGATGAATTTCTATTGATATTTTCTTAACGTATATCTCAAATAATTACATTATTACACCTCTCTTATTATATCGGTTCTTTTCGGCGGCATCAATGAGTGAATTGGCTTCACTTCGTAAGCGTCGCCGATTGACTCTCTTTGCATTCGGCTTAGCATCCATTTTCATTTTTTCAGGATTTGTTTACGGCCCAACTGGGACCGACCGAACAGCCTTTTCTTTGGTTGGAAATGATACTTGGGATGCAGCGGCTTTAGCAAATGTTGAGATGTCATGGAATAACCACGATGTGACATTATTCATTGGACCTGAATGGGATACTGAAGGCGGAAACGTCCTCGCTTTTCCAGTCCTACGTGAATTAGCAGAGCGCCATGATACAGTGATGGGGGATTATGAAACCTCCAAACATTTTGCACCAATATATCAATGGCAAGTGCAAGGTCATACCAGAGGACCGTGGGGATTTGCAGAAACTGTCCGTGCGGTAATGAATCAGGAAACACCAGTCAGCCAACAAATTGGTTGGAATGGCTCTGATTTCAATTCTTCAACTCAAGAAGAATTAGATGATGTTCTATCTCGGCTTTTTTCCTACCAACTACCTGATGGAAGCAAGCCTTACTTCCAGTCAGTAAGTTATCTAGAACAACAAGAAGATGGTTCATGGGATGGGCGAGCCTTCTTCATTTGGGGAATTGCAAACACGTCAAGTTTGTTCGGCAAGCAAGGCGAGTACTCTAGGACTCCGGGAATGGAAAAACCGTTTATTGAGGAGTGGGAACTACTCATTGACGAAGTTTATGTAAAACCCATGAGTGATACAGGTGAAGAGGTTCATGTTTGGTCATTTTTGGGATTGGATACTCAAGTTGATGACCAGGTCAACAAAACAATACCTCTCATCGGGGTTTCTTTTGTTCTCATGGCGATAATCCTCGGATTGTTTTTCCGTGATTGGCGTGATGTCCTTGCGGCAGCTTCAGGTCTTGGATTGTTGATGGGTTGGATGGTTGGAACACAAGCATGGCTTGGTTATCCTCAGACTCAGATATCTTCGATGCTACCGATTCTCTTACTTGCACTCGGTGTAGATTTCTCGTTTCACGGGCTTGTAAGATGGCGTGCGATTGCTCATCGCGATGGTGGCGATGAAGAGGTACGCTTGGCCGCAGCATGGACTAGCATCCGTGAGTTGAGTCCAGCACTTGGACTGGCTACGGTTACTACAATGATTGCTTTTGGAACGGCTTCATTTTCGCCTATTCAAGATTTAGCAGAATGGGGGAGATTAGCGGCGATATTCATACCACAAGCATATCTTTTGCTAGGTATATTCACAGTTGTCTTGAGGTCAGGGCATGCTGTCCATTCTGGTGAGATTCAGAAAGGATTTGCAGACCGGATGCGCGCTCTTGGGGCAGTGCAGGTACGTAAACCAATTCCATTCCTGATTGCATTACTTTTGTTGACGGGAAGTGCTGTGGCAATAGGTCAACCAGATTCGGACTTTGAAGTGCATGATTATTTAGATGGCAATTCACGAATGGTACAATCTTTGGACACTTCCATTTTGGCTTTTGATGAGTCTGATCAGGGGGAACCAGGATTTATCCTAGTTCAAGCAGGGGATTCAAGCGACCTTGCCGACTATAATACTCTAGTACAACTTGACGGATTGATGGCTGATATCCGCGCTAATAATTGGACTTACGATACTCCAACAATCATTGATGCAATCCGTATGCAAATTGCCCTCGTAAATGCAGGGGGAGGTGGATACAATGCAACTACAATAAACGCAACCACTGGGATTCCCGAAGATAGTAATGAGTTGCAAAAAATCTTGGTTGATATTAGTGCAAATGGAACGATGAACCCCAATGACCCGCGCTTCACGGCGGCAGTAGAAGGGGTGGCTACGGCAGTAGAAAGCGTGGCTCCAATCGCTGTAATTGATGGGACATCGGGACGGCTATCAATGCTCAAACTGCCCATCAAAGTTGAGAAGGCAGGAGATTGGGCTTGGATGGCTCAGTACAAAGTGGATGTGGAACAATTGATGGATGAAAATTTAAATTTCACCAACGGAGAAAAAGCCACTTTCACAGGTGTTTCATACCAACGTTATGTCTATGTGAATGCGATGACAGATTCATTCCAAAAAAGCATTTACATTGCGATTGTTGCTTGCTTGGCTGTGCTTTACATAGTTTTCAGAGATATACGCCTTAGTCTTCTAACAATTATTCCAGTAGTAGCTGTTTCACTGTGGTTATACGCTGGCATTAACTTGGCTGGACAAAGCCTCAATATTGTTACACTACAAGTGGCTAGTTTAGCAATAGGGCTTGGGTTAGACTACGCGATTCACGTAACTCAAGCGATTCGGGAACAGAAGAGGAGGCGGCCAGATGAGGGCATGGCGCGTTGGGTGCAAGGAATGATGGGGCACACGGGTACTGCGTTGTTCGCCTCAGGATTTACCGACATTCTCGGGTTTGGGGTGCTTCTGCTAGCGGCCATGCCAATGTTCACCATGTTTGGCAAAGTGATGATTGCTATGGTTGTGCTTGCCCAAGCGGCTTGTGTGTTCATTTTACCGGCGCTACTAACCATGTTTGGTGGCTTAGAAAGCGATACCAGTGAATCAAGTGGTTAATTCATACAATTTTAACACCTTTTGGCCAAAGCACTAGGATCAGGGTTTTTTCGCGGGTCTTTGGGTTGTGTGTTGTCTCAGGGTCCATCCATACTAGGGTTCCCTGAGGATAAGTTCCAGCCTCATCGTAGACCTCTCCGCGTAGGACAAGATAAGCCTCTCCTCCTGGGTGCATGTGGGGCATAAACGCCTCCACCTCCACGTCGGAATCTGCGTCGTACAGAACTAAAGAGCACTCCCCTTCACGGGCCAATCTTCCCAATCGAACCCCTGTGCCGAAGTCCTTCCAGCGGACATTTTCTTCAAGCCAGTCATCATCAATTGAGATTCCGAGCCAATCTGATAAGTTGTGATTGAATGCCATTACTTTCTGTAGGGAAGGATTTCACACATGAGCCTTCGGGCGCAGACTTGATGGCAGATGAAGTCATGTCAGATGATATGGCAGAGGTGATTTTCATCCCTTCATTCCCGCCAGCCTCGCCTTACGAAGGCTATCTCTACATGCTAGTTATCCCTCTATTACTGAGATTGATTTTGGTACTTCCTCCATTAATAGACTTGATTTCAAAATTTTCTCCAGATCGCAAAATTCTTTTTCAGGCAATTAATTCATTGAAAATAAAAGGATTATGGGTCATTGTATTCAATGAGGTATTGGCTATTTTCTTGCCATTTATTCTAGCGCTTTATGCCCGAACCTTGTTTGACCCAATTGGTTGGGAAGGGTGGACAGAAACTCCTAAAGAAGCGATTTATGCATTATTGATAGCTGGTGGCTTTTGGTTATTCGGGGATTTTCTGAGGGTTACGCGTACTCGTCGACTAATACGCTCAATTTCTGAGCGAAATAGAGTAGTCGTGAAACTTACAGCACAGGGTCTCTCTCATGCGCGCGGTGTGCTTGGATTCATTGGTGGCTTGCGTCTGAAAGGTAAAAAACAGGAAGATGAAGGGCTAGAACATAATCAGGTTGATGATACGGAATCCAAAAAATCAATCTTGGGAACTTTACTTGGGGCTGGCGGTGTTGCCGGAGAAAAGGGGCTTGAAGTCGCCGATGCAGCACTTGGAGTAGTTCGCGAAAAGGCAACCGACCTTTCTAACAAAATGGATGACCAAATTCAGAAAGGGATTCGTCAGCAATCAAAAGTTGCTCTTAAACTAATGATTAGAGATATTCTGATGAGCGTTGGGCCAATTGTAGTCCTTGTTGGACTTTACAACGTCTGGTAAGTCAGATATCATCGTCAAAGACTTCAACCTCAGCCCATCGCTTGACAAACTCAGTGAACTTTGGTGTGATTATCCACCCAATGGTAGTTTCCACCCCGAGGTTTGTTGTACAGAACTCCGTGGTATTTGAATCCGTTTTTGTCTAGCCACGCCTCACTAACTTCCGCGTGCTCATCAGTCCGGCTAGTGAAGAAAGTGATGATGTGTCCCTCATCAAACCATCCGTTGATGACCTCAACTACTCCCTCAAAGACCTCAGCGTCAGCCATTCTCTCAGCCTCTTCGTTTGGTATATCTTCACAAACAGTCCCATCAATGTCAATGAGATAATTCTTACAGTCTTCTGGAAGGCTTGGGCTCATTGCCTTTCCCCGTGCGTCAATTTGGTCAACGAGGTCTGCCATGTCCGGGCCGCATCGCGGGCACTTCATGAATCCAACGCATGTTGACCTAGCATTGCGAGGGTACCTGAGAAATTATCTGTGGCTGCGGCTTGCCAAATTTTTATATTCCGAAATCCAGCCTTTTCCATCAAGGTTTTCCATTCATCAATACTCATTGTAGTCATGTGGACATTGAGTGTGTTTGGCCAATCTAGGCTAGCCTCATGTTCGAGATAATGGTCGACTCCAGCAACTAACCAACCGCCATCTTCAAGCCATTCATCATGGATTTTCGTGAGCATTTCTTGGGGGTTTTTCAGGTAGTAAAGGAATTCCATAGTGTGTACTAAATCAAACCGGTTTTTCGGGGCCCATTTGGGTAACTTTTCCTCATGGTATGTGCCACTGGGGTCAATTGCTCGGGCGTTGGCGATCATCTCACTCGCTCCATCCACCCCCTCTACTCGTCTAGCTCCTAAGGTTGCGAGTTTACGGACTACCCAGCCGTTTCCACAGCCGATGTCAATCGCTGAAAATGGCTGTGGAAGGTGTGGTATTGCTGATTCTAGCATTTCTGAAACTGAGGCGGAATGGCCTTTTTCCATTCCGATGTCACGACCTTGTTCAGCCCATTCAGAAAAAATATCAGTTGCTAGTCGAGTAGAATCCATAGATTTCAACTCAATTGTGTGCTGTATTTTCTTCCCTTTTCATAGCGAGGTATTTTTTCTCGCCAGGTGCAATCAGCATTACCCACAAGATTCCAGAAAGTAGTTGGCCCACTGCAAAAATTTGCACTAATTCCCTAAGCCCGATGTCTGTATACTCAAGAATCAGGCTCGCTGCTAAAGTTGAAATTCCATTTACCATTGTTAGTAATAAGAAATCGGTGGAAAACATTCTCCCGCGCCACTCATCTTCACTCCTCTCTTGCAGAAGGACGGTTGAGATGACCCAATTCGCCCCACTTGCGGCGTGAGAAAAGACCACGAAAAGGGCTACCCACCATCCCCAACTAAGCCATCCCATTGCGATGTATCCAATACCACAAACTGATACCAATCGACCGATTAATAGTGACCAGTTTTCTCGGTTTGTGAAAGCATATCTTGCGAGGATTGGACCTAATCCAGTACCAACTCCTCTGGCTGCGAATAGAAGTCCTATTCCAGCAGCAACTTCTCCCAATCCGATGTCTGCACCGACTAAAATTAACATGTAGACTAGGCCACCGCCAAACAATCCCCAAGCGGCTTTAGCGGTGATAATCCGATAGATTTTTGGCGTTCCAATGATGATTTGAAAACCTTCTTTCACTTGTGACAGACTTGAAGCAATGAAATTACCTTCTGGCGCTTTGATTTTTTGTTGTGGGATATTTATGCTTGCAATGATTAAACCTGCTACAATGAAAGCAATTGAGTTGATTATGAAGGCGATTTGAACACCCTGACTAGCGACCACCGCACCTCCAACAGCGGAACCAATTGCTAATGATGCAGACCAAGTTGCTGAATTCAATGCATTTGCAGTCAACAATTCATTGGGCTTAGTGATATTTGGCATCGTGGCATTTTCGGCCGGCAAATAGATTGCATGAAACAGCATCAATAATGCTGACAAGAAATATACCAACCAAACATCAGCCTTTGAATCAATCAGTAAAAATCCAGCAACCGTCAGAGCAGAGGCAAAATTTGCACCAACCATCAGCCATTTACGACTGAACCTGTCAGCGAGCATGCCTGTGAATATTTGTGGCAAAGCTAGAGAGAACATTCGCAGAACGAACAGTAGACCAAGAGCTAACTCAGAACCGGTAAGTTGGTCAATTAGAACAAAAAGTGCGACCGTATTGAACCATTCACCAAGCATGGAAATACTATTCCCAACCCAGTATTTTCTGAACGTCGAATTGACTCGTAGGAGTTCAATAAAACCGACCTCCTGTTCCTGCATGCCGTCTCCTGAAGCCTCTCACCTAACAACATGGCCCCAATCAGTCAGGCGAAGCCTCTTCAACAAGCAACTACGCCGTCATGCGAATGACAGGCGACAACTTGGTGTGGATTGACTGCGAATTTACGGGATTAGATCCTGCTGAAAACCGCATTATTGAGATAGCAACAATCATCACAGATAGTGAATTGAACATCATCGCAGAGGGCCCATGCTTGGCGATTCACCAACCTGCAGACTTGCTAGCAGGAATGGACGAGTGGAACACAACTCACCACACCGCAAGTGGACTGGTAGAGAAAGTTCTAGCGAGCGAAATTGATGATGCCGAGGCAGAACGGCTGACCCTAGAGTTTGTTCGCCAACACACCAATTCTAAGTCCTCACCGCTTTGTGGAAACACAATTTCTCAAGACCGGAGATTTCTGAGGCGCTACATGCCAGAGTTACATGCTCATTTTCATTATCGTAGCATAGATGTATCAACAGTCAAGGAGTTAGCAAAAAGATGGAATCCAGATATTCCTTCAATGGAAAAAACAGGAGGCCACCGTGCTCTTGATGACATCCGTGAGTCAGTAGCAGAACTTGCATATTATCGAGAAAGAATTTTCAAATCGTGAAGATTTCATCAAATCAAGTTGATGACTGGAAATTTTCCCAACCGTAGGGGTATCCTTCTTCATCAACAAAGACGACATTTACTGCAGTGCCGGACCTATGAAATGAAATCAATTCTAATCCGTGAATACTGTGGCCTGTTGGGGCAACGCCCAAAACAGGCTTCTCAGTAGAATTTCTCCATCTACCCCAACCGCGTTTTTGGCGCACAGGAGCGACCTCTTCAGGTTGCAACTTTCTGCGCACACCATCAGTATCATCATACCAGCCAAATGGTCCTGATGGAGAGAATTCTATTCCCAATATCATGTCAACACCAAGTGTATATTGAGCCGCGTCTGCATCTTGTTTTGAAGGCACAGCTACCGCGTTGGGATGGGTATGCAACCAATGTACAAATCGGCCACCTCGTGGCCCGCGGCTTTCTGAAAAAATACCGTCCGTCCATTCTTCAGGTACGTGATGTACGGAAAAGGAATCTCCGCGATTTACTATTGTTGCCTCCCCTAAGATGTAACCTTCCCCAGCAAATAACCCATCTTCATGGTCATCTCCCTCAAACATGTCATCAACTTCTTGATGATGAGGGCGGTCATTATCAGCATCTAACCCAATTAATATTTCATCAGGCAGGGACTCTAAGGTCCAATGGAGGATTTGTTCAAGTGTTTGACCAGGCATCATAACTAGGCCACGATATCCCTCTTTATTGGCGAGTGAATCGGCATTGTAGGCTGACATTGCTTGGGCCAGCCAACCGTCTACCATGCACACGCTCCGGCGGTGAATCCTTAACAGGATTGGCACTCCATCAGTGTCGTAGGCGAGATAATGGCTGGCAAGAAGAAGGGGTTAGGCGGCTTTCTCGGTGGCTTGGCAGGTACGCCATATGACCGTTTAGTTCGTCATATTGAGAAAACGGTTGCTAATACTAAGAAGGATACCTTGGGTAAAGAGTTGAACAAGATTGTGAAGATTGTTAGACGAGAGTATGACCAAGAGAATCTAGACGAAGAGGAACATGACCTATTGGTTGAAGATATTGAGACCTCTCACCCCGATGGCAGAACATTTCCAAAATTATTGGCTGATTCTGACGAATTCTATGATGAAGGAAATATGCCAGATGCACCCGAATTAGAATTGGGTGGACCAGTGAACCTTGATGAGTTGATGCGTGCTCCAAGTGATTCTTCCCAAGGTTCTTGGGGTTCTGATGAGTATGATGAATACAAACGTGAGAAGGCCGAAGAGTTCTACAAAGATAGTGATGAAGCAATTGCTTCTGGGGACCACGGCCAATTGCAATCACAAGACCCAGTAGCAGGCCGTGTTTTCCACAATGTTGAGGATACCGCCTCAGAAGTCAAGAAAGATATTCTTCGGGAACAGGGTGTTGATGTTGGTTCTGAAGAAGAAGAAGATGAAGATTACTATGTTGATGATGATAAAGTCGAATGGTGGCGGGATGATGATGGGGCTTGGTGGTTCAGAGAACCAGGCAAAGAAGATTGGTATCTCGGTGAATAATAAATTCATTCATCATTATTTTTTGGCCAAATATTGAGATTTGCAAGGTCAAATTTCAATATTGCATGGTCTGCGCCATCATTGAGCATCGCTCGGTTTGCAAATCCTGCAGAACTAATACCTATGATTTGGTCAGGCCGGCTCAATTCCTCTGCACCGACAGCATCATTTATCATTCTAAGAACTTCTAATCCTTTGAATGGTGGCATGAATTGGTCTAGAAGTAGAATATCAGGTGAAAAGTCATTGATGACTGTAACAGCATCTTTAGAATTCCATTTCTGTTCAATCGTGATTTGGCTAGTATCAACATTACCCGCTCTTAGCAATGCCTCAATATCGTAGGAATCTTCGAATGCTAGAACTCGCATCAAACTATACCACTGATTTTTGTTTTCTAGTCTTGTATTTCATTCCTCTCTCTCAAACAGAATTTGCCCGGTTAATTCAAAGGCTAGTCCGGATGTTGGGAAAACCGTTCTACATGGTTAATGGAGTGCCGAGCCAGCATTTTATTCCGATTAGTCGCGGAGAAATAAAGCGCCTAATATTGGCTGAAGCAGGTGAAAATTGCGATGCCCTAACAAAAATTTCAGATTTATTGGAAGCCCTTTGGCACCATCGCATGCATTCTACTCAAGAATCTCTAAAACAAATATACTCTGAATTTGATCCGGATTCAACGGATGAAATCCCTGAAACTTTTGACTCAACAGATTTCGTGAATCATTTCAGCAAAGCCTTAACTGATGGTAACTGGCTAGAAATTACAGATGAAGAAATGCAAATAGCATTGGATGGTGAAGACATATTTCCGATAAGCCTAGATGTTCGGTTTGACGAGTTCAAATTCTTACAAACTTTCAAGCTTGGTGAAAAAACGGTCAAAAGTGTTCGTGACCCTTCGCTGTTCGCTAAACTCATCCTGAGAAAGGGACCCACAGAGGTTGATGTGGAGGTGTATGAGCGTATTATCCAAGTCATGCAGTTTCATGAACGAGCGTGGTTTGAGAACAACAAAACCTTGGGAAATTACCCTGGGACCGAGGCAAAAGGCTTGCACTTGAGACTATTCAAAACTATTCCAAAACTTGATTTGGAGGTCATTTTCCCAAATACATCACCTAACATGAGACGTATTGACCAAATGAAAATATTGGCTCCATTGATAGGTGGGCTAGCGACTCTTGGCATGAAATTCGGACCTCTTCTTCTTGGCTATGGCTCGGGGGAGACTTCTCTTGCACTTATCGGTGGTATCCTTTCGGCATTGGCAACTTATATTCTCAAGTCTTGGACTAAATACATGAAGACCAAAGAGGCATATCTTTCACAAGTTTCCAAAGACCTGTATTTCAAAGGTCAAGCAAATAATCAGGCTGTCATCAATATGGTGATTGATTTTTCAGAGGAACAAGAGGTGAAGGAAGCATTGCTTGCTTACTCATTTTTGTTGTTAGATAGTGAACAGCAACACACAATGAATTCCCTTGATGAACGAATTGAAAAATGGTTAGCTAAACATGGTGCAGAAGTTGATTTTGAGGTTGATGATGCACTAAACAAATTGCTTGAACTAGGGTTATTGAACCGTGAGGGGAATGAGAGTGATAGTGAAAATTCATTGGCTCCCGAGGAGCGAATTACTATCCTAGAGCCAGTTGCAACATTGGCACGTTTGGATGAAATATGGGATGGGATATACAACTATTAAAGTGTATAATAGTGATTCAAAGGGTTCCACCAGCAGATTCCCAACTCGAGGTAATTACTTCACTATCAGAAAGCCCACCCTTGTGAATGTTCACGATTCCTCCTTCTGAGTTGACGAAGACAATCGATGGCCTAGAACTGATTTTTACCTCTTCAGCTTGTTCAATTCCCTTGGCGAACGGGAAATCCAAAGTTTGGCCCAAATCATCACCATCGTCATCATATGAGTTTGATCTATCATGCCATTCTGTAAGGCTGATTCCTTGAGGGTTATCAGCAGGATCTGTACTAAACACAATAATTGGAGGGCCATTCAAAGTTGAATTAAGTGCGTGCATTGTTGAATGACAGGGTGAATCACACCATTCGGCAGAGAAAATTACGATGTACGGGGCCCCCTCATAGTTGCTGTTAGAATAGGTTAATCCGTCATCCGCAACAGTTGAAAATTCGGGAAACGGTTCTAGGTCTGATTCCCCCACATTATCCCCAAATAATCCACCAAACCATGCAATAGAAAGGAGGCAAATGGCAACTGCGCCAGCGACCAATTCTCTCTGCATATTCTAGGGATAAAATGTGACGTATATAAATGTCAACAATAAACGACTGTCCTTATTGATTCATAAGAAAGGGCGGATTCGAAAAATCATGAATAGAGTTGCGGTATGGTTCTGCATTTTTCTTTCCTTCCTACTTTTCACATCACCAATTGTCAATGCTCAGGATGATTCAGACGGTGATGGTATCAATGATGAAGATGATGCATATCCAGACAATTCCGAAGCATGGTCTGATTCAGACGGAGATGGTTATGCCGATCAACCAGGTCTCAATATATCTGATGATTGCCCTAATACAGCGGGGTTGTCATACCGTCATATGAATGGTTGCTACGATACGGATGGAGATGGAATTCCTGATACACTTGACGATGATATAGATGGAGATGGCATTACCAATGATTTGGAGTTAGCCTCTTCTACAGCCCTTAAGAAGTACGATATATTCAACGCCGAAGATGTCCCTCCTGATTTTGATTGGGACACGATTCCTGATGTACTTGATGATGATGATGACAACGATGGTTGGTCAGATCAAATCGAATTAGAACGGGGTTGTGATACCTTTGATGAAAGCATGACTCCGTTTACAATGTATGGAGGTAATACCGGTTGGTTCTATGTTTCTGGCGCAGGTTTTGTCAGCGAATATCGTAGCGATGGTACTGAATTTTCACTATCTTGGTTACTTTCCGCCCTTAGTTCTGAATTAATTATTCCAATCGGGCTTGTTCCGATTTATTTTGGAATCTGGTATTATAGACGTCGAACATTCAATAGATTTGATGAAGAACTCAAAGATATACAAAACTTAGAAAAATTAAGAGAAATTGAGTTTGAAGTTGGCGAGGCAATGCGAGGTAGGAAATTACAGGCTCATCACGGTATAATCTTAAGAAATGTAATTGAAATCAAGGAGAATGAGCTTGATAATCGTTGGTTTGAGAAATATGAATCCGCTGACTCAGAGGAATGAATTACACTTCTTCCCCAACTTCTGAATATATTGATTTGATTATTATTAAGGTATAATATCTAATTTTTTGAAAGGTAATTCAATGAATGGAGACCTTCTCCCCGTATTGTGGGCGAAAAGGCTGAACAAGGCATATTCCAAGTTGAATATATTGTGTTAGGTCTAGTCGTCTTGGCAATTATTTCAATTGGAGTTGAGCCAACTGGTAATGAGACTGAAAACCTAGAGGTGACCCACATCTCTGGTACCATTTCTCTCTCTACTCAATCGTCCTTAGAGGCTTTTGGACTAGGAGAATTTGACCCTTATGCCGATGCAGAAGTTGAATTAGATTCTAGTGGTGTGATTAGTGATGGTTGTGTTACTTGTGTAACCCCTCCAGTTGGGATACACATCAATGGCACTGTAAATATCTCAAATCTTACGGGCGGTGGTCCCGGTCTTGGGTATGTTGAAGGGACACTAGATTTGGTTTATCTCAGAGAATTTGTAAGTGATGGATTCATTGGTAGAGAATGGTTGACCGTTGACTGGGGCGCTGGAGACCAGTCAAGGCATTGGCAAATTTTCATGCTGCACAGCCCTCCAAGGTGGAGTCCTGATAATCGTGATTTAGCGGCGTTTGTACCTGTTGATGGAGGGAAAGAAAGTCGTACTGGTCCATGGCTATTTGTTGATGTAATGATAGACCAGGCGTTGAATGTTCAAGGTTGTTTACCCGACAGCTCAAGGTGTGTAGGCTCACCAAGTAGTGACATCAAATTAGAGGCAACAAGGAATATTGCTTCACCGTTAAAATCTATTCAGCATCCACCTGAATGGGTTCAAATTGAAGTTATTTCAACCAACAATAATTCTCCAACTATTATGTCAGATATTCGAGGATTAATGGAATTGGGTGAACAGGTGAACTCTTCACCATGGTGTCATGAAGCCAATCAAGAAATAGTAGCCTTTCAATCTTGGAATGTATCCGCAAATAATGGTATAGTAATTTCGCCGATGAGCACATGGCTTGATGCTCTCACCCTGCCAAGTACTTCTTTCACGCCTGCAGGTGGCACTTGGAGTGAAATAGACACTGCCAATAATTTGGGATGTGCGGCCTTGTTAAACGACGATGGAATTTTGAGATTAGGTGTATCATTTCAAACATGATGCTTTTTTTCTCTCCTTTTTTAATAAATACCAACTTAAAAATAGTTCATATATCATCGGTCAGCCATGAAACGTCAATCAATAATGATTGTAGCCTTGTTGCTTTGCATGACAGTATCGTCAAGTATGGCAGATATTGTAGCACCAAATGATAATGGAAATACTGGTATTGGTGGTTCTCAAGAAACACTGAGCATAGATGGATATGTTACAACGAAGTTTGCTAGTGTTGGCTCAGATGTGCAAATTTTAGCCTTGACTAGAGGTCACAGTGCAAACACCATAGTTACTGCAGATATACTTCATTTTCAGATGGATGTAATGGAATTGGCAACGTCGCTTTCACCGCCACAAAGTGGTGTCTATGTTGACACTGTTGTTCTAACTCAAACTGGGGTCCATGAAGATGACTCTGATACTATGAGTTGGGAGGGCACCTACATCATACCCGTAAATTCACTTGGTGGAGTTTATGGTGCTAGGATTAGTGCTGAGGATGGTAATTTACGTGCTATTGATGACCCTACCCAAATAAGAGAAGTGTTGGTGTCTGAATTTGAGAAGGTGTTGCTAGCGATTGATACAGCTTGGGATTCAGCAAATCCAACCGATGATATCAAGGGTGAATTTGATGCTTTGGATGCTATTGGGAATAGCAATGGCGGCTGGTCTTCTTTAGTTGCAACCGCAACTTCTGGGCAAGGAATCGGTGGTAGTCAGCAGTTTTGGGACGCGATGATTACGGCTGGACATGATCAGTACAATATGTCTGCAGGTGCTAATTTCTTAACCGCATTAATGGAATTGTTAGATTCACAAGACATTGATGCAAGCATTGCAATGCTAACAGGATTAATGACTTATGTTAATGAATTCCCTCTTCCCCAAACAATTCATGATTTTGATGATATGGCTGAATATATGTTCTTATTTGACCCCATTGAAAATTTCACACGATTTTCGGGCACTGAAGATTTTGAGTCTGTATACAATGCAATGCTTGGAAGCGATGAGTGGATTGCTCTCAGAGAAGCATTGGACAATTTGGCAAACAATACCAAGCAGTTTGAGTCGGTGCAGACCATTTTGCATAATTTTGCATTACTTGCAGTTTCAGCACATCCAGAAGCAATTGCAGATGCCTTAGAAGCATGGGTTGAACCTTTGATGGAAGGCGATTTTAACAACATGACGCCATTTCAGGGATTACTTGTTCGTTGGATAGAGATGGCGGGCAAACTAAACGAAACAACTGATATCATCTCCACAGATGATGATGATGTTCCTGAACATATCATTTGGGAGTATGAAAAATTACTCAATACAACCGAAGGGATTGCTTGGTCAGGTAAGATGGAATCAAGTTCATCCTCAGCATATGTAAACGATTTCTTTGATGATTTCAATAGCCTCCCAGAAGATATCCTTGCTCACGGATACACAGCAATTACAGATCCACAATGGGAAATTGCTGCTAATGCTACCACAATATTTGGCGAGTGGATTTCCAATTCTTCGGGAATTGATAGACACATGGGATGGAATCCAAGTGGGGAAGAAGAAGAATCAATAATCTTTGAAGAGTTGCATGACGTTCGCTCATTTGTGTACGATTCTCATATCTTAGACCTAGGCATTGAACTGAGTTTTTGGGGACCTTGGGATGATGATGACTACCCTGCTCAATTTCCCATGAGCATGACTAATAATCATGGAATTGTTGTAAATACTGTTCTCCAACAAGATGAGAATGTACGTGAGCGTTATCTAGGGCGTTTGACCGCTTTACACATTGAAGACGCTGTTTGGGAATTCACTCAACCGTTAGGGGACTATGAACCGGATTGTGCGACCGAAGGTTGTCAAGTTGAAAACGCCGAACTTCGAATGGAAGCTCAAAGACCCTCTATGTTAGATGAGATGATTAGGGAAGGAATGGATGAAATATTTGTTGTCTCCGCGGTTGGTGTAATTGTTGACCAAGATGAAAATACCTTAGTTGATTCAACTTATACTGTTGATGCTACTTCTTACAATACTGCGGGTATTGTTGCAGGAGCAAGTGTTGACATTGCGATTGTCAGAGTTTCTCCTCAGCGAGTTGAGACTTCACTAAGCCAATTGGAGCCTGAAGATGTAGTTACGCTGACTTTGTCAGCAGGTCAGTTAACAGGACAGTACGAAGGTAGTGACTTAGTTGGTGATGTAATGGCAACAATTAGCCAATATGATGGAGAGAGAGATGGACAATCAAATCCACAAGCGGCATCAATAGACCCTGAAATAGAAATCAATGGAATGGGTACGTATTGGGGCGCTAGTTCAGTTTTACCTGCTGATGGTGGTTTGGCGATTGTAAAAACTAGCGGCACGACCGAGACTGGTCTTGAGTTTGAATTCATGCAAGAGGTTCCGCTCCCTGGAACCAGTGGTTGTGCTAGAACCGAGGCGAGTTCAGGTGGCTCATGGGCACACATCGGCTACCGATACGAGAACTTCAGGATTGTAAGTGAAGAGGGTGAACAAGAGTATGACAAGCCTGAACTCAGCCATGTCAAGATTGAATGGGGTGATGGAGAGGTCTGGGAGCACACCAACTCCCAAGAGGACCACCGTGAAGAGGGATGGGAGAGCCACGACTATGAAGAGGACTGGGAGGGGGCAACCGACCACGAAATCACCGTTACATACACCGATGAGGATTCCCACATCACCGAGCATCACTTCACCTACAAGCCTCACCACGGATATGTACAAGAATCCGAAGAGGGAGAGTATCGAGATTGGACCAGTTTGGGTTGGTGCGAATTAGAGTCAGATGAATCGTTCGTACCATCAGCAGAAATCGTTGACGCATTCATCACCGATGGACCACTTCAGGTAATGGATGAACAGGTTTTCATTTCCGATTCAGATGGTAAAGTGAGTATGACCGTAACTCCTACTTTACCAGGAATATACAGTACGATTGTTCAGACAAAAATCACTCGAGCTGATGGCGAAGTGATGACTGGTGTTGGATTTAATGTGGTTGCAGTGACTGAAGCATCTGTAGAGTTAGGCGGATTGACTCTAGAAACCACAATCGGAGGGATACCCGTCTATTCAGTTGACCCCGCAGGAGGGGGACTTACTACCATTACAGTCACTCCTTCTGGTATAGATTCTGATGAGTTCATAGCCCATCTTGGTCTAGCGCCAGTAAACCTGTCAGTTCCTTTCCCTGATATTTCGGGTGAGGTATGGTCTGAAGCCGTTGGTTACGAATTAGAGTTTGCGCAGGGAGACACTAGTCGCAGTCAAGAGGTGAGGATAACTGCACCGTTTTCATTCATTGGAGTATATATCACTGAAACCGATGGGCAAATTTTCCCCAGCGCGATTCAGGGTGGAATATTACTCAAAAGCCCAGGCTCTCTAAATATGTCTGAAACGATGGGACCTGGTCAGATTACCAACATCTCCTTGAGTGATTCAGTTGGAGAAGCTTCACGAATTCTAGCCTTGGCTGCACCTAAGAACGGATTCGATTCAGCATCTGTTGATTTGTCTGCTTTCACTGAGATATTATACAGAGAAGCGGCTCGACCGAGTTTCGGCTGGATTGCAGCAGAGCAGGAACTTGAACGAACGTGTGAGAAATTTGACGGCTGGAGAGAAGACCGTTGGGATGAGGGTCAAGAGAGTAACATCCGCATGAATGTAGAATACCGTTTCAACGAATATGCATACAGTGGTCCAGCATACAATCCAAGCAACATCGTTCTCGCAGATAGCGACGGCAATGAGGTGACACCTACATCAAATTGGAACATGGAGGAATGGGAAGACAAGTATCACGCTAACTTCAATCTGGACTCCGGACAGTACACTCTATCCGCCGTCAACGGTGGCGAAATGGAGTTTGAGATTACCGAAGATGAAGGGATGGGTAAGAATTTTGAATGGAACAGTGGCAACGAAATTTGCTCCGATGACACCGAAATGACCGAGACAGAAATCTACGATATGTTTGATGAATTTTTCAGCGACGTTAACTCGGTTGCTTGGGGGCAGGGCTCAATGGCTCAATTACGTCTGCCCGTTCTCTCATCCCCTCAGGATGATTATACTGTTATTGCAGTCGCACAAATAGGTCAGGGAGAATCTGCAACAATAATTGCGGCCCTTGACTCTGAAATTGCCCAACCAAATCCAGAACCTCCTGTGCTACAGAACCTGACGTTGAGTTTCAGCCCGTCAAATCCTGTTCCTGGAGATGCAGTTCAAATCACTGCAACTAATGATGATAATCAACCTGTGAGTGGATTGTCAGTGACACTGGTTAGAGATAATGTAACTCTATTCGGTCTTGTGACTAATCACAATGGGCAAGCGTCCTTTTGGGTAACCGAAGGAGTCATCGTGGTGCAAGTTTCTGGCGGCATGTACAATCGCGCTGAGTTGACGATAATTGTCACTGCGACAGGTGTGGTTACCGAAGATGGTAATCCATTACCTGCGGATGACGATGGTGATGGTGTCCTGAATGCTGATGATGCATTCCCTGATGATGCTGGAGAATCTGAAGACTCAGATGGTGATGGAGTTGGTGATAACGCCGATGCTTTCCCCAATGATGCAAATGAAACTATGGACTCAGATGGTGACGGCATTGGTGATAATGCTGATACTGCCGGCTTAACTGAAAGTACTACTACCTCAGGTCAATTATACGTTATTATTGGGGCACTTATCGCAATTCTTGGAATAATTGCGGCTATAGTGGTAATTGTAGTAAAGAGAAGAAGTGGGGACGGAGATTTATGGGAAGAAACTTTCATTGAAGAAACCGCCCCAATCCAGGACAATGCACCACATGGTCCTCCTCCAGGACAAACGGGGGAAATGCGCGATGGCTATGAAGTTCTAGAGCATCCCGAAAACAGTGGCGAGTGGTGGTGGCGAGACCCTTCCTCTGGTAAGTGGATGGAGTGGCGTAACTGATATTCCTGTTTCAGGTAATGGGGTGGATAGTTGAACCCCAAGCAAATACGTTTGAGTCTAGTTGTGGGCATGTTAGCGTGTTCGGCACTATTGCTAGTTTCTCCTGTTGAGCCGACAATGACTTCAGACATCATGTTTGATGATGAGGTTCAGAATCGGATTAAGGAGGAATCAATTGCACAGTCAACTAGATCTCAATTGATATTGAGAATTCGTCACGATGACGGTGGCCGAATAACCGATAATCTTTCTCGGGTGCAGGCACTTTTACAACTTGAACATGAATTAATGGCTAAATCAAATCCTGAAACGGCGTGGGATGATGAACATAATTGGGTTGAACGTTTAGAGACACCTTTCCAAATGTGGGCTGATGCATTTGCATCGCGCAATCGCTCCCTTGTTAATGCCACAAATTTCCAAGAAGTTCTTGAGCCGGTTGATGCCAATGGTTGGTGTGGTAATGGTTCAACGAAAGCTGAGCAAACAGCATTTGAGGCGACTCTTTTACTTCTGCCTTCAAATGCGGTAATGAACGTCGCTTGTCCAGCAATTTCGGGTACTTCGGTGCTATTCGCTCCAGCCGCAAATGAGATTCTGTGGATGGTTTGGATTGAATCTGATGATGACAACCCCGATTGGAGTTCATTGTCTAGATGGGCCGAGAAAGTTAGCGCCTCTACTGATTATCAGGTTTCGGCCGTTGGCTTAAACATGTTATTCACTAAATCCAAAGATATTGCCGAACACGATTTGGAAGTGTTTATGATTCCTGCAGTATTGATTCTAACAACTGTTTTAGCGCTTGGGCTTAGAGACATAAAGACAGCAATAATTACTCTCGGTGGTATTTTTTTAGTGCTCGGAACAGAGTTGGGATTGCTTTCAACTCTCGGATTCAAATTTTCTATATTAGATGCAATTGCAATTCCAATTATAATGGGCGTAGCTGTTGATGGCGCGTTTTGGTATTGTCGTTCGTCTCGTGACCGAGATGAAGTCAGGCAAATGTTGTTCTTAGCGATGATGACAACAGTAGCAGCGGTGTCCTTAGCCCTTATTTCGCCAATTCGTGCGCACAAGTCAATGGCTCTAGTTATGATGATTGGAATTATCTTGGATTGGGTTGTGACAAGATTTTTGCTTGAAGAATTATACCTCAAAAGGCGCGAAATACTCAATGTTGATGAACACTCAGAATTACTGCCTTCACATCAATCATTGTCCTGGTGTTGGCCGATTGCACTGCTACTTCTAGCATCAGTTGCAGTTATCTCGCCAGCCGGAGTTGAGGTATTTGACATCAATCAATTACTTCCTGATGATGACCCTGGAATTAACGAGTTAGAGGATTTAAAATCAAGATATGTGTTAGCGTCAAGTACAATTGCATTGATTATTATTGATGTTGATGGGAACTCAACAGACGACCTGAATCGAGTCAGGGATATCCAGCAACAATTAGGTCAACACCCAAGTGTGATATCATTAGATACAGGTATTTTCAAGTCGCCAATGGTTCTTGGAGTCTCAAATAATAATGGTGATATTGAACACCCTACTATTGACCTTGTTTCACAGATGAACGAGAATTCAATTCTGATAGATGATCCAAGATTACAGAAAAATGGTGTAACGACTGGGATAGTAATCACGGTACTGATAGACAGCCGAAATACTGAAGCCGCCTTGCAATTTTCTGATGATGTAGGGCAACTTCTAGTGGAGAACGAAATTGACGGCGCTATTGGTGGAGATATGACGGTTGGAGCAGGGCTTGCTCGTACATTTGAGGCGGGCAGGGTTAAGCAGATATTATCTGCAGGCGTGATGATATTCATTGTTTCATATGCTGTTCTACGCTCGCCGCTTAGGGCTGCTAGAATCGCCATCGGAACGATAGCAATTGGCGGTGCGATAGATGGCATGGCGAGCATATTTGGAGGCAGGTCAGTAACTACGGCTCCAGCAGTTCTGTTGGGAATGGGTTTCACTGCGGATTATCTCTCGCACGCAAGCGCTGGGCATTCACCGACTAGAATGGATAATTCTGCTAGGTGGTTGGCAGCGCTCACTTCAGTCTCAATCTTCGTAATTGTGGCATTTGCACAATTCCCTCCAGCTAGAAACACTGGGCAATTGCTCACTGCCAGTATTTTATTATCCGTTTTACTAGCAACTTGCCTTTCATTAATACAATCTAAACATAATCGAACTGATAGTTCCGAAGAATAACTGCTTCTACCGCACAACAAATGTATCAATGGCTTGGATGGAAGCAAAATTGTCACATAGGGTTACTAGAACTGAAAGTGTGTTCAACTTTCTTGTTCAATGTCAAGTTGGGGTACTGTAAACCAGTGGGAATCACCTTCGGGTCTCTCAATAATAGGTAAACTTAGCAATTCTTTACCGCCAATAATCCCTAGGCCAAATGTAGCACATGGTGAAGGCAAGTAGTCCTCACCTGATTCAGTTATCACCAACTGAATCGTGTGACCAGCAGGAATCCTAACATCCATCGGATTGAATTCCATTAACATTCGATAATCGTTGAATGGTAAAGTCGCTTGAGATTCATATCCACCATCTCGATATCTCACATCCATGGTTGCATGTCCTAAACGTAAATTATCAGTTCCATCATACATGGTTACAAACATTTGACCACCATTACAAGCGGTAGTTCGGACATTGAAGTGCAGTTTCGTAAGCCCTGAAATGTGTAGGTCATTTTCTAGTGGTGGTGAGGTTATCGTCATGCTCTGGGTGGCTGAAACCGTACCTAGGAACCCTCCATCCCATGAGGAGAGATCATACTCCTTCCAAGTGATATCTTCGGGCGGCCAAGTATCCTCTACGTGCCAGTGTCCATCGTTAGTTTGAATTTGCACCACTGCTCCAGGTTCATCCCCCATACCCTTGAGGTAGTAATTGAACCAGTTAAACAGTTCAATCGCCCAATCCATACGACTCATGTTGGGGTAAGCCTCTGCTCCATATCCACTCCCTAATGTTGAGTGTCTATCGGGTTGGTCTGGGTAGTTGTGGGCCCATTGACCAGAAATTGCTGCGGTGTGAATTCCTGCCGCATTCAGCCTTTCAAATGCCGGATAAGCGTGGTAAGGGTCAACATTCCAGTCTTGTAATCCCCAGACCAGATATACACTGCCCTCGTAATTATCAAGCACATCTTGTAGGTGGTAGCGTTCATCCCAGTAATCATTCCATTCATCACCACCAAATCCTGCTCCAACCCAAGTTGTGAAGGGTGAAATTGGGCCTATCACATCATCACTACACATTCGCAAGTCATCTTCGGTAGCATCTGTTGTTGCTCCCTCGTACAGAACATCATAGAGCATGGCTCTGGCCTCTGAACTGCCATTGCGGTAGAACATCTGTTGGACTCCAATTGAGCCAGAAATAGGCACGATAGTTTTGAGGTGTGGGGATGGATTTTGGGCCGCTTCCCAGTTGGTGGTACCAGCGTATGATTTACCCATCAATCCGACATTTCCATTACTCCATTCTTGCTCACCTAACCAGTGGACTGCGGCTTGGATTCCGGTTTGCTCACCAAGTCCTTTGACATCTTGGCAGTGCGTTGATTTACCTGTTCCAAAAGTTGAAATTTGAGCCAATGCGTAGCCATAAGGAACAAATTGGTCTAACACCCACTGACCAATGCCACCGTCTGGAACGGTGTTTGGGTTGGAATCATCACCGGCTCCGGGAAGTCCTTCACCTCCGAAGTCATAGTAGGGGTGGACAGTAGCGATTACAGGAACTTTGGTTCCATTTGGTACATTTGGCATCCACAATGCGACATGCATTAACGCAGGTTCTGGGAATCCAGCATCTTGTTCTGATGCTGGTAGATCAACTTCAACAAAATGTTCGGTTGGTCCACTCCAGTTGTAAGGTCCTGCTTCAGGTAGTACAGAGCGTTCTCCACTAACATTCAGTCCCATTGTGTGACGATGCTCAAGGGGAACCTCCCACCACTCCCATTGCCCATTTGGACCATATCCTCCTCCCATTGAGGAGACAGTACCCCAAACTGATGCTAGTACCATGAAAATCACGATGACAACTGCAGTTGCCCCTACAGCGATATTCAATTGCTGTTTTTCGCGGCCCGCATCCGCTATCTCAGTAATGGATGCTTCAGTGGCCGTTGATTTGACCAATTCCGCTTCCAACGGCCCGCTCATAAATGAGCGGACCCATCATTCGGCCATGAGGCTGACGCTTATCCGATAATTCCAGTTGTAACCTCAACACGCAAATTATCAGCAATAAATTGCAAATTAATCAGGCGGCTAACTCATCAAAGCCAACCTTATCCCAAGTATCAGTGAAGCCGCCTCTACCAGTTCTGTTTGCACTGCTATTACTGCTTAGTTTTGCTAGTTTACCAAGCGTTGCTGAGGAGAGTGTGTGGCAGAGCAATGAAGTCGACCCAAGTCAATGGGATGACGGGCCAGAGTTAGAAGGCAGTCCAATGGACGAGCCAAAACTAGGCGACCCACTTGTATTGTTCACTGTGAGCTATACACCCAACCTTGGAGGTAGTGAAGTGGAGGGGGAAATCATCCTAGAGTTATTTCCTGCCTGGGTTCCTATTACCGCATGGAACTTCATTAATTTGACAGATGATAGGTTTTACGACGGGATATTTTTTCATCGTGTAATCGACGATTTCGTTGCTCAATCAGGTGACCCAAGTTGCTACGCTGTAGGCGTTTATCCCGCAACAACCTTGACCTGTGGAGAAGGCGGGAGCGGAGAGACAATTCCACTTGAACACGAAGTCAACATGAGCCATGTCGATGGGGCAATCGGGATGGCAAGAAGTCTGGACCCTGACAGTGCTGAAAGCCAGTTTTACATTTGCGATGGAGAGCAACACCAGTTGGACCCAGAAAACCGGGATGATGAAGGGTATGTGACCTTCGGGATTGTGCGAAATGGGATGAGCCATGTGCGGGCAATCGCTGCAGCACCGACAACAAATGCTCCTCTTGGGGGAGAAGTTTTTCAAGTTCCACCAGGTCCTGACAGGCCGATTGATGAGGTGAGAATTATCAGCATTGAGATGCTAGGAATTGTTGGTTCCAACAATTCTTCTGCCGATGAGATTCCAAGTCCATCAGGTTCAGGCAAATCGCTTTCTGCACCTGTGGTGGTTTATTTGGCGGCAATTCCTGCCGCAGTTGTGGCCAAAAAGGAATAAATTGAGTTGGTTTTGGATACCGCGAACCAATTTGATTATCCGTGAGTGATGTTTCAGAAATTTTGATGCGACTCAAGTCGACGGCAATTTTGCTTCTAGTAGGAATTCTGTCAGTGCCCTTTAGCGGTTGTATCTCACCGAGTTGCGGTGATAATGAACAATGTGAGAATGACAATGATGGATATACTGACATTCAAGATGACATTGATCAATGGACTGGCACAACATTTCCAGACTTTGATTTGATGGATACTGAAGGTATTAATTGGACGAACGAAAATTTTTCGGGTGAACTTTGGATTGCGTACTTTTCAGCTGTTTGGTGTACTCACTGTGAAACAACTTTCAACTCATACGATAAGGCAATTCCAGAGGGGAAATTCCTTGCTTTTAACAAGGACCCAAGGGAAGAATACTCAAACATCAGCGAATGGAAAGCCACTACAAGTGAGAGGTTGGAGAGGAACATCACAAGACCATTTCTTCATGGTCCTACATTAGCGGAGAGCTTAGATGTTCACGGAATTCCACATGCTTTCTTCGTAAATGGGGATGGGATTATTGTCGATTACACCTATGGTGTCCAAGATAATTCAACTGCTCTTGAAGTGAGATTCCAAGAGCATGGCGGCATCCTCAACTGATTTTGATGTCAGCAACACAATGGCGTATGTGTGGTGCATACCACTTTACTTTGACCAGATGTTTCACTGTTGCTTTACGGTCACTCATGCTTGCCAAATCAGATGCGACTTTTTCAGCCCATTCAACTTCCTTTCCACCCTGTGCATTGCCATGGAGATGTAGAATTCCGCCTTCAGGTTTGAGGGCTGAAAGGGCTAGTGGCCAACCGTCTTCTGATGATGGTAGGAGGCCGAGAATTACACGGTCACAGGTGCCGATTACGGCTGCTGCACTACCGCCGCTGCTGAGTGAAATTTGATTATCACCAGCATGAATAGTGCAGTTTTCACTTACCCCATTTGCCACTAAATTATGATTCAGTGCAAAAACCGCATCTTCTGACCATTCACAGGCGTGTACATGTGCCGCACCAGCGCGAACTAGTAACGGCAATGTGTAGTATCCAATTCCAGTATACAAGTCTAGAATGGTTTCACCAACACAATCAAATTCTCCCAATCTACCTCTTTCTGGCAGATTGCCAGCAGAAAACATTGATTTTGTGACATCAAATGAATATTCAATCCCATGCTCTTTGTGAGTTACCCATCCTTCTTTCCCCAATAGTAGGTTCACATCAGGTCGGCGCTCAGAACCAGAAATTTCACCTTTTATACCCAGTCTTTTTCCACCTAATGAGTTAGCAACTATTCCCCATAGTTCCGTCCCTGCTAAGTTGTCCCAACCGGTGAAAGAGTTAGTTGGGAGCAGGATGAGGTCTCCATGTTTTTCCCATTTTGATGGGACAGCCTTCAGCAATTCTTTTTCTGCTCCATTTTGGGAAAGGTAATTTCCTAGTTTATCCATCAATATGGAATGAGGGGTTTCTTTTTCTTGTCCGATTGACACCCTGAAAGACCCTCCTGCGCTTGGCTCGTAGCGGGGGAACCAAATTAAATGAATAGAGAGTGACTATGTATGTACAGGCGAGAGGGGATAGGGTCCGTGAAGTCAATTAGTAAATCTCGGAAGCAGGCGATATTCGCTCTTTTGATAGTCCCATTGCTGTCATCACTACCTGCTCTTGCAGAACCACCTCCAGGTACTCCTGAAGTGACCAATACTTATTGTGGGACTTGGAATAATGGAACAGGGATTTGCGATGATTACAATGTCGCTCATGATTTGACTCAGTCTAGCGAATGGGTGCGTTCTAATTATCAGTTTGAGATGCACAATACAACATCTATCACCATGACTCTTGAGTGGGAAATGCATGAATTTAATCGTTCAGTGATTGGTCTTCAAGATATGGATTTAGGTGGCGGTTTTGATGGGAATAACAGTGGGGCACCTGTAGATTATATTCGTAATTATCTCGGTTATACTACTAACTCAGGCTTGCAGGTGCGACAACTCATTCTCAATGAGTTTTCAGACGCAGTTGAAAGTTTGGTGAATGAGACCTACGGTGGCTCTGCTGAAGTAGAGAGCCAAATCGTCAATCAGGTGACGATTGAGGGTCAAAATATCCAATGTACTGACGATATGAATGAAGATTCAATAGACGAAGTTCTAGGATTGCCCAATAATGCATTCTATCCACCTTTGTGCTTACGTTCGGTAGCACAAATCCAAGTTGGCTCAGACATTCTAGGAGTTACTGGTTCAACAATTGATGTAGAAAGAGCGTTCCAAGGATTGCTTACAATGGGTGCATCAGTAACCTCCAACTTCACTTTAGTTTCTAGAGCAGGACATCGCTCCACATTTGAGCTAATCCCACCAAATTATGCTACGCTATCATCAGTTGGTGGAGGTGGTACTTTAGTTCCCCATCAGCAAGGAAGTATTCAGTACAATTCTGGTTCGTGGGTTACTGATGGATTTAGTCTCCTAGGGGATGGAAATACACTGACAAATGCTTCAATCACCAGCAATTTTCGAAACGGCACAACTAATTCAGTATTTATTGACGAAAATGTTGACCATGGAATTTCAATATATGCAGAAGTTGATCTTAGAGATGGAACACATAGCAGCCTTAGTGCTGAAATGGATATCCATTATCTACCAAAATCAGTATTAGATGATTGGGGATTTTCCCTTGGCAATGGTAATATCGAATTGCCTTGGATTACTAGTGATGGAATCCGGATGGCTCATGAATATGGGTTACTAAATTTGGACAATTTTTCTGACATGATTCCATTAGGAGACCTTGAGTCAGCACTTTTGAGTGCTTCTGAAACTGAAATTACGATGAATCCTGTAATTTGGAAACTACCAGACGCTTCGGGAGGATTGAATTTCACCCACACGCCTAGTGTTACTTGTGCTGAACTGGTGCCAGTCACTCATTGTCTGAGTGGGAGTAGTGCGATGGATGGGTCCTTCCCTGTCACTATGGTCACTTCAAGCGAACCATTTTCGGCCGACCCTCTAGAGAAACTGACTACTCTTATTTCTGGGAAATCAGGGCTAGAAAATGTCACTTCAATACCCCAAGAAGATATTTCTGCATTACTTTCCGTGCTTGTTTATCAACATCAGTTGGACACTTCGTTCATTTCCGAAAGCCTGCCGGATTGGTTACCGCCAACTGAAATTGAAGTCACAATTTTACTGCCTGATTGGATTGCTTCTGATGTTGGCGACCCACGTTCAATCACTCTCACAGCTTCAAGTGAAGGGGGTACGGAAGTTCCTTTGGCGATAACGGGACCAAATCCGTATCACCGTCGATGGAGTGATCCCATTTGTGATGTATCAGCAGTATGTAGCGATTCAAGTCCTGATTTAATTTGCAAATCTAATTGGCGTTCATGTATCAAAATTCATGCCTCGCTCAATCTGCCAGAATTTGAGATACATGAGTGGAGTCAAGAAATTGAGTTGGTTGTAGAAGGAGATATTTCAATTGAGTTGTACAGGATTGAAGTTCCACAAGTTTTGATTGAAGATTATGGTGTAGATATCAAAACAATTCCTTCAGATTTAATCCGCCACATAGTCGCATATGGAGATGAGCAGGAGGGTGGTCTCAACGGCTTAGTCGGCAAAACAATTGACATACCTTTAGGAGACCAAACCCACCAACTCGAACTATCAAATGATGGTTTGCAAGCATTTGCAAATTCTCTCGCTGATATGATGAATGATGAAATTTCTAGCGTACAACAATCTGATGAACAATTGGAAGTTGATCTCTCCAGTCTTCACTTTTCGGCTTCAGTTGATAGAATGGAGAGGCCGTATAACGGCATTATAAATGACGATAAACCAATAATATTCAACCTTCAATTAGATAAAACCATCATCAGAGCAAAATATCTTGATGGTGCAATCAGTGTCAGCACAGCTCCAGCACAGGGTGCACTTCCATCATTAATGAACGGGCTGTTAGATGTATTCAATATTAGAGATGCAAAGGAATCTGACGGAGTTATTACATTACCTCCTGAACCTGTAATTGAAGATGTCTCACCAATATTCATGGTCAAGGATATTGATAGTGGAACTGACTCTGATATGGATGGGAACTCAAACAATGACCAAGATTTGGATATTCGGCCTGCGGTGGTTATTGAGTTAACTATGCCAAAAGGTTTGGAGTTGGAATTCTCCTCATCGTTAGGCAGAGATGAGCAGGATACCGTTGATGGTAATCGTCAGCATATCTTATATCGCGTTCCACTTTGTGTTGGTGAAGATTCCAACAATTGTGAATTTGGCCAAAGCGATGAAATCAGTCTCCAATTCACAGTTGGCTACGGCTTTTTAATTCAAGAGTTATTACCATATTTGATTGGTCTTTTGGTGGTCATTTTCTTACTATTTTACCTGCGCTCAAAGCGTAAGAAGAAAAAGCGTGCAGCGAAAGAAGAGAAACTAATTCAGGTGCGGTCAGTTAGGTCAAATACTCATGAGGTTGAGAGAGAATTGTTAGGGCTTTCACCCATTGCGGCAGTTGGTGGAGGCAGTGGAGCAGGTAGTGGCGCTGGCATTGATTGGACGGCTGGTCTCAATTTAGATGATGAGAACTGGTAAATCGAAGACAATATTAGAATCCATTAGATGAGGCGAATAGCATCATGCAGTTTGTGTTGTAATTGGATGTAAGCGTTCGCACATTCAGCCATGCCAAAACGATGCAAAGCCTCTTGCCAACATTTTACTCGCTGGCCAGAATCAACCAATCCACGCCAGTACCAGTGTTGTGCCGATAGACGTCTAGCGGTAGTCGTACCCATATCAGGTGGGTGTTCAACTGTGGTCAATATGTCCGCAATATCGGAGTCATTTTGTTGATGAGCGTGGTTGACCAAGAGAAGTCCAAGTGCGCATCTTCTGAGTGGGTTACTGGTTCTTGAAATAAGGCTCCTTACCCTAGTTGGGTCACCTCCAAAGACCAAGGCTGCACGGGCAGACATTTCCTCAATTACTGGGTCATGTGGGCTTGCTGTAGTTGCTAAATCAGTACGTATTTTGGCCGCTACTTCAGGATCTCCAGCTTCTAAAGCCAGTGAATGGCGTATTGCAGCAATTGTGACTAAAGCCGCTTTGCGATTATTTGCAGTCAGAGCCGAGAGGTCTACTTCCGAAATCCCCTCTTCAACAGCGTCACGAGTTTTTTCTTCAGTTTTACCAGGTAGTCTATCTTCCAATCCAAGGATTAAACGATTTAGCCGGATTTTTGATGCTAGAGTTGGGTCTGCTTCTTCTAAAACTAACTGCTCTTGTTTGTTTGCTTCATCAAAGTTGCCACTTAATCTCTTGATACGGGCGCTCAGTAACCGCCATTGTGCATCTTTTTGTAGGTCTTTATCACATTGGCTCAATTCCTTTTCTGCAAGTTCTCCTTCACCTCTCTCAATTGCAACTTTGGCAGATAGTAAGCGTAAACGATTGGCATTGGGGAGAATTCGGATAGCATCTGAAATAATTGCAGCCGCTGCAGCGGAATCTATTGTTAACATATCTTGAATACCATCTTCAAGAGAATTAGAAACTTCATCCTCTGATTCTGAATTTGCTGCTTGAACTCTGTGGTGCGCCTCATGAACTCTTGCTTCGGGTTCAATTCTTTGAGCCCAATATTTTGCTGCGGAAGAATGAATCTTCCTTGATTCATCATCACTCCACATGGTGCGCCGAACATTCCTGACTAGGTGTTGAAGTTCAAGAGCCTCTCCATTCCATCGCAACAATGCTGCCTCATCAAGAGCTTCAACCCCCTCATCATTCGACATTTGGTCTGCCAAAATTGGTAACGGTGAGGCAGCCAATTCATCTAGAGTAGTAATTTCTTCTTTTGGTAGTTTTTCTACAACATCAGTGCGAATAAATTCCTGAATCCGGTCATCTGCTTCTGGAAGCGAATGGCCAGGCTGCCATAGTTTCAGTGCCAAAGGATGGCCGCCAAGACCACTAATTACCTGTTGGGCAACAGAATCTTCTAAGTCTTCAGGAAGTAACTTTCTAGCATCATCTTCTGAAATTTCGTCTATCTTGAAGATACTTCCAGTTTCAATTGGCGTAGGAGCGCGACAACCGATAGCAAGGGTCACGGCGTCACTCTCTGCTAGCAATGCCATCAACGTCATCACCTCGGCTTTGTGTCGCTCATGCACTGCCTGTAATTCATCAACCACAAACAAGGTTTTCTTAGCAATATCAAGCACATCTGAAAACGCTGCTTCAACGTCCTTAGGGCCATCTCCAAGAGACAGTAATTCAGACGATAACTTGCCTACGTCATGGAAAGATTGCATGGTTACCCAATTCACATTCCAGCCCTCAGAAAGTGCATTTTCCGCTAACACTCTTAGCAGTGAGGTTTTACCTATTCCTGGAAGCCCCACAACTTGTAGCGTAGCACCATTTTCAAGACCGTTCATCACATCAAGTAGCAAGTCCTTCCTACCGTGAATATCTGTGAGTGTTGGCATTTTCCCCTGAAATTCTCCAATTCGTTCAATCTTTTCTTCTGGTTCAAATTCTGCAGCCACTTTTCGGCCTTTTTCAGTAATGTGAATGACCGTTCGTTTACGATGCCCACCACCAATCACATGGGCTTTCCGAGTGCGCACAAATTTATCTTTCTCAAGTGAAGCAATGGGGGGGTTTAGCGCTGATCGGACTACTCCTAATCGTTCTGCTAAACCGGGAAGAGAAAGTTCACGGGGGACATCCCAAGCATCCTCCAACGTGTCTGGGAAGGTGGCTAGAAGCCGCAGTAGTCTAGTCTGCGCCTCGCTGAGCATATTGCGTGAGGCGAGGCGTGGGTTCATTTCCCTTCACCTTCCCCGATTGTCTGATGTCAATGGATGCATCCAAGTTGCATCTGCCCTCAAAGCCGGGTGTATATCTCTTCAAACGTGCTGATGGAAGAGTGTTATATGTTGGTAAAGCAACCGTATTAAAAGAACGTGTAAAGTCTTATTTTGTAAGTAATCCAGACCGAAACATGATTCCTAAAATGGTTGAGGAGGCTGACAATGTTGATTGCATTGTGACACCAAATCCGCGTGAAGCATTAACGCTAGAGCGTGAACTGATTCGTAGTCATAAACCAAAATACAATTCATTGATGACCGATGATAAGTCATATCCATTCATTGCTATCACAGATGATGAAGTTCCGCGCATCATTTACACTCGCCACCCCCCAGAAAATTCGAGACTTTGGGGGCCATTTCCCGATGCAGGAGCTGCGAAACGAGTGATCCAACTTTTGAGGCGACAATTTGGGGTTAGAGATTGTCCGAGTCTGCTTCCGCAGGGTTGTTTAGCAATGCACATTGGATTGTGTTCCGCTCCGTGCATTGATGCAACAGGTTATGACCAACAAGTTGAGGCTGTTACTCAAGTTATGGAAGGAAATGCAGCATCTCTTCTAACCACCTTGCAAGAAGAGATGGATTTGGCAAGTGAAAGAATGCAATTTGAGGAGGCAGGAAGAAGTCGTGATTTAATCGCATCAGTACAGCGAACACTTTCACAAAAAGTGGTTTCAAGCAGGTTTTATCAAGATGTAGACGCAATTGGCTTTGGTAACCGAGGTGATCTTGGAGCAGTGGTTTTTTTGCATGCAAAACAAGGCGTAGTTACAGGAAAAACCCACTATCCTCTGTTGCACAGGGGTGATGTTTCTGAATCTATCAGCCTCATCTTATCAGAACACTATCATTCGCGTCGTCCACCGGCTAAAATTCTCACTCCGACACCTATCGGACAGCAACTAGAAGAGTGGCTAAAAGAGAGACGAAAGGGTGCAGTTGAAGTCAGAGTACCAATCCGTGGCGAGTTGGCAACTCTCAGAGCATTAGCGGACCAAAATGCGGAAATGCAGGCTGAAAGAGCCCTTGATAAACGAGCCGCTGGTAATCTTGAGAATCGCTCGGCAATAGAAGCGGCAGAGTACCTAGGTGTGGAGTCATTGGATGTTGTAGTTTGCTTTGATATGGCACAACTCCAAGGGTCAGAAAAAGTAGGGGCATGTGTGACACTGCGAGGTGGTAGGCCGGATAAGAAGAGGTATCGAACATACCGCGTGAAAGGCCAAGTTTTTGACGACCTCAGAATGATGAGGGAGGTAGTTGAGAGGTGGTTGAAACGACAAGAAGAATGGCCGGATTTACTACTAATAGACGGTGGTCAAACTCATCTTTCAACAATTTCAGACTTGCTTGAAAAACATGGTTTGAAAGAGCGTATTCCACTTGCTGCATTAGCCAAAAAAGAAGAGACGCTGTACCGGAATGGCCATACTCCAATGGTGCTTGATAGGAGAGGTAGATTACTAGTTTATGCTCGCGATGAGGCTCACCGTTTTGTCAATAAATTCCATAGGAAAAGAAGAGGTAAAACCGCTTTACTTGACCCATTAGAAGAGGTCGAAGGGCTAGGTGCTAAAAAATTGCAGGCACTTCTTAGGCACTTTGGTGGAAGAAAAGGAATAGACCATGCTAGCGAAGTAGATCTTCGCCAAGCTCCTGGGATTGGAAAGGAATTGGCAAAAAGAATACATAGCCATTTGCATGATTCTTAGATTTCAGCACCAATGAGAGTACGAGTATCGGTAATTCCCTCGATGGCGCGAATTTTTTCAACAATACAGCGAGTTAGGGCTGCATCATCATCTGCTTCAACCTTGGTGATTATGTCAAATTCACCGAATACACCCCAACGTCCAGTGACGAGTTCAATGTCATCAAGTGCTGAGCGAACTTTTCGCTCAAACCCTGCTTTTGTCACAATTAGAACAAATCCTACGGCCATTTCGTCACCTCAATAATCCACTGCAATTAGGGTTTCAGTTTCACGGACACCTTCAATTTGGCGTAATTGTTCCATGAGAATAGATGTCAAATTTTTTGAGGTCTCACATTCAACAATTGCGAGTAAATCATATTCTCCATAAAGGGCGTGGGTTTCAACCACTTCAGGAACTTCTATCAGGGCTGAATATACCTCTCTTTCTCGGGCCGGCTCAGTTTTTAGAAGGATGAACGCGGTCTCCATGTTTGCCGCCGACTGACCACCCCATCATAATCTCATCTGTTGGTAAAAGTTGCCTTTTGAGAACTTTTTTTTGTTCAGAATCCCCTTCTTCCATGCATGGGTTTATCTTCTCATACCTCTATTTGGTAAAATGATGGGAGAATCGGGACGCGATGTACTCGGCCGCCTCGGTGGCAAGGATTTGAACGAAGATGGCAGAATAATTAATCTCGTAATAGTGGGTTCAAGCCGATTTTATGATTTCTCCATAGTGGAAGAAGCGATTGAAGAGTGGACGCTAAAGGAAGCCCATCCAGATTTAGTTATCACAGGCGGTGCTAGTGGAGTAGATTATCTAGCCGAAAGATGGGCTGAGAATAACAATGTTCCACACGTAGTGTTCAATGAAGAATGGGGTATACCAAGAGAGGGATTGGAGGATACAGGCCGTCGCGAAGCACCAACATCCCTTACTCATCAATTACTTGATGCAGCAACACATCTCATCGCCTTTCCTTCACCCACAAGTAAGTGGACTAGAGTTGTAATTGAGATGGTGGAGGAACGTGGGATTCCTTTCACAGTAGTTGAAGTAGATTAAACAACTATTTTGGTTCAAATCATTTGCAAACAAATGATATTATCTTTGAATTCAATAATCCGGATAATTTCGGGAAATTTGGCTAACAACCCACCTATTCTGGTTACTCACCACGGATACAGAAGGGGGGAATCATCAAACATGGTGTGCGTGGCGTGGTCTTAGTATGGACCGATGTGTGAGGACCGCCATTATCTTCACTATGATGATGACTTTGTCATCAATTGTATCCGTTTTCCCCTTAGTTGATAATTCACAATTAGTTTCTAATGATGAATCTCTGCCGACCTCCTCAAAGGCACTGATAATTTGGTCAGGCACAATTGATGTCAACAATGATTTCACAGTTGCCGCTGGTGATGAATTACGAATCTATGCCGGTACAACCATACAAATGGGTCCAGGTGTACGAATTTATGTTGATGGGAAAGTCGTAGCAGATGGTACTGCAGCAGACCCGATTACATTGCAAGTCCAATCAGGATTCACGTGGCACAATGGACTTCAATTCAATTCAAGTAGTCGTAATAGAGGCTCATCTCTACGAAATGTCACCTTCAATGACGCACAATTTGGCATTACGATATACAACAGTGATCCAGTCATTGAAGACGGGTTATTCAACAATGTTGACTTAGTTGCAATTGATTTGTTTGATTGGGCGAATCCCGTTATTCGCCGAACCACATTCGCTGGGGGTGGTCAAGATGTACATGGAAGTATGACTAATTGGCGTTATGGAATTGGACTCTCAATCGGCGCTAGTTCAGCACCATTTGTTGAAGATGTGAATTTCACGAATCAAATCACTCGTGCAATTTCATACTGGGGAAATAGTGGTGGTGTCATTCGTGGTGTAAACGTCACTAATGTTGGTGGGGCGACAATGAATATTTCAGCTGCAATATTTGTTGAAGACTCTTTACCATTGATTGAAGATGTCATAATTTCAAAATGCGATAACGGGATTTATGTTATTCATGCGACTGATAGCCTAATCACTCGTCCTGTTTTCAGAAATGTAGTGGTGGGAGATTCACAATATTCAGCAGTGATGATGACTAAATTTGACCGTTTCAACTATTCAACCTACATGATGGGCCGATTCCATAATTTGGAAGTGTTTGGAACAGGCGGGCCGAATTCATCATCCCCTGGCTTGGCATATGGTGCTGTTTTCCTCAATACTAGTGGTGGTTGGTTTGAAGATGTGAATATCCATGACAATACAATCAACGGCGTAAAAATGTACATGACAGACCCATCTACGAGTTTCATTAACACTACAATTAGGCAGTCAGGTGCACTTATAGGAGGCACAAATCAGCGAGCAGGATTCTTCATGCGGAGTAGTAATAATGGTGGGCCATCAATACATAATCTAACCGTTTCTGAATCTCCTGGTGTAGGAATATTTCTATCAAAGGGAGATGTTAGTGGTTCAGGGTGGATTACTCAAAATAACGGCAATGAAGGATTACTAGTTCAGGATGCATTCCCGTCGGTTTCGGACATTTTATCTCAAAATAATGGCTATTCTGGGTTACGTGTAAGCAACTCAAATCGACTAGCCTTGCAAAATTTTGAATCCCGACATAATGGTTATTCAGCGCCTAGTGCTCAGAATGGAGCAGGAATGGTTTTCGTTGAAAGTAATCAATATGGCATGTTTGCTGGAACCAATGTGCAGTGCTCGCAGTGTACATCAATTGAAGATAATTGGGGGGCATTAAGGGTTGAAGATTCAGTTGACATCCAATTTGTTGATTTGGAAGTTCATGACCCTAATGTCGTTCAAGGACAGTCAGCGATAGTCATTGACGATTCAAACATGAATTGGAATGGCTGGGTTGATATTGATGGCGCAGAAATCTATGCAAACCTATCAGCAGGTGCACCAGTCATTTTGATTGATGACACTGATGCAAGACTTGAGGGAATCAATCTGTATGGCAACCACTCTGGAATCCAATGGACGGGGAGAACTCTTGATTCAAAGTTAGGTAACAGTACTTTGACTGGAACTAATTGTTTATCACTTTCAAATCTTCCAAAATTGAATACCTGGGGCTTGGATGTTTCAGGATGTACTGGTACCGTATCAATTTCAGGAAGCGATTTAAATTTAACAGATTACATTCAGGGTAGTGTGCCTTTCTCAATTACTGGTCAGAGCTATGTTCGTGCAATTTCAAGTCAAGTGATGATTCCAACATTGGCACCCAGTGCAACCTTTGATGAAATGTGGTTTGTAGATTTATGGGCCGTTAATCAGTTTGGTCATGGTTTACCATATGCAATTGTAAATGCATCTTTTTCACAGTTTGAGAGTGATTTCTCTACTACAGTGCCTTACGGCGGAAACAAAGTTCTTGGGCCCTTTGTTGGGCAAAGGCATACACTTACAGGTGCATCTGCAGTTACTGATTTTTCTACCGAATGTTGGTATGATAATACTCAGGGAACAACTGGGCCAGATGCACTCAATCAAGACCTGATGATGTACTTGTGCACAATTACCCTTGTCAACCAACCTCCGTTAATTCTCTGGGATGAACCTCTAAACGGGACAGTGACTAGTTCAGGTGCAGAAATCTGGTTCAACGCCAGCAATTCGTGGGATTTGGACAATGACCCAATTACTTTCCAATGGACGAGTGACATTGATGGCGATACCAGTTCTTTCTGTAATCCCTTTGGCGGTAGCGGAGATGTGCCCGGAGACTTGTTGGTCAACGGGTTGAATGTTAGTTCGGGCCAAGGGGGCTGTATGCTTACCGATGGTGTTCACCAGATAACTCTAGAAGTGTGTGATGACCAAGGAAACTGTGCTAGCGAGACTCGCACCATCACCTTCGTAAATCTGCCACCATCGGTCATCGTCCACACGACACCGGCCCTTGATTGGGATGGGGTACTGCGCCTCAACTTCACGGAAAATCTGCATGTTAACGCCAGCGATACCACTGACGCCGAGGGTGACTTGATTCAGACTGGTGAGTGGACTGACTATGAGCAGGCTGGGATTCAAGTTTCAGCGACCTACCCTCTTGAATGGAATAGAACGTTTGAGCTAGCACCTGAGAGGGAGTTCACCTATACCATGGCATTCTCTGATGGGCTCAACCCGACGGTTTACTACAACCTCTCAGTAGAAGTTCAGAATGAGTATCCTCACCCCTCATTCACTGTCAGCCGCGACTCCAATCTCTCCCAGTCGCAAGTCACACTTGACGGCTCGGCATCGTTTGACCCTGAAGGTGATACGATTTTTGCATGGTGGAATTCTGACATTGATGGTGACTTGAATACCTCAATGTCAACCCCTCTCATTTGGACAGGACATCTCAGCCAAGGAACACACACGATTCGATTACGGCTTTCTGATGACGATTCATATCATATCAATCAGTGGTCAACACCATTCGAAGTTGAGGTAGTGGTCCTCAATTCACCTCCTCTAGCGCATATAGAGTTACCAACCGCAAGTGATAGCATTGAATCAGCCGACCTTGTTCTTTTCTCAGCATTTGGCTCAGGTGATTGGGATGCACCATGTGCTGAAGCCTTCCCTGAAATGTCAACGGGGTGGTTGTGTAATCCGGGCACCCCTTCTATGCCTGATACAGTAACTCCTGAATGGACTAGCGACTTACTGAGTGAACCATTTGGTGGTGATTGGCAGGTTGAGGCTCGTTTACCTAGTGGGACTAATGTAGTAACCCTCACTGTTTCGGATGGAGTGAACACTCCTGTAACCGATTCTATGACCATTGAAGTATCTACGAGTGCCCCGATTCTAGTGCTTGCCTCACCAGACGATGGGATTGAAGTTGTCAGCAATGAAGTGGTACTTTTTGACCCTCAACAATCATGGGATCCTGATGGCGATAACTTTACTTTTTCAGTGACTTCTAATTTGCTTTCGGAGCCATTACTTGATGCTGTAAATCCAAATTTCTGGTACTCAAGGTATGTTCCATCAGGTGACCACATTCTAACTTTCACTGTTATAGATGAAACCGGAATGAGTAGAAATGAGACACGTTCTTTGAAGGTTCTCGCATCCCCGCCCATGGCTATCATTTCCTCCCCTCAAGAAGGGGAAACAATTTCTCCTGGTGAAAACATTTTTCTAAATGCTAACGAATCATGGGATGCTGATGAAGATATAATTCTCTATCGTTGGTACCTTGGTCAAGGGGCATCTGCTTTATTATTGAATGAGACGGCGATGGGAAATCAGACTTTGTTACCCGGTATTCATTTGATTTCTCTTCAGGTGAAAGATAGCCGCGGTGCATCAACTTGGGCTTTTGCTAACATTACTGTGGACGATTCATGGCCAGTATTGGATGACTTATTGGTGGAACCGGGTACATTGACTGCTGGTGTTGAATCAATTATTACCGTCCGTGCTTTCGTACTTGATGCAGATATGACCACTTGGGAATGTGTAGGTTGGGTATCTCAGGGTGGGATTGAAAGCGAATTTTCACTTTCTGATGATGGTGCAGAACCAGATGGCGTTGCTAGTGACAGTACATGGACAGGACAGGTGAAGGTGACACCAGGTCGTGATGGCTGGATGAACATTGAGGTTATTTGCCGTGATGGCCCCGAAGAAGAGCCTCATCTTTCAAACCGACTTTCATCTACCATCAGGGTTGAAGGAGCTTCACAGCAATCATCATTCTTTGATGTCATCATGGATAGTACAGTTGCTATCATTCTTGGTCTTCTTGGATTGGCAGTTGTTGGTGGTGTGCTGTACACACTTTCACGCAAACGCCGCCTTGCTGCTGATTTGCAAATGATTGAATCGTGGGGTGTTAGTGGATTTGGTGATGAAGATGATGATTCCCCATTTGATGAAGATGATATCGCAGACTCGGTAGGGGATGAAGAACCGCTTGACTTCACAGAAGAAGTAGATGCCGAAGAAATATCAGATGACGATATACCATCTATGGTAGAACTTGATTGAGGTTTGTTTTAAAATTCTATCAAATGAGATGGGACATATCCCATTGATTCTCAGATTGGTTATTTAGTGATACACCTAACTCAGAAGCCTGTTTTCTGTTTACTGGAACGCGCATCCTTAGAACAGATTGACCCCATATTTTTCCTTGTGCATCAAGCATCAGCGAAGTCGTAGCACCGCCGCCTAAACCACCTCGTAAAAGGCAGTTAATCGCCCCAATCCCAGGCATCGACCAGACCGAAATTAAACCAGTCACAGAATCACCATACCACTCACCTAGGAGTTTTGGGGTTACAGAAACCTCGAGAATTTCTAGCCACTTTTTTTCGTGTGCGATAAGACCGATGTTGAATGAGTCACCTTTGTCACCGGATCTTCCATGAGCTAAATCTGATAGAGGGATCCAAACTATTTCGCTCAAATTTCCACCTCTTTTTCTTTTGGAATTGTTAGTTCGGCAATAGAGTCATTTCTTTCAAATCCGAGTTTCTTGACTATTGGGCGGGTCCACTCTCGCTCATCAAGTTCATCTTGTAGCCGAGAGATGAATCCTCTAGTGCGCTTGCGAATGAAATGGAATCGTTCACTTTCTGGTGTGATGTGAAGGTGAGTGAGAAGTTCAATTTTCACCAATGACTCGACAGACTTTCTTGAGATTAGAGTGGGCCAAAATTGTAGTTGACGCCGTGGTTTAGTTCGAGCCCCATATCCACCTACTCCTGCAGGCCCAGTTAGTACGAGGGGAGCAACTTCTCGGGTGAATTCAGTGATATTTTGCCGATTAGGACTTGTGACTGCCCACCGAAGTAAGACTTCTGGTGGATTTAGTATAGGCTGCAATTGCTGGCGGATATTCTTGGGCAGTGTAACGCCACCCCCTATGAATTCGGTGTAAATCTCTAATTCTTCTAAGGCTGATAGCCGCGCTCTGAGAGCGAGATCACAAGCAGTTGCTCTTGCTAAGGCATTTGGCCCACTAATGAGAAGTGAGGATGATGCAAACCAACCACCTTCTACTGCGGCACTGACCTTCAGAGATTTAGGTTCAGGTTTGCCAACAGCGCCTGTGACAACCACCACATCCTCAGATTCATCTTCAATGGTGATATTTCGCATATCAACTACAACATCAGGTGTGATATATGCTTCAGGGTCTCCAATTTCATAGATCAATTGTTCAGCAACTATTTTTCTATTCACCATACCGCCTCCGCCACGCCCTCGAGTAATTTTCACATCGCTATTGAGATAGATTTCTGCTATCGGTAGAGTTAGGGTTGCAAGATTTGGTACTTCATCCCAGTTGGAATAATTGCCACCACAAACCTGAGCGCCGCATTCTATCAAATGTCCTGCAATGGTCCATTGTGCTAGAATATCGAGAGGATTTGTAATATGCTTTGGTGCCCAATCTACGACTGGTGATTCTCGAGTCAAACCGAGTTGGAAGGCGTTGTAGGCCCATCCTGCAGAATGTAACATACAACCAACTAGAAGACTCGCATCAGCAACCCGTCCTGTGATAATGATATCAGCACCGATTTCCAGTGCTGATGCGATTGGGCCAGCGCCGAGATAGGCATTTGCAGACATCATTTCGGCCCCATTATCAGATATTGTTTCACCACTCTCAAAATGAGTTAATTCTTCTCCATTTTTCAATAGATAATCAAGTCTTGGAAGTATATCGTCTCCTGATATCACCGCCACCTTGCATTCATGCCAACCTATTTTTGTCGCTTGTTCCAGAACCATCCTTGCACAGGATTCAGGATTTGCACCACCTCCGTTGGTAACCAACTTCACCGATTTTTTCCGTAGTGCATCAATTCCACCTGCTGCAAGCCATATTTCAAGATCGGTAGCCCAGCCAGAACTTGGGTCACGACGCTTCTGTTTGGTCATGATGGAGAGAGTTAATTCAGCGAGGTAATCAATCATCATATAATCTAAATCATCGCTTTTGAGTAGGTCCACTGGTGCAAGAGGCCGGTCACCCCAAAAACCCCCACCAGAACCAATTCTTATTGGCTCATGCGCAAGAACCGCAACATTGGATTTACTTACAGCCAAAGCCCTCTACCCGAATTGTATTACTACTGTGTAGTAATTGAACCTATGAGTGACTACGCTAACAGGAGGTGTTGCGAGCAACACCGAATATTTGCGTCTTATTCTTCAGGACCCCAAGCAGAACGGGTTCGATTTAGCCCGAACCTTTTGAGGTAAAGGAAGAATAGATTCTTCCGTCCGTCAGTCCAAGTATTGATTTCAGCATCACCGACACGTGGACGGTATGGGACAGATATCTCAATGGCTTTCTTCTTTCCAAAACAGCGTCTTGCATTGATTTTCATCTCTTCAGAAAGTGGCATCCCATCATTGGTTGGCCTCATTTTCGGGTTATCCATGATACGCTTGTAAAACACCCACATACCTGATTGTGAGTCATGAATACCGTACCAGAACAACATACGAGCAGTGAATGATAGAGCCCAATTTCCAAAACCATGCATACCTGACATGCTACCTTCTTCTGCTCTTCTCAGACGGTCACAGGTGATGAATTCCAAATTTTCTTCAACCAATTTTCGTACTAATCCCGGTACTTCTTCACCAGGATATGTGCAGTCAGCGTCCATTGTTACGATAATTTCGCCTGGTGCCATGGCAAACCCTGTTCGGTAGGCTCTACCGTAACCCTTGCGTGGCTCAAGATATACTTGTGCGCCCTCTTGCTCCGCGAGTTCTCTGGTTTTATCTGTTGAATTTCCATCGATTATCAGAAAATCAAGTTTTTCACACCATCCATCGGATGGTACCGACCGAATTGTATCTACAATTGCAGCCTCTTCATTACGGGTCGGTATAACCACAGTCACATGCACGGGTAGTGTATCAGACATCTCAGTCACCGAACCGCCGACTTACCCATCTCTCTTGAAAGGCTCTATTGGATGAACTGTCAAGGAATCGCTTGAAAACGATGGCCTAAGTGGCCGTTATGCCTGAATTGGCAGTGGGGGTTGAAAAATGCACGTGGCGATGTTGTCTGGCGAGTATCCGCCCCGGTGGGGTGGGATGGGTTCTACTGTGTACCATCTTTCAAATGCACTAGCCAAAATGGGACATAAAGTGACAGTAATAACGCGCCGTGATTCTAAGGCAATAAAGAATCCATCTTTGATTCCTAAACTGGATGGGGTAAATGTTCGAATGGTTAAATGGGCGAAAATCCCCATGGCGTTCACACGATCCTATGGTCGTCATGCGCTCAAAGAATTGTTGCGACTTCACAAGGTTGACCCTGTTGACGCTGTGCATGTCCATGCGCCGATGATTTCTTGGACAGCAAGGCAATTTGCCCAAGTACGTGCTGAAATAGGCAATGTAACGACAACTTTGCATGGTTCATGGCTTGGTGAGAGGGATGGAATGCTGCGAGCCGCAAAATATGGTGAGTCTGCAACGTGGAAAAATCCTAATGATTTGGCGATTCTTTTGTCAGCGAAACATTATGCAAAATACGAACGCGCAGCTGTGCGCGGTTCAACAGTTTGTGTAGCAAATTCTGAGGCTACAAAACTAGATTTTGAACAGCGTTATGACCCACCGCAAAATTGGCGTGTAGAAGTGGTCCGTTGGGGGGTTGATATTGACATGTTCCACCCTCAAAACCATGACGATGAAGATTCACAATTAGCGCATGAGAGAATGCGCAGAAGATATGGTAATCCTGATGAAAATGCATTGCGGGGATTACCTGAGACAAAAACTCCACTTTTGCTTGCAGTTGGCCGACTAGCTGGCCGGAAGGGATTCCGAACTTTACTAAGAGCGATGCCTGCAATCTTGTCAGAAAATAGCGGCGCACATTTGGTAATTGTTGGCCGCGGACATATGCGTAAAACTCTATTGAAGCAGGCAAAAAATCTGGGTATTCAAGAGGCAGTGACAATTGAGTCAGGGATGCCATTTTCTGACTTGGCACAATTATTCAGGTCTGCAGATTTGAGTGTTTATCCTTCGCTATATGAAGGGCAAGGATTGATTCCTCTTGAATCAATGGCATCTGGTACTCCCTGCGCCACTGTAAACGATGGTCCTCTACCAGAAATGGTTGATGAAACGGTTGGAGGATTGTTTGAAGTCGGAAACCCCGCTTCACTTGCTAAAACTGTGAACAATCTACTTGGCAATCCCGAAAATATTCCAGAGTTGGTGGCCAACGGGAGAAAAAGAGTGGCTGAGGAATATACATACCGTTTAAATGCGGATAAATATGCAATTTTTTACTCGGAATGAGATAATCTGTTCATCAATCGGTGAAATATCTCTTCATCATGCCTACAAAGTGATTATGACCATGAGGGGTGCCTAAGGCACCCAATGAGGGCCGGGTTACGTGTAATTGCGATTTTCATTGCCCTCACCCTCATTCCTATCCCGACAGTTTCTGCTGACGACACAATGGCTACTGCTGCTGTACTTACAGACGGTGCGACTAGCAGTGGTTCTGTAGACGCAGATGGTGATACTACTGATTGGTGGAAAATAGAAGCCTGGACTGGAGATTCAGTGAGCCTCAGTGTGAGCACATGTTGCCATGGGACCTTTGATGGTTATGATGGGCAAATGGGTATATACGATTCGGGTGGGAATGAATTAACTTCAACAAGTTTCGCAAATGATGGGACTAGAAATATTGCGGCTACAGCAACATCTCACGATTGGTATTTTTTCCGTATTAAGGCAGTACCAGATGGGTGGTTTTCTAGTCAATTCAACTATGATGTAACTCCCCAACTTCAGACGGGATATCGGGATACTGATGACGATGGATTTACCGATAATGACGATGATTGTGACACTGTAGCAGGCGATTCAACTTCTGACCGAAACGGCTGCCCAGATTCCGATGGAGATGGATATAGTGACCCTGGATCTGGTTGGTCTGTGGCTCAAGGGGCAGATGCTTTCCCTAGCGATAACACGCAATGGCTTGATTCCGATGGTGATGATTTTGGCGACAATCCTGCCCCGGCTACAAATCCTGATGGCTGTCCTGATTTTTACGGTCATTCAACCCAAGACCGAAATGGTTGCACAGACAGTGATGCTGATGGATGGTCTGACCCAGACCCAAATTCTCTTTGGTCAGATTCACCGTGGTATATTTCTGATGGTGCAGACGCATTTTTCCAAGATAATACTCAATGGCATGATACCGATTCTGACCAGTTTGGTGATAATTGGGCAGATATGACTTGGGGAGTAATGCGCAATGGTACAGGTATTGGAGAGTTTGTTGAAAATGCAACTCGCCCAGACTTTTGCCCGACAGAATGGGGTAATTCAACCGCAGACCGCTTTGGTTGTGTGGATGTTGATGGCGATGGCTGGTCTAATCCGGATATGAATTGGACATACGACCCAGTTCTTTGTCAGAGCGATGAGACCCACTGTGCTGATGCTTTTCCTAATGACCCTACTCAATGGGCAGACCGAGATTTGGATGGTTTTGGGGATAATCCACTTGGTACAGACCCAGACGCCTTCCCTGACAATCCTACTCAGTGGCTTGACACTGATGGTGATGGTTACGGTGATAACACGGCATCTGGAGCTTGGCAGGCTGACAACTTTTCTGAAGAGCCAACTCAGTGGGCAGACTTAGATGGAGATGGGTATGGTGACAACCTTTCAGGTTCTGAGCCAGATTCTTGCATCAATAGGATTGGAAGTAGCCATCATGACCGTTATGGTTGTCCAGATTCAGATGGTGATGGGTATTCCAACGCTGATGGTACTTGGTTAGCACACCCTTCTGGATTTGGTGATGCATTTCCTGAGGAAATTACTCAGTGGCATGATGTTGATGGAGATAGTTTTGGTGATAATCAAGAACTTGGTGCGTGGCAATCAGATTCCTGTGTTGCGACCTTTGGCAAATCTTACCGCGACCGTTGGGGTTGCCCTGATACAGACAGTGATGGTTCTTCGGATGCTCAGCCCGAACTTGGTTGGTTAGCAAATCCATTTGGTGAGGCTGATGCTTTCATCAATGACCCAACTCAGTGGGAAGACATTGATGGTGATGGTTTTGGAGATAATCAGGCGGCGGGCGCAACCACTCCTGACCGATGCAAGGAAACACCTGGAACCAGCCGAGAAGACCGTCATGGTTGCACTGATTCAGACAATGATGGTTACTCTGACATGGGTGACCGATTCCCGTATGACCCTAGTCAATGGGCTGATTCCGACGGCGATGGGTTTGGAGACAACAGTTTTGGCCACCAATCCGATTCATGCCCATTTGAGGAAGTTAGCCTTGGGGTTTCACTGATTGATCGTTTAGGATGTCCTGATTTAGACCGAGATGGTTACTCTGATGCTGATGAAACATGGTTAGCAAATCCTGAGGGTGAAGCAGATGCATTCCCAAAAAATCGCCTTCAATGGGCCGACGAAGATGGTGATGGCTATGGTGACAATACTATGGGAAGCCTAAGAGATGACTGCCCTAGTAAAGCAGGCACCTCATACATTGATTTGCAAGGTTGTCCAGATTCCAATAGTGATGGTTTCAGTGATTCTTACGGCACCATTAATGCCCACATTTCGTTGATGTCAGAAAATCCATCTTCCTCATTATTCACATTCTTACCACCGATTATTATTTTCTTCTTAACATTCCTTTTTGTAACTGCTTTACGCAAAGAGGATGGAGGTGAAATCCTTGAGTAGACAGAGTGTAGCGTTTTTGGCGCTGATTATCCTATTAGTGCCTCTATTTGCATCGGCTGTTTCAGCCCAGGATGCGCCACACATTGGAGTCGATAGTTCAAGAGCTGACAGGCTAGATTTAGACAATGATGGTGATAGAGATACAATAAGAGTTGTCTATCTGATAAACACCACCTCGCACTATGCTGAGGCGGCTGTTCAGGTTGATGTAGAACATGCAGGCATGACCCTCACTTTCTGGGACAATCTCACCTTCAACCGTACAAGCCCTTACTTCGGTTCAACAGATGTTCAGGCTTGGGGTGATGGTACTTTTACAGTTAGGATGAAGGTGTGGGACGCTGAGTCTAACATGATAGTTTACTCAGAAGATTTTGGTGAATATGAGTTAATGGCAAGTCTCTCTGCGCCTTACTTGAGATTTGATTTAGAGGCAGCACCTACGATTTTCTTAGGTGATGATTGTATAGTTGAAAGAGTGTTCCTTGATGAGATTGGTGACCTCTATGGTGCAACGGGTGTTATCTCTCTAAGTGGCACTCCTTGGCTTGTCCCCAGTGATCTTTCTGATATTGATTGTTCAACTTGGCCGGCTCGCGATTATCACTTGGAAATGTTTTACCGAAACACCCTTGGATTCTCTACTTCGACAACTAAAGATTTCACTATTCACACACTACCCCCACCAGTATTCACACTCAATGTGTCTGGCAATAATGACGAAGTTGGCTCACCATGTACGGTGGCTATTGAGCCCTCAATTGGTACAGTAATGGCACTGATGGCCGTTGAATGGGAAATCACTGACCCTCGTGGAGAAGATTTGACTGTCCCTGGTTTCTCAACGGTGGATTGTCGTCTTTGGCAAGTAGGATTCAGTAAGGTGAGGGTTACAGTGACTTCACCTGAAGGACAATCAACGCGAGGAGCATTCAACATAGTTCGTTTACCACCTATTGGTGAAGTATCCGCAGAAGTGTTAGAAGCAGCTGGACCAGAAAATATGTGGCCAGACCGATCCCTTGGCGAAGAATATGAACCAACACCGTTCTTCGGTGAGTCAATATTAGCAGCCCAAGCGGTTGTTGGAATTATTGGCATAGGAGTTTCAATTTTGTTGGGATTATTTGGTGGGGCAATGTGGAATCGCAGAGGTGAAGAAGAAATGGCATTTGGTGATCTGAATGCCATGGAATTAGAACCAGATGCTGATGGTTTCCCATCTTATGTAGACCCGACCGGCGTTTACTGGCGACAACACCCTGATGGTGCTGTTGACTGGTTTGATCAAGTTTCTGGACAATGGGTACCTTATTCCGAAGTCTAGATTGAATCAATATAGAGGGCCAAGTCAATTGCAAGATGAAATGAGGAAAAACGGGTAGGTGTCTGGGAGATGGGTCAAGAATCAATACCAGATGAAGGCATTCTTTCAGAAACAAAATCGTTGTGGAAAGTTATCGGACTTGGGGCTGTGACTGCCTCCATGTGTTGTCTTCCAAGCGTGGTTTGGGTTCTTTTTGCAGGCTCGTCTGCTATTATCGCTGCTGACCAATTGTCAAATAATCTCTATTTTGGGATTGCTCGTCCAATCGTTTACGCTATTGCTATCGCCATGGTAGGTGTTGGCTTAGTCATACATTTTCGCAGTCGCGGAGTCTGTACACTTGACCAAGCCAAGAAGGAGAGGAGACGAATAATCAATACGACTCTAGCTGTAATGACTTCCACTTTCGTCATTTATTTCATTTGGAATTACATTATTTTAGAATTGGTCGGGATTGCCCTTGGATTACCATGGGCTGAGTCTGCCATTTGGAAATGAGGGCTGGTAATTTTCATTCTTTATTGCAGAGAAGAATGACCGAATCGCCAGAATGAATCTTAATGTTGATGGGACCATCTGATTGATTTGAAAGTCCTTTAGTTGAGAAGGTTACAATATCATTCTCAAGGTTCCATTCTCCACCTGTCAAGGTAACGACAGATTGACCAAAACTAAAGAGTGAAAATGTGCCTGAAAATTCTTGTTGAAACTGCTGGTTAGTTGTGAGTCTATTCAATGTTGTATCGGACAGTTCAGCTTTGATATTCAGGTCATTTGAGGCATTCGAAATAGAAGCAAGGCTACCCAGTTGGTGGTCCATTCTTCCCCCTTCAATTCCAATGATTTGGATGTGTGACCATTGGCGTTCATTACATAGGTTGAGTGCCTTTGCAAGGTCACTTGTATCCTGTTCTTTTAGGTGTATGATTTCACAGCCATTTTCTTGCCCCCACTCAAGTTCATCCTCGCTTGCTGAATCAAGGTCACCGACAATGACGTCGGGGACAATATTCAGGTATCTTAGATGTCGGACTCCACCATCAACTGCAATCACTCTCGTAGCCGACTGGCAAGAGGTTGCAAGGGTGGTATCATCACCAACTTCTCCTGCCGCTATCAGCAGGGTTACATCTACTCCCACGATTGTCCTAATGGCTGTTAACTTATTCGTTTTACTAGTCTAAAGGTTACCACATCTATTGACTACCCTTTTACAGGAACGGTGTTTCCATCGGCCCCATGGGGGCCGAGCGAGTAGCAAGCAGAGAGTTGTTGCTTCCTTCAGCCTTGGTACTTTTATTACTATTTTCAGTCGTGACTCCAATACTGTCAATATCGCAAAGTGACGAAACATCTCTAGAGCAAAATCAGGTGATAGCGCCTAGTACTTCATTTTCGAATGGTAATGGGGAACAATTCGCTGGACAAACGATGATTATCAACGCATCAGATTGGCTAGTTGATTCAACTCGGGGGATGGATGTCTGGCAAACAACCACCATCAACACATCCCTCACTTTCGACGAGATAGAACTTTCACGAGACGACAGAGGCCGGGCAAGAGGATGTTTACACGAGGACTCAGGAGGTGTGTGGATTGCAACACTCGAATTTGGTGGTACCACCACCATTACTCAAGTTGATGCAGGAGGTGTAGAACTTGGAAAGAAATGCTCAATCGTTATTGATGAGCGCGAACTATTGCATATTGCTTACACTAACGAATCTGGATTTCTTAAGGTTGCATATCAGCGGGCGAGTGGACTCTGGAACATGAGAACGATTGAAAATCAGACTTCAGTCTCAAAAATCACCCTATTACTCGACTCGGCTGGTGCTGAAAATGTGGTTTGGTTAGATTCTAACAATGGACTCCATTTTGCCTCGTACACTACTTGGTGGACTCATCAAGAATTGTTAAAGGGTACAAGAGTTGGTGCCCAATACGAGGTATATTTGGACTCAGATGATTCTCTGAATATCTTCTATCAAAATTTAGACACTACACAAATGATTCATGGGATTTTAGGTACAGATGGTAATTGGACGCTCACAACTCTAACCGCTGGTCAAGATCTTGGGCCAGCTATGTCGTTTGCCAAGGATCCATCAACCGGAAATATCCAGTATGTTTACGGCTCTTCAAATTCTTCAGGGTTAACCATTGTACGGGACTTGACTGGTCAAGAGAATGGCCGACTTTCACCATCAATTGAGACTTTGACAACGGGTGCCGTGAGTGATGAGTATGCAACTCAAGTTATCAATGACCTTGACTTTGATTGTGATGGTATTGATGATTTGATTGTTAGCCGGCCGGCTGCAAATACCGAAATTGGAGCAGTTGACATCTTTTGGGGCTCAGGGATGGGGATTTCATCTCTCCCTGATTACAATTTGACCGGAAGTGCTGGTGGAGATAGATTTGGCTCAGCAATAGCCAATGCAGGGGATGTCAATGGTGATGGATGTTCTGACCTTATTATCGGCGCTCCTGGCGCAACTAACAATTTGGGATTTGCAACTGGAGTCTCTTACATATTCTACGGCGGTAATCGCACATATTCGGCTGCAAATTGGTCAGATGCGGGTGAAGGAGGCGGAGATAAATTCGGGGGTACAGTTTCATCAGCTGGCGATGTCAATAACGATAGTTACGCCGATATTCTAGTTGCTGCTACTGGCTTCACACAAACAGGTGGTGAAGGCAAAGTCTACCTGTATTTAGGCTCAGCAACTGGGCCTAGCACAGATCACGATTGGTATACTCGTGGATATTGGGTGAATGTAATTCAAGGCTGGTCTATGGCTGGAATTGGTGACATCAATGGTGATGGTTTTGATGATATTGCTTTGGGTGCTGCTGGTTCGTTTTCAGAACTTACAGGTAATGGTAGAGTTGAGGTATACACAGGATCACTACTAGGCTCGATGACATTGGACAATTACTGGACAACGACAACAACCAACACACTGCTCGGCTATTCAGTTCTTGGAATTGGTGATGTCAATCAAGATGGATATGACGATTTTGCATATAGCGAACCTCTGTACGACAATTTGGCTTTAGGAAAAGTGACCGTTCTACGCGGCTCAGCAAATGGACTACCTGACAATCCAGCATTAGAGTTGATTGGTACAGAATCCAGCCAAGCCTTTGGAAGCGCAATGTCAACAATTGGTGACATCAACGATGACGGTCTTTCTGAAATCGCAATTTCTTCAATAGGAATTAACAGCATTGGTTCTGGAAAAGTTGAGTATTTCTTCGCTGATAATTCACAACTACTACGAAGAGGGGTAAACTCAATCCTCATGGAAGGCGTGAGTGGGCAACACCTTGGCCGCACAATATCTGGTGGAGGTGATGTAGATGGTGATGGCCTGTTTGAGATTATCGTCACCTCTCTTGATAAAGACATGGATGGCAACTCTGCAGGTGCTGTAGTTCAAATTGAAAAGCGAAATAATGAATATTCTGATATTCCGATGGTGATGGCGGGCGCCCCCATTGATGATGTTGACCTTTATTTGGATGATTCTGGCAGGTTTCACTTATTTCTGAAATCAAGTATACTAAATCAAACACGCCATTTAGAACGGCCAAATGCGATTACAAATGCTGCTGATGAATGGCAAGGAATCTCCTATTCTGCGAATGCATCAATGGTTGTAACTAGGTCTGGAAAGACGATTGTACTTGATGACAGCAATACTTTCATTGAGCAAGCAGCTCACACGATTCTGACAACGCCGCACCCTCTTGCGACACACAATCGAATGGATCTTGATTTGGTTATTGATAATGAGCAGAGTTTAATTTTCACAACATCTTACCAAAATGCCACGGTATCGGATGTTGAATTGAGGGCGGAAACAGATTCTGGCTTCTTGACTTCTACAGTGGTAACCAATAGTTCGCTTGGTGCTGGAATTTCAAGTGCGTTCGCATTAACTCACCCATTAGTATCCGGCGATAGTTGGAACATTAGTGGTACAAATTCAAACGGTTCAGAAGAATATGGGGCTAGTTCTGGTTGTCAACTTGATAATGGAACAGGTGTATTAGTTAGTTCAGTTGTAACTACAAACCAAACTATTCTAAGTTACATAGATGCGAATGGAAGCGTTACTACCTTCTCAATTTGGGGGTACCAAAGTGACAATGATGTTGCTTGCCTAAGTGATGGTACCTTGCAGGTTGCTCTTGTAAATGATTCCGGTGCTGCAGAAGTTTTGTCAGTAAATGGTAGCAACGTCACATCATTGATGACGACATCATTGACTCCAACATATGATTTGAAGTCACATATTATGAATCAAAACATGGTGTTGTTTACCGAACAAACCCAAACTTCCGATGCAAAATTATGTACCATTAGTACAGCGAATTGTGTGGGTCTGACAATTCCTTATTCTTCGAGCGATTTGTTGAGCGCAGGGAGTACAGGGGATGGAGTGCTTTGGATAGCCTTTGATGGAGGCCCTGGTGTAGAGCGAATGACATTGGCAATCATTCATGATTACTATGGTAACGTATTCATTGAATCAGTGTATACTGCAACAGCAGCAGGTGATATGTGCGGTGTTGATATGGAAACTGATGCTACAGGTGTAATCAGAGTTGTAGCTTGTCACTTTGATTTGAACTCAAACAACCGTTTGACAAGTTACCGTATTTACAGTGACTGGGACCGAGATTTTGTCCCTGACCCTTGGGACGAAGTTCCTCGCGTGGGCGGTCAATGGAACGATGCTGATGCTGATGGCTACGGAGACAATCCTGATGGGCCTACGCCAGATAAATGCATTAACAGTGGCACTGATTTACTTGATAGAGGAAGTAGGTGGGGGTACTTTGGTTGTAGTGACCAAGATTTAGATGGATGGGCAGACGCTGTTGATATTTGCCAATTCACTCGCGGTAATTCATGGGTTGACCGGAAAGGGTGTGAAGACTCAGATGGGGATGGTTGGAGTACTGATAATGACCAAAACCCTGTGAATTGGTATCAACAAAGAGATACAGATGGAGATGGCCATTATGATAACCATGGTCCAGATTGTTGTGGCGGTTCTTCAAATGATATTTACCCCCTAAATGGTAACCAATGGGAGGATTTGGATAATGATGGCTGGGGTGATAATCATAACTTCCAATATGCCAACGAAAGCCTTCGTTTATTCAACGGTCATGACGTAGATGGTGATGGCGACCCCGATTGGTTCAATATTGATTGGACAGGTGACCAATGTCCCGGATTACAAGGTTTTTCAGAGAATGATCGTGGAGGCTGCTTAGACACCGATGGCGATGGTTGGTCTGACCCTCACATAGCCCAAAATGCCCAAGAAAGTACTTGGGTATACAATCGTAGTCAATGTAATGCAATAGATTCGGATGGCCGCAACGGATGTGCTGATAATTGGCCTGGTGGAAATGGTAATTCCGGCGAACCATGTGGTAGCATTGCAAACTGTTCTCAGCAATGGCATGACAAAGATGGTGATGGATATGGGGATAATACCACACCAAACGCTTGGCTACAAGATGCTTTTAATGAGGACCCGAGTCAGTGGAATGACACAGATTTGGATGGTTTTGGTGATAATCCAACAGGTACTACTGCCGACGCTTGTCCAGTGATTTGGGGTAACTCAACTGTTGATAGATTTGGGTGTCAAGATGATGATGGTGATGGTTGGTCTAACCCCGATGTTTCAGAAAGCGCACACCCGAATGGAAACGCCGACTCAAATAGCTCAAACGGTGAACAGTGGAGAGATTCCGATGGAGATGGTTTTGGAGATTTCACAAATCGTACAAATGGAGATTTCTGTCCTCAACAATTTGGCTATGCAAATGGAGATGGGGGCCGAGGATGCCCGCTCCCAGCAGAGGATTCCGATGGTGATGGCATCATCGATGATGACGATATTTGTGGGGACACAACGATAGGCGAAGTGGTTGATACCTCGGGTCAATGGATGGGTTGCTCTGAAAATCAAAAGGATTCCGATGGTGATGGCGTCTCAAATTATCTAGACCGTTGTGCTAATACTACTGCCCTTGCAGAGGTTGATGAAAATGGTTGTAGTCAAGACCAATTGACGCTTGATACTGATGTAGATGGTGTGCCTGACATTGAGGATGAATGCCCAAATACAGATTCGCTCCAAATTGATGAGTATTTTGATAATGTAACTGGATGCGCTCCATATCAACTGGATGAGGATAATGATAGCGTTTCAAACGCCTTGGATGAATGTGCAGGAACACCTGATGGGGCAGAAGTGGATGAAGTCGGTTGCCCACGAAATGATATTGACACAGATGGTGATGGTTTCTTTGATGATGTAGATGTATTCCCACTTGAGGTGACACAGTGGGGTGACTTAGACATGGACGGCTTTGGTAACGAATTAAGTGGTTTCCAAGGTGATAGTTGTACTAATGTTGCTGGTAATTCATCAGGTCCACCGAATGGTGATCGTTGGGGTTGTCCAGACACCGATGGGGATGGTTGGTCTGACCCCTCTACAGGATGGGGTGTTGAGGAAGGGGCTGATGCTTTCATCAATGACCCAACCCAATGGAAGGACAATGATGGTGATGGATTTGGTGACAATATTACTGGGTTTGAAGGTGATGAATGCCCACTTTCAGCAGGAGTAAAAGATGGCGTTCAAGGAGTTGGTTGCCCAGCAGCAACTGGTGTAGATGGTAATGTCGTAGATGAGTGTACAAAATGGGAAGATTTTTACAATCCAACTTTAAGTCCCGGAATGATAGTTCCTGACGAATATCAATCATGTGAATGGTACAATGAGTGGTATGGCTCAAGCGAATCTTCAACGTTACCTATGACAATGATTGGCATCGGCGCTGGGGCTTTGCTGGTTCTAGCCCTCATTTCTTTATTCGTAATTAGGCTTATCCGCGGTGGCGATGATTGGGATGAAGATGATGATGATGTTTATGATGAATTTGAAGACGATGATGATATTTTCTCATCACCATCTGAAGGTGGGTGGAATGCGCCTGCCGCGAGGCAGGACTTTTCAGGACTAGGCGGTGATCAACCTCCTAGGGCTGGCCCTACAGGGCGAGCAGGTTCTCCCAGTCGTGCAGGTGGTGGAGCCACTTCACGAAGGCCTAGAGGTGGTAGTGGTCCAAGTCGCCCCGGTGGAGCAAGCGGTCCACCAAGCCGCGCAGGACCACCTGGCCGTGCAGGAGGTAGACCGGCCAGTGCTGCTCCAAGAGCCAAGAAGACTCGACGGACGGTAGTATCAGATGATTCTGCCCCTGCAAATTCACCATCTCGTAAAGTTCGCAAAGTTGCTGGTGCACCAAAGCCTGAGAATATCAAGACAAGGTCAACTCGAAAGACTCAGGGGGAGAACAAATCAGTACGGGGAAGTGGGAAAAAGAAATTACCCGAAGCACCGAGTAAATGGGAGGATATTTTCACACCTAGAGACTCTGCAAATTACGAAAAATCACTTGGGGAAGCTCGTGCCTCAATTGCTACAGGAGAACCTGAGAGAAATATCCTTCGTCAATTGCAAACTAGCGGTTGGAATGCCAAACAATCTCGATATATTGTCAATGAAGCCGGTTTGAATTGAGCAAATCGTGCAATCAATTTGCTTATGTTTTACGAGTGTTTCCTTTGAAAAAGCATTGAGTTTGGCCTAGGATGGTAGGATTTCAGCGTATTTCAATTGCTTTGATTGGATTTGTTTCGGCGGAGCCTTCATGGTGGATGGTAGGTGGGAGCGGTGCATAGCACCGCATGACCTTCACGGCTCAATCAGGAGAGAATGACGAATGAACCCAAGCGAAAATGAGGTTGAAGGTGCATCATTACCTCAAGGAATTGCTGTGGATGAGGCAGCAGCATACTTCGGTGTTACTGATTCGGCTGACATTATCCTGCACCTCAACGAGACCGACCCAATAAATGGATTGGGTGAGTTTTTCTCAATAGCTATTGACTTAGTAATGCAACCAGAATTTGGCTTTGAAGAAGCTGCACATAGACTTGGTTGTGAGGGTGGTGAAATCTATTATCTTCTGACCGGACCTTTTGGATTAGTGGCTCTTAGTGACCCACTTAGGGTATACCTTGGGGGTGAGGATTCAGAGGGAAACGTAGGGGTTCACCCAGGCCTGCCTGAGCACGAGATGATTTCTCTTGAACAACTCACAGATATCTTTTCCCTTCTCAAAATGTTTGGGCTGGGACATTTAATCGGTGGGTTACCACTACTCGCTCATTATGTCTCACAATATACTAGATTGGTCGCGGCATCGGCTGCGAATAAAGTGGTATTGTTACAATTATCTCAAGAATTGAAGAACGCTATTGAGCAGGCGAAGTCTGGTGCTGTGACTCCAATATCATGTCTTGGAGCGCCAACCCATGCAAGTCAACCTGCACCCGCACCGCAAGTTACTCCGGCCCCAGCACCAGCACCGCCACCAGCACCTGCATACGCACCGCAAGTTACTCCGGCCCCAGCACCAGCACCGCCACCAGCACCTGCACCTACTCCAGCACCAGCATTGCAACCTGCACCAGCACTGCAACCAGCACCTGCACCTGCACCTGCACCTGCACCTGCACCTGCACCTGCACCTGTACTGCAACCTGCTCCTGCACCACAACTGGCTCCAGCCCCAACATCCCCTCAACCAGTGGATGTAGAATCTTTAGAGCCAACTGGACAACAGTTCGTTGAGCCAGCGGTCATTACACCTGAGCCGGCAGTTGAACACAAACCAAACCTGCCAACCCAAGACCAGCAAGTCGCAACTAGTGACGCATTTGCATCCCAGTTTTCTGCTGCAGCAGAAATTGATGCACCAGTTGCACCTGTGGAGTCACCCCAACCAGTCACCACTCCCTCGCCTAGAGTAGTGGAACAATCCCAGCCTGTAATGGAGCCACAAATTGCCCCCCCTCCCGCACCAACATCTTCTGTTGAGATAGAGCCGGTTGTTGAGCAAACACCTGAAACAGTTACCCCAAAACGCGCTCCAATCGCTCCCAGTGGTCCACCAAAACCTGCAACGGGATGGCCATCTGCGCCTCCAAGTGCTCCTCAGAAATCTGCTGCAGATTCGGTATCGGATTTGGTAAGCGGAGGCCCTCATGCTCCTCGTGCACCAGCAGAACCAATACACCATAACATTCAGTCGGGTAAGAATTGCTCTCGTTGCGGTATTGGTGTAGAACAAAGTTGGCAGTATTGCCCAGTCTGTAATGGTAATTTGTGAAAAATTATTCAGTCAAGGACTTCACCAGCTTGTAGAAGAACCATTTCATCAAGGTGGATTGTAGGCTCTAGCATAACTCCTGTTTGGTGAATCCCAACGTTTGCTGAACCACCTAGAGCAGTATTATCTCCGAATCCTAGGTAACAAGTCCCTTTGACCTTCTCATCCTCTAATACATTACCAACCAGTCGCGCCTTTGGATTCATTCCAAAACCAAATTCTGCAACAGTCCATACTAGATCTTTATCCTTAGGTTTCAGTCTTTCAGCAGCTCTTTGGTAGGTCTCTTCAATGAGGTCAGCCATGGCTCCACCTTTTACAGAGGTGACAAGCCCATCTTTGATGGTAAAGGTTAGAGGTTCATCAAGTAGTGTTGAACCCCATGACCCATCAATGACTAATTTTCCGTTCATGGTATCTTTTTTTGGTCTGGTGAAAATTTTCCCTGCTGGTAGGTTCGTTACGTGACTAGGTCGATTGCATATTCCATTGTCTTCTAGTTTCCAGCGCCGATGTTCAACTTCAAATTCAACGTCGGTTCCAGCCTCGCTAGTTATCTTGATTTCTCGGCGCCGTTTGAGGTTGCTTCCGACCCTTGTGATTTCTTCTCGGAGGCGGTCAAAATCTGCTGTCATTCCTCCTTCTGTGAAGATATCTAAGGTGATACCTGGTAAGGTAGCGATTCTAGCACCGTCATTACGAGCGAAGCGTGTTGCCCGCGTGTGCGTTAAGGAAAATTTTGTTGGAGCAATCACAACTTGTTGTTTGCGCATCAATTCTGAGACTGCACCCGGTGGTTCATCGCCATGCTGATGGCTAGATGACATCATTAGCAGAAGGACTCTCTCAGAGATGAGTGAGGCTTGCTCGTAAATCGCTTGACCTATTTGGGCTGTTTGCGGGTCAGTGATGATTAGGGTGTTTTCGTACGAGCGCATTTGCATACAAGTTCTGACCACAGTACGGGCAGATGCTCGGAGTTTTTTCTCCAATTTTTCATCATCAAGTTTTGGACCTCCATCGTCCCCACTTGATGTTGATTTCTTGCCGGCCATGCTCGCCCCAACGGTTTGTTTTAACTCGCCTATTATTACTCTTCTTCTGTATTTTCGTCGTCAGTTGTTGAATCATTTGTATCACTGTAAATTTTGAACGCACAGCCGATTAAAATAATGGTAAACAACACATAGAGTGCTAAATTGATGTTTTGATGTAAGCCAATTCCGAAGATTGAGTAGAACAAGCTTGTCGGTTCTTGCATCACTAAAGTCTGGTCTGCTTCAACATTTCTTTCAATTTGAATAATTCCTGTTGACCAAACAACTTCTACTGATTTTACTGATTCATCAGTATCCAAACCGAAGTGAACCGTTGGCTCGTTGCTACCTAGGAATCCGCTTCCAGCATACACATGCTGACGTAATTCGTGACCATCTTCAAGGGTCACGATGACTAAGCATCCAGTTCCATAACTGTTAGAATAACCGCGCTGCCCGAAGCCTTGCGATGTACTAACATCTGTTTGTCGTCCCTTGAGTTGAACTTTTAGCCAATGGCGACTAGTTTCTTCAATAGCGTTATTTGAGAATAATTGAGGTGCTCGGTCTGAGTGTCCAAGCATGATATCTAAGTCGCCATCACCATCGTAATCAAAGATTGATACACCCATCGTTTTGTTACCATTGGTTCCAGTACGTAAGCCGATGTCACCGCTAATATCTACAAAATTGACAAACCCATCCCCATCAGTATCACCATCATTGCGATATAATGTGTTATTGTTGTAGGCAGTAAAACGGTTGATTCTTCCAACACCAAAGAAGATATCTAAATCCCCATCAAGGTCGTAGTCAAAGAATTGACAAGCCCAATTAACAGCAACGAAAGAGCCTGCTGAGCCTTCATCACGGAATCCTAGGTCACGGCTTCTCTCACTGAATGATTCTCCATCCTCGTTCTCCCAAAGGTAGTTTGGTCCAAAGTTTGAGTGGCACAGGTCAAGGTCACCATCTCCATCCCAATCACCCGCGTGCGCTCCCATGCCGGTTCCTGGCATGTCCATACCCAGTTCTTTTGTCATCACTGTAAAAGTGCCATCGTGATTGTTGTGATAGATTGGTGACATTCCGAAATCAGATGCTACGTAGAGGTCTTCCCAGCCATCTTCATCGTAATCAAACCAGAGTCCGGCAAAAGATAATCCTGTTCCCCGATAATCTGCGGTGGCGATTTGTGCCATTGTTGATGGGTTTGAAGGGCTGGCTTGGTCCATTCTGTACAGCCCTGAAAGGAAGAATTGATTTGGCGAATCTGAGACTTCGCTCTGGCCGCTGACACCAGCGATTTTTGTGACATCACTGAATTCTATTTCTCCGTCTCCATCAACATCTCCATCATTACGATAGAGAAAGTTGGTTTCTGTACGCGCCCAGTATAACTCTTCATCGACAATTCCGAGATTCATTGAGTAGAGATCAACATCACCATCATGGTCGTAGTCGGCCCAAATCGCAGTTGTGCTATGGCCATAATTCGCTACTCCACTGACAAAGATAACTGCAGGAGGATTTTCGGGGTCGTAACCTTCGCCTCCTTTGGTAATACTGACAGATGAAATCTCGCCATCAGCGGCAACGATAACTTCACCCACCGCTCCATTTCCATTGCTATCACGGAAATAAATCCCTGGGGCAAGTCCTCCAGATGTTGCATAACCAGAGCCGCTGTTTTGTATCACGACTTCGGTGATGGCCCCGTTGACGACAATGGCATTGGCTTGAGCACCTTGACCTGCGCCCGTGTTTGCCGTGACATCAGTAAATTGGCAATTCCCATTATTTTTGAAAAGGGTATTTCTATGTCCAGAATCTAAGTCATCAACATTAGATTCACCAAAGGCGCTGAGATAAACATCTTTGTCACCATCGTTATCGTAATCTGCCCAAGATGATCCAATTACAGTTGTATTTTGTAAATTCAATCCAGATTCATCGGTCCAATCAGTGAAGGTGCCATCCCCATTGTTCAACATGAATTGAATGGTACCAGATTCAAAATCTAAATTTTCGTAAGACAAATGGTCATATCTTGCTGTCACCATGATATCCATGTCACCATCTTGGTCGCAATCGTCAACCGAAATCCCCGGGCCATAACTGGCCCAATTTGTTAGAGGCCCGGTGTCAACAATACTAATGCCACTTGCAACGGAAACATCCGTGAAGGTCACCATTGGCCCACTTTCGCCCCCTTGGGAATGTGCAAGTGCTGGAGAAGGTATTGCTGAGATAAGAGTTGTAATGGTCAGGAGAGCTAGGATTATTGCAGTTCTTTTAGACCGTCTAACCTTATTTATTGTCATAGCAGTCACCTATAAGCCCCTACTCGGTCAATGTCCACCACATTGGTTTTGCGTATGAAATATACCCTTAATTTAAATCATATATTTTGAATATAATTAATTATATCTTTTAGAACAAAGTTCTAACGGAAAGTAGGGTTCGAAGAACTTGATTGAGATATGCCTATACCCATCGTTATCCAAAAGAGTGTGCGGCGCACTACTACAACTCGACTCTTGGCACAAATAGTCGCGTTCTTGCTTTTATCAGTCTCATTTTCACTCCCTTCAGCAGCGACGCCAGTGGCCAAAGAAGAGTCAAGTCTATTTGCATCTGATGAGGAAATAGCACCTCAAGAAACTCGAAATAACGATGGTAGTGGCAATAATCTTGAAAACAGTGGTTGGGGGGCAATAAACAGTCAAATAAATCGACTAACACCTCAATCCTTCAATGATAGTATCTCCGAAATGGCCCATCCTGATTACCTAAATCCTAGAATTATATCAAACCAAGTGTGTGTAGAATCTATTGCAATACCAAACTCACTTGGCCTTTCAAACTTGAATGTACTTTGGTCTGAATTCATTAACAACGATATGCAACTAACTTCCCATCAAGACTCTTCACATGAAGGTGGAATGGAAGAGGCGCATATTACCATCCCGATTGATGATGAAATCATGAATCCTGGCGGCGTGGAAGATTCACGAATCAAATATTTGCGCACTGAATTTATCTCTGAAACAGGTAGTGAGGAAGGGAACCCACGAGAATATCCGAATGAGGTTAGTAGTTGGCTTGATGGTAGCTCAATTTATTCCTCGAGTGTAGAGTTACAAGATTACCTTCGCAGGGGAGAAGGAGGGCGTCTCAAAGTGACAGATGTTGATGGTTGGGACATGGTTCCAGGGCGTGTGACAGAATACGTAGAGAGTACTACGGGGGATAATCCAAGTCTCCAATTTTTCGTGGGCGATTCACGTAACCTAGAGAATATTGGTCTCACTTCACTTCAAGTATTGTTTGTTAGAGAACACAATCGGCTAGCAGATGGTTTGAGTGAGCGCAACTCTGACTGGAATGATGAACAGATATTTCAGCGTGCTAAGAAACTAGTTCAGGCTGAGATTCAGGCGATTACTTTCAACGAATACCTACCATCTATCGGAATTAATTTGAGTGCTTATTCAGGGTATAATCCTAGTGTTAATCCGCAATTGAGCAATGAATACATCTTGTTAACAGCATTTGCAACAGGCAGTCAAATGGCTGATGGTTGGCTGCAATTTGATGAAGGACTCAACGAGTCTACAAGCGGCCATTTAGATTTGAGAGATGGCTTTTGGACGACATCATCGGTAATTGAGGCTGGGGGAATAGACTCTACAATTCGTGGTGCTGCATACGATACTCAACGAGAGATGGATTTGGCAGTTATCCCAAGTCTTCGCAACTTGATGAGCGGGGCAATGTGGGGTGGCTGGATGGATGATTGTGCAATGGATATCCAGCGAGGCCGTGACCGTGGCCTTACAGACTACAATTCATTGAGAGAAGGTCTTGGACTCGAGAGGGTCACGAATTGGAGTGATATTAGTTCGGATGTTGATTCACAACAAAAACTAGCAGCGGCATATTCCAATGTTGATAGTATTGATGCATATATTGGGATAATGGCTGAAGACAGATTAGAATCATCAATTTATGGCGAAACCCAGCAGATGTTGGTTTTGGACCAGTTTCAAAGGGTCCGTGATGCAGATCGATTCTGGTATGAAAATGATGCAGAATTAACTTCGTTAACCAGTGAGTTCAATTCTCTTCGGTTGTCCGATGTTATTCTCAGAAATACAGAAATTGAATCAGTTCAATGCGATGTTTTCTTTGCTGAGAGCGATGCGAGCAGTTTTCAGTGTCATCTTGCAAACTCAGAGGTCAGCCAATTTTCAGGAGAAGATACCGTGGATCCATTAACTGAAATGACCATCTTTATCGGGGCAGTAATAGTTTTAATTCTAATAGCAGTAATAGCACTGCCATCTAGAAAAGAATCAGCAAATATAGAAGAAGAAATCAACGAGGAAGAATAATGTCAAAAAGACCGAAATCAAATAATGGACTGCAAAACCGTAACGGATTTGCTTTATTGACCGTAGCACTGTTTTTGTTTTCAGGATTAGCAGCAGTTTCTGCATCACCTGTCCAGAAAGAGTCTGGAGCTTCGACCTACGCCTCAGCGGATGAGTCAGCAATTAGTACTGCAACTCAGTATGGATATGATGGGGTTGGAGTAAATATTGGCCACCCGGGATATGGTGCTACAGGGTCACAAATTTCACGATTCTCAGAGAGATATCCTACAACTGACGGCGAAAATCTCACATTTTGGGATCGCTCAGATGTTCCAAATCCACGTGAAATTAGTAATTCACTGTGTCAAGAAGATCAGTCCCACCCTGATTCACAAGGATTGTCTGACTTCAACTGGTTATGGGGGCAGTTCATCACTCATGAGATTGACCATACAACAACTCAAGATGGTAGAACACCGGACCAAGACCAACCCGATACAGCATATATTCCAATCTCTGAAGATGATGAATGGATGGGCTACCCTGGCGGGTTGCAGATGAGATTTTTCCGTTCATTGGTGGTTAACGGTACTGGAAACGGTGACCCTCTAAATCAAAGAGAACACCCTAACACGATTACAACTTGGATAGATGGTTCAGTAGTTTATGGCAGTGATGAAGGACGAGCGAATTGGTTGCGAGAACACATTGGCGGTAGAATGAAAGTTAGTGATTTTGAGGAAGGTGACCTACTTCCTCAAGCAAATTATGCTGAAGACCCAACAACTCCAGGTATGTCATTCGCTGGCTTCAATTTCTCCAACTCATTTGTTGCGGGAGATGCGAGAGCGAATGAGCACGTCGCATTACTTTCTATGCATATCCTGTTTGTTAGGGAACACAACCGTTTGGCTAGTGAAATTTTGGATCGAAATCCTGACTGGTCCGATGAGCAGATTTACCAATATGCAAGACACATCAATGTAGGATTGATTGAGTCTATTACTTACAATGAATTCTTGCCATCTTTAGGAATTGAATTAGACCCATACAATGGATATAATCCAACAATTGACCCTTCAATTTCCAATGAGTTTGCAACGGTTGCATTCCGCATGGGTCATAGTCAAATTGGAAGTACGATGTTCAGACTGAATGAGACAAGAATGACTTCGCCAGATGGTCATCTTGCCCTAAGAGAGGGATTCTTTGACGTTACCCCAATTACTGAAGGAGGTGGGATCGGGCCGATTTTGCGTGGCCTTGCCTTCAATGTTCAACCAGAAAATGACCTGATGTTCGTAGACGATTTACGAAACCAGATGTTTGGTCCACCAGGAGCAGGTGGGATGGATTTGTGTGCTATTGACACACAACGAGGTCGCGACCATGGAATTCCAGATTTCAACACCGTGCGCGAAGCATTTGGATTAGCACGATATACGAATTGGAGTGATTTCACAAGCGACAATGCAACTATTGAAGCCTTGAATAACACATATCCTGATGTTGACAGTGTTGATGCATTGATTGGCATGTTGGCAGAAGACCACGTTGAAAATTCAGCGCTTGGAGAGACGATGCATGTCATCATCAAGGAGCAATTCACAAGATTGAGAGATGGTGACCGACTCTATTACGGCTCAGAATTTTCAGAATTGGGGGACATTCAAGACGATATTAATAGCACTACTTTAGCCGATGTCATCCTTAGGAATACAGAGATTGAGAGAATTCAGTGTAATGTATTCTTTTCCGAGCAAGTGCTTGATGAAATGGAATGTAAATTACAAAATAAAGAAGTAACAAGCGGTGGTTTAAACAATAATAACGAACCATCTGGAACCTTAAGTGGTGCAGATATAATCAAGTATACAGTGCCACTATTGTTGATAATTATAGTTCTGATTTTAGCTAATGCACAGAGTAACTCATCAAATGTAATTGAGAAGAAAGAAAAGGCAGAAAAGCCATTATTGAATGAGGACGAAAACGGGTCACAGTCAATACTTTCTTACGGATTAAACTCAGAAATTCTTGATGATGGATGATTTTTTTTAACCATCTCAATGAGTAATTCTGCTTGAAGTTTGGTAAAATCATTGAACCAACTCGGTTATGGGCGCAATCCTGTTCTCAGGAGACGACATGAACCGAGTTGTTGGCTACCGGCTACTAGCGTTGTTAGCAGTACTTGGCATTGTCGCAACGGCTTACAACAGCACAATTCTCATTGATTATTTCACTCCTGAAGATGAGCAACCTGTCAATGAAGAAGAGAATTTTTCAGCAGAAATGACTGCAGCAGATGATAGCGGCGAAGAGGATGATAGCAGTGGGGTTGCGCCAGAGTCAGCGGATTCTAGGAACGATGAGCCGGTAGCAGGGGATGAAGCAGGTGGAATAGCACCAGTAGGATTTACTGCAATAATGGCAGCATTACTTCTAGCCCTTGTAACCGTTGGACTGGTCGGCTCACTTGGTGTAGGTGTACTCATCAGTGAGGGTGTCAAGACAGGTCTTGTTTTGGCATTGGCAGGACCACTATTAGCTAAACTTCACGGTAAAGAGAAAGATGTTCAAACACGCGGGCGAATTGAGGGTTATGTCGAGGCTCACCCAGGCATACATTTCTCGGCACTTCGCGATGCTCTCACCTTGGCTAATGGAGTTACTGCGCACCATTTGCATCAATTGGAAAAGGCTGGAGAATTGATTTCTTGGCAAGATGGTAGGCGAAGAAGATATGCTGTGAGTGGGACGGATCCAAAGAAATTGTATGAGTTAGAGAGTCCTGTGACTGGAATGCAAAGAGCAATTTTGGAGGTGCTGTCAAGTGCTGGAGATTTGGGGATTTCAACGGTAGAAATTAGAACAAAATTGGAAGCATCAAAACAATTGATGGCTTATCATTTGAAGCAATTACAAGAACGAGAGTTAATCGATAAGGAGGGGAAGGGTCGCAAAGCGACCTGGCAACTTTCTGTTCTTGGCCATGGACAACTCTCTGCAGTTCGTGAATCGGCGTTATCATGATATGCAACAAGGTGCTCGTTAGAGGTGTAAGTATGGATTGGGATTCAGCAAACCCTAGAGTTGGCGTAACTAAATTGTTGATAATGTCCTTCATTGTTCTAGCAATGCCTTGGATGAATGTATCTGCAGATAAGGACTCATCTGCATACGTTGAGATGGTTGTCACGCCACAACAGGAATACTACGATATTGTCGACAACGAAACACTGCAACAATCAGTGCGTTTTGAAATCAGTACCTATGATACCAATGAGAGTGATTCGTACCAAATCAAAATATCACTTTATGAAGAATATGAAACATATGGGAGTTTACACAAAATTGTCTCTGCAACCTACACTAATCTTGAAATCTCAATTTCACTCTCTAGTTTGTTTTCTGAATGGACTAATGACACCAATTATTCTGTCTTTGCAGAATTGTCAGAAAAGGAATCTGGTGAAGATGAATTTAATCTAATTGATACGGTTAATTTTTCTTTTGCGGTAGGAGAAGACCCTAGGATAGAACCTGATCCTATTTTGGAGAATGTTGAAATTACATGTGATGAGGATTGGCAAATCACCCAAAATGAAACTCGATTGCAAGCAGATGATAGTGCCTTTGTCCTAAATTGTAGTGCTCAGAATAATAATGCTGTAAGAATCGAAACCCAACATAACATTCTAGCCCAACAATATGATGCTGGGATAGAGTTTCGTATCAATACAGAAGCCTCATCAATCGATGGTAACGGCTCTACAACGAACTTTACTTTGAGGCCAAGAGGTTGGAACCTAAGCATGATTATACCAAATGGTTCTGTTTCGGTACAAATCAATATCAATGCAGAAGGTTGGCAAAGTAATCATACAATTATTGAAATCAATTACACTATCGAACAAGAAATTTCTGTTACCCCTTCTGAACCAGTGATTATTCCAGGTTGTACGGATATCGCTGCCACAAATTTCAATCCTAATGCCACTGCTGATGATGGCAGTTGTGAATATTCTATACCGATTCCTCCAGATTGTCCTATGTGTAATTTCACATATCAAATTCCTAGCCAAGTTTCAATAGATACTCCTGCTATATTCTCCGCTGATGCAACCTTGAGTGAAGGATGGGATTACTATGGAGGTGCGACTATATCTTGGGGTTTTGATGGAATAATTGTCAATGGTGACGAGGTTGAGCATACATACACGAGTGTGCCATCTGGTGGTAGAACAAATGTGACAATTTGTGTTCAATTCATCAGTGGCCCGGAAAGTTGTCAGGCGGAGATGATTACGGTTAATCTATCACTATCTGGTTATATTTCTCATTCCAGTCAACTCGAACCTTTAACCAGCGATGGCGCGGGTGCTGTGCATTTCACAATCGAAGTTTGGGGAGGATTGGCACCTTACTCTTACCAATGGCAATTTGGTGATGGCACGATATCAACAAACCATTCTGTCTTACACGAATTCTTTGAAACGGGCATGAAAAATGTGTCAGTAGAAATTATAGATGCGCGGGGAAATTACATCAACTTGAGTGCACAAATTGACATAATTGATTCCGATGGAAATGAAGGAGATGGTACCAAAATCGATGTGATTGAAGAACTGCCAATTGAAACTAATGCATTTGGCATAGTTTTCACAGGTGGAGGGGCGCTGTTTTTGTCAACCCTAATATATTCTAATGGTAAGAAAAATCGTGAAAAAATAATGGAAAAAGGGCGACTCCTCGCTAAGATGTCTTCTTCATCAGTTGAGGATTCTTATTGGGCTGATTCAACCAAATGATTACAATCGAATTAATTCGTTTGTTCATTAATTTGCCCATAATGTGGGATTTTCACTTCTAAAGGTAAAATCAATGAACCAAGTTCCTTAATGTAGGGACTACCGTGGGGTAATCATGACAAGAACACCTGTTATGGTAATGATTGTGCTCGCCTCAATGCTTTTGGCGGGTTGCCTTGGTACAATAAAAAACCCCATAAATGATGATGATGAAGAAATTATGGAGTGGATATCTCCAGAGTTGTTACTCGGTAATCGTGTCCGTTCATCTCCGGTATTGAATCAATATGATGGTTGTGCGGAACTTGAAGAGGATTTACGCAATTCTCTTGCAGAAGAGATGATGGTTGGACTTGACCAGGCATCATACTGGCATTGGAATTCTTGGGGATTCCGTGGTGGCTTTGCTGAAGATGACATGCTATTTGATGGCGCAGTAGCTGAAATGGCTGGTGATGTAGGGGCAGATAGTAGCCAAGCAATAGATGGTTCATCTCCACCCAGCAGTTCTGGCTCAGGAGACCGAGAAGGAGAATATTCAGAGACAAATAATCAAGAAGAAGGAGTTGATGAAGCAGATTTCCTGAAGACTGATGGTTACCATATCTACATGATTAACAACGGCCAGTTGGTAATCTTGGGTGTGCCAGAGTTTGGCAACGTAACTCTTGAATCAAACATGACATTGGAGGGCTCTCCAATGCAGATGCTTGTGAATGGAAATCAACTGGTCATAATCTCTTATGTTTCTTACTGGAATCTACCTTCTGATGATCCTGTTCGAGTTGCCATGATGGCAGATACAGCTGAGGGTGACAGCCTATACTCATACTATCGATACAGCAACAAGGTGAAATTTACAGTCATGAACATCACCAACCGTTCAGACCCACAAATTGATCGTGAACTCTACCTTGATGGCTCATATCAAACCTCGAGACTTGTTGATGGAACCCTTCGTGCAGTTACACATTCATACGCCCAACTACAAGGATTGCGTACTTACCCAGAACTTCCTGAAACTTATTGGGCAATTGACTACGATGACCCAGGGCGTCAAGATGTTTGGAATGCGAGTGTTGATGAAGCAATCGCCTACAATCTAGAAGTTATTGCTGGCCTAACACTAGCAGATTTTTCACCTAGAATGCATGAGCGAATGGCAGATGGAACAGTTGTTGAACAATCAACAGTAAGCGCAACTTGTGAAGAATTTTCTGCAGCAGCAGATTCGGTAGGACGCGGATTTACAACTATCATGACCATTGAATTGTTTGGCGACATGGTTGAATACGAATTAGACCATGTTTCATCCTCATGGGTTGAAGTCTATGCAAGCGAAGATATGCTGATTCTTGCAGAGCCAGCCAATGATTGGTGGTGGTACTGGAGAAATGATGCATTTGAGGAGGCAACAAACATCCACGCATTCGATATTTCAGATGGTGGAATTACTACCTACATCGGCTCAGGTAGAGTCACTGGCACTGTTAACGACCAGTTCTCACTTTCAGAATACAACGGCACCATCCGAGTTGCTACAACTCAGGACATTTGGGGTCGCTGGTGGCTAGATGGCGAAGATTGGGCTGGCCCTACTAACGATGTCTATGTTCTTGCACCAGATGAGCAAGGTGGAGATGAATTACTACAGATAGGCCATGTTGGCGGTATTGCTACCGGCGAGACCATCTGGTCTTGTCGTTTCATTGGTGAGAAGGGATACCTTGTCACATTCAGAAACATAGACCCACTATGGACAATTGACCTTTCAGACCCAACCGACCCACGAGTGATTGGTGAGTTAGAGGTTCCAGGTGTTTCAACCTACATTCATCCACTTGGTGAAGACCATCTCTTGACTATCGGTATTGCCGGTGGCGAAGATGGATTGGGATTGGACTGGGGTAATACTCAGATTTCCCTGTTTGATGTCTCAAACTTCTCTGACCCAACATTGGCATCAGCTCTGCAACTTGCTCCTATTGACCGGAACAGTGAGGATTGGTGGAGTTGGTCATGGTCGTACAGTGAGGCAACCTACGAGCACAAGGCGTTCACCTACTGGGCACCTGCTGAATTATTGGCAATACCTCTCTCAACCTATCGCTACACCTACGACGAGGTGACAATTGATGGACGAAAATACTCTTACAGTGGTTACGAGTATGTCACTCAATTGATTCTAGTAAAAGTTGATGCTGAGAATAACACACTTTCCAAGTACGGTACGATAGATCATTCTGACTTCTACAATGGGGACAGTGGTCTACGTGAATCATACTACTATGGTAGTCCAAATGTCAGGCGCTCAATTTTCATGGGTGATTACGTCTATGCATTCTCTGCTGAAGGCGTGACTGTGACTAATTACAGTACAATGGCACTTTCAGACTCTGTGACGCTTCCAGAAAGGATAGATGTCCCAAGTTATTGGGGATGGGAAGATGATACTGTGTATACTGATGAAGAGGTCCGTGAAGATGGCGATGAAGGTTCAAGCAGTGAAGGCGGAGAACCATCATCAGAACCAGATGGTGCCTGAATTAGTCACTGTGGTTATGCTGACTGATTGCTTGGAACGAGTACTACAAGTTGCTCGGTAGGGCAAGCCGGTGAAGGACGCTGGTCAATAATCGTGTAATTTTGGTTGGCGGAGGTTAGTTTCTCTACCCACGCATTATCGGCACACAACACAGCACCATCCCAATTCCAATCTTCTTGCGAATCACTTGCCCAAGCAGTCGGTGTTAGATTACCAGTATGAAGTGACATCACTACCTCGGGCCTAGCACTGATAATTTCATATGAGACAAGTATTGATGCATCATCACCGAAAATCTCGTGAAGATTCTCCACTGATTCTACCGAGTCTTCAATATATGCTACAGATGTAATTGGTAACAGAACCAAGCCCCACAAGAGAAGCATAGCGCAAGCAACTTTTCCACAGGTATTCACCTGATTTTCAGTCCAGTTTGATGCTTTTACAGCAACAACAAGAGCGAATGGTGGTAGTAAGGGTGCAACCCAATACTCATGGATAAACGCGCCTTGAGGGAACATCAATGTGTGAATCAGACCAGCACTCATCGGAATTAGAATCCATTTCCCGACACTTGTTGTGGAGACCGGGAAGTTTTTCTTACGCGTCAATAGAAGAACAATCCAAGCAGATGCCATAGTCAGAAATTGCTCAAGAATAATACCCAAGAAAACACCAATCATAATCACTGGTTTTGAGAGATATGATAATCCATCCAGTCTGGATCCAGCCAAAGAAAAGGAAATTGAACGTAGTTCAGCCGTGGAAAATATAGGGTCTAGAGAACCATATGCATGGTAAACAGTGTATAAATGGGATGAGAATATCAAGACACCAATTGCAAAAAGAGTGGTCAGATGCCATCGGTGTTCAGCGGCAACTTGGACCCATTTTGATTCAGTTCCTTTCAGGTGTCCATACCATGCAATCAGGAATGCAATTCCAACCGGATGGTAGGCGCTCCAATCGGTTAACATCCCTAAAGTAGCGATAGCGTAAACACAAATAATCCCTGATATTTTTTTGTCGTCAAGATACAGAGATGTCCTATTCATCAGCGCACATAACAATGCAACAACTGTCGGTTCGTAATTTGGAATTGCGCCATAAAGAATCAACATTGGGCTGGCTAGAAAAATGAACAAAACCATTGACCCAGCCGCTGGAGTGGCAATTCGCTGAGCCAGCGCCCGCAATTCGAAAGCACCCCATAGAATAATCATGGCTTGAAGTAACCTGATGGGCCAAGTTACCCATCCAAACAGCACTAACCCGGGAATACCAAACAGGTGTACGAGTGGGGGATGTGTGGGGTAGTACCAACAGGAAAGGCGTGAAATGCCCGCACATGTCGGGAGAGGTTCTTCAAGAAACCACCAACTATGTAGCATCCATTGAGCCGTGTTGAAGTCGTGTCGGTGAATCGGTAATTCTTTCAGCCAAGCAAGTAGCCAAATTACCCAGCAGGCTAGAAAGATGATTTCAGCGTTTGTCAACGACAAAAATCTTTTTTTTTCCGCCATCTCTATTCTTCCTCCTCCGACTTGGGTGAATTGCTAAAGGCTAACCCAAGCCATGGCATTGAGGCTGTTAGAACATACCGCAGAACTCCATCTGCTAACGCTGCCGCTGCTGCAATTTCTACACTAATTCCACCTAGATATGTTAGAGTGAAGGCGAGAGTATTCTCATAGATTCCAACGCCACCTGGAGTTATTGGAATCAATTTGGATAGATTGGCCGCGGCTACTGCGGCAAGAACCGTAGTAAAACTCATCATATCAACGGTGAATGAATTTATGACGAGGTAAGTGAACCAACCTTGGATAATCCAAAACAATACTGAGGAAATCCCGGTGAGAGCGAATCTTTTGAGAGCGATATGGTCCTCCTCGGGTTTGAATTCACCAATTGGAAGTTTGAGAACAGAGGCGAATTTTCCGACTAAAAATGGTAGGATTTTGTAAACCACCATAGATCCGATAATTACTGCCAAAATCATAGCCAACATCAATGTATAATTGAGTAAAGAGGCGGCAAGAATCGTTCCAATAATTGCCAATACAACGAGGTCCATTAATCGTAATAATACTAAATTTCGAGTCCTCTGACCGATTGGCCAATCGCTAGCTCTAGAACCAACAAGCGCGTTCAAATCCCCTGCTCTGCCTGGTAGTAGCATATTCAACGATGGGGCAAGAATAGTGGCGCGTACAGATGAAGGGTTCACAGATTTCTTTGAGGGGTGTAAAATGACAATCAGGCGAGAGATATCAATAATCAGGATGCCAGCATAAACGGCAATGAGAATTAGCATCGTTTGCAAATTCATGGATTTGATAAATTGAGTGAATTCGCCGTCTGTTGAAAAATAAAGATACGCCATCAGCGAGATGCCAATGGCAACTGATGCCAAGCGCAAAAGGTACTTCCTGAAGCGCTTTGAGTCCATATTTGAAAACGATATTAGGGATGTACTTAGTCTATTGCATAGATGATATTTTGATTCACAAAAATCTTTTAATTCTCGCGATTAGAACAAGCCGACTGAATAATTGGATGGCTTAAGAGAATTTGAGGGAAGTTCCTGCTTCGCCTGCTTCACACAAAGGCTCGCCGCGCAGCGAGCCGCCAATCCCTCGTCCATGAACAGGAATGCCGCCAACAACAGTCAGTTGTGCAAATCCGGTCAATTCCATGCCAGCAAGAGGACTCCAACCAACATTAGTCCAAGTATCTGCATCTTGGATGGCGTGAGAGTTTTCTAAGTCAACGAGCACCAAGTCGCCATCAAATCCTTCCTCAAGGCGACCCTTATTCTTCATGCCATACACTTGGGCCGGTCCTTCACACATCCAGCGTACAACATCTGAGACCGAGCACTTACCATCCTGTGCATGGGTGAGCATTAGGGGGAGAGAAGTTTCAACACCAGGCATTCCGGAGTGGGCGGTAGGGAATCCGAGATTCTTGTTCTCCAAAGTGTGAGGGGCGTGGTCAGTTGCAATGCAGTCAATGGTTCCATCCTTGAGCCGGCGCCATAACGTGTCACGGTCTTCTGTGTAGCGAATGGGGGGATTCATCTGTAAACGGGTGCCTACGCGAGACACATCATCTTGGTCAAAAGTGAGGTGCTGTGGAGACACTTCCGTGGTTACCAAATCACTTTTGTTTTGGGCTAGCCAATCTGCTTCAACACCAGTTGTAAGGTGAAGAACATGTAATTTATGTTTGAATTCATGAGCTAAAGCAGTTGCTCGCTTGGTGGCTATTAGAGCGCACTCGTCGTCACGCCATTCAGCGTGAGCGGCGATATCTGTGCGGTGTTGGAATTCTGGCCAGCGAGCGTTGAGGCGGTCTTCATCTTCAGCATGGACAGCGATGATTCCACCGGTGTTAGCAAAGATGTTCTCAAGATGCTCTTGTTGGTGAACGAGAAGGTCGCCAGTTGACGAGCCCATGAAGACCTTGATGCCACAGATTCCATCAGTTGATGTAGGCGCTTCTGCTGTTCCTACAGCCTCTTGTAAGTCTGCAACGTTATTTGGTGTAGCACCGATGAAGAAGCCGTAGTTGGTGACTGCTGTTGCCGCTGCTGAATCCAATTTTGACTGCATTGCGGCTAAACTAGTAGCGGCAGGATTGTTGTTTGGCATATCAAAAAATGATGTCACACCACCTGCTGCGGCAGCTCTAGAGCCTGAACCGATGGTTTCTTTCTCAGGGTTGCCAGGTTCTCTGAAATGGACTTGAGGATCGATTGCCCCAGGCATGAGGTGTAGACCTTCGCCCTCAACTAGCATCTCATCTCCATTCGGGACCAGACCTCCTCCAATCGCGATTAATTCTATCTTACCTGCGACTACTCGTAAATCGCCAGCAACGATGCGGTCTGAGAGCACCATTTCAGCGCCGCGAATCAGCATTGAACCTCTACTCATCTACTCCCTCGCCTCTTCAACGGGGAGAGCAGCCATTGATGATTCCGCCGGTTTCCCCATCTTGTTTGTAAGCAGTTACATAAATCGTTGAGCAGGGACAAATTAACAGAGGGGAGTTGTCATGATGAGAAAAAGAGACATAATTTTTGCTGGAATCGCAACCGGATTTTTTGTTGGATTGTTAATGACGATTATTACTCAGATTCCACTTGGTAATGATTCTGAGGGATATAAAATCACTGTGATGTACTATGGGTGGTCAGCATTGTTAGTTGTAATTGGAGTTCCGTTGGTGTCAGCATTTGGTGTCAAAATAATAGCGAAGATGAGGGGATGTTGTGAACCTAGTTTGAAGCTTTTAATTCCAGTAGCATACCTCACTTTCCTGATACCAGTATTAGGCGTCTCTTTTGGAGCCCCGAACAGTAACTTGGAAACATTGGCAACTATCGTCATGTTAGGTGCTATTGGAGGTGCTTTTTGGAGCCTACCATATGTGCTATGGGCATACTTCAAAAAACCCAATCCTACCGAAAATGAAGATGAATAATTGGTAGCGCCTGGTAGATTTGAACTACCGGTCTCCGGGTTATGAGCCCGACGAGATGACCTGACTACTCCAAAGCGCTGACCCCTCGGGAACGCCACCCCTATTTCAATACAATTCTATGTGGGTGAGTTGAGAGGTGTGCGTGGAAATTTGTTTGCAGATGTCGCCGTTGCCTTTTTCTTAGATGAGCCCTCCCATAGGTGTGATGGCACGCTTGAATAGTACAGGTCTAGGTAGACGAATATTGCCTAGCATAGCCTTGATGATGCTTCTATTACTCTCTCCATTGGCCGGGTGCTTAGGTGGTGATGATGAGAAAAAACCCAGTAAGGTTCACGTTATTTGGGGTGCGGATGCAACTGCTGGCTCCATTCTTCACATCATGGCGCCTAATTCTCAAAATACGACACAATCGCTAGATGAGGCTGAATTTACCTTTGATTTCAACGAAACTTACAGCGAAGAAGGAGACATTTCCACTTTTTGGGTTGACCCAGGAAATGGTGACCCAGTAGTTGAGGTCAATGCTGCTGACATGTCAACCGTCACAGTATCTTACGACAAGCATGGGATTTACCGAGCGACACTTGGCGCAAACGATTCTGAGGGTAATTCAGGAGAAGTAGAGGTCTTTTTGCGAGTTGAGTATGAGTTACACTATGATAATACCCAAAGTACTGACAATCCATACCCTGTTTGGTTTGATACCTCGCCCGGTTCTGACGAGGCATCACCAAGGCGTGTTGATTTGATGAGCAATGCAACTAACCCCCCGGGTTGGCTTTTACAACCAGGAGGCCCATCCACAGTCACATGGACAGTACGAAACCCTGCTGATACAGAGGAAGACGCTTCAACCAAGGAAATTGCTGATGGCGGTGAAGACCAGTATGGCTGGGGGACAAATGACCCACTTGCAGGTGGTTGGAGAATGGATATTGATGTTGAAGGTGACCAAATTACCACTGAAACATTCCTGACTATTGAGTATGAGCCGTTAGAAACTGACATTCCAGAACCACCTGTTGCTGAATAGTAGATTGGGGCTGTGTTGCAATTATTGATTTGTGGTGCGGTGGGATTAATACCAATTGTATTTGGATTGAAAAGAGGAATGAAAGGTAAATACTAGACTTCAGTTTCAGTTTTTAGTGAATTGAAACTGAAAGTGAACGATATTGATTTTTAGCAATAAATAGTGATTTTTCATTGCCAATCACTTTCAACCGGGTTAACTCCCTCCATAATTGGTTGATATACCCCTGCCAACAAAGGTCGGTCCAAGAAGGAGTGGAGAATAATGGCTGCAAAAAAGGAAAATGAGATTGATGAGGAAGAGTTGAAGGTGGAAGACGTACCCCTAGATGAAGAGGAGGATATGGTCGTGGTAGAGGTACCCGATGAAGAACCGACAGTTGATGACTTACCAGGCGTAGGTCCTGCAACTGCAGAGAAGTTGAGAGAGGCTGGATTTGATGACATGATAGCAATCGCTGTTATGTCACCAAGCGCACTAGCAGATGCTGCAGAACTTGGTGAGGCGGTATCAGCCAAAATCATCGCTGGTGCTAAGAAATTAGCAAATATTGGTGGATTCTTGAGTGGTAATCAATTACTTGAAAAGCGCAGTGAAGTGATCAAATTAACAACTAGTAGCGTTGCTTTAGACGAATTATTTGGCGGGGGTTTTGAAACCCAAGCAATTTGCGAAGTGTATGGTGAATTCGGTTCAGGTAAGACTCAAATTGGTCACCAGTTAGCAGTCAATGCCACAATGCCAATTTCCGAAGGTGGACTCGGTGGCGAGGTTTTCTACATAGATACAGAGGACACTTTCAGACCCGAGAGAATTACCCAAATGGCTCGGGGTAATGGTCTAGATCCAGAATTGGTTCTTGAGAGAATCCACGTTGCTCGTGCATACAATTCAGCCCATCAGATGTTGTTGGTTGATGAAATTAAGAGAATGGCAAGAAACATTGAGGTCAAGATGGTTATTGTCGATTCGTTGACAAGCCATTTCAGGTCAGAATTCCTTGGTCGAGGCAAACTCGCTGAGCGCCAACAGAAGTTGAACAAGCATTTGAAAGAACTCAAACAGTTAGCTGATATTAGCAATGCATTAGTGTTGGTAACTAACCAGGTTCATTCCAAGCCTGATGCAATGTGGGGCGACCCCACAAAGCCAATTGGTGGACATATTGTTGGTCACGCTAGCACATTCCGTCTTTATCTCCGCAAATCAAAAGGTGGCCGGAGAATTGGACGATTAGTCGACTCACCAAATCTGCCAGAAGGCGAAGCAGTCTTCATGGTGACTGGTGAAGGAATCAGAGATTGATTCAGGAAACTGAAAGAGGGCCATTTGGCAATTTGTAGTCATCCCGACTCCATTTTGCACATTTCCACTTGACTAATGCCTGTTCTTTAGCAGCTTTCATCTCATCTGTTGAAGGATGCTCTGGATTAACTTTCAAGACATAACATGGAAGGCAAAATCGCTCTCCATTCAAATCGAGGAAATGTCCATTCGCATTAGGAGAGGCACAAGTTACACACAAGAGGTAACCATGAAAGCGGCTCATACAACTATTGGGGCTAGGTCATCGCTCTATGAACCCAACGGATTAATCATCTAAATTACTAGATTATCAATCAATATCTGTTAGAGAAAGTTGCGTCATCAACATTTGTTCAATGGTAAAGCCCGAATTTTTTGAATTCGCTTCTATTTGTAGCCGGTCTAATGCTTCATCAGAAGGTGCTGGACGTTCAGGATTATATTCTGCCTCAAGCCAACTCATCATTTCATAAGCATCTGAATCATGAGAGCCAATATCATGATTGAGAAGAATTTCTTCATCCTTATCATGCCATTCTGGTAATCGAATTAACCAGGCTTTTTCGTCGCCTTTTTGAATCCCCGCTCGTTTGAATGCAACACTCATTTGATGAGTTCCGGCAAGTAAGCGAATAAATTCTCCATCTAAGGATACACTAACCATTTTTTTGGCTAATACCCTCTCCCTGACAGCTAGCCATACACTCCACAAGTGTCTTTCAGATACTGGTGCAGGATATCCTACTAACAGCCAGCGTTCATCTTTCCGCTTCTGTAACAACATCGCGGCAATGAGTCTGGGATCAGAAACGGGTTCTGCAAATTTGATTGACCATGCGCAGAACCAAGGTGGGCTCGCCTGTTCCATCAAGCCATCGCTGTTGGCCCTCTACCATATCATCTGCGGCTAGTGGTGCCTCTAACTTTCGTAGCCTGTTCAATGATTCTATCTACTAACTGTAGACTCCATCCGCGCTGGTCTGCTAAGGCCTGCCTATCTTTTTCTGTCAACTCAAGAATGTCCTCTACTGTCCTTACACCCATTTTAGCAAATCTCCGTGCCCTGATTCTACCTACCCCACGGATTGCCACTAATTCGAGTAAATCAGGCTTACATCCGTTAGATATACGTAATCGTAATTCATCTAAAAATCTGATTAATTGTTTTCTAGGTTGTTCAAGTATTTCGTCATCGCCTTCATCATATCTAGTAATTTCACGCCCTGCATAAAGAAGCCAATCGGCTAATTCAATACGTAGACGTAAATCGCCTGGGGCAACACCGAAGTTCCTTTCAATATCTCGGCTACTAATTTCATCAATCCATGCTTCCATTGCTGCTGCACATTTCACATGCACGAGCGGGTCTAAATCCAATTTGGATTGCATGAGTAAATCACGGGTTACTAATTCGTGAGACTCTCCCGATAGTAACCGTCGTTGCAATCGCTCTCCTTCGGAAACACGTGGCCAGAGTACCAAGAAATCTGGTACAGTTGATATCAAATGAAGTAGGCTGTAAGGTGAAAGGGTCAACTCATCGTCAAGACCTGCTATAATCTCACACGCTTTCCTCAATCCTACTTGGAGTACATGACCAGAAAGTGGGTCAAGATATAGCCGAGCAACTCTCTCTCCAAAAGGGGTAGCGCGGTAGGTCATTGCCTCTTGTTCTGGTAATACAGGCTCAAATCTGTTGCTTCTAACGATGTCTGAAGCAGACTGGAATCCCATCACTGCAGCCCCTTTTCTTTTCGGACGTGGTTCTTTTTCTGGGCTGTTATCAATCGTTACCCCAGTTGTTGCTGAGGCGGCGCTAGCCCAAGGCGGTAGGGTATCATCCCAATCCTCCTCTTCCTCAGATTGGCTTAGTTTTTCTGAAACCTCCTCACTTTTTTGTTGCCGATCAGATTCAATTGTGGCAGCCAACTTTTCATCTAGTCCCATTCTTTCAACCATGCCATGGTCACACAGCCAGTCAACAATCCCGTCAATGTTGTCAGCGAGGCTTTCAGATGGCACATCAGTGGCTAAAAAAGTATGACTAAAGAACTCGCCAAGGGCTAATCGGTTATATTGCCCGCCGGTTGCTATTGCTGAGAGAACATGCATTCTCATTGGTGATTCTAAGTGTAGTTTTGAAACAATATCTTCTGGTTCTGATTCAAAATAAAGTTGTGACATTACATCAGCATCAAGAATACTCTTACAGCGAATCCATGCTTCACCATAATCATCAAACTGAGGTCTACCTGCTCGACCCATCATCTGTTGTACTTCTATTGTTGAGAGCAGTTGACTGCCACTTCCATCCCAACGGCGTAGGTCACGGATTAGGACTCGACGTGCTGGTAGGTTAACGCCTGCAGCGAGAGTAGGAGTGGCACTGATACAAACTAAGTCTCCACGTTTGAAAGATTGTTCAATTAGTTTTCTTTGCTGTGATGTCAATCCAGCGTGATGAAAAGCCACCCCTCCGGCTAGGCAATCAGCCAGTATATCACCGGTTTGGGAACCTTCTGTGCCAGACCTTGATTTCTCGGAAAGGTTTTGCCAAATTCTTAGGGACTTTTCATCATTATCTTTTGTAGCCCTAGTCTTCATTCTTTTCGCTAAATCTTTAGCTACAGATTGAGCCGATTTTCTTGTTGAGACGAAGCATAACAGTTGACCACCATCTTGGATGGTGTCATTAAGTACGGCCCAGATTTGGTTTGATTTTGGGCCTTCAAGTAATTTCGGTGGAGGCAGTGGTACATCTACAGCATCCCCACAGATTTCTTTCCGCACTTCTACTTGTAAATCTGCCAAAGTAGCGTAACGAAGTGGTACTGGTCGCCAATTCGAAACAACTAGTTTCGCCTTCAACCAATCGGCCACATCCTGAGAATTACCAACAGTGGCCGATAATGCAACAATCTGTGCATCAGGCTTCTCGTGCATGATTCTAGCTAGATTAATTTCCAACGTTGGCCCGCGGCTTGCATCATTTACAAGATGGATTTCATCTGCGATTACTATGCTTACTTTGTCAAGAAAATTGTTCCGGTTACGAAGAAGTGAATCAAATTTTTCAGATGTACAAACAATAATGTCAGCCTCATCAATCTTACGATTTTCAGAAGTCCTGTCGCCTATACCAATACCAACTGTTAGGTTAAGGGGCTGGGCAAGTTCTTCCATTTCAGTAACTTTTTCACTTGCCAATGCCTTCAATGGGACGATGTAAATTGCTCTACTACCCGGCTCAATTTCAATTAATTTTTTGAAAATTGCCAACTGTGCTACTAGTGTTTTTCCACTAGCAGTTGGAGCAGCCAACAGTAAATTTTCACCGGCTAGTACTATTGGTAAAGATTCAATTTGAGGGGGATGGAAAGATGTAATTCCCCAGACGTCTGAGAGAAACTCAACCATTTTTTTAGGCAAGCCGAATTGAGAGGGAGAACCACTCGTTTCCTTCGCCATGCAAGCAAGTCTAGAAACCAAGGTTCAAGAGGATAGCGATGGAAATTCACTTTTCTCACAAAGTAATTAGTCAATAAATGAAAAAATATACGAAGTATAAACCTCCAAATCAACTCAATATTTTCACCAGTAAGTCGATTGTTGACAATAGGCAATTCCCCGCCTTCAGCATAAATATCGGTTGATTAAGTGGATAGTTTGAAGGGGTATTGTGCACCGTGTCAAAATGATGACAGAGGATGAGCCAACACTAGATGACCTCGCTGATGAGAGAGATGTCAACGACTGGCTAGAGATGTTTTGGGGCTCTTTGTTAATCGTCATTGGACTCAATCAACTTATGCATCCAGGCTCACTTTTCGCACCGGTAACAATGCAGTGGCTTGGTTCTGGAGTAATTGCACTAGGGCTAGCATGGGTTGGTCACGGTTTGAAAGATATGGCAGTGAAGGAGATACGCACCTCACTTGTGGCCTCATCACCCGTTGTGTCGAAGAGAGTAGTTGATTATGGCTTAATTAGGGATGTTCTTTTGCATCCTGATCAATATGGAAAGTTTCTACTTGAGGCCTATCATAGAGCCTACGAGGATGGTGTTCTCACACAGGATGAACACGACGAACTGACTCTACTTTCTGCTGCTCTAGAAATTCCACCCAGACAAGCTGCAAGGATTGCCACACGTGCTGCAATCAAGTGTGCCGTTCAAGATGGTAAGGTTACAACCGCTGAAATGGCTTTGATTGAAGGTGCTATGCAGGCTGCTAATCTTACTGAGGAAGAGCGAGGGAAAATTCGCGATGCGCTTGATGATGGCATTATTGATGACGAAGAAAAGAAAATGTTGGATGATATCCTGGGTAGTATTGATTGAATCAAAAGAACAACATGATTCTTTCTTATAGCGACTTGTTGAACGATTTCAAAGGTATTTTTTTGCAAGGTTTTCAGCCGATTTTACCCTATAATATTCAATTGCACCAGCAAATAGCAGTAAACCGATACCACAAGCAAGCCATAAATTCTCATTAGATACTAATCCTGTGGCAACTGAAATTCCTTCAACTTGAGGAATACTATTGGCATCAAAGATGTCGCTTGACCTCCAACTTACCTCCATTCCATCAATTCCGCAGTCACAATATGAAATCGTCAATAATTGTGGATAGAGTTCATCTTGAAGTGTTGACCAATCAGAGGAAGAAATAGAGTCAGGGCGAGTGGACCAAATTGGCTCGGTGGCTGAGCCAGCAGGCTGAGTAGATGTCATTCGCCATTCAATATGTACTAATTCTCCAGCGGGCTTCTCATCTACTACGAGTAAAGCCTCTAACATCAGTAAGTCAAGAGTGAGGGAACGGCCTGCTTGTAAAATGAATCTCACCTCATCAGTTGCACCCATTGGATGGTCACTAACCCAACCGAATACATGACTATCAAGTCTAATATTCTCCATTTCTTCCGTGTGAATTTGCCATCTGCCATCACCACTTGGGTGTACTCCTGTAATATGCATCCTGAGAGACAGAATTTCACCTGATTCCAAGCCAAAGAATCCCGCTGCAGCATTCGCATTTGATTCGGATTGACCGGCGTCATCAACTGTTGCCATACGATTCGCTAACACCTCATCAAGAGTCAATTCACCTTCAAGAGGTGCCTCTCCAGTCATGCCAACAAGTGGTGAAGTAACGCCTCCAACAATCAACAACAACAGTGCTACAGGTAGAACATAACGCTTTGACCAAGGATTATTGCTAGGGATTGTATACGCCAATAGTCCGGCAACCGTGCCGATTAAGCCAATTGTCAATGTGAATCCGTGTGGTACAATGCCTGTTGAAGTATGCTCTACTTCCCCGACCCACGCCTCACCTGCGAGCCAATTTGCATCTCCTGAGAATTGTGTAGGAGACGCACTTCCCAATCCCTCATACGATAATCTTCCGAACCACGAATATTCTTGAAAATGGTTATTCTCGCCCGACCAGCAAGCCAAATAGCTTCCATCAGGGGGGTCCTCATAGAAAATTTCGGTAATTTGTTGACCAGCTTCAAAAGTGGTTTTTACAGCTGGATTACGAGGCGTTTTCCCGCCTTCTCTAATCAACTCAGGTGGAGTGTGGGGTTGCTCAATCTCGAGTGGTACTGAGGTCCAGTGAATGACCATCGTCATTGCTCTCAAATGGTCTGGTAGTTGGAATCTAAAACAGTCTTGGTCAGCGTCTAGAAGTGCACCTTTTGATATCGTTTCAACATCTTCAACAATAACCGGATTGCTTGCACTGCTCGGCTCATCGACGTTTGCTGAAGCGATGTCTGCACTCCATTCTATTGGGATGATAATCCTAGATTCACCTCTAAGGTATAGTTCCCAAGTTATTGGTTCTGTAATTTCAAATGATATAGAAAGTCCAACCCCATCCCCCGGTCTTACTAATCGGCCACGTGAGAGATCTAGTTCGGCATCTTCTAATTGATAGGTGCCGGTTTTTGGAGAAGTTGGACTGCCTCCTGATAGAGTCCAACTATTGCTACTTGGCCCAGCCCAGAATTCAACCACTAGGTCAGGGGAACTCACTCCTGCAGTATCCTCGCGAATACGAAAGTCAATCACCAATTCATCAATCATTATTGGTAGTAATGCAAGATGGATTTGCTCTGGATTCATGATGAATTCAATTTTCACAGTTTTTGGAGACAACGGAGACGCAGAATCTTCTTGCCGAGACATTACATCAACTCCAATTTCAGCGTTATCAAGCAGGCAACTTGAATCGGACAAGCAAGCTAGGTTGAGAGTAGTAGTTGATTGAGAGAGTTCTGCTGTTGTAGTTGGAGACAGAAATCCGAGAATCAGAACTAGTAGAACACTAGTGGCAAAGCCGCGTTTTGCAGAGGTAGGCTTCACCATCAGAAAGAATCGAGTCCCATCGCAGTAATGAAGAATGTTCTGAATCGTTTGTGAAATCAGAATTAATTCGCTGTCAAAACGAAATCAACTAATTTTACCTTACAACTGCGACAAAGGTAGCGACCCGCAGAGCGTACTGAACGCTCAGTTTGCCAATCACAAGTTGGACATTTCCAAGTAAATTTTGCATTATGCTTTCGCAAGTGGACTGCAAAATTGACACCCATCTGTTTTGCTTCTTTGTCGGGCCATTGTGCCTCTAAATGCCTGAATTCACTGTCATGGCCACCATGACCTAGAGCGTGAAGAAATTCATGAAACATCAGAAATTCAGCATATTGAAGCCATTCACTTTTCAGAGATTCAGGATGCAATGCGACTTCTCTAACATCAGTTGGGGAGAGATTTACATCTCGCTTATCTACACCTTTGTTGAAGCGGCAAACACCATGGAGTCTTGTTGCATTTCGTCGTAATCGTCCTAAAGGAATGCTTGCCAATGGTTGTAGGTCTTTCCCATTTAGAGATTCCATCTGTGACATAATTCCCATCACTCGAAAGCGCAGGAATTCAAGTGATGTATCTACCAATGTCCTTCAACTCCATCTGTGGAAAGCAGGATGGCCTTCACTTACAGCGACAAACAAACCCTTTCCTTTCGCGCAGAGTTTTCCTTCAGCGTGTAACTCCATCTCAACATTTGCTCTATCTCCAGCAAGTTCACTTACTCTCGCAGTTACGTGCAGTGGTACATTTACAGGTGTAGGACGATGGAGTTGAACAGTGTAAGATGCTGTCACAGTACAAGGTGGTTCAGTGTCTCCACTTGCATCCATTAGTGCTATTGCAGCAGTCCAATTCCCATGGCAATCAAGTAAAGTTCCAATAATCCCACCATTTACCATTCCAGGAAATGCCTGATGTTCATCCGAAGTGGTGAACCATAATTCCAAACCATCTTCAGTTCTAGTTGAATTTATCTTCAATCCTTTTTGATTGGCAGGTCCACAGCCAAAACAGATTGATGAGGGTGCAAATTCTCTCTGAACACCCATCTCTTCGTCAGCCATCACCTACCCGCTAGGCGGACCACCCATCTTTTTTGCCCCTCCATGGGGGTGAGAAATACATGATATTGATGAGAATTTTATCGGCGGCTTTTTGTTTAATCAGTGTTAGCAACGATTAGCGGAGTCGCTACGGCTTGGATGGGTGAGGTTTAGTGCCTGCAAAAGATGACTCCGATTCTACCGATATTGATGGCCCACAGAAGGTGCCCAAAGAGGCAACTAAGGCCAAAAAAGCAACCACGAAAGCAAAAACATCCTCAAAAACATCAAAAACTAATATCAAGGAAAAATCTAAGCCGAAGGCTAAATCAGCAAAGAAATCACAGCCTAAGGGCCAAAAGAAGGCCACCACCAAGGCCAAATCAGAAAAGAAATCACAGCCTAAGGGTGAAAAGAAGACCAATACCAAGTCTAAATCAAAGCCAAAAGTGGCTAAGACGAAAAAGGCAACGCTCAAAGTTAGTAATCAAATTCCTAAAGAGCGCCGCGCTACTATTGAGAAATCACTATCCAAGGCAAAGAGAAGAAAACGCAGAGATTGGGACCGTGCTGAAGGTGCAAAACAACATCGTATCGCAAATAAGAGAGTAAAACCCAATTCAATTCGCAGAATCTCAATGCCACTTCTCGATGTTAATCTCGGTGAGAGTTGGGATACTCCTATCACAGTCATTCATGGAGCCCGTCCAGGGCCAGTAGTAACAATCACGGGGGCAATTCACGGGGATGAATTAGTTGGGCCACTTGCTTGTAGTATGCTCTGCCAAGAGTCAATGACCGGGTCTGGGCGTGCTCTAGACCCATCTGCGATGGCTGGCACAATTCGCATTGTTCCAGTTCTAAATCCTCCTGGATATAGGAGACATAATCGATATTTCCCAGACGGACGCGACCTTAATCGTCAATTTCCCGGTACTGTTGAGGGTAACACTACCAGCCGAGTTGCTGACAAAATTTGGGAAAACCTCATCATTTCAACCGATTACTTACTTGACTTACACTCAGCCGCAAGGGGAAGGACAAATTTGCCACAAGTAAGAGCAAATCTCGCTCATCCTGAGAGTAATAGGGTTGCTAGAGCATTTGGTGTTGAAGTGGTACTTGATTCAAAGGGGCCACGAGGGACACTTAGGAGAAATGCCACGGAGGAAGGAATTGGGGCCATCACCTACGAAGGTGGAGGTGCTACTTTGACCGATCATGAAGCAGTGAAGGTTGCTGTCTATGGGGTTCTCAATGTGCTACGCTCACTGAAGGTAATCCCAGGTTATCCTAATCGACCGCGTTTCCGGTTACTAGCTTCTGGGTCAACATGGATTCGCTCCGAAGAGGGTGGACTTGTTGACATGTTTGTCCAGTCAGGTTCATTTGTTGAGAAGGGCGATATTATTGGTCGAATAGTTGACCCACATAAACCGGGGATGAGTGCTGATATTTTATCTCCGGAACGCGGGCTTCTGATTTGTTCGGCAACAAATCCGTTCGTAACTGCTGGAACTCCAGTGGGCCACTTACTGCCGATTTCTAGAGGCGTGAAATTAGTCAAAAGTCAACTTGATGAGAAAAATCGGTTGATAGTTAGTGGAAGCGTAGCTGAGCCACCATGGCGTGAGGAATACGAAGTAGACGAGATATCGATTCTGGGCCAATGGCAAGGTGGAGATGTTGACTCAGAATGGCAAAGAGATTGGCCACAAGAAAGTGAAAGGTTATCTCCAGCGGCTGCAGAAGAAGAGGATTCCGAAGAAGAATTTTGATTATTCTCACTAGTTATTGGAAGTTCATGTCTAATATTTTTGTAGTATGTTTTGAATAGTTCCATGTATTTCGGTAAAGTGAGGAGAGAACATGGAAGAGGTTGGCTGGACACCTGCTGAAGAGTCAATATTGGAATCTGAGGTTGAGAGCAAGTTAGCCGAGATGATTGAGGGTGACTCACTGGAAAGCCTTCGTAAGAAATCAGATTCAACCCAGACAACAGAGGAAATCGCCAAGGCAACTAGAGCCGCTAAAGGTGATCGTCGATTAGATACCACCCCTGCTGAACATGAGCATGCTAAGCAGTTAACTGAAGTCGTAAGTTGGGTTCTTGTTGGAATTGCAGTAGTCGTAGTACTTGGTGCAGCTGCTTTCTCAATCTTGTTCGGTACCTCATTATTTTGAAAATATATCACCGACGTAATTCTGGCATCCTCAGCGTTGGTCGTCCTTTTGGTGGTTTTTTCCGAGTTAGCATCATGAATACAATGAGAAGAACGAGTACAGCCCCCAATCCGATAACAATTTCATTTGAAATGGTTGGGCCACCTAAACCAAGTTCACCAGTTTCGTTGTTTGTGTCACTATCAGTGTTCCCATCCCCATTATTTCCATTCTCAATGGCATCTTCGACAGGCGGGTTCCAGACCTCGAAGAACAGAGGCCAACTACGCTCTACTACCTCCTCGCCGTCAGTCAGGGTGAAGGTCACGACCCAAGGGCCGACCGTTTCGTTGTGTCTAGGACAGAGCACCTGCTCGATAGCCGAGTATCCCAGCGGTTCTGAACAGTCGATTGAATCGGTGCTGTAAACCAGCCCCTCATTACCAGAATCAATGATGTATTCACCAATGATTGATGTTTGTGAACCATCGGGCCAGGTCAGAGTCCAGTGCACTACAGAGTTGTTCAGCAAGTCGAGAACGGTGAAAGGCACGTCATCAACCCAGACCAGCATAATGAACTTCTGGTAGGAACTATTCAAGATTGAACTGGAGTTATTGAGCGGGGTTGGTTGGATATATAACTGGACATGAGCAGAACGGTTCACATCGTTATCGATGTCACCATCACAATCATCATCAATCCAATTCCATGTTTCATTGATGTTAGGTGAGCGTGCGGAGTCATTATCGTCACAATCGTCGAACCAGCGGAACCCATCCTCATCTTCGTCCAAGTCTGGCCATAGCGGGTCAGTGTGTGTGACCAGCAGTTCATCCCCATCTAATATCCCATCACGGTCGGAGTCATTGTGGAACGGGTCGGTGCCAATCAGGTTGTACTCGTCCAAGTCAAACAGTCCATCTCCATCGCTGTCTTGGCCATAGAAATCCTCGTCAATTGCATCATCACAATCGTTGTCAATTCCATCAAGTAATTCCACATTTCCAGGGAAAAGTGAAGGATTTGTGTCGTTACAGTCAGCGAACCAGTACCAGCCATCTTGGTCGGTGTCATTGTCAAAAGTGAGTGGGTCGCTCCCCCAATTCAAGACCTCATCACCGTCCGAAAGCCCATCACCATCGGTATCCCAAAGAGTGTAATTCGTGCTGTAATTGTAGTATTCCTCCCAATCTACAAGCAAGTCGGAGTCGCTGTCAGTGCCGTTGAAATCCTCGTCAATCCAAGAGTCGCAGTCATCATCAATGCCATTCAGTGACTCGTTCATTGCAGGATGGACCTCGGGGTTTGTGTCATTACAATCATCAAACCAATACCAGCCGTCTGAATCGCTGTCATTATCGTAGAATAGAGGGTCGGAAAAAGAGGTGAAAACTTCGTAGCCGTCTAGCATTCCGTCACCATCTGTGTCGTTGTTTAGAGGGTCAGTTCCGTTGACGAAAACCTCCACACCGTCTAGTAGCCCATCACCATCACTGTCAGGGTTGAGTGGGTCGGTTGAGTAATTTAGCACCTCCAAACCATCGTTGAGGAAGTCATCATCCGTATCGTTGTCAAACGGGTCGGTGCTGTAATTGTCAATTTCAGCATCATCAAGAAGCCCATCTAAATCGCTGTCACGACTCAATTCTGTGCCGTGGATGATTAATTCCCAATCGTTGAAGGTGCCAGAAGTGCCACTACTCTTGTCTTCAACGCTGATAGTCCAATTCCCGACACTTCCCTCATCCCAAAAGTGGACGGAAGAAAACATCCAGTTGTTGTAGTCGTTACCGTTGTCATTGTGCTCAGTAGCTAGGAATGATTCTGTACCGCTAGGTGAAGTCAATATGATTTCGAGGTCGCCGCGGTTGTTGTGGTCAATATCAGCAATCACATCAACGGATTCAAGCAGTAAATCCTGGCTTATCGTAATTGTATGAGTTGTGGCTGTGCCGGTAGCGTCAGGAATTGCAGCACCCAAACTTTGCATTCCACTGGTGTAGTTACTTTCATTCTCTACAGTCGTCCAATTAGAAGACAGAGCGACTGCGGCTCCAGCATCTATCACTCCAAATCCGTATTTGTGGCTAACATCGTGTCCTGCACCATTGATGTTCCATGACCAGTCTGACGCGTCGTTGACGCGCGCTGAGTTGACTAACACATGTTGAACATCTCTCCAAGTGAGGTTAGAGTTCGCCTCAAGCATCAGGGCAATTACTCCAGAAACTAGAGGGGTTGCTGAGGACGTACCACCGAAATTGTCGTTGTAGTCGTTGTTAGTGTAGCCACCGGAACCTTCGATGTCGGTTGTGGTTATACCTTCGCCGTCGCCGTCCGAGGGTGCGGCAACAAGGATGTTATCGCCTGGTTCTGAGTACCAAGCGTTGTCACCGTAATGAGTGGTTGCGGCCACTGCGATGGTTAAGCGGCTGTTGGCATAGCCGTCATAATTCGAGTCATCGTCATTGGCAAGGCCATTTCCGGCCGCCCAAGTGATGATGTTGCCTAGGCCTGAACGGCCTTGGTAAGCATCGGATTCAAATCCCGCTAACATCAATGGGCCAGGTGCTTCCAATGTGTATCCATTGTCACTTGGGCCCCATGAATTTGAGTAGATGTCAATTGATTGAGAAAGATGAGTAATGGCGTTTGCTTCTTTTGAGTCAGATAGTGAGCAAGAGATTAGTTGTATTCCTGCCAATCCTGCTTGAGGTGCGGCCCCTGAAACGCCAATGCTGTTGTTGCCAACTGCAGCAGCGACTCCAGCCGCAGAAGTACCGTGACCATCCCAGTTTGACGGGCTCGGGTCACCATCATTTCCGCAATAATCGTAGTCAAGGGTACTCTGATAATAATCGTCTAGGTCAGGATGGTTCCAATCCAATCCATCATCAACAATTCCGATAACTACACCGGCACCGGTGTAATTGTCCCATACACTAGTGATGTTGACATCTTCACCAGAAGTGCCACTAGTTTGTCCAGTATTCTGCAAATGCCACTGGTCAGAAAATTTGGCATCATTAGGAATCAGTTTTTTCGATGCCGTCCACTGCACCAATGGATATGCAACTTCAATCACTCCACTAGATTGCATTTCAGCAAATTTTGCCACCACTCCAATAGACCCATGTGTTTCATAGATCGGCATATCTTCAACATCAATAATCCAAGTGTTTGGCAAGTGACGAGCCTCTTGCCCTAAGGGAGTTGCGCTGACCGCAACCCACTGCTCTACACCAGCTAGTTCAGCATCGGAATATTGTGAC